>ENA-OSEO01004950-OSEO01004950.1-sediment-metagenome-genome-assembly--contig:-NODE-4950-length-13328-cov-4.166025_pt1 | contig 13328 bp, 11 predicted proteins | sample MGYA00237883_ERZ534232 | MGnify/ENA metagenome assembly ERZ534232
TTGCCGGAAATTGAATTCTTTAAAGTGGAGACTACAAATTCCTGGCCAGCAAGTTCATCAAACTGCTTTGGCCTCTTCCTTGTAGCAGTTACTTCATACGCCATGATTTGTTAACCCCGTTATAAAAAAAATCCCCTTTAGCTCCTACCAAGTAATCTGTGGCTCATGAGGCAACCGCTTACCGCTGCTACCTTCCGGTCCTGACGGGGTTGGGCGATGCTGCATAGCACAGTACCCGGTTATCATAACTAAAGGGGAGACGGAGAGAGAGGGATTCGAACCCTCGGTACCCGGGTAGGGTACACACGCTTTCCAAGCGTGCACCTTCGGCCTCTCGGTCATCTCTCCAATAAAAAATTCTAGAATAACTCTGCCGGAGAGAGAGGGATTCGAACCCTCGGAGCCCAAAGGGCTCAACGGTTTTCGAGACCGCCCGATTCGACCGCTCTCGCATCTCTCCAAAAACACGTGCCCAAGAGGATTCGAACCTCCGGCCTTTAGATCCGCAATCTAATGCTCTATCCAGCTGAGCTATGGGCACTAGGTTCGGAGAGGGAGGGATTCGAACCCTCGGTACCGTCACCAGTACAACTCCTTAGCAGGGAGCCCGATTCGGCCGCTCTCGCACCTCTCCAGGATGTATAACAGTGTTATGCTAACGCAGGTTTACAGTTTTTGTAAATCGGAGAAGGTGGGATTCGAACCCACGGAACCTTGCGATTCAACGGTTTTCAAGACCGCCTCCTTAAACCACTCGGACACCTCTCCACACGTTAGGTGTTTCAATATAATAAATGGGTTTACCATTGTCAAGGTTACTTGCTATTTCGTAATGATGCTTAATACCCTTTCCAAATCCTCCATGGAAAAATAGGAGATCTCTATTTTTCCGCTTTTTCCGTTTCCTCGGATAGCAACTTTTGTTCCCAAGGAATCGATTAGCTCTTGCTCCATCTCAAGAAGCTCCGGACCCAGATTGTTCCTCTGGGCAGGCTTCTCCTTTCCCGGGTTTTCCGCCGCGCGGGATCCCCGGCTTAACTGAAGGGCCAGTTCTTCCGCTTTTCTTACCGACAGATCCTCCTTTAATATCCTCTTAAAAAGGATCTGCTGGTCCGCAGGATTTACCAGGGACAGGATTGCCCGGGCATGACCAGGGGTAAGTTCTTCCCTGTCCAGGCTCTCCTGGATTTCCTGAGGAAGCTTGAGCAGTCGAAGGGAGTTGGCTATGGTGGAACGGTTCTTTCCCAGCTTCTCTGCTATTGCCTCCTGGGATAATCCTGTCTTTTCTATTATTGCCTTTATTGCCTTTGCCTCTTCCAGGGGGGTAAGATCCTCCCGTTGAAGGTTTTCTATAAGGGCAATCTCCAGCTTTTCCTCTTCGGTGAACTCCTTCACAATCAGAGGAACTTCTGTGAGCCCTGCCATGAGGGCTGCCCTATAGCGTCTTTCCCCAGCTACGATTATAAAGGAGTCCTCCAGTTTCTCCGCAAGGATCGGCTGAAGTATACCCTGCTGAGCTATGGAGAGGGAGAGTTCTTGCAGTGCCTCTTCGTTGAATCTTTTCCTAGGCTGAAAGGGATTTTGTTTTACCCTGTCCACCGGGACCATCAGGACCGTGGTACCGGAGGGTTGTGGTGCAGGTTTAATCTCCTCGTCTGGAGAAAGGAAAAGGGCATCTATACCCTTGCCCAGAGCCTTCTTAGACACGCTTTATTACCTCCTCCGCCAGTTCTTCGTAGCTTTTTGCTCCTGAACAGAGGGGATCGTACAGGAGAATCGGTTTCCCATGGGAAGGGGCTTCGGAAAGCCGTACATTCCTGGGGATAATAGTCCGGAAAACCTTGTCCTTAAAATAGGATGTTACCTCCTGAACTATCTCGTGGGAAAGCCTGGTTCTTGTATCGTACATTGTAAAGAGAATACCACCTATCTTTAGATAGGGATTGGAGGTTTTTTGTATCTTCTGCACGGACTTAAGAAGCAGGCTTAATCCCTCCAAAGCGAAGTATTCGCACTGCAGGGGAATTATTACATGATCTGCCGCAGTTAACCCATTCACCGTAAGAATACCCAGGGAGGGGGGACAGTCTATAAAAATATAATCATAAAAGCCCAACACTGGCTCCAGATGGTCTTTAAGAAAGTATTCGCGGTTTTCTACATCGATAAGTTCTAGGCTGGCGCCGGTTAAATTTATATTTGAAGGCAGAATTGACAGATTTTCTAACTCTGTTTTGAGAATAGTCTTGTCCAGGGGAATCTTGTCTGTTAAAACCTCGTATACTCCTGCCTCTATATTCTTGCAACCTACGGAACTGGAAAGATTACCCTGGGGGTCAAAATCCAGAAGAAGAACCTTTTTACCTTGCTTTGAAAGATAAGCGCCCAGATTCACCGCCGTGGTAGTTTTACCTACACCGCCCTTTTGATTTGCGAAAACTATGATTTTTGCGGTCATACCGCGGTATTATAGCGTAAAATCTTAAGGATGTCTTTAACACTTTCAACAATCCTAACTAAATCCTTCCTGTTTCTAGAGCCTACAAAGTGTTAAATTCCAGCTTGAAATCTATGCAGCGGTAGAATTATTTAGTATATTTTATGAAGGCAATTTCAAAAACCTGGATTTTTGAAATTGCCATTCAAATTTTTAAGGAGATTCTTTGATGAAGGAATTAGTACAAAAGGCGATTCAGAATATAAGACCTCAGCTACAGGCTGACGGAGGAGATATTGAATTTGTTAGCGTTTCTCCAGAAGGCAAGGTTAAGGTTAAGCTGACAGGGGCTTGTCACGGCTGCCCCATGTCTCAGATTACCCTCAAACAGGGTGTGGAGCGTTATCTTAAGGATACTGTTCCAGGTGTAGTGTCCGTGGATTCCATATAAGATTTATCAGGGGCTTTAAGGCCCCTGATTTCTTTTTCTTGTATTCTTAGCTACTAAAAGTGCTTGAAATATAAAAGCCAATCCGATAAGCATTAAACAAACTAAAAAAACCACATTCATGGAAAACAGATGATACACTTGGCCACCAATAAGGGATCCTAGAACTATTCCCACGGTGAGGAGTGATTCCTGAATGGACATCCTTTTTCCCCTCTCTATACTGCCGGATACTCCGTGGAACATGGCATTGGAGTAGATAAAGGCAGAAAGCAGGCCCAGGATGGGCATAACAAACAGATAGGCGTAGAAACTATTCAGGGGTATAAGAACAAGAAGTAAAAGAGCCAACAGAGCCTGGTTTCCCAGCATAAATCTTCCTTTAAAATGCCAGAATTCTGTTTTGCCCGCCAGGGTAAAACCCAGGGCTGCAAAGAGGGCCCGCATTAAAAGAACTACACCGATTCTGCTTTCCGGCAAAAGAAGACCTTCCCTGGCATAAACCGGAAAGATGTTGCTCATCACTCCCAGGAGGATATAGGCGCTTAAAAGCCCTGCCCAGCCGGGAAAGCGGAGGTAGGTGCTTCGGTCCTGCTTTTTCAGAGTCTCCTTCGTCGGTTTCAATTCCCGGTGGGTGTCTATTCTTATCCTCCTTAGGGAGTAGGAGGCCACGCCAATAATAATGCTTACAATGAATAACAGACTGATCCCAAGGTAAAGGGGATAATGAATATCCCTTTCCGCCAGAATCCCGGTTATGAAAGGGCTTATTATTGTTCCAAGGCTCCAGGAAAAATTCCACCGTGATATGGTTTTATTAAGCACGGAACCTTCTATTCCCGCAGAGAGCCATCCCATCAAGGGCGGCCAGAAGAGGGAGTTGGCAAAACCGTAGAGACTGTAACAGACAAAGATACCCGGCACACTTTTTAGAAGGAGCATGGAAAGAGCCAGAATTCCCATAAGAGAACTGGCGAGGATCAGGGAGAATCGGGGAAGCATCCTCCTGCTCAGGGGTCTAAGGAGGAAGCAGCCTGTTACATAGCTCAGGTTGTACAGAGCGGAGAAAAGCCCAAGGGTGTTGGCCTTAAGATCATGCTGGCCCTGCATGAAGAATATGATTCCAAGGGCAATCATTCCCATCCCAGAGGCTGCTATAAAGCTTGCCGGCAGCAGCACGGCGGTCTTCCCAATAGCAGCCGTAAAGGAGCGGAGTACAATTCTTTGAGGTCCAAAGGGCCAGATGTATTTTTTTGTTTGTTTCATGATAAGAGGGGAATGACTTTGTAACTTTTCATTTCATCCTGATCAAAGATGAAGAATCCTTCTAGTTTTTCTCCAGCGAGGGCTTTCGGTAGCCAGACCTCGTCGTCCGCCCACATGCGGGTATAGGGAATCTCCTCCAGGGAAATCCAGAAGGGGTCTGCCTCCTCTGTTTCCTTGAGTTCCCCAGTAAAGGAGTCAGCAAAAAAGACATGGCCCTTTAAGGAGTATCCATCGGTAAATAGAAAGTGAAGATCCATCCTCTTTTCCAGCCCGTGAGGTGTAAGGCCTACCTCCTCCTCTGTTTCTCTGACCGCTGCCTCCAGGGGTGTCTCCCCAGGTTCAATCCTGCCCCCAGGGGCATTTATTTTGCCCTTTCCAAGGCCTGTTTTTTTATGCATCAGAAGAACCCTGCCATTATGCACGATATAGCAAAGCACAGCTTCTTCGGAGAAGGCCCAATTTTCCCAGTCCACAGACTCCACAGAGAGGGGGATTGTTTCCCTGTCCGGATTCTTTACCGGAGTCTTTCCTTTGCAGACTCCGCAGACGGGGGTGTCGTTGTAAAGGATCTCTTTAAGGGGATAGAATTTTTTGCATTCCGGGCAGCGAGGCACGAAGATAAGGATCCTTTTTCGGAAGTAGAGGACCGCTAGTAGGGAAACAGCTAGAACTGGAAAGAGAAAATATGCCGACCAACCCTGGCGCTGTATTGTTACCACAGCGGTGTAGAGGAAAAGCACAATTAAAGCAAGGTAGAGAGTGGCAAATCTCTTTTTTTCTCCTATTCTAAGGCTTTTTCGCTGAGTAAGATTTAAAAGAAGCAGGGCAATAAGGATTCCTGCCAGAGGTTTTTGAAGATAGGTTATTATCATGATTACCTAAAGACTAACAGCCTTTGGTTTTTAGGTCAATTCCGGAATAGATAACAGAATTGTGATGCCCTATCCTAAAAGCCGTGATATAGTGTTTCCGTCGGATTAAGGAGGCAAAGATGTCTGAATTAAAACAGCCCCAAGAAACGGTAAAATTCCTGAAAAGCCTCGGTTTCCCAGAATTAACGGTTCATACAGCCTTCAATCATTTTGATTTCCGCCGGGGTGGCAGAAGAATTCTTGTAATCGGACCTATGGGTTCAGGAAAAACTGAATATTCCGCCAGGGTCTGGAGGGATTCTCTCGTGGCCTTAAAGAAATCCGACATAGTAAAGTATCAAACCTCAAGCGGAGATTCCGACCGCAGAAAGGTTTTTTTTATCCGGTCGCTTCTGGATAAAGGTAGGTTCCCCGAGTATCCAGAAGATGCCCTAGCCTACAGGGGTGGATACGAGAAGTGTGGCAACAACATTGCTGCCATAGGCGATTCCTTTGCCCTGGAGGAATTGTTGGAGGCAAACCGGGAGGCTGGCACCTGGATTGTGGACGAGGCCTCCTTTTATGACGAGAGGATAGCCTATGTTATAAAGCGCTATTCGGAACGGAGGGATCTGATCTTTATTTTTCCAACCCTGATCCTGAATTTCCGGAAGGACATTTTTAATCCCACAGCCTATCTTCTTCTTGAACATGCTACGGATGTTTTTCCTCTTACTGCCTACTGTGAACACAAGGACTGTATTCTCGATTCCTTCTATACCTACCGGTATTACAGGTTGGAGGGGAAGGAGTGTCCAGCCCTTTATTTTGATCCTCTGATAGTTATAGGGGGAGACAGGGAAAAGTCGGATCCAACGGAACCCAATTACTGTACCCGCTGCGATCAGCATCACTATCTTCCGGGAAAGGAGTACACCTATCTTGTTCTGAAACCCCTGGGAGAGAAGGCCTCTGCTGGGGATATTGTTCCCCTTAGAAAGGAGCTTGCCAGCCTCCGGGGAAGCATAGAAAAATCCAAGCTTTACAATATTATGTACGACGAGTATGTGGGTTCGGCATCGCCGCAGCTTATAAATATGAATGCCCTCCTTGTGCCATTTGTTGCGGAAAAAGCCCTGGCCTATCTTTTCTGCGAACAGAATCTTGTTTCAGAACAACAGGTAAAGAGGCTTATAGGGGAGCTGGACCTTAACAAGGAGTATCTCTGTAAAACCCTGCAGGACAACAAGCGACCCATCTCCCTTATGGAATCTTAACCGACTTTTCTTAAAAGTGTAAACCAAGTTCCACTGCAATGGCCCAGGGTTTTTCATCCTTTCTCTGCCCTAACAAAGGAACCTGGAAATAGACAGCCACATAATCAAAATCAAAGACATTAAGGTATACCCCCGCTCCGGTGGCAGCAAGGAAGGAGGGGGAGGCGGAGGCGTCGGCAAAGTAATCCGCCGCATAACCGGCATCTAGATAAACAAGCAGTCCGGGAACCAGACTCGGCAGAAAGAGAGCAGGACCATTTACCCGGATCTCGAAATTATTTACAAGCTTCAGGTTGCCGTCCCAGGCCTTTTTCTCGAAGCCTCTTACAGATCCGCCAAGGCCGCGTCTAAGCTTTGTTCCCCCAAAGGATTGGGAAACAAAGAGGGGTATAACATTCCCCAGAATAAGATCTGCGGAAAAATAGTTTCCTAGATAGATACTCAGTAGATTCTTTTCATCGTACTGATTCAGGTCCAAAATCTTCAGGAAGGTCTTTACAGAGGTATTAAGTCTTACATAGTCTGAGTATCCGAAGATGTCATTGAAGAGAAAGGGCGGAGCCCACTCCAGGGAAGCTTCTGCGTAAAGGCCGTTTTTTGTTTTATGAGCCTTGTCTACCTCGAGATTGTTGAAAACCAAGCCGGTAAATAGAGAGTTGCTGAAAATCCCCTCCCGATCCTGGAAAATAGAGGTTTCTATAAGGGAAAAGTCATTAGGCATATTCCTGTCATACCGAAGCCGGTAGATGAGAAAAGCCTCCAGCAGATTCTTTTCCAATTCCTGATTCCAGGCGATTCCCTGTATAATACCCGTCTCAAATCTGGCATTGGGCTGCATAAAGTTTATCTCCCTGTTTTCCGGTGCAGGACCGGTGTACACAGTACCGTCGGAGTTTCTCCAAACCGTTGCCTCTTCGTATCCCCCACCAGCCTGGAAAAAGAGTTTAGTATCCAGGCCTGTAAAAAGGGGTACTCCAAGGTAGGTTAGGCGAAGATCCACCCCGGTAGGAACAAAACCAAACCAATAAACCCGGATTCCCTCTAGGGTGACGGCGAGGTTCTCGGAAGCAGAAAGGGTGTTTAAAGCAATTAGTATGAGAAACACCAGAACAATAGCTCTCTTCATTATAAAGTCCTCCAGATAAGAAACTTCAATCTCAAGCTATCACCGCCCCGGGTGTCTGTCAATCTTTATGTATTTTTAACAGCGATAAAGATAAAAGGTGGTATTGCCCCCAAGGCCCTCGGAATATCAGAATTCCGGTATTTGTATTTGTCCAGGAAATAGGTTAAGATAGCAATAATTGGAGCATTTTTAAAAATGAGACTATTCCCCAGTAAAACTGTTAAGATACTATCCCTGGACGGCGGAGGAATCCGCGGTATAATACCAGCCCTGATTCTTAAAGAGATTGAAAAAAGACTTATTGCTGCAAAAAAATGGAAGCCTTTTTACAAGCTTTTTGATCTTATGGCAGGAACCTCCACGGGAGGTCTTCTGGTCCTAGGGTTGTCTGTTCCCAAAAGAGATGGGCAGGGTAATTTTACCAGGGAACCGCGGTACATGATTGATGATATAGTCAAGTTCTATGAAACCAGAGGGATAGAGATCTTTCCCCGTTGGATTTTTAATAACCTAAGAAATCTTGTTCAGGCTTTCTATGAAAAATATGACCACAGGGATATGGAAAGGGTATTAAAGGAGCTATTAGGGGATGCCACCCTTAAGGATGCCCTAACTAACCTGCTAATTACTGCCTATGATCCGGAGAATAGGACACCCTTTTTCTTTAAGAACCGGCCTAGTAAGAAGGAGTGGGAAACGGATCTCAATTTTTACATGAGGGATGTTGCCAGGGCTACCTCTGCAGCCCCAACCTATTTTGAACCAGCCCTTATTTCACCGGTAGGTGAGACTAGAAAGTTCTGTTTTCTGGACGGCGGGGTCTTTGCCAACAATCCCTCCATGAATGCTTACATAGAGGCAAGGAAGATCTTTCCCAGGGCTAGGAAATTTTTAATTCTATCCCTGGGCACCGGATCGGGAAGTGAAGTGCTTGAGTATGAGAAGCTTAGAAAATGGGGATACATTGACTGGATAAAACCTAGCCTTGGCACACCTCTTTTTACTCTAATGAGCCATGGGCAGAGTGAGTCGGTAAATCATGAATTGGAAAAGATTCCGGAAGTAACCTTTTTTCGAATAAATGGATTCCTAGAAGGGATAAAGGATAATCTTGATGATGCAAGCCCGAAAAATATTGAAAATTTAAAGGGCATGGCGGAAAAATTGATTCTTCGCTTTGATGAACAATTAAATGAAGTAGTCAGATACCTGGGATAGAAAGGAGTATATCATGAGGGCTGTGGATTTGATTTTTAAAAAAAGATCCGGAAGCTCCCTTACCGAGGAGGAGATAAGGTATCTAGTTCAGGGATACGTGGAGGATTCCATCCCCGATTACCAGATGGCTGCCTTTTTAATGGCTCTATGGTTCCGGGGAATGAACCGGGAGGAGACAAAGACCCTAACTCTGGCAATGACCGATTCCGGGGATAGGATAAACCTGTCTGCTATTCCGGGAATAAAGGTAGATAAACACAGTACCGGTGGGGTTGCGGATACCACCACTCTGGTTGTTGGTCCTCTCGTGGCTGCCTGCGGGGGAAAAGTGGCCAAGATGTCCGGCCGCGGCCTGGGTCATACGGGAGGAACCATAGACAAGCTTGAGTCTATTCCCGGATTTTCCACCAGTCTGCCCATGGAGCGTTTTGTGAAGATAGTATCCGACTCGGGACTCTCGGTAATAGGTCAAACGGCCAACCTTGTTCCGGCGGACAAAAAGATCTATGCCCTCAGGGATGTTACCGCCACGGTGGACAGTATCCCCCTAATTGCGGCAAGCATAATGTCAAAAAAGATTGCCGCAGGAGCCGATGCAATAGTTTTGGATGTCAAAACCGGAAGCGGAGCCTTTATGCAGAAGAGGGAGGATGCCGAAGAGCTGGCAAGGGTGATGGTGGATATAGGAACCCTGGCAAAGAGAGAAACCATTGCCTTGGTAACGGATATGAATCAACCCCTGGGGAATGCCATTGGAAATGCCCTGGAGGTCAGAGAAGCCTTGGAGATCCTCCAAGGAAAGCACCAAAAGGGGGATCTTCTTGCCGTAAGTTTCGCCCTGGCGGAAAAGATGCTTATCCTGGGCGGATTAGCTGAAACTGAGGAAGAAGCCAGGGAAAAACTGGCAGAGGCTCTTGAGAAAGGGAGAGCCCTCGAATCCTTCAGAAAAATGATTATTGCCCAGGGAGGGGAATCGGAGGTTTGTGATAATCCGGAAAAACTCCCCAAGGCTGCTAAGATAATACCTGTAAAGGCGGAGAGGGCTGGTTTTATTTTTTCCATGAAAAATGATTCCCTGGGAAATGCATCCCAGATGCTGGGAGCGGGAAGACAAAAAAAAGGGGATGTTATTGACCCGGCAGTGGGAATCTGGATAAAAAAGAGAATAGGAGACAGAGTGGAAAAAGGGGAGGAATTAGCCCTTTTCCATGTTAATAAGGAAACCAATCTGGAGGAGAGCATTAAACTCTTTACTTCGGCAGTGATAATTATGGATCAAAAACCAGATCTGCCGCCCCTGATTTACAGTACAATAGAATCTTAGGAGGGAAGAGATGAAGTCTAGGTATAAATATTTATTCTTAATAGTGTTTATTTTTTTAATGGTTTCTCTGCCGCTTTTCGGTGGAGGAAACAAGGAGGTACCCCAGGTCCCTCCAGCAACATCCGGGGTACAGTACTTATCACCCAATAATGACGGAGTACAGGATACAGCGGTATTGGAATTTACCGTAAAAATCCGTGTAAAGAGCGAAGAAGGTTTCGTGCCGGAATACGGTCTTCAGATTGTTTCGGAATCCGGTCAGGTGGTTAAAACCGTAGTGGAACGAGAAAAATCTGACCTTGGCTGGTTCCGAGCCCTGTTCCGGGGTTTTGAGGAATTCACTCTTACAAGGAAGATTCACTGGGATGGCATGGATATGCAGGGCAACCCTGTTCCAGAGGGAACCTATAAGGCTAGAATGTGGGTAGTGGATACATCCAAAAACCGGAAAGAGGTAAATTTGGATGATTTTATAGTGGATACAACGCCACCGGAAGCAGAGGTAACTGCACCGGAGCTCCTCCTCTTCTCTCCCGATGGGGATGGAATAATGGATACATTTCTTATCCGGCAATCGGGAAGCAGGGAAACCCTCTGGACAGCCTCCTTTTCCAATGCCGGAGGAGTTGTAAAAAGCTACAGGTTTGAGAACTCTCCTCCCCAGGATATTGAATGGGATGGAGGGGACAATACGGGAAATCTTGTTCCCGACGGAGAATACAACTATCTTCTTAGATCCACCGATCTTGCTGGGAATAAATCTAAGGAGTATAGAATCGATGGTATCGTGGTGGATACCCGTCCCAGGGCTCTGTCTATGGAAGTTCTTCCCGGTTACTTCTCCCCGAAGGCTGTGGAAGTTCAGGATAAGGTCGTAATCCGGCCGATAATCCCCCCAGGCGAAGGGGTTGCGGAGGGATTTTTACGGATTACCGATAAAGCGGGAGAAGAGATTCTTTACCAGGCCTGGGAGGGAGACCCACCTTTGGAGATTCCCTTTCTAGGTTTGAATGAGGAGGGAGAAATCCTCTCGGAAGGGGATTACCACATTCATCTTTCAGTTCAGTTCAACAATGGTTCGATTCTTCAAACCGAAGGGAAAGCTGTTTTGGATGTTACCTTGCCGGATATCTCTGTGGAGGTGGACAACCGGATATTCTCGCCGGATGGAGACGGACGTAAGGATAATGTAAGGATAGGTGTGAGGAGCAGTGAACCTGTATCGTACACAGGGGCTGTGGTAGACGGCAGTGGACGGAAGGTAGTGGAGATAAGCTCTCCGGTAGCGGATCTGCGGGAAGGAACAGCTGTATGGGATGGGAAGGATATGGCAGGGAGAGCCGTGGCGGATGGAGAATACTATCTGGAAGGGAGTTTTACCGACCGGGCAGGGAACAAGGTAAGCCCTGAGAGGATTACCATTACCCTGGACACCACACCACCGGTTATTGCCTTAAGCGCCAAGTCCAAGCCCTTCTACCATGATGGGGACAAGGTTGTGGGGGAGGTTTTGATCTCTCTTTCCATGCTGGATCAGATCGGTGTCTCCTCTTGGGGGATCCTGGTTTATGATGAAACCGGTAAAAAAATAAAGGATGTAAAGGCAACAGGAAAACCACCTGCAGAGATCCTTTGGGACAGCAGAAAGGAAACCGATTTTACATTAGCCGAGGGAGTCTATGCTCTCGAAATAGCGGCAACCGATGCAGCAGGAAACTCAACTGTAAAAAGATACAGCGTCGAATCAAGGGCTATAGCAGAGATGAAGAACAGCAAACTTTATCTACTGGTGGATAATATTATCTTTGCCGCTTACAAGCACACCCTCGATTCTGCAGGAGCTGATCTCTTTGAAAGAAACAAATTGGTGCTTACAGAGGTGGTGAATATCCTGAACAGGTTCCAGGGATACTCCGTTAAACTTGAAGCTCATGCCCTGAATATCTACGGTTATGACAAAAAGAAATACGAACAGGAGGAACAGATCTTACAGCCTCTGACTGAAAGAAGGGCTGCTACAGTAAGACAGGCATTAATAGAGCGGGGAATACCTGCCTCTAGAATAAGACAGGAGGCCTTTGGGGGAAGATTCCCAATAGCTTCAACAACGGATAAAAAGGTATGGTGGTTAAACAGAAGGGTGGAATTCCTTTTGGTATTCCCGGAATAACCTATGGAATCCGGTAGCAAGAAGCCGGTCATACTGGAAACCAGGCAGATTGTTAAGCAGTTTCCCAGGGTTCTGGCGAATAATAATATAGATATTCACCTAAGGCAGGGGGAGATCCTCTGCCTTTTAGGAGAGAACGGGGCCGGAAAGTCTACCCTCATGAATATGCTTTACGGCCTTTATAAACCTACTTCTGGAAGCATCCTTCTTAGGGGCCGAGAAGTGGAGTTCCATAGCCCCAAGGATGCCATCCGTTCAGGTCTGGGGATGGTTCACCAGCATTTCATGCTGGTGGATACTCTAACGGTTACGGAGAATATTATCCTTGGAACAGAACCGGGCATTGTAGGGGTTATTAACTACCACAAGGCCCGGGAGGATGTTGTCGCCCTCTCAAAAAAGTACAAACTGGATATAGATGCCGATGCAAAAATAGAAACCCTGTCCGTTGGACTTCAGCAGAGGGTGGAGATTCTTAAAGCTCTATACAGAAAGGCAGAGATTCTCATCCTTGATGAACCCACCGCAGTACTCACCCCTCAGGAGGTGGAGGAACTTTTTCTGGTTATGAGAGAACTGGTAAGGAGCAATGTATCCATAATTATAATTACCCATAAACTGGAGGAAGCCAAGGCGATATCCGACAGGGTGTATGTCCTGCGCCGGGGAAATCTGGTTGGGGAGAGGATTACTGCAAAAACCAATAAGCAGGAACTTGCCAATCTTATGGTGGGAAGGGATGTGGTACTGCGGGTTCAAAAAGAGGAAAAGAGGCCCGGTTCCGAACCTGTCTTTTCTGTAAAGAATCTGGATGTAAAGAATGACAAAGGTTTTATGGCTGTTTCCGGTCTCAATCTGGAAATTAAGCCCGGAGAGATTGTTGGGATCGCCGGTGTGGATGGAAATGGCCAGAGCGAGCTTGCCGAGGCAATTCTAGGGCTTAGAGGAGGAGCTGCGGGTAGCATCTTTTTTAAGGGGGAGGAGATCTCCCTCTTGCCTACAAAGAAAAGAATTGCCAGGCAGATCTCTTATGTTCCTGCGGACAGGCATAAATACGGTCTTGTTCTTCCCATGAAGATTAGTGAAAATATTGTGATTGGGTATCATGATAAAAAACCCTTCTGCGGAAGAATAAATCTGAATCATCAGGAAATAGACAATCATTCGCGGTTCCTGGTTTCCCAGTTCGATATAAGAACCTCCGGTATAGC
>ENA-OSEO01004951-OSEO01004951.1-sediment-metagenome-genome-assembly--contig:-NODE-4951-length-13328-cov-3.198928_pt1 | contig 13328 bp, 12 predicted proteins | sample MGYA00237883_ERZ534232 | MGnify/ENA metagenome assembly ERZ534232
GGAAAAGGAAGCCGTGGACTTGCTCATCGAGGCCGTGGACATGCACGCCCCCGGTGTTCCGGAAAACCTGTTTGTGGTGGGGCCCCGAACGGGCTACGTGATGGAGGCCACCGCCTATCACTATCACCTGGAGGAGGTGCAGAGCCTGGCCCTGCGGTCCAACTATCCCCGGGAGCTGTGGGACAGCATGGTTCTCAAAAACGTCTTCGTGGCCTCCTCCTTCGACAGGGTTTTCGAGGGGGCGGTACGCCCGGGACGGGCGGTACGCCTGGGAGCCACCATGGGCATCCGGGTGCTGGCGGTGGACGACGACCGGGTGGTGGTGCGGCAGATGCCGCTGGGAGGCCGGGTCACCATCCCCGAGGGGGAGGGGGCCATGGTGGGCTTCTACTGGGTGGAGGCCCTGGACTGCGGGGGAAACACCGCCCGGCTGCGGGTCTCCTACCGCTACCACGCCTGGGAGGAGGAGATGTACGGCCGGGTGGCGGCCGCCGCCGGGTCCATCACCCCGGCGGACATGATGGCCTGGTCCCGCCTGCACAGCTCCGACCTGGGAGGCATGCGGGGGATGTGCGAGGCTGAGGAAAAGGCGGCCATGGTGTTTAAAATTCCCCGCCAGGATTACCATCTGTTCGGCATGGGATGGTTTGCCCCTGACCAGTGTGCCGCCATCTTCGTCCCCGTGCACATCGCGGATACCGACATCCTGCCCGCCTACCGAAACGGGATGGCGGCGGAGTCGGCCCGGACCCTCCTCCACAAATTCGGCCACGGGAATCTCACCTCGGACTGCACCCGGGTGGAATCGGTCTTCCTGCACGAGAACCAGGCGGTGGAGACGGTGGCCAGTGGGCACGAGGCAGAGCAGGTGGCAGCCATCCTCACCGCCTCCGACGTGGAGATGCAGAGGCAGGCCGTGCTCATGCAGAACATTTTTCTCTCGGCGCAGGAGGCCGAACGGGAAATGGCCGCCGGGGCCTGGAACGGAAGCTACCGTCAGACCCTGCTGGCCGTCCGGGAGGCGCTGGACGAGGTGCAGAGCGTGGAGACCCGGCGGCTGCTGGCCGAGGTGGCAGCCAGCATCGCCGGGGACGGCTGGAGGTGGCATCCCTGACCGGAAAATCCGTCGGCCAGAACAGCTACCGGGAGGGCCAGAAGGCCCTGGACCAGGGACAATATGCCCGTGCTGTGGACCAGTTCATAGACACCTACGAGGACGCGCAGAGGGCCCTGTTCGGCCGCCCGCCCTCCTCCGGCATCAGCGCCGGGCAGCGCCGCATCGACCTGGCCGCCGCCGCTATGGGCATAGCCGTTGCCGCCCTGCTGGTGCTGTATATGGCGCGGCGGCGGTAAAGGTTATTAAGGGCCGGTATTTACCCCTCTAGCCAACAGGTGTTCATCATGCTGAGAATCCGCCATCTTGCCATCGTTTTTGCAGTCCTGGTCACGGTCACCGGCTCCGCCGCACTCGCTCCCCTAGCCCAGCTCCCGCCGCTCCCGTCCCCGTCGCCGGAATCATCCATCGAGGTCACGGTGACCGTGGAGCGCATACGGGCCCTGGAAGACATGGGCCCAAATGGTCCCCGTTTCCTCGTGGAGGTAGCAGCCCAGAATACCACTTTCCGGAGCCCTGTCTGGAACCACACCCCCTACGTGTATGACCCGTGGTCGGTCACCCTGGCTATCGACGACCACGCCCCTCTGTCCCTCACCATCCATCTGTGGGACTGCGCCTCCGGCCACCCCGTCCGGTGCGACCTTAGCCCGAAGACGGGGGACACGACGGCCGCCCTTTCCATGGACATCCTCTACGACCCGCTCACCGGCTGGTGGACCGGGGACGACAGCCGGGGAGACGCCAGCGGATATGGCCGGGTCAGCGGGTGTGACGACGGCAGCATCGCTGCCGGTGAGCGGGACGCCGAGCTCTGGTTCTCCATCCGCCAGCAGGACGAGGACGGGGACGGCATACCCGCTGGGATGGAGGAACTCTACGGCACCGACCCGGCAGTCTATGATGCCCACGTGGACCACGACGGTGACGGCATTCCAACCGGCTGGGAGCACCACTGGGGATACCACCCCTGCACCTGGGATGACCACGCCACTCTGGACCCCGACCGGGACGGCCTGAGCAACGTGGAGGAGTACCTGACCTCGCTGTGGGGCTCCGACCCCCTGTGCCCCGATGTTTTTCTGGAAATAGACCAGATGGAGGACCCCCGGGGGGAGCCCATGCTGGTGACCGATTCCGTCATCGAGATGCTGACCACGGCCTACCACCGGCGCAACGTGCTGTACCACGTCGATGACGGCGGGCTGGGCGGCGGGGAGATAATTCCCTACGACGCGCTCACCGTTCCCGGCCAGCTCAACGACCTCTCCCGGCGCTATTTCCTGAAGGCGGCGGCCTGCTGCGCCCTCTTGTGGTCGGTTTCCGGCCATCCTTCCCCGGCTTCCGCCCAGAGAGGGAAAAAAGGTCTTCTCGGCCCCCGGCTTTCCCCCTATTACCAATCCCTGAAAGATGGAAAGATCCAGTGCCGCCTCTGCCCACGGAAGTGCATCGTCGCCCCGGGAGGGCGCGGGTTCTGCGGAGTGCGCGAGAACCGGGAGGGAAAATACTACAGCCTGGTGTACGGCAACCCCTGTGCGGTGCACCTGGACCCCATCGAAAAAAAGCCCCTCTTCCACGTCCTCCCCGGCACCCTCTCCTACTCCATCGCCACCGCGGGTTGCAACCTCCATTGCAAATTCTGCCAGAACTGGGAGATTTCCCAGACCCGGCCGGAAAAGACCATTAACTATATGCTGCCGCCGGATAAAGTGGTGGCCGGAGCCCGGGCCGGGGATTGCCCGTCCATCGCTTATACCTACGTGGAGCCCCTGATCTTTTATGAGTACATGCTGGACTCGGCCCGCCTGGCCAAGAAAGCGGGGATTCTCAATGTCTGCCACTCCGCGGGCTACGTCAATTCCCAGCCCCTGGAAAAATTGGCGGAAGTCCTGGACGCGGCCTGCATCGACCTCAAGTCCTTCGATCCCCAATTCTACCGGGACCTGGTGGGGGGGGAACTGGCCCCGGTGCTCCGGACTCTTAAAACCCTGCGCCACAAGAAAGTGCACCTGGAGATCGTCAACCTCCTCATTCCCACTTTCAACGACCAGCCGGAGATGCTGGCCAAAATGTGCGCCTGGATCAGGGACGAGCTGGGCCCCCTCACGCCTCTACACTTCTCCCGTTTTTACCCCCTTTATAAGATGCGGAACCACTACCCCACCCCGGTGAGCACCCTGGAAAAGGCCCGGGATATCGCCTTGAAAGCGGGCCTGAAATACGTCTACCTGGGCAACATCCCGGCTAATCCGGCGGAAAACACCTTTTGCCATAGCTGCGGCAAGATGATCATCCAACGCACCGGCTACCGTATCGGCGAAGTAAAGATGAAAGACGGCAAGTGCGGTTACTGCGGGGCGAAGATTCCGGGGATTTGGAAGACGCCGCGAGCGGCTTAGGTTTTAGTTTCACATATTTCAAAAATTATAGATTTCCAAAATATATTGGCGAGTCCTTTAGGAAGTCTATTCATGAAAGAACGAAACTATCTCTTCACCAAAGTTGATTGGTTTTCTGTGGACCAACACCAGAGGAAAATGTTGGCCAAAGAAATTGAGGATCTTGACGGAAATCGACTTTTAAATACATCAATTGACGATCTTTGCGATTACTTTGAGAAAAAATACAAAATCGACGTACCAATTCTAGACCAAGAAGGAATAGTTGCAGATCAACACGAAACACAAATTGATGTTAGTTGGGACCCCGTTCGTTCCTTCATGCTGGACATAGACAGGGGTCGACCATTCATGATGACTGGGACTACTATAGTAATCACAGTTCCTTTCAGTGGTGACGCCGAAGCTTTTAAAATCCAACCCTCTTCCTATACCCTTAATCCACCTAATGGAGAAATACAGAATGGTCTCCTAATACTACGTTTTGAGGGTATAGATTTACAGCCAGATAAAGTTCGTGCCGAAATTGAGAGAACATTAGGGAAGATAGAAAGCTATCTAACTAATCTCCGCAGAGACGTCCAAGGATTGAACGAACAGCTGCGATCTTTAGCACATGACGCTATTGAGCGGCGACGCCAAAAACTTCTTTCAGACCGTAATCTTGTTTCCTCGCTCGGTTTCAAGATTAAGGAACGCCCTGATGCTCCACGGACATACACTGCTCCAGGAGTACGCCGTAAAATCTCTCCTTCCTTGCCACCAGCCAGTTCCGCTCCATTTAAGCCGGAGCCGTCTTTATCCTCATCCGATTACGAGCATATTTTAGACGTTATTCAGAATATGGCCCAGGTGATGGAGAGAAGTCCTTCTGCTTTCGCGTCAATGGATGAAGAATCTCTTCGCTCTCATTTTCTTGTCCAATTAAACGGGCATTATGAGGGTCAAGCTACGGGTGAAACATTTAACTATGAAGGCAAGACGGACATTCTCATCCGTTCTGAAGGGAAAAATATATTCATCGCAGAATGCAAATTTTGGGGCGGTCCTAAAAAGCTCATCGAGACACTGAATCAATTGCTCGGATACAGCAGTTGGAGAGATACAAAAGTCGCAGTTATAATTTTTAATCGGAAAAAAGATTTTTCAAACATACTGCAGTCAATAAAAGATACTGTAAAAACCCATCCAAACTGTAAACGTGATTTAGGACCGCAATCCGAAACCAACTTTCGCTACATTTTTGCTAACCGTGACGACCCAAACCGTGAGATGCTGCTTACCGTTTTGGCATTCGATGTTCCAAATTAACAGGAGCATAAAACTTCAATTCTAACCTTGAACCTCGCGCTTTGAACCTAAAAACTAACTACTGACCCCTAACCCCTATGAGCTGGAAATGCGGCATCATCGGCCTGCCCAACGCGGGTAAAAGCACCATCTTCAACGCCCTCACCGCGGCGGGCGCGGAAACGGCTATCTATCCCTTCTGCACCATCGACCCCAACCTGGGGGTGGTGCCGGTGCCGGATGAGCGCCTGGCCGCTTTGGGCACGCTGCTCAAACCCGAGAAACTCACCCACACCGCCATCGAGTTCGTGGACGTGGCCGGGCTCATTGCCGGTGCCTCCAAGGGTGAGGGCCTGGGCAACCAGTTCCTGGCCCATATCCGGGACGTGGACCTCTTGGTGCACGTGGTGCGCTGTTTTGCTTCCCCCCAATGCCCCCACCCCCTGGGGAGCCTCAACCCGGTCCGGGACGTGGAAGTGGTGGAGACCGAACTCTTGCTGGCGGACCTGGAAATCCTGGGACGCCAGCGCCTCAAATTGGAGAAAAAGGTCCGGGCCGGAGAGAAGGCCGTGGCCGCGGCCCTGGCCGCCATGTCCCGGGTGGAAAAGGGCCTCAATAACGGCAGGTGGGCTAAAGACCTAGACTTAAGCGCCCCGGAGCTGGAGCATCTGGAGGCGACGCCGCTGCTCACCCTGAAGCCCTGTCTTTTCGTGGCCAACTTGAGTGAAGAGGAGTTCCAAGGGGGTGAACACTACCAGGCTTTGCGGGATTTGACCGCGGCCCGCCAGGCACCCCTGGTCCCCATTTTAGGGGACCTGGAAGCGGAACTCCAGGAACTCCCCATAGAGGAGCAGCAGGAGTTTCTGGCCGGCCTGGAGATCCCCGAGTCCGGCATCCACCGGCTGATCAAAGAGAGTTACCGGCTCCTGGGGCTGGTGACCTTTTATACCATCGTCGGGGTGGAGGTGCGGGCCTGGACGGTGCCTGCCGGCACGGCCCTGCCCCAGGCCGCGGGCCGGGTCCACTCGGATATGGGAAAAGGCTTCATCCGGGCCGAAGTGATGGACTTTATTGACCTGCAAAATTACGGCAGCCAGGCCAAGGTCCGGGAAGCCGGACGCCTGCACGTGGAAGGCCGGGACTATAAGGTCCGGGATGGGGAGATACTGTTATTCCGCTTTTCTAAATAAAGCTATCAGCTTTCAGCGATCAGCTTTCAGCTTTTTAATAATAAAAACCAAAACAAACATTGGGGATTTGTTCATCTCGATTACATCCCAAGTCTCTGCTCTCCGGCATTTTATCATTTAGCTGAACGCTGATAGCTGAAAGCTGACAACTCCCCCCCGAAATTATTTCCAGAAGCCTCGCCCTTTCTTTCTCTGGGAAAATATGATAATAAATTAGTGGGAGGTGAATCAGGATGTTCCAGATTGGCCAGTTGGCCGTTTACCCCGCCCACGGAGTGGGACTAATCGAATCAATCCAGGAACGGGTCATCTCTGGGAATGTACATAAATTTTACATCATGCGCCTGTTAGATAACGACATGATTATCATGATTCCCATGAGCAACGCCGAAAACGTCGGTCTCCGGGATATCATCGACAGCAACTCGGTCCCCGAAGTTTATGAAATCCTCAGCCTCCGGCCATCCCGCATCAACAATCAGACCTGGAACCGCCGCTACCGGGATTACATGGATAAAATCAAGACCGGTTCTCCCTTCCGGGTAGCGGAAGTGCTGCGCGATTTGACTCTCCTCAAAACCGAAAAGGACCTCTCCTTCGGAGAGCGCAAGATGCTGGACACCGCCAAAAACCTGCTGGTCAAAGAACTCTCGTTAGTGAATGAAAAGCAGGAAGATGAAATCGAAGCCCAACTGCAGGAATTATTGGAAAATAGCTGAGTCGTCTGCTCCTCCCCTGAGTTTTAACTGCCTGACCTGGCCTGGTTACTTCATGATTGCGGCCATGGAGAAATATCCGGAGTCTTTTCCGACCCCATGGCTGAGTATGACACCCGCGTCAGCCGGGCCGTCCCGCCTTACATCATTCCTGGAAAGGAGGTGAATATCATTGTTAAAAAAGATGGTCGCGGGGGCCATCATGGGAACTATCTGTGCCATCAGCGGCTTTCTCATCGCCAGCCAGATCCCCCAGTTCAGCCACCTGTGGTGGGCCGGTTGGGTGGGAGCCGCGGGCGGATTGCTGGTGGCTTTTCTGACCCTGGGTCTGGAACAACTCATCAAGCGTATCCCCCTCAAAACCATTCTCGGGGGCACCCTGGGCCTGTTCATCGGCCTGGGTATCGCCAAGGTGGCCAGCTACCCCTTCGATCAATTTTTGGAACTCCCCAACCTGCAAATCCCATTATATATTTTTCTTTCTGCAATTTTTGGTTATATCGGCCTGGTGTTGGGGGGCAAAAAGATGTCGGAGGTGAGCACGCCTTATTTTCTGGACCTGGGCAAGCAAATGCGGGCCCCCTTGAAGATTCTGGACACCAGCGTCATCATTGACGGGCGCATTGCCGACATTTCCGAGACCGGGTTTCTGGAAGGCACCTTCCTGGTGCCCAAGTTTATTCTGGAAGAGCTGCAATATATCGCCGACTCCCCGGACGATTTGCGGCGCACCCGGGGCCGCCGGGGTCTGGACGTCCTCAAGCGCTTGCAGCAACATAACCGCCTGAAGGTGGAGTTCGTGGATGAAGATGTGCCCCAGGCCGCGGGCGTGGACTCCAAACTGGTGGCCCTGGCCTTGAAAATGCGGGCCAAGATCCTGACCAACGACTTCAATCTGCACAAGGTGGCGGAGCTTCAGGGCATCGAAGTCCTGAACATCAACCAGTTGGCCAACGCCATGAAACCCGCGGTGCTGCCCGGGGAAACCCTCCAGGTGCAGATTCTCCGGGAAGGAAAATCCCAGGGCCAGGGGGTGGCCTATCTGGACGACGGCACCATGGTGGTCATCGAAAACGCCCGCCGCTTCATCGGCAAAGAGGTGGAGGTGGCGGTCACCAGCGTGCTGCAAACCACCGCGGGGCGCATGATTTTCAGTGAAATCAAGAACGGCGGCAATGCCCGCAAGCTGGCATGACAGCCGCCCCCAATCTCTGGCCCTGAACGTGGAGCCGGCGGCGGCCGGCTCCCGTCTGGACCACCTGTTAGCCCGGCAATTGGATTTTTCCCGGGCCCGGCTGCAACGCTGGCTCAAGGCCGGGCTGGTCCTGGTGAACGGCCAGGCCCGGCCTCCTTCTTATAAGGTGCGCTCCGGCGACGCCATCAGCGTGGCGGTGCCGGAGCCTGCGCCCAGCCATCTCCTCCCGGAATCCCTGCCCCTTAAGATCGTCTATGAGGACCGGGACCTCCTGGTGGTGAACAAACCCCCGGGCTTGGTGACCCACCCCGGAGCCGGGCACCGGACCGGCACTTTGCTCAACGCCCTGCTGCACCATTGCCCGGACTTAGAAGAAATCGGCGATATCAGCCGCCCGGGCCTGGTGCACCGCCTGGACAAAGACACCAGCGGCCTGTTGGTGGTGGCCAAGACCGACCTGGCCCACCGCTCTTTGATAAGCCAGTTCCAAAAACATGCAGTCAAGAAGAAATACCTGGCCCTGGTCTGGGGGCGGCTGCCCCAGAAGGAAGGCCGCATCGCCCGGGAAATCGGACGCCACCCCACGGAGCGCCAGAAGATGTCGGTGCACGCCCGCCGGGGCAAGGAGGCGGTGACCCATTGGCGGGTGGTACAGGAATTCCCCGGCCCCCTGACCCTGGTGGAACTCGCTATAGAGACAGGTCGCACCCACCAAATCAGGGTGCATATGACCGCGGAGGGCCATCCGGTGCTGGGCGACGCGACTTACGGTGGCGGCGCGTCCAGATTAAAAAGCGCCCCCCCTGCCCTCTCGGGCCTTAAGACCCTGGTGAAAAGGCAGATGCTGCACGCCTGGCAATTACGCTTCACCCACCCCCGGAGCGGCGAGGAGGTAGGGTGGGAAGCGGCGCTGCCGGGGGATTTTCAAAGTATAGTAGATTACTTAGAACAAGTAACTTAATGGTACGCATTGGACACCCCACATAATGGAGGGAAAATGCTAAACCAAAAAGTAGCAAACCATCTTAACAAAATGGAACGAACTTATTTCTTTGAGCGAGTGACAGGGGAAGCATCAGGATCGGGATACATAGCTTCTAACACATGGCGTGGTTGGCGAGCTTCGCCTAAAATCGACGGTGCTGTTAAAGATGCTTTGGTTGCTGCTTTCGATTTTCTGGTTGATAGGTTTGAGCGATTCATGAGAAACACAATTTCTCTAAATAGGTCTCTATTTGATAAATTTCATGCTGGAGAGATCGACGCATTGTGTCAATTTGCGCAGTCATATCATCGAGAAACTAAAATACACCCTGATGCACTTGGAGATTTCAAAGGGTATGCGTATAATTCATACGCATAAGTTATTAATCTCGCACATACTCACTGGTGTTTTCGACCACAGCCATTCTCAAAGAGAATAGAATATGATCCTATGGACAGTAATGAACTTCGCCACTGTCTTCATGTACCTCTCGACACGAAGGTCTTTTCTGGTATCAATAATCTTCGTTCAATCGGATTGTTGTTTGAATCATCTGTTATCATTCCAAAAGGTGGAATGGGGGCTGTAAAGTCAAAAGAACATTATTATCAAATTCAGAACTATCTTCGGTCCGTTGCAGATCAAGTTCCCTCTATCAATTTCAATGGAAACAAAGTTTCACCACTAGCTTTTGAAGCCCTATCGGGCATATGATGTAAGTAACAGAAAGTCAAAAGGGAGATGGGCAAGATGGAAGCCACCTCTGACAAAATTCAGGTCCCCATCGGTCGAGATATCTCAAAAGAACAGGCCAAAGAGGAAGTAAAGGTTTTCTTCACCTCTAAAGGCGATAAATTGGCTTATGTGGACGATATTATGGAGGCCCTAAACCTGAAATACGAAGTGGTGTCGGAAATCTGCCAGGAATTGGAAGAGAATGGAGAAATCAAAGAGGTCAAGATAGAATATGACCTCCACACCAAGGTAGCCGCCATCTTGAGGACCGAGGATGCAGACCTGTTAAAACGCCTGGTGGATATTATCTTTGAGAAATATTACGATCCGGAGCCTCTTTCTCCGAAAGAACTGGCCGCCATAAAATAAGCGGAGGAGGCGAGGTTGCGGGGTGATAAAGACTATTTCATCCCCTGGGAAGAAGTTAAGAAATAACTTGATTTATGAGCCTCTTGCAAAACTCTAATCATACCAAGGTGCAATTAAAGAGGCATTAATTGTAGGGGCGAACCTTGTGTTCGCCCTGGACGTCTGGGGCGAACACAAGGTTCGCCCCTACAATAAAGAATATTCGTTTGATTTCAAAAGGCTATTAATCTCTTGCTCAAAATCGCCATAACCGGCGGGGCCGGCTCGGGGAAGAGTGTGGTGGCCCGGATGTTCCAGGAGTTGGGCGCGGCGGTCCTGGACGCGGACACCGTGAAAGGAATAGGACTCCCGATTTAATTTACCAGCAGTAACGGCCTCCTTGACGGAAGCGTGGGTTTTTATTAGTTTTGACCAAGGAGAACCAGCCATGTCCCACAAGGTCAGCATTGTCATCGAGAAAGATGATTTCGGCTATTATACCTATTGCCCGGAGTTGGAAGGCTGCCAGACTCAAGGGGACACGTTTGAAGAAGTCATGGCAAATATCAAGGAAGCCATTGAGCTGTACCTGGGAACGCTGTCAGAAGAGGAAATTAAGGCCTCTTTGAGCAAAGAGATTCTTACAACTTCTTTAGAGGTTCAGCTTGCCTAAGCTGCCCCGGTTAACCGCGCCGGAGGCTGAGACCCTGTTGTTAAAGGCCGGTTATCAACTGATCAGAGGAAATGGTGGGCAATGCCCACCCTACATTTTTCCGCTTTCACGCTTGTTCTTTGCTGAAAGCTGATCGCTGACCGCTGAAAGCTATTATTATGCTCAAAATCGCCATTACCGGGGGGGCCGGCTCGGGGAAGAGTGTGGTGGCCCGGATGTTCCAGGAGTTGGGCGCCGCGGTCCTGGACGCGGACGAGATCGCCCATCAGGTGGTGGCCGTGGGCGCGCCGGCCTGGGAAAAGCTGAAAAAGGCCTTCGGCCCGGAGTTCTTCCTGGAGGACGGGGAACTCAACCGGCCCTTGATGGCCCGGAAGGTCTTTGCCGACCCTGAGGCCCGGGCCCGGCTGAACGCCATCGTCCACCCTTATGTGGGCCAAGAAATCCGGCAGCGTTTGGAGGACCTGGAGCGCCGGGCCATAAAAATGGTGCTGGTGGAGGTGCCCCTGCTCTTTGAGGCCGGGTTGGCGGGGGGCTACGATAAGGTCATCGTGGTGGACACCGGCCCCCAGGAACAGGTGCAACGCCTTAAGGCCCGGGACCAACGGGATACGCAAGAAATCCAAGGCATCATCCAGGCCCAGATGCCCCTGAAAGATAAGGCGGCCCGAGGCGATTATATTGTAAACAATCGTGGCTCTTTGGCAGAAACCCGCAGCCAAGTGGAAATAATCTGGCAGGACATGCAAAAAATCATCTTGACAGAGAAACCTAAAAAGATTACTTTGCCTAGTAACCTGCCTTAAGAAATCCTGGTTTCGGCCCGATACAACTTAAGCAAAAGGACAACCTCAAGTAACCATCCCCTTGGCTTGATTTGGAAATATTCCGTGCACTTTTTCCCTTTTGACCTCGCTGTCGGCAACTATCCACCGCCGCAGGTCTGATTTATCCACTTGAACGCCACTTTCGCTGCCTGGAAATCGGAGGTTAGAGCGACTGCGGTCTATTGCGTCATCATTATTTATTCTAATTACCTTTATCATTAAGAGGAAACAATGAACTTATCAGAATTAAAACACAAGAAAATCAATGAATTGGCGGCCCTGGCCCGGGATCTGAACGTGGAAGGGGCCGCCGGCCTGCGCAAGCAGGAGCTCATTTTCGCCATCCTCCAAGCCCAGGTGGAGAAAAACGGCATGATCTCCGGGGGCGGGGTCCTGGAAATCCTGCCGGACGGCTTCGGCTTTTTAAGGGCCCCGGACTACAATTACCTGCCCGGGCCTGATGATATTTACGTCTCCCCTTCCCAGATCCGCCGTTTTAATCTGCGCACCGGCGACACCATCGCCGGGCAGATCCGCCCCCCCAAGGAGGGGGAACGCTACTTCGCGCTGCTTAAGGTGGAGAACGTCAACTTTGAAGACCCCGCGGTGGCCCGGGACAAGATCCTCTTCGACAACCTGACGCCCCTTTATCCCGAACGGCGCTTGCAGTTGGAAACGGATGCGGACAACTTCTCGGCCCGGGTCATGGACCTGATGACTCCCATCGGCATGGGCCAGCGGGGTCTCATCGTGGCCGCGCCCCGGACCGGCAAAACCATGCTGCTCCAGAATATCGCCAACTCCATTGCCCGGAACCACCCGGAGGTGGTCCTCATCGTCCTGCTCATCGATGAGAGGCCGGAAGAAGTGACGGACATGGAGCGTTCGGTCAAGGCCGAAGTGGTGAGCTCCACCTTCGACGAACCCGCGCAGCGCCATATCCAGGTGGCGGAAATGGTCCTGGAAAAGGCCAAACGCCTGGTGGAACACAAAAGAGAAGTGGTGATCCTGCTGGATTCGATCACGCGGCTGGCCCGGGCCTATAACACCGTGATTCCCGCCAGCGGCAAAATTCTCTCCGGCGGTCTGGACGCCAACGCCTTGCAACGGCCGAAACGCTTCTTCGGCGCGGCCCGGAACATCGAGGAAGGGGGCAGCCTGACCATCATCGCCACCGCCTTGGTGGACACCGGCAGCCGCATGGATGAAGTGATTTTCGAGGAATTCAAGGGCACCGGCAACATGGAGATTCATCTGGACCGGAAGCTCACGGAAAAGCGCATCTTCCCATCCATCAACATCAATGCTTCCAGCACCCGGAAAGAGGAATTGCTGCTGGCCCCTGAAGACCTGAACCGCATCTGGATCTTACGGAAGCTGCTTTCGCCTCTCTCCCCGGTGGACAGCATGGAATTCTTGCTGGAGAAATTAAAGGGCACCCGGGACAACGCCGATTTTCTGGCGGCCATGAACAGGTAAAAGACGGTTTTCCGTTTCCCGTTTTCCGTATAAGAAAAAGGCGTAGGCAAAAAAATGGGCGTAAATCATACGCCCATTTCCATTTGATAATCTTTATTTTTTTGCGGAAAACCGAAAACGGGAAACGGTTCTAAACCCACTTGCTTTCTTTTTTGTTCCAGTTTCTCCGGATTTCTTCCTTGTCCTTCTTGCCGGCGCCGAAGGCTGATTCACACACCGATTCCCATTTTTGGGGGTCGGACCGGAAATCCTTTTTGTACGGGCTGTTGGGCGAATCTTTGCAGAAAATGGTAGGCATGCCGATAAGACGCTCCACTTCGGAGCCGCAATACTGGCAGGTGGTGAGGGGCTCGTCACTCATCTTCTGCATAGCCTCGAGG
>ENA-OSEO01004952-OSEO01004952.1-sediment-metagenome-genome-assembly--contig:-NODE-4952-length-13325-cov-7.717316_pt1 | contig 13325 bp, 11 predicted proteins | sample MGYA00237883_ERZ534232 | MGnify/ENA metagenome assembly ERZ534232
ATGATTTTAATGGTTTTACCCATCCGCTTGGAAATCTTTTTGACGTAAAAATCCACAAGCAGTGGCAGGTCGTCCATGCGATCCCGCAGCGGCGGCATGGTAATCGGAAAAACATTTAAGCGGTACCAGAGATCCTCACGGAACCGGCCCTTACGGACCTCATCTTCCAGATTGCGATTGGTGGCGGCTATAATTCGTGCATCGACTTTGATGGTGCGGGAACTGCCCAATCGTTCGAACTCGCCATCCTGGACCACTCTGAGAAGCTTGGGTTGAAGCTCCAGCGGCAATTCACCGATTTCATCCAGAAAAAGGGTGGCGCCGTCGGCGACCTCAAATCGCCCCAGATGCCGGGAGTGCGAACCGGTGAAAGAACCTTTTTCATGACCGAACAATTCGCTTTCGATCAGATTTGATGGCAGTGCGGCGCAATTGACTTTTACCAATGCCCGATTTTTACGCGGGCTCAGGTTGTGAATGGCCCGGGCGACCAACTCTTTGCCGGTTCCGGTCTCGCCCAGAACCAATACGGTGGTATTGCTGCCGGCGATTTGTTCAACCTTATAGAGTACGTACTTGAGCCCGTCGCTCTGACCGATAATGTTCTCATGGTTGTATTCCAGCTTGATTTCATCCTGCAGATAGGCTCTTTCCGCTTCCAGCTGATCTTTCAGCATTTCTATTTGGGAAAGGGCGGTTTCAGCGGTTTGTTTGCCTTTTTCCGCTTCCTCCCTTGCCACGATAAGTTCGGCCGTTCGCTTGTTAACAAGCTCTTCAAGATCTCTTTTATAATATTCCCGCTCCGTCACATCCTCAATGGCCAGAAGGATCAGCTGGTTTTGGTTCGACTTTCTGTAAATCTTTCTGGCGTTTAGATGCATGATCTTGCGGCCGATGGTCTTAAAGTCATGTTCCACTTCAAAATCATGGAATGAGGAATTTTCAGGAAGGATGCCTTCTAGCAATTCTCTAAGCTTGGGGATGTTCCATTGCCGGTTGCCAAGATCATATATTAACATCCCCTCGGTCTCATCCGGTTGGACGTTGAAGGTCCGGTAAAAGGATTGATTGGCTTTTACAACCTTTAAATCTGAACCGAGCACCACCAAAGGTTCGCGAATCGAACCCAGAATGGCCTCAAAAACTTTAATCAAATTTTCTTTCATTTTTCCAGATGATTGTTTGCTGTGCTGAAGAATAGTCTGTTCGCCAATTTGATCATTTGGTGAACTGAATTAAAAAGTTAACAAGAATCTGTATAACCGTATCATCTTCCTTGATGGATTTATAGGAATCATACAAGAGATATTTGAAACGATCAATAGAAAAAACCGACCATTTTCTGACTTTCCTCATCCCATAATTTCAGCCGAAAACAAGAAAGGCATTTTCTTTCCTTCTGGCCGTCGGCCCTATCTGATTCAGGTACAATCATCCACTAACCTCCGCCTGGCGGTTCCTCCCTTCAGCGCCTTTAATCCTTTCGGTCGTGGTATTTTGTTGTTCAGGAAGCGTTTAAAAAATCAGGTTCATTCGGAATCTAAATATCCTTAATACCATATCTATCTAAATCGAGAAAATTTTGAAGCAGCTTGACAAAATGGATTTGTATACATATTTTTGTTAGTAAATTAAGAACTCAAATTTTTTCTTTTCAACTAACACCAGATGGAATTTAGCCGGAGCTGGCCTCGCAACAGCCAATCACATTGCGCCCTTTCTTTTGTTTGTTTATTTTAACATCATTTTTAAGTTCAAGTGGAACTTAATGCCATCAATTGCATGTGCGATCGCATGGATAAAACAAATGTTTCCAAAAGGAGAATTTAAACCATGAAACTCAAACCATTACAGGATCGAATTTTAGTTCAACGGGTTAAAGAAGAGGAAAAAACAAAAGGCGGGATCATCATCCCGGATACGGCCAAGGAAAAACCGATTGAAGGCAGAGTGATTGTTGCCGGCAAAGGCAAACTCAACGAAAAGGGAAAGAGAATAGCGCTTGAAGTCAAGAAAGGCGATCGTATTCTATTCGGCAAATATTCGGGCACTGAGGTAAAAATAGAAGGTGAAGAATATCTTATCATGCGCGAGGATGACGTGCTGGGCGTGATCGACTAAAAATTAAAATGGAGGTACAGACAAGATGGCTAAACAAATAAAATATGACATGAAAGCCCGTGAAGCGATGCTGAACGGGGTAAAAACACTTGCCGATGCGGTTGTTGTTACCTTGGGCCCCAGAGGAAGAACTGTCGTCATCGACAAATCCTGGGGAGCGCCGACGGTCACCAAAGACGGCGTCACTGTGGCCAAAGAAATCGAATTGGAAGACAGATTCGAAAACATGGGCGCCCAGATGGTAAAGGAAGTTGCCAGCAAAACAAGTGACACGGCCGGTGACGGTACGACCACTGCCACGCTTTTGGCCAGATCTATTTATGAAGAGGGGCAGAAGCTGGTGGCGGCCGGCAATGATCCCATGGCCATTAAGCGGGGGATTGATGCGGCGGTTGGAGTCGTTGTAAAAGAACTTCAAAATTTGAGCAAACCCACCCAGGACCAGCGCGAAATTGCCCAGGTCGGCACCATTTCGGCCAACAATGATGAAACCATCGGCAAAATCATTGCCGAGGCCATGAACAAAGTCGGCAAGGAAGGGGTCATCACCGTTGAAGAAGCTAAAAGCATGGAGACAACTCTTGAAGTTGTTGAAGGTATGCAGTTTGATCGAGGATACCTGTCGCCATATTTTGTGACCAATGCCGAAAAAATGGTCGCCACTTTGGAAGATGCTTACATTCTGATCAATGAGAAAAAGATCAGCAGCATGAAAGATCTTTTGCCCATCCTTGAACAAGTCGCCAAAATGGGAAAACCGCTCCTGATCATTGCCGAAGATTTGGAAGGTGAAGCATTGGCCACCTTGGTGGTCAATAAATTGAGAGGCACCCTGCAGGTCGCTGCGGTCAAAGCACCGGGTTTCGGCGACAGACGAAAAGAGATGCTTGAAGACATTGCCGTTTTAGTCGGCGGCCAGGTGGTCTCCGAAGATTTAGGGACAAAATTGGAAAGTCTAACTGTTTCAGACCTCGGCAAGGCCAAACGGATCAACATCGATAAAGACAACACCACCATCGTCGACGGCGCCGGTTTGCGCTCGGCCATCGAGGGCCGGGTCAAGCAGATTCGAGCTCAAATCGAAGAAACCACCTCCGACTACGATCGTGAAAAACTTCAGGAACGGTTGGCCAAACTGATCGGCGGGGTAGCGGTGATCAACGTGGGCGCTGCCACAGAGACGGAAATGAAGGAGAAAAAAGCCCGGGTCGAAGATGCCCTCAACGCTACCCGCGCGGCTGTAGAGGAAGGGATCGTTCCGGGCGGAGGTGTGGCGCTGATTCGCTGTTTGGCCGCGCTGGAAAAAATAAGAATCAAAGCCGATCAAAAGCTGGGGGTGAAAGTCGTCATGCGCGCTATGGAGGAACCCCTGCGTCAGATTGCCAACAATGCCGGCGCCGAGGGTTCTGTCGTCATCGCCAAAGTCAAAAACGGCGAGGGCGCATTTGGCTACAATGCCGAAACAGGCACCTACGAAGATCTGATGAAAGCCGGTATTATGGATCCGACCAAAGTGGTCCGGCTGGCATTGCAAAATGCGGCAAGTGTGGCTTCATTAATGCTGACCACCGAGGCCATGATTGCAGAAAAACCCAAAGAAAAAAAGGGGGTGCATCCGGGAGCGCAAGGAATGGGCGGAATGGATGAAATGATGTAAATTTCCGTAATAGGGAGATCATTACGATGATGAAAAAAGCTATGGCGTATTGGAGTGTTGTTTGCCCTGGATGCAATATTGGCAGGAAATATCCAAATTCATTCGTAGGCAAACGGGTAGTTGAACATTGGAAAAAAGGTTGTTCTATAAATGAAGCTTATTTAGAGGTATTTGGAAAGAAGGAAGAAAAAAACAAACAAAATAATTGAAGCCTGATGGCTCACGCATGAGTTAGTTTTAGTAGCCGGAAAAGACAATGGATACTGATGAGATTTCCCACTCCGGTGGGGTCAGGCCCGCGAGAACCATGAGGCTAAGCGGTTTTCCACACGCGGTAGCGGTTCCAGCGGCTCTCCTTGACGTTGACGATGCTTACAAGCGGGTTTGATGGGTTGATCAGATATAGTCGCAAAGCATGTATTCAGCCATGGTCATGGAGGAGCTTGTCTCTTGCCTTTGCTCACTCCTGTTTTCGTCAATGGATTGTCGTAATTCCTATTCATTGGCCTAACGACAAGGTCATCTGCCGGTGAGAAGTGCAGTGGATCGACGGTCAGGTGGACCATATAGAAATTAGGTTTTTTGTCCGTGACGGCCTGGGAAGGAAGGCCGTCAAGAGCTCGAATTCCTTATAGCATTCTTCACGTCCGGAACCAATGCGGCGGCTACACTGAGAGACCTGATCCCGGTTCGCAGCAGCCGGGGGATAACATCGACCCGGCCGGCAAGCTCTCCGCAAAGAGACACGGGAATGTCGCCGGATTCACCGACCACCAACTCGATGAGCCTCAGGATAGTCGGATGGTCGTCAATGAAATACTCGGTAACCAGAGGATTCTCGCGCCCGGCGGCCATGGTGTATTGAGTGAGGTCATTAGAGCCGATGCTTAAAAAGTCCACGTGTTTTTTCAGAAAAGGGATTGACAATGCCGCTGCCGGTGTCTCGATCATCGCACCGATACGCGGCAAATGGCAGATGTTCATTTCAGCGGCTAATTTATGAAATCGTTCCACGACGTGAACCACATCGCTCTCCGTGGTCACCATCGGTATCAGAATCCCGATGCGGAATTCCTGAGATACTTTCAGCATAGCCCGCAGCTGCGCCTCCAACAGGTCGGGATACTCACGCAGCAGCCGCACGCCACGCCGTCCCAGAAAGGGATCTGGTTCCGGCGGCAGATGGAGGTAGATCGGATTCTTGTCGGCGCCAATGTCGAGAAGACGAACGTCGATATGCCTTCCCCCTGCCGGGTGAAGGCTGTCAAGAAGAAACGCCGCGAATTCTTTGTCTGAGGGAAAGTGCTTTGCTGACAGAAAAAAAGGCTCTGTTCGAAACAGCCCGATCCCATCAGCCCCGCGTTCCATCGCAAGCGCCACATCTTCACGACTGCGGACGTTGGCCATGACAGAGATCTCAATTCCGTCCAAGGTAACCGTGCGCCCGATGGTGCTGTATTGTATCATCGTTTCCTTGCGCTTGTGCACTTCATCAACAGAGCCCTCGTACCTTTGAAGGGTTTGAGGGTCCGGGTTGACCACCGCTATTCCCTCGATCCCATTCACAAGTACAAAATCTCCCGTGTGTACAGTTTCAAGTAGCTTAGGAATTCCACCCACACAGGGAATGCCGAGCTCGCGAGCAAGAAGTGCCGCATGCGCAGCAGGGCCGGCAAACTCTGCAAGCACGGCGACAGTGGACGAACGCGAGAGAAACACCGTGTCCGAAGGGAGCAGCCTGCGCGCGACGAGCACGGTGTTCGAAGGCAGGTTCTCGAGGCTGTGTGCGTGAATTCCGGCTAATGACAGCAATAACCTGCGGGATAAATCGTCTATGTCATCTCCACGCTCCCGGAGCACTTCAGTGTTCATGTCTCTGAATCTGCGGGCCAGCAGTCTGAAAACCGTTCTGACCACCTGCTCAGCATTGATTAGCTTCTCTTCCATGGTCCTTTTCAGTTCCTCAACAACAGAGGAATCATGCAGGATAGCCTCTTGAGCGAGGAAGATATCTGCCAGCTGCTTGCCCACCTTACTCTCAATCTGCTTTGCATCGATAGTCAGGCTCTGCCGAACATCGTCGATTGCCTTCTCAATTCTGACCTTCTCTTCACCGACCTGGGTGGGGTCTATTTCATAGAACTCGGTGTCTCGCTGAAGCACGTCTATGTAAATGAAAGCTTTCCCTTTAGCCAGTCCCGGTGAGACTCCCTTCCCAACTAGTGTAAACATTTTGTCTTTTCTCGGTTCAGTCTTCATCGGTCAAATCCCCTATAAGACGTGGAACCATCATTCTCTGTCAGTGTTTGAGTGCTATTCCGGAATATCCGAATATTTCATTTCTGTGCCGACAAACAACCTGATGGGCCTAAAATAAACTCAACTGCATTTGGTTCCTGATAATGGAGCGATAATCCATATCAAATAAGCTTAACACCATATCGGCAATCGGGGCCAGTTGTTTTTCGCTGTAGTGATCATAGTCATAACCAGCACCGGAACGTTTTTGGATAGGTTCAGGGCCTGCGGTTGTCATCACGTAGCTGACAATTCTGCCATCAAGCTGGTCAAGCATCCTTGCAGCGCGAACATGCGGGGGAACGTTTTTGGTATAATCTTTAAGCCGCTTGCTGATTCCCTTACGATAGACAAGCTTCTCATCCAGCTTGCCGGCATATAGCTCTTTGTGGCGGCTTCGGACCAACTTGCGAAGTTCCTCCTTAAACTCGGCTGATTCTTCCATATTAAACAGAAGATTAAAAAGTTCGGCTTGAAAATCTTTGGCAAGCTCAGTCCAGTCTCGGCGGGTTGACTCCAGTCCGGCAAAATACACCTCTCTTTTCCCGTCTTCAGCAATATATAAGCCGGCATAACGCTTTTTAGAGCCTGTTTCCTGGCCTCGGATGGTCGGCATGAAAAACCGTATGAACAATTTTTCAAACTGAACCTCAAGCCTGCTGTCTACATGAAATTGCTGTTTCAGTTCATCATTGAGATAGCGATTGAGTTTTCCGGATAGGCTGCCGACAATCCTATCGGCGACTTCATGGAGGTTCTGCCCCAGATGCAAAAAAAGTGAATCCGTGTCGCCGTAAATGACCCGGTACCCTTCTTTTTCAATAAAATTTCTGGAAAAAGTTAAGATCCAGTGGCCGATGCGGGTAATGCTTCCGGCCAGGCGCGGGTCATAAAAACGGCATCCGGCACTTCCCAGAACCCCGTAAAAAGAGTTCATGATGATTTTTACCGCATGGGATAAGGTAGCGTCCTGAGATTTTTTGGCCTTTTCACGTTCACCCCAGAGTTCCTGGATAATGGAAGGCAGGATGGCATACTCCTTGGTAAATTCCAGTCCGGCCGGGCCCTTGATAATTGTCCCTGGACCCTTTAAGCCGGCTTTTGGATCATATCCTAAACCGTGCAAAACCACGTTTGCTGCCAGCGGGTCAATGCTAAACGTTAGGATTATGCTGGGATAAAGGCTTTTAAAATCAAAGACCGCAACGTTATGATAAAGACCCGGGATGCTGTCAAAAACAAGGCCGCCGGGAGCAGTCTGGGCGTTGGCCGGAGGCTCCGGATGGGTGTCGGCAACATACCCGGACCGGTGCAGGCGCGGCAGGTATAAAAAATCAAAGGCGGCCACACTGCCGCCTGTCCGGTCGATGGGCAGGCCTGTCAATTGCGACCGCCGGACAGCGAGTTTTTCAAGACTGAGCTTTTCAAAGATTTCATAAACGAGTCTGGCGTCCTGAAGGTTATACTTGGCCAGGCTCACCTTGTCTTCATGAAAAAGGCGATTTATTTCCTCAACTTTTTCAAGCCCGGATTTTTCGATAAGTTTCCGGCTGCCGAGCACTTTTTCGGCAACATTTGCCAAAGAATAGCCTTCTGTCTGGACATAGGCGCTTCGCAGCATGGTAATTCCATCCAAGGCGGCCCTTCCGGGTATGCGGGCAATCCACTGGTTGGTGGTTTTTCCCGGGGCAAGGATTTCTGCAGGGCCGTCTGTTCCGATATCAAACTTTATCCCCAGCTTTTCACATTTTTGCGCAAGCCATTGCAGGTCAAAACCAACCAGGTTCCAGCCGATGAAGGCATCCGGGTCGTATTCCCGTACCATATCGAAAAAGGAAAGCAGCAGTTCTTTTTCGTTTTTGAAACCCCGATAGCTATCTGCATACGCACCCGCCCCGAGATTCGCATCCACCATGAGCACGCGCTCAATATCTTTCCCGAAAAGAGCAATCGAGTATAGGTCCATACCCATTGAACATTCGATATCAATCGATAGCAACTTAAGGGCGGGCAGATAATCAGACGGTGCAACCATCGGGTTGACAAAATAAAGGGTATTTTCTCTTACCTGAACCGGGTCGCTTTTAAAGATTACCCCGCCACGGATAAACCTTTCCATCAAAAAGCGGGAAACAAGATTTACGTCAGCTTCATAGGTGGGGATGTTGCGCGCTTCACACTCCTTGCGCGCTCTGTTTAAATCCTGCGTGTTTTGAAAATACAGGGCATCCACCGGTTTTCCGCGCAAAGTTTGCAGCTTGACATTTTTGCGTTCGGAACCGAGTGGAATCCAGGCTTCATCCTGGTCAATGAAAAAGACAATGCCAGGCCGAATAACAGTCCAGTGAAACCGCCGGCCGTCGAATAACCGGCCTTGAAAAACCAAGCGGGTTTGGTATTCCGCTATTATCTGGTTGCTGGATAAAATAAAGCCCTGGAGCATGGTTTCTGCTTGCCTAAGATACGATTTTAAGAATCCGGGGCTTCTCCCTATCGCTTGGTTCGGGGATGGCTTTGGGATAGCCGATGATGATTGGCGCAACAATCCGGCAATCGTCCGGCATGCCGATAAGGCGACGCAGGTCAGGGGCATGGATGAATTTTCCCAACCCAATCCAGCAGGTGCCAAGGCCCTTTTCCACAGCAGAAAACATAAGATAGGAGGCAGCCAGGGCACAGTCCACATCGAGCGAACGGACGTCTTTATGACCACAAATATAAACCAGGCAGGGGGCGTTATAAAATACATTGAAGTTTGGGTCGCGCAGGTATTCTTCATACTTTTTGCTGGGTGAATCCGGATTTTTTTCCAAATCAGCCAAAAGATTTCTTTTGCTTTCGTCTGAAAGGGTTTTTATCATTGCCTTATCAGTGATAACAATGAACTGCCAGGGCTGGCCGTTCCCTGAGCTCGGCGCAAGACAGCTTTTCCGGATGATATCCTTTATTGTCTCTATGGTCACTTCCTTATCCTCATAATCCCGGATTGAACGCCTCTTTTTCAAAAGAACTGCAAAGTCCATCATCTTGTCCTCCCTTGAATTTTACAATTTGAATTTGAACTATATCAGAAAAGCACCAGAGCACCAACTTCGTGCCTTATCTTAAAGCACGCAGTGTGGATAAAAATGTGTCGGCACCCCGGCTATCAGAGGTGATTAGCAGTGCTGAAAGAAATAATTGAACTTGCCAAAAAGCATGGCTGGAAAGAACAGAAGCTTGAAGCGCGGCGGAAAGCGAAGGTTGGTGGAGGCGGCGGGAGTCGAATCCAAATGCGGAAATTTAACTCCTCGTCAGAATATCACGCAAACTCAAGTAATTATAAATATAACCGTCCAACCTTCTATCTGGCTGTGGTCCGTATAAGTTCGTTAAAGTTCGGCAAAATTCACCTTGTTTGGTGAAAGTCTGATGAAATGCATTTTTATGTTTTTTTAGCATAAATTTCTGTAAGGATCATTTTTCATACCGTGATCAGAAGCTGCGTTTGCGTTTATGTTGCCGGCGCAGAGTATCCACATAGGTACGATGGCTCATAAAACCTCGCCAATCGGAAACGGTCGGCGCAAGACTGTCGAGCGTCAAGAGGTAGCTTGCTCCATGGGTGTAAGCCTTGGATTGGGCGCGTTGTAAAATGGAATCCAGCAATGCTCGGTAGATAACGGAAGCGCACAGCCGGCGACCGGCTGTCTCCATCGCTTCAGCCAACGGAAGCAGCCCGGCATAAAAGTCTCCGTTGAGCTGATCGGCGCGCTCAAGCAAATAGGTTTCAGCTGCGTCCAAGTGCGCAACCTCGACAAGGAACATGGCGTTGGAATTGGATAGTGTCGTTTCATCAAGCAAATCGACTATCTCCCTCGTGATCACTGCAGATCTCTGGTCGTGGCCAATAACCGCCAGAAGTTCAGATAGCGTTTGGGCACTTCGATGGCGCCTGAATATTCGCCAGGCGACCTCGGCTTGTTTGTCCTTGTCACCTATCCGATCATAAATTTTGAGCAGCAACTGATCCCGATCATGCTCCTGAAAACGCTCTTCTAAAGGTACCCGCTGCAGCCAGGAAAGGGTCGCTTTGGCATCGCCAGCTTCCAGGTGGACCCGGGCAATATCCACGCATGCGGCCATGGACAGATTATCCGAGGATGCAAGCCGCGCCTGCTCGAAAAGGGGCGCATCTTTGATTTGTCTCGCCAGGGATTGTATGCAAGACCGGCATTGCCGCTTTCGATAAAGGGAAGAACCATGTCGAGAATTTCACGCCGATGGTCTGGTCCAACCTTCTTGGAAATCAACCGCATTCGAATCTGGTCCAAAAGTTCACCCACATGATCCTCGCTGGTATAATCGCCGCCGCCATAACCATCCAATTCGTCAAGATCGGGCGCCAGCTCCGACCACAGGGCCAATACGATTTCCCCTTCAGATCGTTTTTCAAGGGCTTTCGATACAGAAACATGGGATTTCAGAAATTCGAAGCATTCCCGTCGAACATCAGGCCATTCCGCCGCAAGCTCTAAAATCAGATCGTTTAAGACCTTGTGCGAGGCAGCGGTAAGCAACTCGCCCAGGGCACCATCTTTTTTTGGATTCATTTTCATATGTTGATCCTCTTTGATGGAAAACCGGCCGTGTTATTCTTTGTGTCCAATATGTTAGATAAGCGCATTATTATGGGCTAAGACCACAAGAGACCGAAGGGAACGGCCCACAAGTTATTGCCAAAAGAAGCGGGAATTTCACCTGCATAAAGAATGATGCCGACAAATGTTTGGCCTTTTGCCAAATTATTCTGGAACCACGTCATGTGGTTAAAATCATGTTTGTCAATAGCTGAACCGGCTTTTATCTCAATGGCAAGCAATGCATCATCTTCTCGTTCAATTAAAAAATCGATTTCGCGTTTTTCGCGATCACGATAGTGAAATAGTTCATAGCGACCATCTCCGGCATCCACTTGCGCCATGATTTCGTTAAACGCAAAAGTTTCCATCAGTTTGCCGGAACGGTCGGAATCCAAGCGAACCTGGTCCATTTTCCAATTTAGCAGGGAAGTCATCAGGCCGCTATCGACCATGAATAGCTTGCTTTGTTTGCCGACCCGAGCATAGTCTGTTTTCGTCCAGGGATAAACACGCTCCACCAGATAGAGTGTCTCTAATGCATTGATGTAACTTTCAATTGTGGGGCGTTGGATGGATAATCCCGAGCCGATGGCGGATATGTCCATAAACCTGCCTGACCATGCAGCGAGTATGTTCACCAGTTCTCGAATAGCATTCTTTCGATAAATTTTGGCGATCTCTTTCAGGTCCCGTTCCATTATGGCGTTAATATAATCGATGTTCCATCGCTTTCGGCCACGACCTTTAAGCGTGATTGGCTCCGGGAAGCCCCCCTTGAAAGCCATCTCCAGAAGGGCATCACGGTCATAGTGGATATGGCTACGTGAAAACGTTTGGTTAAAAGCAGAATCGATAAACCGAGGGCCGATTCTTTTTATTTCCCCATGAGCGAGTGGACGTAAGCGGATTTTGGCGATTCGTCCGGCGAGAGATTCTCTAACAGTTGGGAGAGATTGAATATTGGCTGAACCGGTTAATAGATATTGCCCCGGGCGGGTGTCCTCGTCCACGGCTTTTTTAATTGCCGAAAGCAGGGATGGGATACGCTGCACCTCATCAATAATCAATGTGTCGGTGCCGCGCTTGATGAATCCCTGCGGGTCGTTTTCGGCAGCTTCTCTAAGTGTGCCGTCATCAAGGGTTCGGTATTCCGTCCGATCGGATTCGAGTTCACGAGCCAAAGTTGTTTTACCGCTTTGCCTTGGACCACTCAGCAGCAACACGCGTCTTTCTAACATCAACTGTTGGATCGTTGCCTTTTGCCATCTTGGGTAATGTTCTGCCATGCCAAATTTTCCCTCCGCGATATGGTCGTTACTTGTGTCGCTATTTTTATATTTTAGATTCCGCGATTTTACAAGTTTTTTTGCCGCGATTTTGATATATTTTCGAAGAAAAATGAGCCAAAACAGTCAAACGGCCATCCGGTTAGTGGGCAATGACATTAGTTAAAGGCGAGAGGTCCAACATAGGAAGGATTATTCCGAGGCACTGAGTGCCTAAAAGTCGGCGGGAAAAATTAGGGAAAGTTTATGGAAATTTTTGATGAAATCGCTAACCATTCCCACGACCGTTAGAGATTTTAATTAATAGTATTACAATGGGTTATAGAAATTTATGTTTTGATCTTTCAATTATTGTGGTGAAAGTCGCTGGTGAAAGTGAAAAATGATAACCTATTGATATAATTTTAAAATGGTGGAGGCGGCGGGAGTCGAATCCGCGGGCCTATGTATAATCTTTAATAATTTAAGCATGTTAAATATTTGATGGGATACGCGTGGGATACCGGGCAAATCAAGCATCTGTTTTGATCCCATCGAGAATATTATTATAGCCATTAAATAAAGTAGAAAATTAGATTGACAATATATCAGATTTGACATATCTTAACACCATGAGTGACCAAGACAAACCATTGGTATGGATGCATGCGGAGGTTGCAACGCCACCCTTTTCAGCGAACGCACGAATAGAAGCCGGTTATTTATTACGGCAAATTCAAAAAGGTATAAAGTTGTCGTTGCCCCAGTCACGCCCTATGCCGACAATTGGATCAAGATGTCATGAGTTAAGAATAAACGATGAAGATCTGACTTGGCGGATAATATACAGATTATATACAGATGCGATTTTGATCTTGGAAGTTTTTGAGAAAAAGACAAATAAAACCCCAAAATTTATTATCGATATTTGTAAACAAAGAATTAAAAGGTATGAAGCGGATATCGAATAGGAAAAAAAATGGATAAGAGAAAAAAAGAAATATTGGAATCCAAAGGTTATCGCGTAGGTGACGCAGATCAGCTTTTAGGACTAAGTAGGGAAGAGGCTGAATACATAGAATTAAAGATTGCACTCAGCCATGCGTTGATAGATCGCCGCAAAAAAATCAAATTAACGCAAACTCAATTAGCTAAGAAACTGAAATCAAGTCAGTCGAGGATTGCTAAAATGGAAAAGGGGGATCCGAGCGTATCTATGGACCTTCTTATCAAATCGCTATTGATTATTGGTGCTGATAAAAAAAGCATAGCAAAAGCCATATCCTAAAGCAGACAAAAACGATCGCTATCATTTAGACCACCTTTCTGCCTTAACTCCTCATCCCAAACTTTGCCGAATAG
>ENA-OSEO01004953-OSEO01004953.1-sediment-metagenome-genome-assembly--contig:-NODE-4953-length-13325-cov-3.820803_pt1 | contig 13325 bp, 10 predicted proteins | sample MGYA00237883_ERZ534232 | MGnify/ENA metagenome assembly ERZ534232
TACCCCAACCCCATCCCTTTCGCGCGCCGTGGCTCGTAGGCGGCAAGCTCCAGTCCTTTGACCTGCATCGCGAAGTCGGAAGCCCCCTTGCCAATCACTTCCGCGGCACGCTTGGTGCCTTTCGAGAGAGTGTCACCCAATCCTTCTCTGTGGGCAATTTTGTGAACCAGTGCGACGATCGCTTGGTGGTTACCAAAACGCAGGTCGATCCCATCCGTATCTGTCAGGCTAATCAAGCCTTTCTCAAAGCATTCCATCGCGAATCCAACCACACCACCGGCGGAAATTGTATCCATCCCATATTCCAAACACAGGTCATTGGCTGCGATGATCGATTCAATGTTCTTGTTCTCACAGTTGCCGCCAAAACTCCAGATGGTTTCATATTCCGGACCTTCGGTGAGGACATGCGCGTAAGGCCCTGAAGTCACTTCTGCATACCTGCGACAGCGGATCGAACACGAGAAGCAGGCAAACCTTTTCTGAACATACTGGTTGTTGAGCACGTCAGCGTTCACCATGTGGTAGTTCGGAAATTCTCCAGCCTGAAAATTCTTCACCGGATAAATCCCTTTGGGGTTCAACCCATTAACATGGCGGGTAGTGCCTATTTCGCCAAACTCTTTCAACGCGTCTGATTCTTTATAATTCCCAATAACTTTTTTCAGAATAAGTTGAAAGCGGTCTTTATCCCTGATCTCCGGTTTTGATCTTCCACTCACAGCAATGGCCTTCAGATTTTTGGAACCCATCACTGTGCCAATTCCTCCTCTGCCCATCGCGTCTCCACCATGCATGATTGACGCGAAAAGTACACCATTCTCACCAGCAGGACCAATACTGGCAATCTGAAGCCTTTTGAGGTCCAGTTCCTCCCGCATGATTTCTTCGGTTTCGCGCGTCGTCCTTCCCCACAGGTGCTGGGCGGGTTTCAATTCAGGAACACCGTCATTCAGCAAAAGATAGACCGGCGTCTCAGATCGCCCTTTAAAAATCACACCATCCGCGCCTGCGAACCGCAAATAGGGACCAAAATTCCCTCCCATCAGGCTCATCAGGATCGTGTTTGTCAACGGGGATTTGGTCACTCCACATAATTTCACCATAGAGAGTGTCCCCGCGGACATTAAGGGACTCGTCCAAAGCGAAAGAATATTCTCCGGACTTAATGGATCAACGCCAGGTGGCAGTGCTTCATACAGATAACGGACTCCAAGGCCTCTTCCGCCAAGGTAATCTGAAACAATTTCATCTCTAACTTTCTTCCAGGAAAAACGCTGGTTTGTAAGATCCACTTCCAGTATTTTCATCTAATCCTCTTTGTTTATCACCAGTAACAATTAACCCACTTCCAATTTATATCCGTTATAAATACTCTCATAAATCTCAAAGTTTTGGGGGTCTGGCTCACACAGGCCACACAGACCGGTCATCTTTACAGCGGCATCAGAAACAGCACTGAACCAGCCAACCCCCACACCAGCGCATATCGCGGCACCCAGCGCAGACGCTTCCGTTGTCCTTGCGCGGTAAACCGGTTTCCTCAAAGTATCCGCAATAATCTGGCATAAAAGATCATTTTGAGAAGCTCCGCCAAAAACCACAACCCTATCCGGACTGCCACCCACAACCTGTTCCAGTTTTTCCCAGCACAATTTCACCTCGCACACCAGTCCTTCCAGAGCCGCCCGGACCATATCGCCGCGGGTATGGCTGCATTGCAGTCCCTTGATCGCGCCCGTAATGTTTTTATCAAACGCCGACCACCACCGTGGGACAATCCTTAAACCGTTCGCGCCCGGCACACTCCTATCGGACAGGGAAATGAACTTGCTCAATAATGGAATCTCGAACAACACGTCCCTCATCCAGTCCAGCACATTGGTACCCGCACCGCCGCCCAATTCCAGCGCATACCAACCTTCAGGCAATATCTCAGCAGTGCACAGATGGCGGAAGCCATTTTCAGGAAAACCTTTTCGGGGAAATGAAATCAAAAAAGTTGTGCCTAAATTGATCACACCAACACTTTCATCCACAGTTCCACACCCCAGCACTGAAGCTGGCTGATCACCGGGAACTGGAAACACCGGCGTACCCACTGGCAGGCCAGTTTGCGCAGCAACTTCTTCCGTGACTTTTCCCAGCTCAGTGTTGAATTCACAAATAGGCGGCAGGTGCGCGGGGTCAATATGATATCGTGATAATACCTTTCGGGCATATTTTTGGCGACTTTGCACATCCAGCACACCCAGGCGAAGAGCAGAAAGCGCGCTTCCATTAATCTTACCGGTAAGTTGCAACACAGCCCAATCCTGCATACTGGCCCAGGTCGCGACTTTGCCGGCACGTTCGGGTTGTTCCTCTAAAAGGTACAGTATTTTTGTTAAACCATTGAACGGTAGGGGAGGGCATCCCGTTTGCAAATAATATGATTCAGCTCCAATATCCTCCTGGAGCTGCCTGGCCTGTTCCCAGGAACGGGTGTCACTATCACAGATTGCGTTTCCTACCGCCTTGTCAGTGACATCCAAACCGATCACGGTTCCGCGCTGGTGCGTGATTCCAATCCCATGAATATCCAAACCCGGCTGCAACCGGCTCACAACATCCTTCAAAGCGGTCCACAAAGCCTGTTTGACAGGTTCCATCGGCTGTTCTTGAATTCCGCCTGCCATAACAACCCGGTCGTAATCTCTGGCGCTTTGGCCATGGATAGTACCCAGACTATCCACAGCCAGAATCCTCACACCATGCGTGCCTAAATCAATACCCAGAACAATTTTCATCTTATCTGAGGTCGATCCCCACTTTAACTACATCGTCCTGCCCGCTTATGGCGAAAGCTTCAGCAATTTCATCAAGGGTGAAAACCGGTGTGCGCAGCTGGTCTACATCCACCACACCATTCGTCAGGAGCTGGATAGCCTGTTCCGCATGCCTGCGGTAAAAACCAACCGTTCCTGATAAGGTGATCAACCCATAATGAATGTGATTAATATCGATCAACATTTCCGCCGGTTTCAACGCGCTAGCGTATAGAAGCACTCGTCCCTTCTTGCGGATCGCTTTTAAGGATTGGTCCGTGCAGGCCTTCTGGGCATTCCCTCCGGCGCACACAAAAATCAATTCCGCTCCCAGGCCTTTTGTGGCGTCCCGGATCACTCCAACCGGATCCACGGCGCCGGGGTCCACCACCTGTGATGCGCCAAAAGTCAATGCTTTCTCACGCCGATTCTCAAGGGGATCCACACCTATCAAATTGGTTATTCCCATCGAGCTTAGAACACGGATGTGCATCAACCCCATCGCACCAAGACCAAACACCACTGCTGTCTCTCCTGGGATTGGCTTGCCGGCTTCAACACTGTGCAGAACATCCGCCAGAGGCTCAACCATGGCCGCCTGCTCATAACTGATCCCATCCGGCAGAACGAACAACTGACTCGCCGGGACTTTAACAAATTCCGCAAAGCACCCGCCGATCCCCTTCTCTTTCAATAAATGGATCGCATCCTCAACCGAACCGGCCGAAACCCCTAAACCCAAAAGGTTCTGACATAGAGGATAGTCACCATCTTTGCAATAAGCGCATTGAAAACACGGAATCATGGGATCGATTGCTACCCGTGTGCCGGGCCTAATTTGATCCACATCCGGCGCCACAGCCACCACATAGCCCGACGCCTCATGCCCTAGCACCACTGGGATCTCCCGTGACAGCAAGGATGCTGATTTTTTGTCCAGATGATAAAACTTTTTAAGATCAGTTGGGCACAGGTTGGCACATTGCAACCGGACCCACACCTCCCCGGCATTCAAGGACGGTACCGGTAATTCTCCAACCTCTATCTCTTTTGATCCTGTCAATAAAGCTGCCTTATAAGTATCCAAGCCACACCCCTTTTTATTATGCTAATTCTTTCATCGCTAGTTCGATATCCTGGTCATGTACAACATGACGCAGCGCCCGGATGAATCCGGGGGGATTGGGGTGCTGCCAGACGTTTCGTCCAAAGGTCACACCCGATGCGCCTTTCTGTACCAGTACCAACACTTCCTGCAACAACTCTTCCACATTTTCCTTTTTGGTTCCACCCAGCACCAGCACTGGAACCGGGCAGGAACCGGCCACTTCCACAAAATCTTCAGGCTGTGTGGGGTAATCACATTTCACAATGTCTGCGCCAAACTCAAAAGCGATCCGCGCCATATCACGCAGTACCAGCTTATCCTTCTTCGAGGGATCATCAAACCGCTTACCCCAGGTGGTTGGTTCAACCATCACTGGCAGCCCCCAGTTATGACTCTCATCAATGAATCTTCCAACGGTGTCAAAATTTCTGGCTTGCATACCCGGGTCTTCTCGTCCAAAGATCATCAGCACTTTTATTGCGTCAGCTCCCAGTTTCACGGCAGTTTCCACCGAACTTACGATCCCTTGTTCTTCTACAGCCACTTTGGAACCCGGGTAGCCATGAAAGAGGACATAATCTATGGATAAGATCATTGCCGGGGCATGCTGTCCAGAAAAACGATCCTGAAAGTTCCTTGCGATCCCCGGAGTGATCAGTACGCCATCAGGTTGTCCCGCAATAATCTGGTCTAATGTTTCGCCTGGATTTTCCATCCCGGGATGCGCTCCCCCAAAGCCATGGTCCATTGCCACGCAAACCGATCGTTCTGTTCGATCATTGAACAACCTGCTCATCCTCAATGAAGTACCGGGGATAAAATTTATATTTTTCATTATTCCTCCAAATTTTTTACACGCCAATAAAGCAGTTTGTTTTTGTGTTAATAACCTTATTTGAAATTTTTTATTTTTTGCTCAACAATCCGGATCACATCTCTGGAGAATTCCATCTTCAGCTCTCCGGCGTCGAGGGGTCTGGTAGCGTCCATACCCAACTTTGCCGACATACCGTCATGCGAGGAGGGGTCCAGAATATTGCAGGCTACATCCGGCACAACGAACAAGTCGCGATCCGCCTGAAACCGGGTAGCCAGGGCCCACAACACTTCCTGTTCGTTGAAAACATCAATATCCTCGTCCACCACAACCACCCATTTCAGATACATATCCAAACCAAACAGGAACATCATCGCCTGTTTGGGCTGGCCTTCCATTTTCTTTTTCATGGATAGATAACAATGAAAATGCGTCCCTGAGGTCGGGTAATTCATTGCCACTACATTGGGGAAAACCCGCTTTAACATCTCAAACTCCTGCGGAACCCGCGATGTTTTGCTCAGATTCAAATGTTCTGCCGAAGCTCCGGGCACAATATCATGGAAAATCATGTCCCGCCGGTGCGTGATCGCCGTCACCCGGAACACATTCCGGGTGGAACGGTCGGTGGAATACCCGGTATATTCACCAAATGGGCCTTCCTGTTCCCGCCTGTCAGGCTCAATGTATCCTTCAATGACCATCTCGGCATTGGCCGGGACCAGCAAATCCAGGGTTTCAGCCGGCACCAGCGGAATTGGCTCTCTCAACAACCCACCTGCCAGTTCAAGTTCATCTTCATCTATCGGCAGTCGTGTCGCGCCCGCGATGCATACCGTGGGATGTGCACCAATCACCACGGCCACTTCCAGAGGTTTGCCTCGTTCTTCCTGCCTGCGCTGAAAATCCCACAAGTCTCCCCTCGAATGAAGACTTGCGCCCATCAGGTCAGGACCTTTGATCTGTAAGCGGGTGAAGTTTAAGTTGCCTACACCGGTATCCGGGTCTTTTGAGACCGTCACCCCACCGGAAATATATCTACCCGCGTCCGATTCGAAATGAACTGGGATTGGATAACGCAATAAATCAACGCTGCTCCCTGAAGTAATCACCTCTTTAACAGGCGCGTTGTTTGCCAGAACAGGTTTGATCCGTCGCGAAGCCATCCTGGGCCAATCAGAAATCAACTTCTGTTCTTCCAAACCCAACATAAAAGCAATTCGCTTTCGGTCAGCGAACAAATTAGAAACGACAGGAAAAGGGAACCCTTCCATATTCTGAAAGAACAAAACCGGAAATTTCTGCTTTTTCTCTAATTGCAGTGCCAAGGCAGTGCCTTCATATTCCAGTGAAATGCTGTCATCAATCTTCCATACCTCATCCGGATAGGCAGATTGATATCGTTCCAGAAAACTTCTCAAATCTTTTGACATCGTGTTCCTTTAGACACCCTATTCCATTAACTCGTTGGTATGCCGGCGCGCAGAGATGATCACCAGGACAATGATCGTAAAGATGTAGGGAATCATCAAAACAAAATAGGGTGGGATTCCAATACTCTGGAAACGAATCGAGAAACTTTCTGCCAGAGCAAATAAAAACGAGGCCAGCGCCACAATTAGAGGGTTGCCGTTTCCAAAAATTGTAGCGGAAAGAGAGATGAACCCCCGCCCTGCCGTCATATTCAAAACAAACTGTGTCAAATAACCCAATGCCAGGTGTGTGCCGGCCAATCCACACATGGCTCCACAAGAGATGGAAGCAATGTATCGTATGAGGGCCACATTTCCACCTGCCGATTCAAAAGCTTCGGGGTGCTCCCCGGTCGCTCTTAAATGAAAACCAAAAGGAGTATGGTAGAAAAGCACATACAATGCAATGACCAATAACCAGGACAGATAAACCAATGAGGATTGACCATTGATAAGCTGCCCCAGAAAGGAACTGTTTGATATAAATGGAAGACTGATCTCGGGCAGCGGCACTATCCCCGGATCCGAAAAACTTGCTTTTACGTTGAACCACGCGCGCATCAGGAATGTGGTGCCGCCAACCGCCAGGATGTTAATCGCTGTCCCAACGATAAACTCATCCGCTTTGAAGGTGATCACAAATAAACCAAACAGCAGCCCCACAACGATCCCGCAGGCCACCCCCGCGACCACTCCCCAAAGCGCGCTTCCAAAATAATAACTTGCCGCAACCGCGATAAACGCGGATAGCAACATCTGGCCTTCCAGTGCGATATTCAAAATACCTGCGTAATGTGAAAACGCACCTCCCAGGGCAGCCAGCAAGATAGGGGTCATGATCCGTAAAGCTGCCCGGTAGGTCGTGATTTTTAATAAAAATTCCAGCATAAGTGCGTCTCCTGCCTAGTTCTTAATTACCCGATATATTACACTTCTTCCGGGTGCGCAATTTCTGCATGCTTTTTTTTCAACACGGATTCCTTGCGCAGCGACGGAAAAACCACATTCGCAGCAAAAAACAGGATGATGATAGCCTGCAACACATCACTCAACTCCGAAGGCACATTGGTAGCCGCCTCCATCCCAAGGCCGCCGGTTTTCAATGCGCCAAACAGGATACCCACAGGAAGCACCGCGATTGGGTTATTGGAAGCCATCAAAGCAACCAAAACGCCAACCCATCCATAGCCTGGTGAAATGTTCTGGATAAAACGATGCTGGGTTCCCAGAACCTCTATCGCACCAGCCAACCCCGCCGCCGCGCCCGAAAGGCCCATCGCCAGCACCTGCATCCGCTTCACTCTGATTCCGACATAGTGTGAGAATCGTTTGTTCGCACCAATCATCCGGAATTCAAAGCCCAGGCTGGAGCGGTTGATCACATACCAGACAAAAACACACAGAACTGCGCCAATTATGAATCCCAGATTGAGCCGGCCCTGACTGACCAACCGGGGCAAATAAGCGCTTGGAAGCACATTCTTCGTCATCGCCAGCGGCGCACCGGGTTTCATAAATGGATACGCCACCAGGTATGTCGTCAACAAAATGGCCACATAATTGGATAATGTGGTGGTCACCAGCTCATTCGCCCCAAACTGCACTCGCAGCCATTGGAATGGGGCAGCCCAAATAAAGGACACCACACATCCAGCCAATAATGCCAGAAAGACATGGAGAAAAGAGGGAACGCCTTCCAAATAAACGCCAACCAGCGCGGCTGCCAATCCCCCCATATAGAGCTGTCCTTCCACACCGAGATTAACCACCCCTGTGCGGAAAGTTATCGCCGCGGCAATTCCGGTTACGATCAATGGCGTTGAATTCGCGAGCGTTTGGAAAACTGATGCCCGCGAACCAAAAGCTGAACGGAATAAAGCCGTGTAGGCCACCAGGGGGTTGTCTCCCTGTAAGTAAACGATCAACGCTCCAATCACCATCGCCAATAGAATCGAAACAATCGCTCGTCGAAGGCTGCCAGTTTGTTCAAAAACATCCTGCAATCTTTTTTTAACACTCATCACGATTCACTCTCTGCTCTGGACTGGCGTTTTACACCAGCCATATACAGTCCCAATTCCTCTCTGGTCACATTTTCTGGCGTGAATTCGCCAACAATTTCCCCTTCGTACATCACCAGAATACGGTCACTGAGCTCAAACACCTCATCCAACTCGGTAGATACCAGAAGAATAGCCTTGTTACAATTTCTCATCTCCAGCAGGATTTCATGAATAAAGCCGGTAGAGGCAATATCCAGACCTCTGGTGGGTTGAACAACAACCAATAAAGGTGTGTCAAAAGACATTTCGCGCGCGGCTACAACTTTTTGTAAATTTCCACCGGATAAAGTTTTTGCCCGCACATCTAAACTCGGCGTTTTTATTTTGTATCGATCCACCAGGTCCTGAGAAAACTTCTGTTTCTCTTTGGAATTAATCCATCCTCTTGTTGAAAAGGGAAGTTGCCGGTGACGACCGGCAATCAGATTATCCGCAATCGACGCTTTGACATTTGTGCCGGTTGCGATCCGGTCTCCTGGCACATGCGCCAGGCCACATTGTCTTACTTTATCAGGGCTCAGATTGGTGATATCCTGATCACACACAAACGCCCGGCCAGCAAAAACCTTTCTTAAACCTGTCACAGCTTCCACAAACTCCATTTGACCGTTTCCCTCAACCCCGGCAATGGTAACAATTTCGCCCTGGTGTACCGACAAACTCACCCCGCGCACCACGTCTGTGTTGAATTTATCCCGAACCACAAGATCTTTTGTCTTTAGAATAAATTCACCCGGATCCAGCTTCTTCCTTTCCCCGGTCGAAGGAAGGTTGCTTCCAACCATCATACTGGCAAGTTCTTCTTTACTGACATCTTTTGTCAAAACAGTGCCTATAACTTTTCCGCGACGGAGCACTGTTACACAATCTGAAATCGCTTTCACTTCAGATAATTTATGAGTGATAATAATGACTGTTTTCCCATCCGCAACAAGCGACCGAACAATTACAAAAAGCTCATCACACTCCTGGGGAGTCAGAACTGCTGTGGGTTCATCCAAAACAATAGTATTCGCTCCGCGCTGCAATACTTTTAAAATTTCTACCCGCTGCTGAACACCCACCGGCAAATCCCGGACAACAGCCTTTGGATTGACAAGAAGATTGTACTTTTCTGAAATTTCCTGAACCTCGCGTTCTGCCTGCTTTTGATCAACAATCATCAACCGGTTGATCTCATTTCCCAGGAATATATTTTGAGTGGTTGTATAAGAAGGAACCAGCATAAAATGCTGGTGCACCATTCCCAGACCGCTGCCAATCGCATCACGCGGCGACCGGATGGATACATCGCGCCCATCAACCCGGATCTGACCGGAATCAGGGTGAATCAAACCATACAAAATATTCATCAGAGTTGTTTTTCCGGCGCCATTTTCCCCAACCAATGCGTGAATCTGACCTTTCTTCACCTGCAAAGTTACATCATCATTCGCCAGAACACCCGGAAAATTTTTTGTGATATTCAGTAATTCAATCGCATATGAATCTTGCATCGATTTATTCTTGATCCTCTGAAGGTATAATTGAGGTGGAGGGATGAAACTCCCTCCACCTTAAAACAGGAGGAGTTGTCTTACTTCACTTCATCTACCGTTATTTCGCCATTGGAGATTTTCTGATCTGCTTCTCTCATTGCTGCGACAATGTCTTCCGGAACAATTTGCAGCATGAGGTCGCTGTAAGTCATACCAACTCCATTTTCTGCTACGCCATACCGATAAGCAACTCCTCCTTCCAGATTACCCGCTACCGCGCGATCAACAATATCGTAGAAGGAGTTATCAACGCGTTTGAGCATACTCCCCATGATGTGGCCCGGGCAGACGCCATCTTTATTGGTATCCACACCAATCGCGTACATCCCATTCTCACAGGCTGCGTCGTAAACACCACTGCCAGAATTGGCGGCAACTGCGTAAACGATATCCGCTCCCTGCTCATACAGGGAAAGAGCAAGTTCTTTCCCTTTAGCCGGGTCGTTAAAATCACCAACGTACAGGACTTTAACCTCAACCTCGGGGTCCACTGAAGCGACTCCCTGTTTGAAACCAGCCACAAAGTTGTTGATAACAGGAATGTCCAGAGCGCCCACCAAACCGAGCACCTTATCTTCGTTAATGCCCTCAATATCTGTCCGGGAAGTCATCATGGCCGCCATCACACCGGCAGTATAGGAACCTTCATTTTCCTTATACTGAACAGATAGAATGTTCGCGCCTTCCACATCACTGACGCCATCCGCGAACACAAATTTCGTATCGGGATACTCGGGTGCCAGTTCACCCAGCTCATTCGCGAATTGATAGCCCGGGTTCACGAAGACAACATCATACTCTGATGCGGCGGTCTTCAGAAGATCATAATACAGTGAGGGATCATCTTTCCCTTCCAGCACCTTCACGGTTACGCCGTAATCTTCAGCAGCTTTTTGAAGCCCTTCATTACCGGAGTCAAAAATGCCACTATCGCCCAACGATCCGGAGCACACCATCGCAAAGGTTGGCAGATCCGCTTCAGCTGGTTCCTCAGCTTCTACTGCCGGCTCGGGGGTCGCGGCAGGCGCGCATGCTGCCAATGACAGCAACATAGCAACCAACAACACAAACAAAAACAGCTTTTTACTCATTTCAACCTCCGTTTTCCTTTCAAGTTCTCTATTTCTACTTTTTATCAATAAAGCAATCTCGTCCTTCCCTCCCGGTTTGCTGCACCTCCTTTTCTAGTTTTCCAATAATTTCATGGCGGTCAGGCTGTCTGTGATCAGGGCGTTAATTTGGTTGCCAGTTAAAGCTGCTCTGATCACCTCAACTTTACTAAGACCGCCCGCGACACCAATTACTTTGCGGCAATGCTTCAATTCTTGCAAAGTCATTGAAATGGTTCGAGAATGCACGATAAGATCCTGCTCATCGCCATCACGGTTGATAAACCGGGCATTGATATCACCCACAACCTGACTGGATCTGATCTCTTCCAGCTCATCCGGTTTCAGATAAAATTCCCCAAAAATCAAATCACTTTCGTGTTTTTTCTCATACTGTTGTGGTGCTTTGCCCAGCCCCACCAGCGCAACAGTGGCTTTTTTCCAGTACTCCTGAATCATCTGGATATCTTTAGAAGCGATGAACTCCGATTTTGCCTCCGCGGAATTGACGAAAGCTGGCGCGTACAAGGTCTTTGCTTCGGCGCCAAACGCCCTGGCAACTTCCTGAACCAGGTCGTTGATCTGGTAGGCCGGGCTGATCAAACCAGATCCTCCCACAGAAGGAACCACGGTGATTTTCAGTGGCTGGGGAGGTGATAAAGATTTGACGGTGTGGTAAATGGTCTCACCCCACGAAACCGCGAAGATATCCCCATCCTTCAATACACTCAGCAGGAAGTTCGCGGCATACATCCCGATCACCTTTTTTAATTCCCTCTCGGGAACTCCAATGGAATCGCAGATGATGATATCCTCAAGTTCGTATTTAATTTTAAGTTTCTGGGTCAGATTGGAGTCGATTGAAAAGGGATCCAAAACCTGAATCTGGATAAAACCTTCCTGTCGGGCCTGTGTGATCAAACGGGATACCCTGGAGCGATCGATCTGGCAGACCTGCGCCACCTGATCCTGGGTCATACCCTGTTCATAGTACATTTTTGAAACCTGTACCATCAAGCGAAGCCTATCATGCTCTTGCATGTTCGCGATCCTTTGTTTTGAGATACAGAATATTACAATGGGAAGTTTTCAGACTGGTATCCTTTAAGCAGTGGTTTGTCTAATAATCTGATGCACGCTGTTAAATTCGTCTGACGCTGTTTAAAAATATGCATTTTTTGTTTACATATTTGTGTTGCACATTTGTGTTTTTTAATACACAAAAATATTATCACATCTGTGTGTGTATTTCAACCCCCAATTTTTACCATCAAACAGAAAACTCTCTTAATCCCATGCCTGGTCTTACAGCCAGAGGGAATAGGATTCCTCCATGCTGGTCAACATTGCTTTTTACTACTCCTTCTTCTGTTCCAGGTCAATCGTCTCACCCTTTTCCCCATGAATATATAATACCCGGGGAATCACCCCCACCAGCGTGCACCATTCCGCGCCCGGTTCCTGCCCCAGTCGCTGCACTTTGGACAACGCATCAGCATCCAGCCCGGCTTTTCCCCGCAGTTCCCAGGTATTACAGAGCAGGCCGACGTTGGAACTGTGCTCCAGGTTGAACAGATGGTCAGAAGTCTTGGGCACCAGCAGAAACAGATCTAAGCCCACCGCCTCGCAGGGAAATTCGCCCACCAACACTCCGGCTGGCCCGCAGGTTGCCAGCACTACGGTTGAGTGGATGCACAGTACTTCTTTGGCGCGTTCACGCGCGTAATCCAACATGCCTTCAGCATAAAGTGAAAACAGATACCTGCCATCTATCAAAGGTTTGATCTTGGAGTTAGATTTTCACCAGACCCAAACGCCGCGCCCGGGCGACGGCCTCCGTCCGGTTGTGAGCTTCCAGCTTGCGGAGGATGTGGTTGACATGGCTTTTTACCGTCCCCACCGTGATCACCAGTTCCTCGGCGATCTCCTGGTTGGCAGCCCCCCGCGCGATGAGGTGCAGCACTTCCAGCTCGCGTTCACTTAAACCTTCAACCATGCCTGGCATCTGGGCCTGAGCGGTCCCATCCCCGGCAACCTGCTCCTTTAGAGCCGGCTCAACAGATCCAAGAATCCGCCGGATATCCTCACGATAGGCCCCCTCACCAGCAATCCGGGCCAACAGCCGGGCCAATGGCTGTCCCTGGTCAAAGATACGCACATAGCCTTCCGGGTGGGATGCTGCCAGTGCCCGTTCCAGCGCCGCCTGCGCGCGCGTCTCGTCCCGTTCAGCCAGCCAGGAATGGGCTTCGAGCAGCGACAGTTCAATGAACCGGTTGGCCAGGTCGTTCTCCAGAGCCGGTTTGAGCTGCTGTTCGATTGTCATTCGGGCAATCTCCGTATTGCCCAGGGCGATTTGCGCGCGGATCCAGGCCAGCCGGGCCGCGCGCGGCTCCCGGATCCCCGCCGTCTGC
>ENA-OSEO01004954-OSEO01004954.1-sediment-metagenome-genome-assembly--contig:-NODE-4954-length-13324-cov-29.141617_pt1 | contig 13324 bp, 10 predicted proteins | sample MGYA00237883_ERZ534232 | MGnify/ENA metagenome assembly ERZ534232
ACTGAACCTTATGATAAAGACCAGCATCTTAAGTTAGAAAAAAGATTGGAGCAATTATCCAAGAGCAGGGATGAACTCATAAAAATACGGGCAAACCTGGAACGGCTGCCCCAAATGGAAAAAAACATTGCAGGAGCCGGTAAAGAAATCGACAAGCTTCACGCTGAGCTTGCCGGAATAGAGAAAGAAGGAAACAAATTAGCGTTTTCCCAAGAAAAATATGAAAGCATTAAGAAAACCTTTGAAGATACCAGCCAAATGTATGGAGATATTCGGCTGGAACTTAAAGATATGCAGCATAATTTAAATCTATCCAATCTTGAAATAGACAAGATAAAGAAAGAGATTTCAGAAGATAAACAAAAGCAAAAACAAATAAAGGAACTGACCGAAAAACAACAGTATCTGGATAAAACCAATATAGTCTTGAATGAGTTTAGAAAACATCTTATAGGGCGAATTCGCCCGCTTCTATCACAAAAAGCAAGTGATTTTCTCACCCAAATAACCGATGGCAAGTATTCGGCAATGGAATTGGATGAAGATTATGATATTTACATCTATGACCAGGGAGAAATATTTCTCATCGACAGATTTTCCGGTGGAGAAAAGGACCTTGCCAACCTATGCTTAAGACTTGCCATATCCCAACTTATTACTGAAAGCAGGGGAAACAGCTCGGATTTTGTAGTTCTTGATGAAGTCTTTGGAAGTCAGGACGATGAAAGAAAAAACAGCATATTAAGAGCTCTTAGCAAATTAAACAACCAATTCCGCCAAATTCTGCTAATAACCCATATTGAAGACATAAAAGACCAGGTTGAACATGTTTTAAATATTAAAGAGGATGAAACCGGTATTAGCCACGTTAGTTTGGAATAGATAAATTATTATCTAAAAGTATGACAATTTTTGGTCTACCAACCTATAGGTTATGAGATCTTAAACTTCTGGAAGCACAGAACTTCTTAATATGATCTCCGGTTTCCGAAGTCTCCTGAGGTGTTAAGTTTAGAGCGCACTTGCCTGAAAAATGAATACACCCCAAACATCCGGACCACGCAATATGCCAGGGCGCTGATTCAAGATGGGAAAGATAGTAATCAAAATGATTTGGAAGCAAACCTTGGAATTTCTCTCTTGCGTCAATCATCCGGTCAAAATCAATAGCCGAACAAATCTCTGAAAGAAGACATAAACGCGCAAGCAAGTCTATTCTTTTTGCTTTCTTGCTTACTTCGCTTGATAGCTCACCAATATCATCTTCAAGCATGCAAATCTGGTTTTCTACATCAATATCTTCACCGATAAAATGCTGCTGTAATTTACCGACTCTTTGCCAACCTTCAGTTAGTTCTCCTTCAACATCCATAAAAAAACCTCCCTCGCTTCCCGCCAATAAATAAAAAAAGGTAAGATCGCGGGGGTATTTTGCTGCTAATATCTATATATTATTAATATTCGACGGAGCCATTTAATATTCCTTCAAATATAGGAATCGAAAGGAGAGAGAAGTCATGGCTATGACTTCTCCCGGAGCTTTGTAAGTAACTGAAATTTATCTTTTTGATTAAACTCTTCTTCTGTAGTGAGCGACTTTCAAGTCAGCAGGTACATACTTATCAAAACCCGAGATCGCTGCCTTGTTGCAGATAAGTTCGTATGTACTTTCGTAGCGCTTCACCATTATATTAACGGAAAAATTATCAACAACATGCTTACGACAATCTTCAGGATCTATTTTGTCTATTTTCTTAACAGCTTCGCACATTTCATCGACATCATTGTTTACAATATAACCGGTCTTACCGTCGAAAACTATCTCAGGTGCCGCCCCATCTTTTATGGCAATAACCGGAGTCCCGGTCGCCATAGACTCAGTCATTACCAAACCAAATGGTTCCGGCCACTGAATTGGAAAAAGGGTACACTTTGCGTTGGCATATATCTGTGCTTTTTCTTCCAAACTAAGTTCGCCTATCAACTCGCAATTTTTGGTCATAATTGGCTCTACGTATTCGGCAAAATATTTCTTCTCATGCGGTTCGGTTATCATAGTGACCAATTTCAATTTCATTCCTAGTTTTTTTGCTACTTCCACCGCAACCTTGGCACCTTTTTGCGGACTCATTCTACCTACAAATAAAAGATAGTCTTCTTTTTCTCTGACAAAATGATAGGAATCCGTATCTACAGCATTATAAATAGTACCAACAAAATTTAAATCGCCAAAACAGCTCTTCTGATATTCAGAGATAGCATTAAAAAAGATATTGGAACTTAAGATACTATAAAGCTTCTTAGCACTGTCGGTTGCGGGACTATGAAGAGTATGTAAAACAGGAGTTTTAACAATCGAACCCAAAGCAGGACCAATCATTCCACTATGATCGTGAATAATATCAAACTCATTTGCGCCTCGGTAGGCAGCAGCAACATGGAGGAGATCGGGATATACTTGACCTATCTTTTCGCAAGGCCCGAAATCAAAAACCGAGCACAATTTGGCTTGAGTCTTAGAATCACCGGCAGCAAATAAAGTTACATCGTGTCCTCTTCTAACCAATCCTTCTGTTAACAGATGAACAATAAGCTCAGTGCCTCCATAACCCCTAGGTGGAACTGAGTACCAGACGGGGGCCAATTGCGCAATTCTCATCTCCGTCACCACGCTCCTTTTTTCCCTAGGCGTGCCCAAGACCGAAAATAGAAAAAGAGGCAAATCGTCTAGGCGATTGCCCCTTCCTATTTTTAGTATACTCCTGCCTGGTAATTTTTGTCAATATTTACTCTTATGACTAGCAGGGAGTTGATAGCTTTTACAAATTTATTTCACATTCTTTTCAAATTTGGAAAGTGCTTTTTTTAAATTGTCCTGACAAATCGCATTGGTTAAGTCACCTCTGGTCCTTTCCATTATCGAGCGGGCGATATCGGTGATCCTCCTCAAACCGGGTATAATTGCTTCGGGGTAATCAAAAGATATAAGCAGATAGTATATTCCATCCATTGCAGCCAAAAAATGTTCTCCCTGCTCTAATTTTCTTTTACGGACAACATCCAGTATGTGTCTTCTAAGTTCGCCAATTGCCTCGCCCATACCATTTAAATATGAAGAATATCCTACATTCAGTTCATCCGGACCTGGAAGCGGTTTGTCTAAAATCAAGCTTAAAGTAGTATGTGCTTCAACATATTCCTTTTGGGCATCCTGCAGAAATCCTGCATAATAAATATCAGGGTAGTCTTTCAATAAGAGCTCGCACTCATTGATTTTCTCTGCCGCTTCTCCTAGTAGCTTTTCCGCTTTATCAAATTTCTCCTGGTGGATTGCCCTTATTGAACTACTGGAAATCCGAATTGTCTGACGAGAAAATGAAAGTGCTTTTTCTCTGGCTTTGTTTTTAGCAATAAATCGTTCATTAATCTCTTGAGCTAGACTCTCGAAGTCCATATCTCTTCCTCCCCATCATAAAAACAAAATAGGTATATTATTAGTAGATTCTGCACTCTGTTGTATAATCCCTTTGACCGTATATCAAAGCTTTTAAGGTAAAAGCGTGGAATCTAGGTGATTTCATGGTTAGAGCAGGTGGACAAACATGGTTGTCCCTTCACTTTTATTGCCTTTCCATATATTCTATTACCACAGGAAAACACACAAAATGGAGCCTATAATGATTTCCGAAAAAGCGAAAAAGATGCCCCCTTTTATTGTTATGGATATTTTAGAAAAAGCTCAGGCGATGGAGAGAAAAGGCAAAAATATTATTCATCTTGAGGTAGGAGAACCGGATTTCGATACTCCTCAAGTTATAAAGGAAGCAGCATACAGAGCCCTAGGCGAAGGAAAAACCCGTTATACACATAGCCTTGGACTCCCGGAGCCAAGAGGAGCAGTAGCCGAACACTATAACCTTAAATATGGTGTCAAAGTTCAACCTGATCAAATTATAATTACTTCCGGCACTTCACCAGCTCTTTTCTTAACCTTTGCGGCTCTTCTAAATCCATTAGATGAAATCATTCTGCCAAATCCCTGCTATGCTTGTTCTCCAAACTTCATCAATTTTCTGAATGGAAAACCGGTTTTCATTAACGTTTTTGAAGAAGATGGTTTTCAGTATCAACCGGTAAAAATAAAAGAGAGGGTTAATACTTTAACTAAAGCAATTTTGATTAATTCACCTGCAAATCCTACTGGCAATCTTATAAAACCCGAGGTAATGCAAGAGATCGCGCAAAACAACCATTATATAATCTCCGATGAAATCTATCACGGTTTAGTCTATGGCGAAAAAGAGCATACTATTCTTGAATATACCAATAAGGCTTTTGTTCTAAACGGATTCTCCAAATTATACGCTATGACCGGATGGCGCTTGGGTTATCTTATAGCCCCTCCGGAATTCGTCCGCCCAATACAGAAAATCCAACAGAATTTCTTTATCTCAGCAAACAATTTTGTCCAGTGGGCCGGGATCACTGCATTAAAGGAGACAGAAGAAGAAGTCAAAACAATGGTCGAAACCTACGACCAAAGAAGAAAGTTTATTATACCTGAGCTTAAGAAAATGGGATTCGGAATACCTATTGAACCTGCCGGAGCTTTCTATGTTTTAGCTAACGCTAAAGAATTTAACCCGAACTCATATGAACTTGCCATGGATATACTTAAAAACGCCGGAGTTGCTGTAACTCCCGGCATTGATTTCGGCTCAAGCGCTGAAGGTTATATAAGATTCTCGTACACCAACTCAATGGATAATCTACAAGAAGGAATAAATCGCCTAAAGAAATACATAGCAGACACTTATTGCTGAGGTTTGCCTTCCATATAATCCCGTTGTTCTTGTTCGTATTTCACAAAAATAGGACACTGCTTGCAGCTATCATAAGCGTGACAAAGACACCCTTCTCTAATTTCCCAACAATTAGTTTTCTTACGATAAGCAACGCAATTTATATAATGACTAGCAGGACAACCTTTTAAATCCCAGCAGTTACTCAATTTTCCCCCTTATATATTAATAGAACCCCCTTGACTACCGACTTCTTCCGAATAATTCAAAGTCAAAAAAGCAACAAAAACCCCTACTCTATTTTACCGCAATTGTAATTATCAACCACGATAATTCCCATCATTGAATATTATTTGTTGCGGCCGGCCCATGCTTTCTGGATGCGATCTTTTAACTCTTCTTCATCTTTAACTCCTGTCACATCCAGATCAAGGTCCATAACGGCGCTTACACATGCCCTTACAATAGAGGTATTTGCCAACTTGCGCCCACCAGTAACTTTGGACCTCAAGCTCATCTCTTCTAAGTAGAGAAACATATCCTCGGGCATGGTAATTGGAACACGCAGATAATTTTCCTTACCCATTCCAATTCTCTCCTCTTGCGAAGTGACTATCTGTCCTTCCCCTGGGTAAATCACTGCGCCATCCGATATTATATTTTTTTCACTATATCTGCATTCGCTTCAGAGGTCAAGCTAATAGAGCCAATGAAACTAAAAAGAGAGCTCTTGCTCTCTTTTTTTCAATGCCTACTAGAATTTGAATTTTAAACTTGCACGTCTTCTTTTGGAAAAATGGCCAAAATAGCATCACGGTTAACAGCCAAATAATTAAGACTGTATATTATTTCACCAGAGCTTGAGTAGATTTTGGCATCAGTCATGGGGAAAAAATCCTTGGTCTTTACATTTACACTATCGGTTAAACGACTACCTGATACTAGATACATTTCGCCCTCGATACGATAATCACCGGTTAAAACAACAACTGCAATTTTTTCCTTGTTTGTATACATAAAAACTCCTTATCAACACGCAAGCAACAATATAAAGATACTATAACACTTGATTAATAAAAAAGACAAACAAGTAACTAATGAAGAACGGAAGCGTAGGTGATAGTAAAATATATGACAACAAGAACCACGGCAATTAAAATATTATAACTAAGATCACGGGTATAGGTTTTTATGGTTCTTCTTGTCTTGGCAATTTCACTTTGGCTCATATATCTTTGAACTGTCCAGGGTACTCTTTCTTCGTTGACTACCTCAGCAGCAATCCTAATCATGTCCCTAAACCAGCTACCAAACTTCTCAACTACATTCTTCTCAACATCGTGAGAAACCTGCTGCGCTTTTCGATATTCGGCAATTCCTCTGGAAAGAAGTGCCTCCCATCTCTCCTCGCTCGTATCCGTACCCAGGCTCACCATCCTGGTGCTTGTTTCTTTGATTATGCTGGTGATTTTCATTTTTTCAGCATTTGCTGCCTCTTCGCCCTTTAGTCCCGCGATCTTCACAGCATCTCTCAGAGCTTCTAAAGCTTTGACACTAACCCCTTCCTTAGCATTTTTGGGTCGTCCCAACTGTACTATAAATCCAACATCCTTTAAGGCCTCAAAGCTTTTCCTGGTCATTTGATCAAGTTCTTCTTCCGCATACCCTTCGATCCTCGAAGTTTGCGCACTTATTGTTTTGAGAGCATCAGCGAGTTTCATAATATATGTAAGTTGTTCCGCTCTTTCTTCATAAGGAACACCGGACTTCTTCATACCCAACACTGTTTCTCTCAAGATGCTTAGTTTTTGTTTGGCAATCTTCTCGGCCCAGGTATTTGCGTCTATTCTTACCTGAGCAATCTCCTCTTGTCTTTCTATCTGCGGTATGCCCTCTTTGCGCATTTTAATACTCGCTCTTCTTACCGCATTTCGTACAAAGGCTATTCGTTCTTCTTCAAGCTCCTCTTCCATCCGCAATATTCGGGCAAGCCACATTCTCTCTTCTTTTATAGCACTTCCGCCAATTATGTCCAGGATAGCTGCTGACATTCTACGTTTTCGTGTTGTTATAAATTTTGGTATCGCTAAGAACCCGCTGGCAAGAGCATAGTATGCATGATCAACAGTATCAGAAATTGCCTGTCCTGGAACAGAGATAGCAATTACAAAACCCTTTGCCAATTTAAGGTACCAATACTTAACTGATATCCATTCCGGAGGATGAGCATGAAACCATCCAAACCGGTAACCTAAAACAAATGCCATTCCGCCGCCCAGAACTGCTACCCCTCCACCAAGCAAATTGTGAAGTGCATCGGAACTACCTAAAATGGATAACGTCTTTGGATCATAAAGTAGAGCAATGGTAGACCTTACGGTACCAGCTACGCCATGAGCATTAAACAGAATGTGATAAGCATGAGTTGAAGGTTCGTAACCAAAATAAGCCAGAGACGGGCCAATGAATTTTTCAATCATCCAATTAGGTCTTAGACCAATGAATAAAATTGCCGCCGATAAAGCACCAAGAGCTATTTTCATGGACATAGGTTCCGGCTTTACATCCTTGTATTTCTCCGGACGCTTCCAGATAAATACGAAAAGCCACATCTTAACATTGGAACAAAATGTTCCAAAAGCTGTTAGCATAAAGAAAACTTCCGCAATTCTCAGTGCAACATCGGGTCTTCCTGATGCCGCATAAGCTCCTGAGAATTCATATGCTTCATTTATGGCATGATGTAATATCGTTTTGCTGGCAAAGCCATTAAAGAAAGGAACTCCGGCGATTCCCATAACCGCAATAAAACAGGCAAGACAAGTAAAGGGCATATTTCTCCATAAGCCACCTAGCTTGTACATATCAAGCTCACGTGTCCTCAAATAAACCGCACCTATTGAGAGAAAAAGTGCGGATTTAAAAAGTGCGTGGTTGATTATGTGATAGAGGCCTCCGGCTAAACCCATTGCCCCATCTGCTCCGAGATAAGCCGCAACACCTAATCCAAGAACTATATAGCCCATCTGGGAGACCGAATGGTAAGCAAGCATTCTTTTACAATTCGGTGACATTAGTGCGTTTACCACACCAAAAAACATTGTCACCACACCTACCCAAATCAAAGCATATCCCAGAGTTGTAAGCATTGTCCAAGAAGCATGAGCCCCGTGAACTGCAGCTTCTGCGCCATGTTCGGCAGCAGGTGCAAATAATGTATTAACTGTTCTTAGGATTCCATAAGCACCGGTCTTAATCATCAAACCGGAAAGCAAAGCCGATGCTGGAGTGGGAGCAATAGGGTGTGCTTCCGGAAGCCATACGTGGCAAAAGAAAATACCTGCCTTCATACCAAAACCGATAATCATTGATGTCGCTATCACATATCGCAAAGTATAAGGAATCTTGTTTACAAGATGAGCAAGTGGCGCAATGTTCATCTGACCGGTATAGGCATATAGTAGCATAATACCGCCCAGCAGGAGCAAACCACCAATTATACTCATATAAAGATATAATCGCCCGGCAGCCATAGCTTTTTCATCTTCTTCGTGGATAACCAATACCCACGAAAAAATGGCCATAAGTTCAAAAAACAGAAATAAAGAGAAGAAATCTTTAGTAAGCAAAACTCCCAGGTTTGCGCCCAGTGTTAAAAGACAGAAAAAGTAATATCTTGTTCTGGCATGCTCGTGTTCCATATAACTGGTCGCATAAATACATGAAAGGCACCAAACAAAAGCGGTAACGATTGCAATTAAAAGTCCGACAAGATCAACTTTAAACTTCAACCCCCAACCAAGTATGGTCGGAAGCGAATATTCTATGCCGCCCTTGTACGCCGGGTTGTACATAGAAATAACAATCCCCAGAGTCACTAATGTCGTGCCGATTACTATACTATTCCTTATCTTTTCTTTCTTTCCCCAAAAAGCAGCAAGTACCGCCCCTATTACAGGAATCAAACACGCAAAGAAAGGCGCTGGACTAATCAGCACTTTTGCTACTTCACCATGAGCCATCTCTTACCCTCCTTTAGTGGAGAAAGTAGAATCCTGCAACTCCTCTGGCAAGACCCAGAGGAAGACCCGGAAATACACCAAAGAAAAGAGTCCCTATTGCCAAAATAAAAATAGGGGTTAACATGATCCACGAAGGATCGTCTGTTTTCTTCTTTTCTACTTCTCCTCCATCATGAGCAGTTGCATGCGCCGGTGCGGCACCGTGTGCCCCATGGGCAAGCTCAGAGCCAAACCAAGCTCGAATCACAATCGGACCGTAATAAACCGCGTTCAACAAACTGCTCAATAACAAAGCCCCGATAATACCTACACCCGTACCATTGCTTAATATCCCCTCTTCTGCCGCTTGCAATGCCCCCTTGGCCAAAACCCACTTACTCAAGAATCCTCCGAAAGGAGGAAAACCGATCATGGAGCAAGCAGCGAGAGTGAAACAAATCATAGTTAACGGCATTTTATAGCCAATCCCTTTCAGATCCTCAAGTTTTCTTAGGCCCGTCTTATATATGAAAGCTCCGGCACAGAGAAAGAGAGTGCCTTTCATAAATGCGTGATAGAAAATGTGCAAACAAGCTCCAGTAATTCCCCAATAAGAAAGACTGGAAGCACCCACGATTATATATCCCATTTGAGCAATTGAAGAATAAGCCAGAAGCCTTTTTATTTCTTCCTGTCTAATAGCACAAGCCGAGCCTAGAATCATAGTAAAAACACCAAGAGCTAATAGAAGTTTACCTGTAGAAATATTTACAAGAACAGGTGGGCCAAAGACCGAATAAATAACCCTTATTATCCCATAAGCTCCTGCCTTGATCATAATTCCGGAAAGCAAAGCGCTGGCCGGCGAAGGTGCCACCGGATGAGCATCCGGAAGCCAAACATGAACCGGAAAAATACCTGCTTTAACTCCAAAACCAAAGATAAATGTCCAAAAAGTTAAAACAAAATAAGGACTACCCTTCAGAGCTGATAATCCCGTTTTAGCTAGAGTTAATGTACCTGTAGTGGAATATGTAATAAAAATAGCGAGCAAGAGGAGCAGCCCTCCGACAATACCCATATATAAATACTTAAAACCGGCATTCATTGCTTCCGGAGTTTGTTCATGAATAACCAGCATTAGCGAAAGAAATGCCAATAGCTCAAAGAATATATATAGCGTCAATAAATCACCGGTAAAGACAATTCCAAGCATACTGGATAAAGACAGTAAAGAAAAAATATTATACCTGGTTTTAGCATGCTCGGGTTTCATATATTCCACAGCATAGACTGATGCTAAGAACCAAAGAAAAGAACTGACCAGACCAAGGAGAAGGCCCAACTTATCGACCCGGAAATGCAGTGGTAGGGGAAGTGCTGAAGTTATCTTAAAAGCCAAGATTCTCCCGTGACTTACCACCGGATAAAGGAAAGAAACAAGAAAAAAGACTAAACCGCATATACCAGCAGCCAAACCGCTTCCCACTTGCTCGGATTTTAGTGATACACGCCATACAACAATACATCCCAAACAAGGTATTAATATAATTATGAATGGTAAAAAATTAAGCATTGCAGCCTCCTAGGCTTCTTTGCTACTTAGAGACCGTCTATCATAACAATTTAATTTCCCACTAATCTTCCGTCTGACAGACAACCGATCAATCTCCTTTGAACAAAAAACACCTTACAAACATGGTCATTCACTGATTCTTCCTATTAATACTATCCGCCTTACTAAACAATTATGTTATTAGTGCTCGTCGTGCCTTCCCAGTACGCCGTAGTAAGTCACCAGTGCTCCTGCTATTAACAATAAGATGAACTTAAGAAAGCTCACTACACCCGGTTCATGATATGAAGTTAGAGTAGGATAATATCCTAATCCAAAATAGGTAAGAACCAGGAGTGTAAGAACATAGGAAATTTTGATTCCCTCGTGACGGGGCTTACCTTTAGTGCGTATCTTATAGGCGTAAAAGAGACCTATAACCAAAGAGGAAAGCAAGATCAACCACTGCACAAAATACACGGCAGGAGGACCTGATGCATGACCTCCTTCTGCAGCAGCTCCGCTTGAAGCAAAAGCACTTTGAATTCCAACTCTAAAAGAAACACTTTGCCCGGTAACCTGGAAGCCTAATATGCAGCCAAAGCAAATCAATAGCCCGGCAATTACCAGAATGGCAATCGGTAACATAACTCTTTGCACTATAGATGTCCTCCTTTGTTCTTCCTATCTAAACAACATCTTTTGAGCAATCTGTACCAATGAAAGCGGCAGGCCGCCGAAAGCAGCACAGATACCCAATACAAATACATTTAGCGTCGCAACAATAATGGGTATAAGCATTGTCGCGGGAGCTTCTCCCCAGGTTACTTTAAATTTTTCTTCGTCATGATGAGCATTATGTTCCTCAACCAGATCACCTTCTAAATCAGATTCAGTTTCCTTCTTCTCTCCAAAAAAGGCAACATAGACTACGGGTAGGAAATAAATCGCACCCAAAAGTGAACTCAATAGAAGGACTATGATAAAAATTGCCCGGTGCGCTTCAAGTGCACCGATACACAAAAACCATTTGCTGATAAATCCGGCAAGAGGTGGAGTTCCAATCATTGCCAGGGCTGCAATGGTAAAACAGATCATAGTGATGGGAAGTTTGTGTCCTATCCCGTGCATATCACTGACATTGCGGGTCTTGCCCTGCTTTAGAACTACACCTGAACACATAAACAATGTACCTTTCATAAAAGCATGATTGGCAATATGAACCATTGCTCCCCAAGCAGCACTTGGAGTTAAAAGCATGGTGCCCAGAATAACATAACTCATTTGCCCGATTGTAGAATAAGCAAGACGTCTTTTCAGGTTATCTTGATCAATAGCAATGATCGAAGAAACAATAATCGTAACTGAAACAACGTAAGCCATAACCAGACCGAAGCCCAGTTCTCTCACTAAATGAACTCCAAAAACATTGTAAACAACCCTCATAATCCCAAAGCAACCGGCGGCAACCAATACGCCGGAGAGAATCGCACTTGCCGGTGCCGGAGCTGCAGGATGAGCATCAGGAACCCAACCATGCAAAGGCATGATGGCCGCTTTTACTCCGAACCCAATGATAAATGAAGCGAATAATATTGTAAGTGGAGTCCGTCCATATCTTAAAGAAAGTAGGCCGGTCTTGGTTAGGGTTTGAGAGCCTGCCAGGAAATAAGTAAATACGATGGCAAAGAGAATAAAGGTACCACCAATTAATATATAGATAATATATTTCTTACCTGCCGCAATTGCCTCCGGTGTTTCTTCGTGCGCAATTATGATATAGGAAGTAACTGATAAGAGCTCGTAGAATATTAAAAGAGTTAGCAAATTTCCGGCAAAAGCCGCTCCCATTGTCCAAGTAAGACATAAAATATAGAAACCATAATAACGAGTAAGGGCATGTTCTCCCTTCATATAACCTATCGAATATATTGTCCCCAGAAGCCAGAGAAAAGCAGCGGTTGTGGCAAAAATCAGACCCAATTGATCAACATGAAAAAACATCCAAATACGTGGAGTCATTTGTAAAACATGAATTTCAAAAATCTTATTCTGAAGAGCAAAGGGAATTAATATAATACAGATTACACAGTTAAAAACAGCGGCGGCAACAGCCAGTGGAATCCTTAAGAATTCATGCCTATTTCCAAAAGCAAGAATCAGCAAAGCCAGAACGAGAGAAATGCCAACTGCTAGTAGGGGTAATGGCGATTCAACTACTACCATGGCATTTCACCTCCTTTCATAAATAGAGCTGCTTCTTTTCCGTATAACCTCAATTTGCTGAAACCACCTCTGTGCAAATCTTAAAATATTAGCCGCACAAATGTTCTTGCCAGGGAAAGTGGCAAACCGGGTACCTCAGCAAATGTTCCAAGCGCAATCGTATAAATGGCACAGAATATACAAGGATAGAGCATGGTCCAATGTGCCTCATTCATTTTTATATCTCCGTCCAACGGATTCTTAAAATAAGCAGAATAAATAATGGGCAGCCAGTAGGCAGCATTCAACAAGGAACTTGCCAGCATGACAATAACAAAGAAGAATGTACCCGCCTGTAGTGATCCTAAACACAAATACCACTTGGTAATAAAACCAGCCAGCAATGGTATTCCTACAAAGCTCAAGGCAGCAATAGTAAAAGTCGCCATAGTGATAGGCATCTTATGTCCAATTCCAACCAATTGGCTTATTTCGGTTTTCCCTGTTTTTCTTTGTATGGAACCGGCTACAAAAAACATGGTAATCTTGGCAAAGGCCTGATTGGCTATATGGATGATACTTCCCGTAACCGCTGCGGGGGTACCTATTGCGGCTCCCATAACAATATATGAAAGCTGACTGACCGTTGAGTAAGCCAACCGCCTTTTTAAGTTATCCTGCAATAAAGCCATAATGGAACCGGCAATAATGGTAAAAGAGGCAACATATGCAAGGACCATTCCTACTCCCAATTGTTTCAC
>ENA-OSEO01004957-OSEO01004957.1-sediment-metagenome-genome-assembly--contig:-NODE-4957-length-13313-cov-3.826911_pt1 | contig 13313 bp, 9 predicted proteins | sample MGYA00237883_ERZ534232 | MGnify/ENA metagenome assembly ERZ534232
CGGGCCTCGTCATTGATATACCGGTCGGTGATCGTGGAATAAAGGGCCGAATCAGGGCAGGAGGCGGTGCACAGGCCGCAAGCGATACATTTGCCGGGATCGTAGACCGGCAATTGGGCGCCGATGTAGCTCATGTCCCGGTAGCGGCTGGTGGCCGCGGGCACGATGGGCAGGAAGCGGTCCCAGGGCACCTTTTTGCCTTCTAAAATTGGCTTCACCATGCGGCGGTGGAAGAGGGCCTGATAATCATCCACTCGATTCACCGGGTGGATGATCCCCATTTCGTCTTTTTCCTTAAGAGTATACGAGAGACCGGCGGCGCCGGGGCGCTGACCGAAGTCTTCGGGCGCAGGCGGGGTATAAACGGGGTTGCTGGCGTCCAGAGCCTGGGCCCCCGGCGCCTTTTCGGAAACGTGGCCGGAGGCCCGTTCCGCGCCATATTTGAGCAGGGAGATGTTGGCTTCCAGCATCTCCTTCTTTTTGGTCCCTAATTTTTTCTCCAGGATTTTTTTAAACCGCCGCTCGAACTCCTTCTCCGGCATAATCCCCATTTCTTTATTGATCAGACCCAAGACCGCGGCTCCGGGCAGATTCCGGTTGAGGTGCAGCAGGGCCGCCCTGGTGCCGTCCAGGGTCAGGAGCTTGATGCGCTTGTATTTGATGGAGGCTTGCACCTGGGGGGGAAACTTAGCGATGACGTCGTAGCAGCTCTGGGTGGTATTGATGACCAGCAGGCCGTTTTCCTTGAGGCCGCCCACGTATTCCCGGAGGATCTGGTCCGAGAGGAATTTCTCATTGAAAAAGGCCAGCACGTCCCGTTCGGTCAATTCCGAGCTGTTGCGGATGGGTTGGGCGGAGATACGCAGATTCATGAAGACCGGCGCGCCCTTGCGGGCCGCGCCGTAGCGGGCCCCGGACTGCACGTATTTACGGCCCGTGCCCATTTCTTCGGCATAGATGAGGGCCGCGGATTCCAGGGCGGTCTTCACCCCTTCCGCGCCCACACCGATGAAGGTCATGCCCAATTCCCGCTCCAGGTAGCCGGGCAAGGGCGCGGGCCTCAGGGTTAGAGGCCCTTCTATGCCCACATAAAAATCCCGGTGGAAACGCCGCTTCTTTTCAAAGCAGGACACCATGTTTTCCACCACCGCGGCGGCGTCATACTTATTAAAATCCTTGCTCCCAAGGCCGTAAACCCCGTGGAAGAGGGTGGGCATATCCTCCCGGCCATAGACGCGGTGCTCTTTCTTGCCTTCCCGGCCCGCCCGGAGAGAGACCTGCAACGCGGCCTGCACATCCGCCAGCAGCAGTTGGTTATGGGCGGTGCCGGCCCGCTCCAGCACGCTGATATACTTGGCTTTGCGCATCCCAAAGGCCAATTCCTCATAGCAGGGAGGATTAAAGAGGACCGGCCGCACCACCCCCACCCGGTAACCTTTGGCGTCCCGGTAATAATCCACCACGTCCTTGACCACTCCCGCGGCGGAGCCGAGGATGACGACCACCAGGTCTGCGTCGTCCGTGCGATAGCACTCCACCACCTTGAGATTGGTGCCCAGGATACGGTTCATGGCGTTCATGGCCGCCACGAAACCCCGTTTGAAAAAGCGGTAGGCCAGGTCCTGGGCCACCTGCCCCTCCATGGTCAGATCGGTGTCCGTGAAAGTGCCGGTCAAGGCCCCGTGCTCGAAGTCCGGCTGGTAGAGGCGGTTGGGAGGGCCGAGAAAATACTCCAGGAAGGTGTTGGAGAGTTCCTTGATATTTTCAATGGCGTGACTTTTGATGAAGCCGTCGCCGATGACCATGGTGGGGAGCATCACCTGCTTCAGTTCCGAGACCTTGAAGGCAATGGGCAACAGATCATGCAACTCCTGGTTGTCCGCGGCCACCAACTGGGCCCAACCGGCGTTGCGCACGCCGTAGAAATCCGTGTGGCCGCAGTGAATGCTCAAGGACCCCTTGTTCACCTCCCGGGCCATGACAGTCATGACCACCGGCAGGCGTTTACCGGCCACGGAAAAGAGATTCTTGGTCTTGAGCACCAGCCCCTGGGAAGAAGTGTTATCCACATAACGCCCTCCCTGGACGGCCATGGCCTCCACCGCGGCAATGGCCGAGAGCTCGTCGGAAGGCTGAAAATACATGAGTTCCGAGCCGAACAGGTTTTTCTGGCCGTGGGCCGCGGCCTTGGCAAAGTTTTCGGCAATGGGGGTGGAAGGGGTGATGGGATAGCCGCAGAGGCCGTCCACTACCCGGGTCAGCACCGAGATGGCCGCCTGGTTGCCGTCCATCAGGACTTCCTGGCGTTTGCGCATGGCTTCCAGCATCTTTTCCGGAATATTGGCCAGGTCCAGGCTGAATAGTTCCCGGGCGTCAAAGCGCTCCCACTCGGTCTGCCAGTCAATGGGGAGGACTTGCCCCCGTTTGACGCTGCGCAGCTTATGGTAGGGCATTTGTTGGCGCAAGGTGTCAATGGCGGTGCTGGGTCTCATAGCCTGATCTCCTTCATAATCTTGAACTAATAAACTTCTTATACAAAAAAAATATTTCTGGCAATGAAATATCCATTGACAGCCGAAATATTATCCTTCATTAATATATATCATAATATTTGAAGGATAACAAATGGCGGATGGCTTTTCCTGGAAAGAATTAACCCCGGGCCAGCAACAGACCTATCAGACCACCATGGCGGTCTATCAGGCCTACCTGCAAGTCCGCCGCGACAGCCGCCCCCTTAAAGGCGGCATGCACTGGAAGACGATCAGGGGCCGGGAATACCTCTATCGCTACCGGGACCGTCTGGGCCACGGCGAAAGTCTGGGGCCCCGCGCCGCGGACACGGAGCAGCTCTTCGCCAGCTACACCCGGGAGCGCCGGGAGGTAACCGCCCGCCTGCACAGAGAACGGCAACGGTTAACCGAGCAAGCCCGGTTTTGCCGGGCCGCCAGGCTTAACCGGGTTCCCCCGGCCACGGCCAGGATCCTGCGCCGCCTGGAGGAAGACCCGGCCGGCCGGAACTTTCTGGTCATCGGCACGTCCGCCCTTTATGCTTATGAAGCCGCGGCCGGGGTGCTGCTGGACTCCGCCGTCCCGGAGGACCTCCTGGCGCCCTCCCGCGGCAGACTCACCTTGGCCGTGGCCGGAATGATGTCCTGGGAGGAATTCCTGCCTCTGCTCAACCGCACGGACCGCTCCTTTGTCCCGGACCCGGAGGTGGAGTGCCGGGCGGTGAACCGGAAAGGGTTTCAGGTGCAACTGCTCAAGGCCGGGAGCCGCCGACCCGGCAAGCAAAAAACCCTCACCGTGCCCGGGGCCCGGGAACCCCTGCCGCCCGAGGCCGGCAATCTCCAGTACCTGACGGCTTCCCCCAAATTTACCCAGATGGTCATCGGCCAAGACGGAGGGCCGGCCACCATGATGGTGGCCGATCCCCGGGCCTTTGCCCTCAACAAGTTATGGCTGAGCCAGCAAGAGGACCGGGAAGAAGCAAAAAGAAGGTGTGAATACCGGCAGGCCCTGGCCGTAGCCGACCTGGTCCTGCGCTATCTCCCCCCTTACGACTATTTTTCCACGGAGTTGGACATGCTCCCCCAGGATTTGGTGCAGAGCGCGGCCCGGTTCGCAGAGGGCCAGGAGCCAGAGGGGGAGGAAGACGGCATCCATTCACCTTACGAGTAACATCCTGTAAAAACAGGGATTCCACACCAAAAGTCTTTTCCCTCGACCCATTGCTACCTTGCCCCCTAATGCTTATAATTTTTACTCACCATGCACCGATAAACTGAAAGCGGAGAACCGACCAATGCCCTCCATAGGCGCTATTTTGCTGTTGGCGGTGGCCCTGGGTGTAGGGGTGTCCCCTGCCCTGGCCGGGGACAAACCGGCCCTGGGTTGGGTGGAGAAGGTGCGCCTTTATCCCGGCGGTCTTATCCTGCAAGCCAAACTGGATTCCGGAGCCGAGTTCTGCTCCCTGAACGCCTCCAACCTCACCGAATTTACCCGGCAGGGGCAAAAATGGGTAAAATTTCAGGTGGCCAATCATCTGGGGCAAACCAAGACTTTCGAATGCCAGGTGAGGCGGCTGGCCAAAATCAAGCGCCGGGGGGGTGGATTTCATCGGCGGCCGGTGGTCAAACTGGGACTCTGCCTGGGAAATTTGTTTGAGGAAGTGGAAGTCAACCTGGCGGACCGCACCGGCTTTATCTATCCTTTGCTCATCGGCCGTAACTTCATGCGCGGCAAATTGGTGATCGACCCCGCCACTATGTTCACCGTCGAGCCCCAGTGCCCCCAGGGGGAGCATGAGTAAACGGCATTTATATATCCTGACCGCGGTCCTGGCGGTGCTGGGGCTAAGTCTGTTCCTTTATAAAGTCCGGGTCTTGGATATGCCCCTGACCCCCGGACAGGAGCGCGACGTCTGGACGGTGGAGGCCCGGGTCACTTTCGAGGCCAAAGGTGAACCCGTCAGGTTGTCCCTGCTCCTGCCGCGGAGCAATCCGCGCTTTACCATTCTCAATGATGCCTTTATCTCCCCGGGGTATGGCCTGAGCACCAGCGCAGATTTTTGGAATCGGCAGGCAATTTGGACCATCCGCCAGGCCCGGGGGCTCCAAACCGTTTACTACCGGGCGGAAGCCCGGCGGTTGGTGCGGCCTGGACCTCCCCGGAAAGAAAAGCCGCCGGAGCCGCCCCAAAGCAACCTGGAAGGTCCGGAGCTGGCCGCGGGCCGGGCCCTGCTCCAGGAGGTGCAACGCAAATCCGCGGACACCGAAAGCCTGGTCTTGGAGCTCGTCAAATATCTGCACCTGCCTCAACCGGACGACAATCTCAAATTCTTGCTCAAGAACAGGCCTGATGAAGCCGACAGGGTGGAGTTGGCGGTGGAAATCCTGGCCCTGGCCGGGGTCCCGGCCTATTCCGTGCACGGCCTCCGCTTGCGGGAGTCCCGGGAGCGGCTGCGCATCATCCACTGGCTGGCAGTCTATGACCGGGATCGCTGGCGCCCCTTTGATTTCGCCACGCCCCGGGCCGGGGTCCCTCCTGATTACCTGCCCTGGTGGCGGGGCCCGGGTTCCGTAGCCCGTATCAGGGGAGGGGAGCGGCTGCAGACGACTTTCTCCGCCAGCGTGGACCAGGAGGCCTCCATCCGTCTGGAGAGGGAAGGCCGGGCGTACCAGCCGGCGCTCATCAGATTCTCCCTGTTCAGCCTGCCGATTCATACCCAGCAAGTTTACCGGGTGCTGCTCATGGTCCCGGTGGGCGCCTTTTTGCTGGTCATCCTCCGGAACGTCATCGGTCTCAGCACCTTCGGGACCTTCATGCCCGTGCTCATTGCCCTGGCCTTTCGGGAAACCCGCCTGTTGCACGGCATCGTGCTGTTCAGCCTCTTGGTGGGACTGGGGTTATTGGTGCGCTTCTATCTGGAGCAACTGAAACTGCTCCTGGTGCCCCGCCTGGCGGCCATTCTTATCGTCGTGGTGCTGTTGATGGTTTTTGTGAGCATAGTCATGAATCGCTTAGGGATCCAGCAGGGGCTCTCCATCGCCCTCTTTCCCATGGTGATCATCACCATGACCATTGAACGGATGACCATTGTCTGGGAAGAACGGGGCCCAGGGGAGGCCCTGAAGCAGGGCCTAGGGAGTCTCTTGGCCGCGGCCGCCACTTATACTCTCATCCACAACCGCCAGATCCAGCACCTTTTTTTCGTCTTCCCGGAATTGCTCCTCATCGTGCTGGCGGCCACCTTATTACTGGGGCGCTATACCGGTTATCGTCTTTTCGAGCTCTATCGCTTCCGGGCTCTCCTTAAAGGGGGGTCCTGATGTTTACCCTGGCGGCGCAGCTCAGGGCAATGGGCGTGTTGGGCATCAATGCCCGCAATGCCGATTATACCCTGGCCCATAACCCCCGGCGTCTCTACCCCCTGGTGGACGACAAATTTCAAACCAAGCAGATGGCCCTGAAGGCTGGGATACCGGTGCCGGAACTCTACGGCGTGGTGGAGCGGGAAGTCCAGGTCCGGGGGATGCATGGCATCCTGGAAAAGCCCGAAGGTTTTGTCATCAAACCGGCCCACGGCAGCGGCGGCGACGGGGTAGTGGTGATTGCCGGCCTCCACCGGGGCCGCTACCGCACCATTACCGGCAATTTTTATACTCCCCCGGAGCTGGACCACCACGTCTATAATGTCTTAAGCGGCCTGTACAGCCTGGCGGGACAACCGGACCAGGCCTTGATCGAGTATCGGGTGCAGTTTGATCCGGTCTTCGACGAGGTCAGTTACAAAGGCGTCCCCGATATCCGGGTGGTGGTCTTTTTGGGGGTGCCGGTGATGGCCATGGTGCGCCTGCCCACTCGCATGTCCGAAGGCAAGGCCAACCTGCATCTGGGAGGCTTGGGGGCCGGGATCGATCTGACCACCGGCACCACTCTGAGCGCGGTCTGCCGCAATGAGCGGGTGGAGGAACATCCGGATACCGGCGCCTGTATCAGCGGCCTTACCATCCCCCAATGGGAGACGATCCTGGACATGGCCGCGGCCTGCTGCGACCTTTCCGGGTTGGGCTATTTAGGAGTGGATATCGTTCTGGATAAATTTAGAGGGCCCCTGCTCCTGGAGCTCAACGCCCGGCCTGGCCTGGGGATTCAGATCGCCAACGGCCAGGGGCTGCTCACCCGGCTCCACCTGGTGGAACAGCACCGCCCGGCGCTTACCTCCCGGGAGGAGAGAATCGCCTTTGCCCGGGGACGCTTTGGCGTCAAGGCCGGCGCGGCCGGGTGATCCCGGGAAAGCCCCTTGCCAATTGATTGCAGGGCCGTAGCGAATCTTGTATCCGCCCTGATGCTGGGCGAACACCAGGTGCGCGCCTACTTAACCAAAGAGAGACCGCAAATAACGGTAACTGAACTGGAGCAGCTCCGACTCATCCGCCTGGAGCTCTGCCAGGGTCAGCCCCACGGCTGCGGCGGCTCGGGATACCTCGGGGTCGGAAAGTTTTTGCCGGAATTGGTCGAGATCATAAGAGATTAAGGCAAAAAGGTCTTGTCGCGACGCCTCCACTCCCTGGGGACCCGCTAGTCCCCGCCTGAGCAAAATCTCCAGCCATTCCTGCCGCCCCTGGTGATATTCCGTAAAGCCCTGGTCCGCCATCCAGGATGATAGCGTCCATTCCTTCTCTCCGGCAAATCCCCGGCAATAATCGAGCTGGCGGCAAAAATAGTAATCCACCACCCCCTGCTCGGTGAGCTGGCTCCCCATGGTGATGGGAAAGAGGCGGCAGGCCGCGGGACGGTGGGCATACACCGTGCACCCCTGGTCCCCTAGAAAGGGGCAGGCCGGTTCCCCGGTCTGGAAAGGATCGATGAAGATCAGGGGCAGATGGGACCACTCATCGATTTCGCGGCGGGTGTATTGCTCCAAGAACTCCCGGGCAGTGAGTCCCAGGGCCTGTTTCAGCCGCAAGATGTCATAAGGGCTCAGGAGGATGGTAGGGGTGCGGCAACACTGATTGAAGCAGGCCAGCCCCGGGTGGCAATGGAATCTGAAACGGCTGTCCAGGGACAAACCCTGGTCTTTCTGTTGATAAAGGGATACTGCTTCCGGTTTTTCTGGGATCATCTATTACGCCACCTTTGGGGTCAGAGAATTTTGATTATCTGGAGGAACTGTCGGCAACCTTTAAAGATTTGCCATTTAAGGGGTTTATTGAAGTATAATAATGGAAAATTTATATCATTTTAGAGGCGGAAATGCAGAACTTTTCACGCATTACCTTTGATCCCCAGGTCATGGGTGGGAAACCCTGCATCCGGGGAATGCGGGTGACGGTGGGCACGGTGGTGGGATCAATCCCTACCGGCAAAACTATCGAAGAGGTGCTCGCGGAGTACCCCTACCTGCACCGGGAAGACGTACTTGAGACCCTGTCTTATGCAGCCTGGCGGGCCGAAGAACGGGAAGTCCCCATGGTGTCGTGAAGATATTGATCGACATAAGTTCCTGTCAAACCATGAAGGAAAACATTATTAGGGATTATGAGGTGTTAGAAATTCTCGCCCATAAAAACAAATCCAGAACCTTCAGTGGATTCCCCCTTCAAAACGGCTCCTCCTCCCCCTCCGGCAAGGGCACATCAAAAGCAAAGATCACCCCGGCGATCATTTCGTAGAAGCCGCACAGAACCACCAACTCCACCACTCCGGCGAGACCCACCGCCGCGGCCAGGGAATCTTGGAGCGGCGCGGGAAGGGAGCGTTTTTCCAGGACGCAATCAGCCACTTGCAGGGCCAACTGTAGATCGGACCTGAGACCTGCGGGTTCGCGGCCCGTGCGGATGGCTTCCAGGACTTCTTCTGGAATCCCGGCTTTCCGGGCATAAGGAACATGCTTGACCCACTCGTACGCGGCTTTAAGCCGCCGGGCCAACCAGAGGATGGTCAACTCCCGCATATCGTCCGGCAGGGCGCCCTCGAAGCGCAGGTAAGTGCCCAGGGCCCCGACCTGGTGGGTAAGCTCCGGATCGTTAAGCAGACTGAGATACATGCCGTCAATGCGCCCGCGCTTGGCCGCCAATCTATCGTAGATTTCTTGGGCCTCCGGGGAAAACGATGGCCGGGGATCAGGAAGTCGGGCCATGGCAGCCTCCTAATTTAATCGTCGTCAAGCCACTCTTTCTTGGCCTGGGTAAAAGGGGAAACCGGCGTGGTAAACTGTTTTTGGCAGCGCACGTCCACCAGAAAGGGTCCCTGGGCTGCCAGGGCTTTTTGGAAAGTGGGCTCCAGCTCAGCAGGCGTTTCCACGGTGGCGGCCGCCAATCCCAGGCCCCGGGCAATGGCGGCCCAGTCATGGACCGGCAGTTCGGTGAGGGCCGCAGGGCCGGGGCCTTCCTTGCTGGCCCGCAGCCAGACGTTTCCCAGGGCGCCGTTGTTGATGACCACGAAGATAACGGGGACCTGGTAGCGCGCCGCGGTCTGGATCTCCAGGCCATGCATGAGCATGCAGCCGTCCCCGGTGACCACGACCAGTGGGCGTTCCGGGCGGGCCAGTTTGGCGCCGATGCCCGCGGGAATGGCCCAACCCATGGGTCCCAGATTGGTGGCGGAAATATAGGTGCGGGGTTCGTAAGCCTCCCAATAATGGCCGCAGAAGGCCCGGTGCGCCCCGGAATCCACCACCAGCACGGTATCCCTGGGAAAAACCCGGCGCATGGCCGTCACCACCCGGGCCGGATGCAGGGGCACGGCCTCACTGGCCGGGCTCTCCACGTCATAGAGCCGGGGGCCTAAGGCCCGGAGGCTTTCCAGCCAGGCACGGCGTTGTGGTATTGAATCCTTCAGGACACCCAGCCGCTCCGGCGCAGCCTGGGACAGGCAGGCCAGGACCTCGCCGCAGTCGCCCACCACCGGCACCTCCGTCTGGAAGGTACGGCCCGGGACCGTGGGGTCAATATCCACGTGGATCAGGGCCCGGCGGGGCAGCATTTTCTTGTCCCAGTAAAGGGTGTCCCGCTGGTTGAGACCGGAGCCCAGGACCAGGAGCACCTCCACCTCCTCCGAAAGAATGGCCTCGATGGCCGGGCGGTGCCCGGCATAGCCGAAGACGCCCAGGGACAGGGGGTGGTCCTCCGGAAAGACGCCCTTGGCCCGCAAGGTGGTGGTCACCGGCAGATAAAACTCCTCGGCAAATTGGCGGAGCAAGTCGCCGGCCCCGGATTTTTCCACCCCGGCGCCGGCCAGAATGATGAGTTTCCCGGGCACCTCCGCCCCCGCCGCGGGCGCCAGCACTTCCAAGATGCGGGCCACCGCCTCCGCATCGACGCAACGCAGGGGCGAGGAGGAAGTATCCAGGGGTTGCCAGGGGGCCTGCACCTCTCCTTTTTGAATATCGAGGGGCAGACTGAGATGCGCCGGGCCTTGCGGGCCCGCCCGCATCCGGGTCAGTGTGGCCCGCAAATGATGGTTCACCAGGTGGATATTTTCCACGATCAGGGAGGAAACCATGAGGGGTTGCAGGACCGCCAGGTCATTCCAGGCCCCCGGACTGGAATCCTGGAAACCGCCCCGCCCTTCCCAATCCGTGGGCACCTGGCCGGAGACCACTATCACCGGGGAGCTGTCCGTGCGGGCCGCGGCCAGAGGCGTCACCATGTTGGTGATGCCGGGGCCGCCGATGGCCATACAGGCCCCGAAGCGCCCGGAGGCCCGGGCGTAGCCGTCGGCCATGTACGCGGCCCCGCCTTCATGGGCGGCGACAATGGGGGTGAGGCCGGAGGTGGCGGTCAGAGCCGGCAGAAAGGGATCGATGAGCCCCCCCGGCACCAGGAAGACGTGGGTGATTTTTTCATCCCGCAAGGCCGCCAAAATATAGCTGGTGGTTTCCATGGTCTTCGATGCTAACAGATAGATTAAGAATATGACACTATTGAGCTGTGCAAAACGGACTATTAGGGCCTTCTTAATCCTCCCCGCAGTCCAGCCGCTAAGACAATTGCTTGTTTCCTTTTGGAAAATGATTATTTAATATCTAGAATATCCTGATGTTAAAGTCGAGGTTATCATGCCGGGCCTGAGAAAAAGCTGCAAGTTTTTGGCCTTATTGGGAGTACTGGCTTTCCTCCTCCTAAACTTCCCTCTGTTGCAGATTTGTAATCGCGACACCTTATGGGGAGGGGTGCCGCTGCTGGTCTTGTATCTCCACGTGGTATGGCTCCTGGCCATTGCCGGGCTCTTTGCCCTGGGCAGGCGTTTAACCTCCCGGGACTAAATAGGGGGCAGCAAAGAATTATGCTCAGCACAGGCCTGGTCGCCGCCGCCGCTTTCGGCTATCTCTTCCTGCTCTTTGCCATCGCCTATTACGGGGACCGGCAACGGTCCCGGGGCAAGAGTATTATTGCCAACCCCTATATTTACACCATCTCGTTGGCGGTCTATTGCACCGCCTGGACCTTTTTCGGCAGCGTCGGCAAGGCGGCCACCTCCGGCGTGACCTTTCTCACCATTTATCTCGGCCCCACCATCATCGCCTTTTCCTGGTGGTTCGGCTTGCGCAAGCTGGTGCGCATCTGCAAGGAAAACAACCTGACCACCATGTCCGATTTCCTGACGCTGCGCTACGGCAAGGGGGCCTTTCTGGGGGCACTGGCTACTGTGGGAGTGCTTTTGGCCATCACCCCCTATATCGGCCTGCAGCTCAAGTCCATCTCTGATACCTTTAACATCCTGGTTTATAAAGAATTTAGCCCTCCCGCAGCCCTCCCGATTTATCAGGATACCGCCTTTTACGTGGCCCTGCTCTTGGCGCTTTTCGGCATCCTGTTCGGGGCCCGCCAGTTGGATCCCACCGAACGCCATGAGGGGTTGGTGGCGGCAGTGGTGTTCGAGTCCCTAATCGAAGTTTTTGCCTTTGTAGGTATCGGCCTACTGGTGACTTTCGCTGTTTTCCAGGGCTGGGGAGAGATATTTACACGTATTCGCCAACACCCAGAATTTCACCAGCTTATTCTGGTAAATACCGGGCCTCACAATAGTTATACTCTGCTTGTGGTGTTGACCCTCCTGGCCATGGGGGCCATCCATTTTCTGCCCCGCATGTTCCACATGGCGGTGGTGGAGAATACCGATGAGAGACATATTCTCACGGCCATGTGGCTCTTTCCCCTGTACCTGTTGTTTATGAACCTGTTTGTGATATTCATCGCCTTCGGGGGATTGCTGCTGGGACTCCCTCAGGACCAGGCAGACACCTTTGTGCTGCGAATCCCGCTATTAAGTGGCCATCCCTACCTTGCCCTCCTGGTCTTCTTGGGAGGGGTGGCGGCCTCCACCGGCATGGTGGCGGTGGCCTCCGTCGCGATAAGCACCATGCTCCTCAATAGCCTGGTGATGCCTCTGGCCATTCGGTTAAAACTCCAAGAGCGCATCACTCCGCATCTCTTGGCCATCAAACGGGGCGCCATCCTCTTTCTGATTCTTTTGGGATATTTTGGTTATCACCTGGTCTGGCCTACGGTCATGCTGGTGGATATCGGGCTCATCGCCTTTTGCGGGGTGATGCAACTGGTGCCCGCGATGTTGGGGGCCTTGTATTGGCGGGAAGCCACCCGGTGGGGGGCCGTCATCGGTTTGCTGTCCGGGTTTTGCTTCTGGGCCTATACCCTGGTCTTCCCATATCTGGTGGACGCGGGCTGGTTTCCTCGCACCATCTTAACGGCCGGTCCTTTCGGTTTGACCTTGCTCAAGCCCACGGCTTTTTTAGGTCTGACCGGCCTGGATCGGCTCTCCCACGCCTTCTTCTGGTCCATGCTTTTTAATGCCGGCACTTTTGTAGGCGTTTCTTTGTTAACAATGCCCAGTCCGGCGGAGGAAGAGCAGGCCCGGCGGTTTGTGGGGGTCTTTGAAGAGGAAAGGGAACTGCCTTTAGAGAAACGCTATACTTCCTTTCCCAGCCTGGAGCACTTGACCCGCTTTATGGCCAAGATCATCGGCCTCCGGAAGGCCGCAGAAGCGCGCCACGCCTTTCTCCGGGAAGTAGCGACGCCGGAAGCCGATTGGGGGGACCGGGAAAAGCTCCGGCTGGCGAAATTTATCGAACGCACCATCGCTCGCTCCATCGGCCCGGCTGCGGCCCGGGTCCTGGTGGAAGGCTACCTTTCTTCCCTGGGCTCCCGGATGGAGGACGTTTTCGATATCTTCGGCCGCATCTCCAGTTCCCTGGAAGAAAGCGAACAGCAACTGAAAAGGCGCGTGGCTGAACTCTCGGTGCTCTACGAAGCGGCCCGGCGGCTGGCGTCTTCCCTTTATATTCCTGATCTGCTGGCCGGGGTGCTGGAGGTGCTGGAGGAAAAGCTGGGGGTGGATAAATGTGCCGTGCGGCTGTTGGATGAAGAGGGCTGCCTGCACTTGAAAGGCTCCCGGGGGTTTTCTCCGGAAACCTGGGAACAGGTGGCCAAACCCGATCCCGCCTCTCTTTTGGGGCAATGTTTGTCGAGCCGCCAGGTAATTTCCGTGGCCGATACCGCCGCGGTGGCGGACCGCCTCCAGGGGCTGCCGGAAGAAGAGACTCTGGCTTCTCTGCTGCTGGCGCCCATTACCACGGAAACCCTGACCCTGGGTGTCTTGACGGCGGCCAGCAGCCAGAAGGGCTATTTTTCCAAAGAACACGTGGAGTTTTTTCAATCTCTGGCGGGCCAATTGGGATTGGCCGTGCGCAGCGCCAATATGGAGGAGGCGCTGCGTCTGGACGAATCCCGTCTGGAAGCCGTTTGGCGGCTCAGCCAGATGACCCAGGCCACCCTCAAGGAGATAAC
>ENA-OSEO01004958-OSEO01004958.1-sediment-metagenome-genome-assembly--contig:-NODE-4958-length-13309-cov-3.292548_pt1 | contig 13309 bp, 13 predicted proteins | sample MGYA00237883_ERZ534232 | MGnify/ENA metagenome assembly ERZ534232
AGACGGTGACGTGTTCGAGGGTCGGGATCGGGCAACGGGCGAACTCAAGTGGACCGGTACGCGTGTCGACCTCATCTTCGGTTCGAACTCCCAACTCCGGGCCTTGGCGGAAGTCTACGGATGCGAGGACTCCCAGGCAAAGTTCCTGCATGACTTCGTCGGGGTATGGGACAAGGTGATGAGCCTTGACCGTTTTGACCTCGCGTGACGCAAAGAGAAAGGAGCGCAATGGCTGAACCTAAAGACGGTTGTGTCAAACCGGCGGGAGGCGTGCTCGGTATTCCTTCGAACAAGGGACCGGCAACGTCGAGCTCAGGCCCAACGGCGGAAAGGGAGGCGCAGAAAGTGCTGGCACGGGTAGGCTATCCTGCCCCGGATTTTGAAGTCAACGCCTACTTTGAGGGGGGCTTCAATAACGTGAAGCTCTCCGACTACAAAGGCAAATGGCTTGTGCTCTGCTTCTATCCGGGAGACTTCACCTTCGTCTGACCGACCGAATTGTCGGCGGTCGCCGTCAAGTACCCAGAACTCAAGGCCATGGATGTCGAAGTCTTGGCCATGAGCGTCGATTCCCGCTTCTCGCACAAAATCTGGCAGGAGGAGGAGCTTTCCAAGATGGTAGAAGGGGGAGTCCCATTCCCCATGCTCACCGATCCAGGGGGCAACGTTGGTCAGGTCTACGGTGTGTACGACGAGGCCGCGGGCGTGGACATCCGGGGTCGGTTCATCATCGATCCCGAGGGCACGATCCGAGCGATGGAAGTGCTCACTGCCGAGGTGGGTCGCAACGTTGCGGAGCTCATCCGCCAAATCAAGGCTTTCCAGCATGTAATGGCTACCGGCGAGGTGACTCCATCGGGTTGGCAGCCGGGTAAACCTACCCTCACTCCAGGTCCGAACCTGACGGGCAAGGTCTGGACGGTGTGGAAACCGGACAACGCGTTCGACTGAGCCAAATACCTGCCTGACCCCGTCGGCTCTCGCCGGTCGGATGCCAGGTGGTGAACCACAACCGAGGGGCCCCGGAGGATCTCCGGGGCCCCTCGCCCATCCGCTATATGAGACGGTAGGCACCGCATGCTCGGTCGGGTCACGCTCGACGCGAGTGTAGCCGTGAGCGCGTCTTTTCCGGCCGAGAAGTCCTTCGAAGACAGCCAGCGTCTAATCGAGCTGCTGGTGCGAAACCAAGCCGTGATCGTCGTGGCCTACCCTGATACGCCCCGAGATCGTCGCCGCGGTCCGGAGATCGACCGGAGACCAAGACATGGCCAAGGCCCTTGAAGAGTCGTTTGCCAAACTGCCCGGGGTCATCTTCCAGGACTTGGATGATCGGGTGGCCGACACAGCCGTCGAGATCGCTATCACCGGGGGCCTGAGAGGCGCCGATGCCGTGTACGCCGCCACCGCGCGTCGGTTCGACGCGACGCTGATCACACTTGACGGCGAACAACGTGCGAGACTCCCTGCCGACATAATCGCCCTCACCCATCTGAGGCCCTCGAGGCAATGTAGCTTCGGATGTTGTTGGCGGCGTTCCCTGGGTCGGTGATCTCCAGGAATCCCCTGCGCCTGAACCCGTCGGGGTTGTCTACGGTCGAGACTCAGAGGTCGCGCGCCGCCGCCTTGGCGGCCTTTCTGGTGCAGCGAGCCGACGCCCTAACCGGGTGCCATGCGGCGCCGAATCGCTTTCTCGATCTCCACTATCACGTGTACGCCGATCGCCGCGCCGATGATCCAGGCCCAAGCCGTCAGAGAGATCGGCGCAGCGCCGAACAGCGTGTTCATTCCGGGCAAGTAGGTGTAGAGAAGCTGCAGAGCCAGCATCAGCCCAACGCCTCCCAGAACGAAACGATTCGTCCGCAAACTGACCCTCCATGAAGGCGCCGTCAATGACCGACAGTTGAAGAGGTAAGAAATCTCGCCGAACACGAAGACGTTCACCGCGACCGTTCGAGCCTCTTCGAGTGAATGTCCGGTCTGTACCGCCCACTCGAAGAGACCGAACGAACCCGCCAGAAGAAGCACGCCTACCAGTCCGATGCGCCCGATGAGAACCTTGGTCAGAATAGGCGCATTGGGAGCCCGTGGCGGCCGCCTCATTATCCCATCCTCTTTAGGCTCGAAAGCCAGCATCAGACCGAGCAGCACGGCGGTGGTCATGTTGATCCACAGTATCTGCACCGGCAGGATGGGCAGAGCGACCCCGGCGAAGACGGCCGCCAGAATGACCAGACCTTCTCCTAGGTTGGTAGGAAGCGTCCACGTGATGAACTTGGTGAGATTGTCGAAGACACCGCGACCTTCCTCGACGGCTGCTTTGATGGACGCGAAGTTGTCGTCGGTGAGAACCATGTCCGCCGCTTCCTTGGCCACCTCGGTACCGGTGACGCCCATCGCCACCCCGATGTCGGCCTGTCGCAAGGCGGGAGCGTCGTTGACCCCGTCTCCGGTCATGGCGACCACCTGGCTCCGGGACTGAAGAGCGTTCACGAGGCGCAGCTTCTGCTCGGGAGTCACGCGGGCAAAGACGGCGGCCTGCTCAACCGTGTCCATGAGATCACCGTCGCTGATGGCGGCCAACTGCACCCCGTCGATCGGTTTCATGTCGTCCATGCTCTTACAGCCCGGCGGCCGGAGATTGAGCTGGTAGGCGATTGCAGCTGCCGTGAGGGCGTGATCACCGGTGATCATCTTCACCTGGATGCCGGCTGCGTGGCAGGCCTCAATAGCCTCCAGGGCCTCTGCCCGCGGGGGGTCGATCATGCCCTGAAGCCCCAGGAACACCAGACCCGCCTCCACGTGCTGATGGGTGATCTCATCGATGTCTGCCGGCAGGTCTTTGCGCGCGAACCCGAGCACACGAAGGCCCTGGGCGGCCATCTCAGCGGCCGTGTCTTCGATCCAGCGCTCATTCACAGGAACGAGGGTGCCGTCGTCCGCGAGCTCGTGCGAGCAACGGGCCATCACCTTCTCAATCGCCCCTTTGAAGTAGGCAACGCGAGTCTCCTTGGCGGTCACGGGGCTCACTGGGCCGGGCACGGCCTCCGGACCAGGTGCGACCGTAGTTCCGTGCAGGGTGGCCATGTACTGATGCGAGGATTCAAAGGGCAGGGCATCCAAGCGGGGGAAGTGATATGCCAGGTCTTCCTGGCTGAGCCCTGCCTTGGCCGCCGAGACCACCAGCGCGCCCTCGGTGGGGTCTCCGCTGATACACCAGTGTCCCCCTTCCTGGTAAAGGGAGCTGTCGTTGCAGAGCGCTCCGGCCCGCAGGACCTCAAGCACACCTGATCCCAGCGTCGCGGACCATCCAGCTGTGGATTCCGCCGCCGGAAGGTCCGCTGGATCGACAACCATGCCTTCCGGGGCATAGCCACCGCCTGTGACCGTGTACACGCGCCTTCCGGACGCGACGCGCTGCACGGTCATCTGGTTCTCGGTAAGCGTCCCGGTCTTGTCCGAGCAGATGACGGTGGTGCTTCCCAGGGTCTCCACGGCCGGCAGCTTGCGGATGATGGCGCGGCGCCTGGCCATACGTGACACCCCGATGGCCAGTGTGATGGTGACCGCCGCCGGCAGGCCTTCCGGGATTGCGCCCACTGCCAACGCTACCGCGGCAAGAAACATGTCCACCAGCGGTTCGCCGCGCAACACTCCCACTCCGGCCGTCAGCGCCGCCAGGCCCACGATGACGAACAGGAGCACCCTGCTGAACTGAGCGATCTTGCGGGTGAGTGGGGTCTTGATCTCGTGAGCGCCGGCAATGAGACTCGATATGCGTCCGACCTCGGTGGCGTCGCCGGTCGTGGCCACGATGCCGGCCCCCTGACCGGAGGTGGCCAGTGTCGATGCGTAGGCCATGTTGGCGCGATCCGCAAGAGCAATGTCAGCGGGCAAGGGGGCGACGAGTTTGTCGACGGGCAGGGACTCTCCGGTAAGAGTCGACTCATCTATCCGCAGGTCGCGGGAATAGGTGAGCCGGATGTCGGCGGGGACCTTGTCTCCGGCCTGAAGGACGATGATGTCGCCCGGTACCACTTCGGCGGCAGAAAGGCGGATCCGCTGACCATTGCGAACCACCGTGGTCTCGGCTGTCATGGATCGAGATAGCGCCTCGATAGCCTTGACGGCTTTCGCCTCCTGCAGATAGCCGATGATGGCATTGATCACCACCACGCCGAAAATGACCCCTGAATCGACCCACTCGCCAAGAACCGCCGTCACTGCCCCCGCGACAATCAGGATGATGACCAGGGCCTGATTGAACTGGGCTATGGCCCGGCGGATCGGACCTGGCCCCTTCTGCGGGGTGATGGTGTTGGGACCGTGCTCGGCCAGGCGCTCCCGTACCTCCGAGGAGGTGAGACCCTGCTCCAGGTCGGTGGCGAGCGAAACCAGGGTTTCTTCAGTTGTGAGTGCGTGCCACTGCATGCAAGGTCCTTCCTCTCAGGTCCGGCTGTCGGCGACGGGGTTCCCCCAGGCCCGAGTAGAGCCGCCGCGCCGACGTTGACGAGAGGCCTACTTGGTCAGCCGGTAATAGGCCTCCCAGTACCTCTCCCTGGTCTTCTTGACGACCTCCTCGGGCAGTTCCGGCACCGGGGGCTCCTTGTCCCATTCCACCGCCTCCAGGTGGTCGCGCACGTACTGCTTGTCGAAGCCGGCCTGAGCCCCGGCCGGGCTCGTACGAATCGGCCGGCCAGAAGCGGGAGGAGTCGGGGGTGAGGATCTCATCAATGAGGATGAGCGTGCCGTTCTCCAGGATCCCGAACTCGAATTTGGTGTCGGCGATGATGATGCCCTGCTCCAGCGCGTGGCCGGCCGCGAAACGGTAGAGGGCCAGGCTCAACTCGCGCACCCGCTCGGCCAGACCCATACCGACCAGGGCGGCCGCCTGTTCGAACGATATATTCACGTCGTGGCCGGATTGGGCTTTCGTCGACGGGGTGAAGATGGCCTCCGGCAACCGGTCGGATTCTCTGAGACCCTCAGGCAGCCGGATATCGCATACAGTGCCGGTCTTCTGGTACTCCTTCCAACCAGAGCCGGAAAGGTATCCACGTACGATGGCTTCGATGACCAGCGGACGAGCGGCCCTCACCAGGACCGTCCGCCCCTCAAGCTCGGGGTAGTGCCAATCTAGTTCGGGGTACCACTCAGGGCCTGGATTGGGGTCGACGATGTGGTTGGGGACGATATGAGCGGTCTTCCGAAACCAGAAGTTGGAGATCTGGGTAAGGATCCTACCCTTGTCCGGGATGGGGGTAGGTAGCACGTGGTCGAAGGCCGATATGCGGTCGCAGGCCACGATGAGCAGATGCTCGTCGCTTGGCCGGTACACGTCGCGCACCTTGCCCCTGCGCATGAGGGGAAGACTCCTTTCCTGGGACTGGAACATGGCGGTGGGCGTCATCGTTGCTCCCCCTTCTGGTTCCTCCGATTCCCTCAACATTCTGGCCTTCCTCAAGACGCGATCGTGAGATTATCAAATCCGGGCACCAAAGCCGCGTAGTCGCCGACCGAACCGCCTCCAAGGCAACACTCGATGATCTCCCGGCCTTTGGGGTCGAGCGCCGGGGTCAGATAGGCTTGGAGATGGCGGAGGAAGAACTCGCAAAGCTGAAGGGCGCCCGCGTCGTATCCCTCCAAACCGACCTCCGGCTGGGTCTCCACCTGCAGGAACTGTGGCAGGATGGGAACACCCTCGATACGCATGCTCGTGAGACTGTAGCCGAGTAGAGAGCAGCGCGACGGGGTGAGTTGCCCAGGCCGGAACCGGGCGATCCCGCGACGTGCCAGATAGTCACGGGCCAGCCACTGCGGCATGAAACCGGTCTTCCAGACCCCGATGTGCTGGTTGGGCACCAGGATGTAGCGCGTGCGGGTGCCGGTCTGGAACTGTGCGAGGAGGAGGTTGGCCTGGTCGACCATGTTCTCGGTGGCGAAGGGCCAGTAGCTGCCCACCCCCTCGCTGGCCATGCCACTACCATCTACAATGCTCGGGTTGGCGTGGCCACGGGGCGCGACTAGACGCCAGAGCCAGGCCAATGCCGGAGGAAGCACGTGAAGGAGACCGATGATGCCGTAAGTAGGCCTCTCCTCAGTGCAGGGGGGAGTCCGCACGCCGATGCTGCGCACATCTACGGGAACGGGCTCGTCGACCACACGGGGAATGACGCGCCGCGGGATGATCACTCGGGGATTGGGACAGGGCTCTCCCGGCGCATCCAGGGTGTGCTCCCAGATAAGGGCTCGGCCGCGGGGCACGGCATCGATGTTCAGGAACAGGAGCGGAGTGGCCGGGACGGCGGTCAACTTCTCCAGGTCGGGGTCGGTACCGTACTCCTTGATGTGGTCCACCCGCACGAACCAGGCGTCTTCAGCGTCCGCGATCCAGAGACGTCCGTCCTTCTTCTGGAAGGCGGGGTGACACATGGCCATGTCGTCACACACCGGCTCCAGCTCGCAGGTCCTCGGGATCTCCAGATGCCGCTCTTCGCCGGTGACAAGGTTCTTGCCCTTAAGCAGGCGCCCGTCGGGCAAGCGGTGAGGCTGCTCCAGCATCTCGCTCTTACCTCCCCCGCTGGCTCCTTCATGCATGAAGGTGACGACGTTGTCATAAGGAGTGATGACCCGCACGGCCGAGCAGTGAGCCGTCACCCAGCCCTCTTTCGCGCCTTTACGGATGAGGGTGCCGTATACGCCTTTCTTGGCACTTGGACCCGGGTAGAGGTTGTAGGAGAAGATCTCATGTCTGCCCGGGATGCGGTTGTGCACCACCACCTGCTTGCCGGCGAAATGCGTATGCCGGAAGGGCGGGGCAACCAGCAAGAATACCGTCGGTTTGAAGTCCTCGGGAAGCTCGTCAGGAGGTATGATGCCCTGGAGCATGGCTAGGCCCAGGCCGAAGAAGGATGCGTTTGCCGGCACCACGGCTATGGCGCCGGCGCCGAGATCAGCGAAACCGGTACGAAAGTAGAAGGCGGCCAGATTCTGGCAGCCCATCCACCGCAGAGTGTCGTGGCGCAAGGTGGCAAAGCTATAGCCAAAGCGCGCGATGAAGCGCGGTTTGTCGGTGGGGCCGCGGTCACCGATACAAAGACAGTCGGGATCGCGTCTGCGCATATAGGGATCGGTGTAGTTGACCGAGATGCCGTTGCGCACGCGGGCAACCTCGGCCTCGATAACCTCCGCACCGTCGGGCAGCCGGTAGGACACCTCCATCCGGTCGACGTCAGGACCACCGGTGGCCAACGAGAGCAACTCCTCGACGCTCCCCACCAGTCTCAGGGAGGGGGCGGTCTCAAGCACACGGCTCAGTTCGGCGGGCAGGTGTGTGACGCCGACTGCGCTCATCGGCCGGCCCGGCTCCACAAGTTGGACATTGGCCATCGATCTTACCTCTCCTTCTCTCGGCCATGGCCTTGCCCGCCGAGCACCAAGTTGAGCAAGGCTGAAACATGCTGATGCTGCTCGGCCGGATGCCTTAGCGGCAAATCGGCGTGGACCTCGTAGTGGTTGCGGCGGCCCTGGTGCACCCGGGTGACGTACCCGGCCTCCTCCAGTTCTGTGAGAATCCGCTGCACGCAGCGCTCTGTAACGCCCACGGACCGCGCCACCTCCCGCACGCGTATTCCCGGCCGCTGCGCTACACACAAGAGCACATGCGCGTGATTGGTGAGGAAGGTCCAGGCGGGTTTCGCGGAAGCAACGTAGTCGGCCGAGGCCGTGTCGGTCGCCGGAACACGTGCCTTCGTAGGATCCGCGGGTGGTAGCCCGTGGGTAGTTGGGATTGACAAAGAATCGCGTCTCATTGGGTTCTCCCTGTGTGCCCCGATTCGCGGAGCTGAACGTACCCGTTCTCTAGCCTCGTGGTGAGCGGGTCCTCATATGCGCTTGCCTCAGAGGCCCCGTGCATGGATAATACCAGAAACGAGTTTCAGGAATCAATCATCATATAACAGACGGAGCCTCGCATGAGATACCTGATCCTGCTGGCCTCCCTGCTCATCCAGCTCTGTCTGGGCGGCATCTACGCGTGGAGCGAGTTCGTCCCCCAGTTGCACGCCTCCTACGGGGTCACCGTGGCGCAAACCCAGCTTGTCTTCGGTCTCTGTATCGCGACCTTCACCGGGGCTGTGGTCTTCGCTGCCCGGCTCGCGGATCGCCGGGGGCCGAGAGTGGTCGCCGGCATGGGAGGAATTCTCTTCGGGCTCGGGTATCTCACGGCATCGTACTCTGGAGGTTCTTTCCCTACGATGCTCGCCGGAATCGGTGTGCTGGCCGGTATCGGAACGGGTTTCGGATACGCTTGCCTGCTGCCCACCTGCATGAGATGGTTCCCAGACCACAAAGGCCTGGTCACCGGGATCGCCGTAGCGGGTTTCGGAGGAGGCGCGGTGATCCTCGCCTTCGTGGCGGAGCTGCTCATGGGCCGAGGTCTTGACGTGCTGGCCGTGTTCCGCTGGGTCGGCGTCGCCTATGGGGTTGCCATCCTGGTTGCCGCTCAGGCGTTGCGATTCCCGGCGCAGCGGGCGACCGACCGTTCACACTTGCCTCTGAGGCTCGCTTCTCTCCTGCGAGACCCCTTCTTCATGGCGCTCTTCGTCGGGATCTTCAGTGGGACGTTCGCGGGTCTGATGGTGATCGGTAACCTCAAGCCGCTTGGCCTGTGGGCCGGGCTTTCTCCGGCCTGGGCCACATGGACGATCAGCGTCTTTGCAGCGGGCAATGTGGCCGGCCGCATAGCGTGGGGAAGAGTCGCCGACAAACTTGGACGGCGCTCCATCCATGCCTCTCTCGGCTTCCTGACCCTCGCTCTTATTCTGCTGGCCCTCACGGGGATGCGGTGGCCCGGCGCGATAGTCGGAGGGTCCTTCTTGGTCGGTTTCGGCTTTGGTGCGTGTTTCGTCGTCTATGCCGCACAGACCGCTTACCGATACGGAGACGATCGTTTTGGGAGGGTGTATCCCTTGGTCTTCTTAGCGTACGGGCTGGCGGCAATCACGGGGCCGTGGATCGGCGGCCGGCTTTATGGCGTCTCTGCCGGCTACACGACAGGCCTCTGGCTCAGCGTCGCTGCCGTGGGCGCCGGGTTAGTTGCCTGCCTTTGCCTTCTCTGGCATGAAGCAAGGTCCACATGGCTGCCAGATCATGGGCGCCATGTGCCTGCGACGGATCCAGAGCGGATGGAGCGGCTCGATCACGGTCCAGACTCCCAAGTAGCGCAGCCAGTCGGCCGCGATTAGGTCCGTGTCTACCGCAAAGAGGAGGGTCATTCGAAGGGAGTGCACTGAACCCGACCACAAGGAGGAAGTGAACCAGCGAGAGGTCGAGCGATACGGGGTAACGATTAACGTTCCCCTTCCTGCAAGGGCGTGTGGCTGGACCGCGGTGAACTGGAGAAAGTCGCGAGCATGGAAGAGCGAGGCGATTTCGACCGAGACGGCGATGGGCGAAAGCGTCGCCACGACCACCGCGACGACAGCGCGACTATCCTCGCGACCAGCGCCGCAGAAGAAGAGGGGCCTTCCTCGGCGATCTCACGGAGGGTTTCGGAGAGTAACTGGCACGGCGCGCCCAGGCAGAGCCTATGCTCCGCCCCAGCCGCGACTCGTGTCCTGGTGATCGAGCAGACAAAAGGGGTGCAAACGTGGAGTTGGCAGCTTTGGCCAACCACCTGATGGAACCGGCGGCGCTGCTGACGGACATCCTGGACGGGGTCGGCAGATGGATATACGTCGCTTTATTCGCGATCGTCTTCGCAGAGACCGGCCTGGTGCTCGCGCCTTTTCTGCCGGGCGAGTCCCTCTTGTTCGCGGTGGGCACGTTTGCGGGAGCGGGGCTCCTCAGTCCCTGGCTCGGCTCGATAGCGGTCTTCGTGGCCTCCGTCCTCGGTGACAGCGTCAACTACGCGATCGGTCGCTGCTTCGGGACTCGGCTGGCTGCAAGATATCCGAGGCTGATACCGGCCCGTCGTCTCGAGACCAGCCGCGCATACCTGGAGCGCTACGGAGGAAGGACGATCTTCTTGGCTAGGTTCGTGCCTGTCGTCCGCTCATTCGCGCCTCTCGCAGCGGGAGTGTCCCGAATGCCGCTCGCCAGGTTTTGGATGTTCAACGTAGCTGGGGCGCTGACGTGGGTCGTGGTGTTTCTCGGGGCGGGGTACTTCTTCGGCCGCATCCCGTGGGTGGAGCAGAACCTCACGCCGGCGGTCCTCCTGATCGTTGTCGTGTCGGTTGCCCCGGTGATCCTCACAGCGGTACGAGAATTCCGGCGCCAGAGAAAAGGCCGGGTGACGCTCGAGTCCGACAATGAACAGAGTCCCTGAGTTCCGCTCCGATGTTGCGAGCAAGGGTCCCCCGGAGACACGATCCGCGGCATCCTGAACCGGACCACGGGAGAGGTGCGAATACCTCTCCGCGGTCGACACCCGCTTGTGTTTCAGGATCTTGGAGATCATCAGCATGCAGAGCCCGGCATCTGCGCCTACGGAGCCAACGGTGTGCCGGAGATCGTGAATCCGGATACCCCTTAGCTCGGCAGCTGGGATCACGTCCTTGTGCCGGGACATGGACAGGTTCACGAGGTGCCTACCCTTGATGCCCCGAGACGGGATCACCCGGGTGAAATCGCGCTCACACGATTTGAGGAACGCGACGGCGGCTCGAACCTTGTACGAGTGCTCGGCCTCCAGCGAGTCAAGCACCTTCCCCAACCGGGTCACCTGTTCGCCGGTGAGGTGAGTCTCTCTCTTACTCTCCTTGTACTTTGTCACGTGCCGGCAGGGGTTGAAGCCTTGGTGGGGCACGCGACGCCACTCGGCCGCCGTTGTATAGAGGTGACGGAAGGTGGCCAGCATGCCATTGGCTTGTGCGGGTGGTCCTCGTACTCCCGACGCAGGCGGGTAACGTCTTCACGAGTCACGGCGGACAGCTTGTGACTGCCCAACTTGGGCTCGATCATCTTGTCGGGCGCGTAGCTGTATTGACGCGACCCCGCAGCAAAGCAAGGAGAGGGTCGTTCTTGGCTTTAGAATAAGGCTTTCCTGCCCCTGGTGGAGAAAGCCGACGCGGGGAATCGAACCCCGGACCTGCTCATTACGAGTGAGCGGTACTCACCTGCAAAATGGCATGTTTATTGCCGCAGGTAAGCACAGGGTAAGCGGCACGCACCTAAAACCGCAGTCTCATAACAAAAAAACCCGGCCCACAAGGAGCCGGGTGAGTTAACTGAATGTAGTGTACCCCTTATCGGAGAAATTGTCACCACCCTTGAGGCTTCCCGTAGGGGCCGCATAAGTCTGGCAACTGGTGGCCTCTGTAATCATCACATTTCAACCGAAGCCACCAATGTCCTCCAACACCATCCGCCGGTTGGCCGCGCAAGTCACCTGCGGTCTGGCCATTCCCCGGATTTACAGTGCAAATGGGGATGAGTTTCCTGGCCTCCTGAACCGGAAACCGTAGGTCACTGTCGTTAGAAATGACTATTGCGGCGTCGATGGACTGCTTCAGCACGTCTACCAACAAATGCGACGCAACGTTCACGTCCGACCCTTTTTCCTCCCTCGCTGAATACGACACCAGGAAGCGGGCGTCGTATACAGGAGCGGCGCTTGCGTCCTGAACCATCACCGGCCAAGCGCTTTTGGTCAGAACGGGCCGTCCTTTCAGGTCCTTTACTGCCAGCGGGGACCGCTTCACCCGCTCAACAAACGTACCGTATTCAATCAGGTCTACCGAGCGAGAAGCAACCAGAGCCTTCAGGTAGATGTCTTGGTCGCGATATCCAGAAGGGTTCGATGCCGCATTGATTCGAGCCGTGCAATAGACAAGTCGATTCAGAACCGGTGACGACCAAGCGGGGTGCCCAGAAATCAGATCGTTCGCGAGCGACCGAAGATCCAGCCATCGCCAGCCGGACGTCCCGCGCCCGCACAGCTTTCGGGCGCCGTAGTAGAGATTGTAGCCATCAATGTATACGCCTACCCGCATTCCCTCTCCCAGATCCATCAGCCCGCTCGAAACCCTGCGACACACCATCTAGTCAACATCCGTGTCTGCTCCAAACGGCAACTGCTCGAATTGCTCGCGCGCCTTGGGTGCCCGTTTGAACGTCACGTTCCCGTGGCGGGAAGGATAGTCAATGCTCCTGCCAGCCAGAAGATCGGCCACGGTTAGTACCTGCAGCCGCGGATGCTTGGTTCCCCAACCTGGCGACTCGTAGTAGCCAGCAGATGCGGCCTCCTGCCTCATGGGTCCGGTGGGCTCTTGCATGGTTAGCAGAACGCCTATCTGAGCTTGCTCCCGGTCCAGCACGCCTCTCAGCTCGTGTAGATGCGCTCTGCCGGTATGGCCGGCCTTGACAGAGAGAATGACTTCCTTTGTCTTGCCGCCGGCTTCGTCGTGGAAGTAGAGCCGGCCGTCTATGCCTCGGTCGGCACCCTTCTTCTGGTCGACTGGACGCGCCCCCACAAGCCCGAGCGCCCACCACTGAAACTGGTAAGGGTCGGTCGCGGCAAGGGCTTCCGCGTCTGGGACGGAGACCGGCTCGCCGATCACCCGCGGCATCGCTTCTTCGCCGAAGGTGTCCCGCAGCCGGCTCTTTATCAGCGCTATTGCCAGGTGTGTAACGTCTATGCCTATCCAGTTCCGCTTGAGCTTCTCCGCAGCAATGATGGTTGTTCCGCACCCGCAGAACGGATCGAGCACCAGGTCGCCAGGATTGCTGCTTGTCTGGATGATCCGCTCCAACAGTTCGACTGGTTTCTGAGTTGGAAAACCAAGCCGTTCCGCTGCCTGAGCACCAATGGGGCGGATGTCATCCCAAAGGTTCTGCAGTCGAACGCCGCGTGATTCGTCAAGATACTGCTTCAACATCATCGCCCCGTCCGGCTTCTTCGGGTAACACAAGCGCCCCTCTGCATCCGCCCGCCGCATTCTCTCCTCCGTCCAGGTCCAGCCATTCGGATGCGGGTGGTAAGTCATGCCGTTGAGAGCCGTATACGGGTAATGCAGGTTGGGCCGCAGACCGGGATTTCGAAGCGTGACCTTTCTCCACCGTCTGCCGTCTGGGTCGGTGAAGCGGTAGTAGCTCTCAACGTAGCCCTCGTTCAGCGCGACCCACGGCTGGTTCCAGCAGTAGTCGCCGGTCTTCGTGTAGACAAGAAGTGTGTCGCAGATACCACCGAAGTTGCGGCCGACGTTGCCGTGACTGTGTGTGCGTTTCCAGGTGACTTCATTCAGAAAGTGCCGCGGATCGAAAGCGGCATCCATCAACAACTTGAGGTAGTGGCTTGCTGTCGGGTCGCAGT
>ENA-OSEO01004960-OSEO01004960.1-sediment-metagenome-genome-assembly--contig:-NODE-4960-length-13306-cov-3.935898_pt1 | contig 13306 bp, 10 predicted proteins | sample MGYA00237883_ERZ534232 | MGnify/ENA metagenome assembly ERZ534232
GTCAAGTCCATGTCGATTCCGGCGATACAGCACATCACGGGCTTTGCCGGCGCCGGACGATATATCCGCCGTCCGGATGTGATTCAGTCCACCGGTCGCAGCCCGCTGGTACCCAAGGGCAAGCAGACCCTGGACCTCGCCGACTGGAAGCGCCGGATGGCCCAATGGGCCGAGTTCCGCAAGCTGCAAGTCACGGAACTGGTCCGCGACGTCTACCGCCGGGCCAAGGGCCTCAAGCCGAACGTGCAGGTCTCCGCGGCGGTCTTCAGTTCGCTGGAATCCGCCGACTCCGTGTGCCAGGAATGGCCCCGCTGGCTCCGCGAAGGCACGATCGACTTCGTGGTCCCGATGGCCTATACGACCGACACGGCTGAACTGGGCCGCCAGATCGCCCAATGGAAGACCGTCGATCCGAAGCTGCTGCGGATCATCCCCGGTCTCTCCATCTATCAGGAGACCGCCGGCAAGACGACGACGCGCAACCTCGATCTCATCCGCAGCCAGCACCAGTTCTGTCGCCGACAGGGTGCTCATGGCAACATGCACTTCTCGCTGCAATACCTCAGTGACCCGCTGATCGACATCTTTCGCAGGGAGTTTTACCCAACCCAGGCCCCAGCCTACATCCCGCCGCCCCGCCGACTCCAATGACTGCTTGGGTCGGAGCGCCCCTGCCGGACATCTCTCCTTCTCGATCGTGGCGCGCAGGATCTGAAGAGACCTGCGTATTCACCTGTGGACGGAGATTTCCTTCCCTTCCTGCCCAGAATATGGTAGACTGGCTGTGTTGCGATGGAACGGAGCTGTGCAGCCACAGGGGTCTGTCTTCTCGAGGGCGAGGGCTCTTTCATACCATGGTGAGACGGGGCATTCCAATCGAGTTGGAGGTGAGAAATGCGCGTTTCGAGCAGATTCCGGGGGATTGTGCCCGCCATTAGTCTGCTGAAGCCCAGGCACGATATGATCGCTCCAAGCTGGTTCCGAACGTATGCAGCAGCAGTCGCCCTGGTCCTGGCCATCGTTTCCGCCGCCACGGCCCAATACAGCGGCGGCAGCGGGACGGCGGACAACCCATACGAGATTGGCACGGCCGCCGATCTGATCGCCCTCGGCGAGACTCCCGAAGACTGGGGCAAGCACTTCAAGCTCACGACGGATGTTGATCTGGGCGAGCATGTGGGAGGACAATTCGACATCATCGGGACCTACGGTACGCCCTTTACCGGGGTTTTCGACGGCAGTGGCTGCATCATCTCAGGCTTGAGCATCTCCAGAAACTCCGATCCCGTGGGAGTATTCGGATATGTCAACGATCCGAACGCCCAGATCAGAGACCTGGGACTGGTTGATCCGCTCGTCGATGCGGAACACGGGAGCTACGTTGGCGCGCTAATTGGGTCCCTGCGGGCGGGAACCGTGTCAAACTGCTACGCCAAGGGCGGCAGCGTATCCGGCGATCGTTATGTAGGGGGACTGGTAGGTTTGAATCGCGGAACCATCGTTACCTGCTACTCGACGGCCGTTGTCACGGGAGATTACGGCGTCGGCGGGCTCACGGGACAGAATGAAGGGTACATCGCCGACTGTTGGTCCAGTTCGAACGTCTCAGGCGGGTCAGCCGTGGGGGGAATTTGCGGAGAGAATTGGGCTGCCATGGATAGATGCTGGGCGACGGGCACCGTATCCGGTGCGAACAGCGGCGGACTCGTGGGCATCAACCGTCCGGAGGCCACGATCAGCGGTTGCTATTCGCAGGGGGACGTCTCCGGCCAAAGGTATGTCGGCGGTCTGGCTGCCCAAAACAGGGGGAAGATCGTCACCTGCTACTCGGCAGGCAGTGTCACAGGAGCAATCGATGTGGGCGGACTGGTGGGACGCGACGACAACGGTCGGGTGTACAGCTCCTTCTGGGATATTCAAGTCAGTGGTCAGACAGTCAGTGCCGGCGGGTGGGGCAAGACAACCGCCGAAATGCAGACGGCATACACGTTTGCAGGCTGGGGACGAGGTTCCATCTGGACCATCAGTGAAGGCACCGATTACCCCAGGCTCGCCTGGCAACACATGCCCGGAGCGATTGTCACGACGATCTACGGTGGCGGAATCGGTACCCCGGACGATCCATACCTGATCTGCACGCCTGAGCAACTGGACGAGATAGGCGTATATCCAGAAGATTGGGACAAGCATTTCAAGCTGATGGAAGATCTGGATTTGACGGGCGTCCGGGTGAATCCCATTGCACACTGGTCACCGGACGCTGAGGGCGAAGCATTCGAAGGTGTCTTCGATGGTAACGGCAAAAGCATTGCAGGCTTCACATCTCCCATAGCTTCGTCAGGGCTTTTTGACTATGTATCCGGAAGTTGTGCAGAGATAGGGAACCTCACGCTGATAGACCCAAACGTACGTGGGTCCGTGGTTGGTCCCCTGGTGGGCCATCTGCAGGAAGGAAGCGTTAGAGACTGCACTGTCATACGTGGCAGTGTAAGCGGAGGAACGGTCGGCGGACTGATCGGGTCGGTCAAGTATGGCGTTGTGGAAAAATGCGCCGTTGTAGATGGCACTGTCTGGGGCAGTTATGCCGGTGGACTGATCGGGTCGGTTCGGTATGGTGTGGTTGAGAACTGCTATTCAAGTGCCATAGTCGCTGGAGGTCATGATCTGGGCGGACTAGTTGGATTTTGCGCGGATTATGCTCTAATAAGGAATTGCGAAGCGATTGGAAGTGTCCAGGGGACAGACTACAATGTAGGTGGCCTTGTCGGAAATTCCGACCGGGACAGCGTAATATCTGGCAGTTTTGCCACTGGAGATGTTTCTGGCAATAGCCAAGTCGGCGGGTTGGTAGGGAGCCTTTACCTGTCGCGGATTGTCTGTTGCTACGCCGCGGGCAGCGTGTCGGGACAAGACTCCATCGGTGGGCTGTTCGCTGCTGTTATGGGCTCATACATTCTCGACAGCTATGCTGTCGGGCAGGTGAATGGAACAGGCAAAGCTGTGGGGGGGCTGTCATACGATCCTATTCGTGGCTTCGCAGCCGACTGCTTCTGGGATGCTGAGACAAGTGGGACATCGACCAGCGGTGTAGGCATCGGCCTAACCACGATTGAGATGCGGGATCCGAATACCTTCATCAGTGCGGGTTGGGACTTCGTGGGTGAATCCGCGAATGGGCCCAGCGATATCTGGATCATGCCAGAGGGTGGAGGGTATCCCATCCTGTCCTGGCAAACTTCGCCTTTGCCCCCACGGCCGGGCTTTTCAGGCGGAACAGGAGAACCCAACGATCCTTTCGTTATTTCCACGCCGGAGGAACTCAACAGCATTGGTCATAATCCCAGGCTGATGTCAGTGCACTTCAGGCTGGCAAGGGACATTGATCTTGCTGGCCTCGATTTCTTCACTATTGGCAGTGAAGGCTTTCCTTTCGCCGGGGTGTTCGATGGTGATGGACACGCAATATCGAATTTCTCCCACGAAGCCAGCCGAAAATGTAGCAAGTATGTTGGCTTGTTTCGGTACTTGCGTGGCTCGAAAGCTGAGATCAGAAACCTCGTACTGAGCCGCTCATGCGTTCTGAACGAAGTTGACTTGAACCCGGGCGACGAAGACAACGTCGGGTCGCTCGTGGGTTTGCTCCTTGATGGTGCTGTCGTCAACTGCCATGTCGAGGATGGCGTCGTCTCAGTGAAGGACTCGGTTTATGTCGGCGGTCTGATTGGCTGGAACACGTACGGCATCGTTGAGAAGTGCACGTCGACAGTCACCATGACGGGCAGTTCTGATTTGGGTGGCATTGTCGGATGCAATCGCGCGGGCGTGATCCGCGATTGCCATTCGCTGAATAGCGTTCTTGATGGTTATCTGCGTGTCGGTGGCATAGCGGGAAGCAACTGGGCCCTGGTCATGGATTGCAGCGCTTCGGGTAACGTGAAGGGGTGGAGACTAGTTGGTGGTTTGGTGGGGTGGAATCTAAACACCATCGCTGAATCCTGTTCACGCGCGGATGTAGTGGGAACCGCTAGGGGCGGGTCTGTCGGTGGATTGGTGGGAGAGAACTTAGGCAGCATTTCGGACTGTTACGCGCGTGGATCGGTGTCCGGCGATGATTGCGTGGGGGGCCTGGTGGGGGACAATACCTATCATCCCAATATTGCTGGTTCGATTGCCACCTCCTATTCTACTGGTCGTGTCGTCGGCACCGGGAATGTCGGAGGCCTTGTGCATAGAGGCAGCAGTGCCGCCACTACATCCGACGATTGCTTCTGGGATATTCAGGCCAGTGGCCAGACGATCAGTGATGGTGGCGTGGGGAAGACCATCGTCGAGATGCAGACGCCCAAGACGTTTCTTGACGCTGGCTGGGACTTCGCGGGTGAGACGGTTAACGGCACAGACGACATCTGGTGGATTCTCGAAGGGCAGGACTATCCGAGGTTGTGGTGGGAACTGGGCGACGAGGCGCCCTGAGAGATCAAGTATCAAGGAGCAAGAAGCAGAATCGCGGAGCAACGAGGGGAAACACGGATCACGAGGCACGCGCCACTCATTCGAGATACGAGCGACAGGACACGAGATACCACCTTGGAACCACAGAGGAACGCCGATGCACGGGGACGAGAACGTGGGCAAGGTGAGGCAAATGATGCGGGAGGATGATTCCAGGCTCGAAGTGCGGTGTCTTGCGAACGATAGCTCGTGTATCAGCGTCTACCTGCGTTCATCCGGGGTTTCACAGATGCTTGCCTCTACGGGTTCCAGGGCCTGCTGCCTGTCGGTCTGCCGGCCCAGAACGACCAGAATAGCAAGGAGGACGACGATGGAAAGGCCGAGGGCCCAGAAGGAGTCGATCCCGAGGGCGCTGGGGATGTAGGCGCAGAGCAGAGCCACCGCCGCTACCGTCAGGCTGTAGGGCAACTGTGTCCGAACGTGTTGCAGGAGGTCGCAGGAGCTGGCCGTCGAACTGAGGATTGTCGTGTCGGAGATGGGCGAGCAGTGGTCGCCGAAGATGGCGCCGTCGAGCACGGCGGCCAGGCTGATCATGGTGATCTGGCCGTAGGTGTTGCCGTCGAGGGCGAAGGCGGTCGGGATGGCGGTCGGGATCAGGATCGCCATGGTGCCCCAGCTTGTCCCGGTGGCGAACGAGACGACGCAGGCGACGATGAACAGCATCGGTGGGAACCAATGCGGCGGAATCCGTTCGGCCAGCATTCCGGTCAGGAACTGGCCGGTACCCAGGCCGTCACAGCAGATCTTGAGCGACCAGGCCAGCGTCAGGACCACCGCCGGCAGGGCGGCCCGCTTGACGCCGCGCCAGACGCACCCGGGGACTGCGGACGCCCGTAGCGAGCCGGAGAGGCCCCCACAGAGCAGGGCCAGGGCTGTCCCGAACAGGGCCGCAGACAGGAGCATGTGGTTGCTGTGTTCCGCGGACCCGATGACTCCCCGCCAGTAATCGGCGCTCGCCAGCGAGCGAAAGCCGGTCAACTTGGCCAAGCCGCCGCCGTCGATCCACAGGCCGGTCAGGTGGAACGTGACCAAGCCGCCCAGGGGCAGCAGAGCGTTGATCGCTCTACCTGAGGGGACGGCTGAGACGCAGGTCTGTTGATCACCGCTGTTGGGCTCGTCCTTGCCGTGTTGGGCGCGCTGTTCGGCGGCGCGCATGGGGCCGAAATCGCGGCGCAAGAGGATGTGGCCGAACATGAACGCGAGCATCAGCATGCAGTAGAAACGAAACCCCAGGGCGTCGAAGAACATGGCATAGCCGGTCTTGCCCAGTCCGAGTTGCTGGCTGACGTCGGCGAACAGGCCAACCTCGTAGGCGATCCATGTGCTGACGATGGCCAGCCCGGAGACCGGGGCGCTGGTGGCATCCACGATGAAGGCGAGCTTCTCCCGGCTGATGTGGAACCGGTCTGTGATCGGCTGCATCATCGAGCCGACGATGATCGCATTGGCGTAGTCATCAATGAAACAGACGACGCCCATGAGTCCGGTGGCCAACTGGGCGGACCTGGTGGTGCGAATCCATCGGAGCAGCCAGCGGACGATGCCCAAGAAGCCGCCGGAGGCCATGATGACCTCGACCATCGTGAAAATGGGAGGGATGAATGAAAGGATCAGCAGATTCGTCTGATTAGTGAGCGTCCTGGCCAAGTAACCGCCGACGGCTCCGAAGCCCTGTGCCCAGGCGCCGGCGTGTCCCGCCGCCGCCGGTACGGTGCTCAGGAGACCTCCGATAATCAACGCCACACCCAAGCTGAAGATGACGTGATGCGTCAGGAACGCCAGGATGATCGCCAGGGCCGGGGGGACAATGCTGTACCAGGGGAACTGGGATTTCTCGCCGGCGTCGTAGCTGAACCAGGCGGCCAGGCCGCACGAAGCCGCAAGTACCATCCCGGCCGCCAGTATCCTGATATGAGTTGTTACTTTCAATATACTCCCGAGTCAGAGCCGTCTGAGCCCCGCAGACGCAAGACCGTGCGTCTGAGACCCATTCCAACCGTGGAACCCACAACCCCGTTCATTGCCGTGACGCACGCATTGTCCGCGGAATGGCGCAGAAATCAAGCGCAAAGATCGATTCGTCGCGCCGCCAGGACCGCCGTGGGCCACCCTGTCTGTAAATGCCGGCAGCAAAAGACCTTACGTCTGTCGTGGACTTCTGTCCTCTGCGACTCACAGGTCAGTTGTGAGATAGGAGGCATCTTCAACGAGTACACGAGCGACTGGACGCGAACGATTCGCATGGGGCCGGCGGGCCCGCCTGCTCGCGACATCTTGCTGTGCCAAGTGTCCAACCCGGCGTGACAGTGCTGATAACTGCATTTTTTCTTGCATTATCTCTGGACATAATGTAGAATAAAGCTTTTAATGCACTTCGCATCGGGGGTGAGTGTCTGAACGGTGGGTCTGTCGTGGGTGGACAGGCGGGTGAGAATCGGGAGACGTAGGCATGAAGAAGGTTGTGGTTGCGTTGTTGGTTCTCTCTTTTGTTGCGGGTTGCAGCTCGATCGACCGCAAGGGGCTGCTTGCCGCCGGCTACAGCAGTGAATACGCGGATGGGTACCTCGACGGGTACTCCGCCGGCTGTCACATGGTGGGACATCCGCTGTACCAGTTCACCCGGAACATTGAGCGGTACGACCAGGACCACCAGTACAAGAAGGGTTGGAACGACGGCTTCACCATCGCGCGGTGTGACTACGCCGCCGTCTGGTAAGATTGAGGTATAGGCTCCCGTCTGTCGCTGTGCCGAGAGCAGAACTCAACGGCTCGCCCGGCATTTGCTTTGTCGTTGCCTTGATCTGGGTGTGGACCCAGGATGCAAAAACGAATGGGGCGACTCCCTTGAGCGAAGGAGCCGCCCCTTCTTCATATCCCGTGTGGGCACCGCGTCCTTTCTGGACGTAAGGTGCCACGGTGCGTCGGTTCAGTCTTGCAGTGGCCGAACCCAGATATTCCGATACCGCACCGGGTTGCCGTGGTCCTGCAACTGGATGGGACCGGTATCCGGGTGTGCCTTGTAATCGGTGACGGCGTGGGCGTTGATCCAGCCGGTGCCGCCCGTCAACTCGACACAATCCTGGATGAGAACCCCATTGTGCAGGACCGTGAACGTGGCCTTCCGTGTCACCTTGCCATCCTTGTCGAAGATGGGCCGATGGTAGATGATATCATAGCTCTGCCACTCGCCGGGCTTGCGACTGGCGTTGACCAGCGGCACCGACCGGCCGTAGAGCGCCCCGCACTGGCCGTCCGGGTAGGTCTTGTTCTGGTAGGAATCGAGGACCTGGATCTCATACTGGCCCTGGAGGAACACGCCGCTGTTGCCCCGGCCTTGGCTGTCGCCGATCACCCGCGACGGCGTGGCGAACTCCACGTGCAGTTGGCAGGAGCCGAACTGACCTTTCGTCTGGATGTACCCGGCGCCCTTGACGGACTCCAGAGCCCCGTCCCGGAAGACCCACTTGGAGGGGTTGCCCTTGGTGTCGGTCCAGTTTGCCAGGGAGGCTTCGGTTCCATCGAATAGCGCGATTGCGTCCGAGGGGGCGGACCCGCATTCAGGCCCCGGCGTGATCACCTCGGGAGCCGGCCGGTTCTCGTCGTGGACCATCCACCGGCCCGTCGGCGTGTCCACGTACTGGGTCAGCGGCTTGGCCTCGGGCGTCTCGACCTTCACCGGCTCTGTCTTCGCGGTCTCCTGGGTGGCGCATCCGGCGACGATCCCCAGCAGGGCTACACCGACCGCCACAAGCAACACCTTTCTCATAGTCACTCCTTTCCTGTCAGCCTGCAAATCCTAACCTTGTCCCGGCGTGCTTACGGACGCCGGAATCTCATCTTATACCCCACCCACGCTCCCGCGCCAACCACAGAGTGACGGTGCAGGTTTTCGGACTGTTCGTAGTGACGCCAAAAGGCGTTATCCTCACATGCACCTGAGGAGCACACCAGGAACGGAAGACATGCCCCTTACGGGCACACTACGAGCAGGAGTCCCACGGACTTGACACCCGCCTGGAATCCGGGGAGACTGGTTGTGGCCGGAAACGTGCGGCAGATCATTAGGCACAGGGCTCTCTGGATGAGGTGACCATCATGAGTAAACGGACGACAAGTAGATCGGGAACATCGGTTTCGCGGAGAGAGTTGATGCAGCGTTCGGCACTGACCCTGACGGCACTGGGTCTGCGCGGCGGCAGACTCTTTGCGGGGGGTTCCGACAAGATCCGCGTGGGCCTGATCGGCTGCGGCAGCCGGGGGATGGGGGCCGTGCGGAACTGCGTCGATTCCTCGCCCAACGTTGAGATCACAGCGCTAGGAGACCTGTTCCAGGATCGAATCGACGCCTGCCTGAGCGTGCTCAAGAAGAATGGAGAGAAGGACTGGAGCTCCTCGCAGCCCTGGCAGCACGCGGACCAGGTGAAGGTCACACGCGAGACGTGCTTCACCGGCTTCGATGCGTACCAAAAGGTCATCAATAGCGGCGTGGACTTGGTCATCCTGGCCACGTCGCCGCACTTCCGCCCGGTCCATCTGAAGGCGGCTATCGAAGCGGGCAAACACGTTTTCATGGAGAAGCCTGTCGCGGTCGATCCGGTCGGGATTCGCTCGGTCCTGGCGTCGTCGGGCCTGGCCAGGGAGAAAGGCCTGGCCATCGTCGCGGGCACGCAGCGCCGGCACGATCCCAAGTACACCGAGGTCATGAAGCGCGTTCATAACGGCGACATCGGCGAACTGGTTGCAGGCCAGTGCTATTGGGTGGGCTGTTTCGTCCGCCAGTGGGGATTCTACCACGAACGGCAGCCGGGCTGGTCGGACATGGAGAATCAGTGCCGCAACTGGTACTACTACACGTGGCTCTCGGGCGACCACATCGTCGAGCAGCACGTGCACAACATCGACGTAATCAACTGGGCGATGGGCGGGCACCCGGTAATGGCGATGGGTATGGGCGGCCGGCAGGTCCGCGTCGAGCCCCAGTTCGGCAACATCTACGACCACTTCGCGGTCGAGTTCGAGTACGCCAACGGCGCCCGCATCCTGAGCATGGCGCGCCAGATCGACGGCTGCACCGAGCGGATCGCCGAGCGCCTGGTCGGCACCAAAGGAGTCGCCATCGAGGGTCTCATCGAGGGCGCCAAACCCTACAAGTACGAAGGCCCGACGCCGAACCCCTACGAGCAGGAGCACGCGGACCTGATTGCGAGCCTTCGTGCCGGCCGACCCCTGAACGAGGGCAGACAAGTCGCCGAGAGCACGATGACCGCGATCCTGGGCCGGATGAGCGCCTACACGGGTCGGGCGATCAAGTGGGACTGGGCCATGAACGCCTCCAAACTCGACCTGACTCCGCCCACCTACGAACTGGGTCCCCTCCCGATCGCCCCCGTTCCGATACCGGGTAAGACGCCGTTGGCGTGAATGGCTGCGGAAGGCATTGCCGCAGCATTTGTGCCAACACCTGAACCTTTGGCCTTGACTTGCAGTACCATTATTGATATCATTTGCGTATGGCCGATGTCGAGGACATCCTTGCCCGCATGCGCCTGAACCCGCAGAACATGCGTTTTGCGGACGTATGCAAGGTCTGCAATCACTACTTTGGACCGCCACGTCAGCAGGGCACCAGTCATCGCATCTACCGGATGCCTTGGCAGGGCGATCCGCGCGTGAATATCCAGAGCGACAGGGGCAGGGCGAAAGGTTATCAGGTACGGCAAGTCATTGCCGCGATTGAGAGGTTAAGACGTGAGCGAGCAGAAGAAGCTTGACCAATATACATACCGGGTGACCTGGTCTGAAGAGGACAAGGAGTGCGTGGGGCTTTGTGCGGAATTCCCGAGCCTGAGCTGGCTGGACGCCACGCCGGAGAAGGCGTTACGGGGGATTCGCAAAGTTGTTGCGGAAGTCGTGGCCGACATACAGGCCAACGGCGAACCCGTGCCGGAGCCGATCAGTCAACGCCGCTACAGCGGCAAGTTCATGGTCCGCGTCCCCCCGGAGGTCCATCGAAAACTCGCCCTGGAAGCCGCCGAGGAGAACGTCAGCCTGAACCGAGTAATCAGTGCCAAGCTCTCGCGATGATACTGCATCTGGCGTGAAAACCCCAGCTTTCAACCTGTGACGACATGAGCGTGAACCTCGCGAGAACCTCTAACACGCTCAGCAAGACGATGCAGGCGACGCCCTGACGGGTGCTCCTGATCTCTGATGTTGCGCTGGCAAAGGAGAACGATGTTCATTCGCACCCATGATGGCTTCATTGACTTTGATATGGAGCTACTGATCCAGATGTGTCGGGTGATTGACCAGCAACTCGACGCCTTCGAGGAGCGCTGCCAGGTGACACCAGATGCCGACGGGTATGGGTTGTTCGACTGGGCAGAACACGTCGTGGGTGTCGGCTTCATCGCGTGCCAGTGCTACCTAACGGCCACATACGCCTGCGTGGGGATTCCGAAGGTTGAAGCCATGCAACTGGGGCCGAAGCATCAAGGAAGCGGTCGGCCAATTGTTGCCGGCATCAACGCAGCGGCCAACTTCTGGAAGCACTACCCAGAGTGGCCGCTCGATAGGGACACCCATCGCCAAGACGCTATCCGGTGTGCCTTCGACGATCTTGGCTTTCCCGCAGATGGTGAGTATCCTCTCAGCGGAATCCTTACAGAATTGACGACGGGGATCGCTCGTTTTGGTCCACTGCAAATTCCGCTTGAGCAGTGGCGCGATGAACTCGTGAAGCGGAAAAGCCAACCCGCGGCTGATGGTTAGCGTTGCTCCTCGCCGTATCCAGAGCCGCAGTGTTCCCTGCGTTTAGCCCTCGCGGAAATAGTCTGTAGGTAACGAGGGGCAGTCCCGCGATTGGAGGGCGGGATGCCCTCGACACGATAACGCCTTACGGCGTCACTACGAACGGATTACTTCTTGGACTGGTTGCGGAAGACGGTGGGGTCGAGGAGGCCGTAGGGGGTGAAGCTGGTCCGCGTGGTCAGGCGGATGCCCAGGGCGACCGTGATCGCGGTGCCGGAGAAGATCGAGATCATGATCGCGATCTGGTACTTGATGGCGGTGGCCGGACTGGCGCCGCCGAGGATCACGCCCGTCATCATGCCGGGCAGGGCGACCAGGCCGATCGTCGCCATCGTCGCGACCGTCGGGGCCAGGGCTGCCTGGGAGGCCTTGCGGGCGTACGGGCGGATCGCTTCGGCGAGCGAGGCGCCCTCGGCCAGGCTTTGGAGGAAGGCCTTCTCCGTGGTGCGGATCGATTCGTAGAACGTGCGGATGCCCACGATGTCGGCGCGCAGGCAGTTGCCGAGGATCATGCCGCCGATGGGGATGGCGTACTGAGCGTCGAGGACGTTCGGCCGGCGGAGGATCAGGCCGGTGAAGAGCGTCAGTGGGACCGCGGTGCCGGCTGCTAAGGCGAGGAAGACGGGCAGGGCGATCCGCATCAGCTTCAGGTTGCACGACCGCACGATGGAGGCATCCGCCACCACCACCATGACCAGCAGCCACGCCGCGTTGAGCCACAGGATGTTGAGCTGAAAGATCACCTGGAGGTACAGGCCGACGAGGAGAAGCTGGACCGTCATCCGCACCAAGGCTACCACGGTCTCGCCCAGCATCGGGACGCGGTACCATAGGATGATCCCGAAGGGGAACGCCAGCAGCAAGTACGCGGCGGCGAGCTGCCAAGCGCCGATGTCGATGATCTCATTCATGCGGTGCCCCTCCGACCAGGATGACACGCGGAATGAAGGAGAACACCTCGGGATCGTGGGCGACGATTAGCGCCGTCGCGTCCTGTCGCCCGCGGAAGTAGTCGACGACCGCCTGCTTGCTGACGCGATCCAGGGCTGACGTGACTTCATCCAGCAGGAAGACCCGCCGGTCCAGCAGAATGGCCGAGACCAGGGCGATCCGCTGCTTCTCGCCGCCGGAGAGCGAGCCTATGTCTTTGTGCAGCAGGTCACGCGAGAGATGGAACTGCTCGAACAACTCCGCGATGCGGTCCAGATTGTGCCGCAGGCTGGCATTGACGCGATAGTGGAATGGTCTCTCAATCGCCTGGGCCGTCGTACCGGTTCCCAGGTCGGGCTCCTGGCCGACGTAGGCCACGCGCTGTCGCAGACGCCAGACAGTGTCGGCCGTGAGCGTCGCCCCCTCGATAGACACCAACCCGGCGTCAGGGACGACGAAGCCGAGAAAGCAGCGCAGCACGGTGGATTTGCCGCAGCCCGAGGGACCGGTCAGCAGGGCTTTTTCGCCTGGTCCGAGCGAAAGGGAGAAGCCGTGCAGGACGACCTGCTTGCCGAAGCGGATATCAAGGTCTTTGGCCTCCAATGCGTTAGGTGCGCTCACGGCATCCATCCGTTTGACGTGCTGTTCGTAGTGACGCCGTAAGGCGTTATCTGCGGCTCTCTTGCCGATTCGCCATGAGATGAAGAGAGGATATGCCCTGACGGGCACACTACGAACGGGCCGTCCATCATTTGTTCTCAGCCAAGGCCTTTTCGAGGTTGCCGAAGCCTTCCTGCCACTCGTTGAGCCGCGTGACGTTCTTCTTCTTCGCGATGGTCATGAACTGATCGTACGTCTCCTGGATCGAGTCCGCCATGGGCCACCCCGCGTCCGCGGCCTCGCGCATCTGCTTCCAGCGCATCATGAAGGTGTACATCGTGGGCAACTGGGCCACCTGGACACGAAACCGCAGGTCCGCGTCATTCGCCACCGCCTGCTCAGCGGTCTTGAGATGCTGCCAGCCCTGTGCGAGCGTGTCGAACGAGAGGTACCT
>ENA-OSEO01004961-OSEO01004961.1-sediment-metagenome-genome-assembly--contig:-NODE-4961-length-13305-cov-4.189976_pt1 | contig 13305 bp, 8 predicted proteins | sample MGYA00237883_ERZ534232 | MGnify/ENA metagenome assembly ERZ534232
CGCCCCCCCTCGCACGCCAGTGAGATCTCTCTCTCTTCGGCCCCTTCTGCCATAAATGAGGCCACCTCCGGAAAGTCGCCGAAAAATTCCTCCATTGTCTTTCCTGCGGCCTGACGCCTTTCGCTTCCAAAACACGCGAGCGCGGACGGGTTGCAGTCCACGATGCGATCATGGATGTCCGCAACCACGACCGGGTTTGAAAGGCCGGCAAAGACGTATTCCTTCGCAATGGGCACCAGTTCCAAACCCATGACCCGGGAAAGCCCCAGCGCCCAGATAATGCCGGTGAGGGAAAAGGCGATGGGAGACAAATCCAGGCCCAGCGGCGCCAGGTGCGTCAGGTACAGGATATGGCCGATCCAGGGTGGCAGGATGCCGATGAAGAGAAGGGCCGCCTGCCGGCGATAGGCTGCCATGCCGCGGAAAAGGATGAACAGGAGAAAAACAGTGCTCACCAGCACCGAGAGGTTGATGTACCCGATGTGCACCCAGTACCACAGACCGCCTTCGACCCGCAGCACCAGGAAAGCGCCTTGCCGAACGGCGGAGACAGACCGATAGATCAGGTGGTGGTAGGGGTCCGTCAGTTTCAATCCGTAGGTGACGACAGGAATCAGCCAGATAAGGAATACCCGTTTTCGGCTCAGAAGAGCGCTGTTGCCCGATAACCGAAGAATGCACAGGAGAGCAAAGGCGGGCATGAACGCGATTCCAATGTATTCGATCCGACTGACCCACAGAGCAGCGTCAAGGGAAGGGGTCAACAATTGAAGACCATAGGCAAGCCCATAGATCGCAACACACAGACAGAACCCGGCGTAGGCCAGGGCCCCATCGGTCCTTCGCCTGTTGAAACCGTAAAGGGCGAGAAGGGAGAGGAGGACCCCCGTCCCCAGCAGACAAGCCAGGAGGAGCACCTCCTCAAAGTTCAGACCGAATAAAAGGAATGGGTAAGCCATTGCGTCGCTCGTCATTGGTCATTCGTCATTGGTCATTCGCTGCGCTGTCATTCGGTGGTCATTCGGTGGTCATTCGATTGTTTGTTGAATCTGTGTCTATCTGTGTCTATCTGTGGTTCCATGACCTTGGCGATGGCCGCACGCAGGTCGTCCAGGCTGTAGGGCTTTCCCAGAAATACCTGGGGCCGTTCGGCATGATACTCGCTCATCACGCTGGCCTCGTCGTAGCCGCTGGCCAGGATGATCCGAACATTTGGGTCGATTTCGCGCAATGCCGCAATGGCGGCCCACCCGTTCATGCGGGGCATGGTCAGGTCGGAGAGCACAAAGCGCACTTCGGCCCGGTGTTCCCGAAACATCTCGACGCCCTCCGCGCCGTCCCTGGCCGCGATCACCCTGAACCCCAGGTGTTCGAGCATGCGCACCCCCAGTTTTCGCACCTGTTCCGTATCTTCTATGAGCAGGACCGTTCCTCCCCTCTGAGGCGCATCGCCGGCCGGCATTGACTTCTTCTCCGGCCTCGAAACCTCTCCCTCGATCAAGGGGAGAAACACCCGAAACACGCTGCCCACACATTTCTCGCGCAAAGACGCCCCAGTACCATCTTCCGGAGCTACGGGGTGAACCAAGACGCCAAGAGTTTCCGCACTCTGATCTCCGACTTCTGACCTCCGACCTCTGACTTCCGACCCCCGACCCCCGTCCTCTGGTCCAACAGGGCTTTCGACCGTGATGCAACCGCCATGGCTTCGCACAATGCCCAGGGCCACGGAAAGCCCCAGCCCCCGGCCGGTAAACTTGCTGGTGAAAAAGGGATCGAAAAGGCTTTCCATGTCGTGTTCAGGTATCCCAGGGCCGTCATCCCTCACCTCGAGACAGGCATACGCCGTGTCTCCCGGCTGCCAGTCAACCGGAAACCGATGGGATGTAGAAATATTTGACGAACTTAGGGTCTTCACCGCGAGCTGAATTGTCCCCCCTTTATCTCCCATGGCCTCCCACGCATTGCTGAGCAGATTCATCAGGACCTGTTCCATCTGGTTCATGTCCGCTTGAATGCATGGGCCTGGAGAGGTCAGATCGGTCTTCAGTCTCACGTTCTTTGGCATCCCGGCCTCAATTATGGGAAGTGCCAGCCGGCAGATTTCGCTGAGGTCGAAGTTTTCAAGTTTGCCAAAGGTCTGCCCAAGATAGGTTAGCATGAGACGGCTGACCTCTGCGGCCTTTCGGGTCGCCTTCATGGCGTCGGTAAGATGGGTCACATCGCTCACGCCCTGAGACATGTCAGACAAGGCCAGTTCCAGGTTCCCTGTAACCGCCTGAAGCTGGTTGTTGAAATGATGGGCAATGGCCCCGGCCATCCGTCCAAGGCTTTCGGCCTTATGGAGCTGCCAATTCTGGGCCTCCATTGCCGCCTTCTCCTCCTCGGCGCGCCTGCGTTCGGTGATGTCTTGGAGTGAGCCGAACAGACGGACCGCGCGCCCGCCAGGTGCCATTTCCGCGAATCCACGCGCCACGCACACCCGTGTCTCGCCGTCTTTCCGAATAGCGCGAAGCTCCAGTTCGTAAGGGACCCCCTCGGCGACGCAGGCCTCCACGGCCTGCCGCATGCGCGCCATGTCGTCCGGGTGATAGACGGCTGGATGTTCGGCGAAACTCGGCGCTCCTTCCCGCGGGTCTCGCTGGAAGATCCGGAACAGCTCGTCCGACCAGGTCACCGTGTCCGTTGCGACGTCCCATTCCCAGCTTCCTACGTGGGCAATGCCCTCAGTCCGGGCGAGCATCATCTGCTCACGCCGCAGGGCCTGTTCCGCCAGTGTGCGCTCGGTGACGTCATCGGCGACCATAACGATCTTCTCCAGTTCCCCTTTGTTGTTCCGGATGGAATCGAAGACCCCTTCATGGAAATACACGCGGCCGTCCTTCCCTTTTGCACGGTACGTCGTCGTAGTTGTGCAGATTTCACCGCTGAGACTCTTCTGGAGTATCGAGGCAAGCCGTTCCACATCCTCGGGGTGGATCAAGGCGAAGCCGGAGATCCCCACCAGTTCGCCAGGTTCATATCCCAGTTTCCGATAGGTCGGATTTGCATATTCATGGACTCCTCTACGATCCAGTACCGCGATCAAGGAAGCCGTGTTTTCCGCGATCAATCGGAACCGTTCCTCGCTTTCCCTGAGCCGATCCTCTTTCGCCACACGCGCGGTGATGTCGCTCAACATGGCCAGATAGCCAGTCGGTTTGTCCTCTCCTTCCTGTGTCATGGGGGTAACAATGACGGATAGATGAATGATCCCTCCCTTGCTGGTGCGGTAAAGTCGGGCCTGACGGACTTTTTCAAAGTCAAAAACCACCTCATGCCGAACCATTTCCCCTTGTCGCAGCCTTTGCTTCAGGGATTCGTCCAGATTGGGATTGTCAAAGAGTCGAAAGCTGAGGATCTCCTGCGCATCCTCAACCCCGAAAATATCGAGGCACGCAGGATTGGCCAGGATCAACCGGCCTTCCCGGTCATAGAGCTCAATGCCCACAGGGGAAAGGTCGAAGATGCTCCGGAGCCGGGCCTCGGATTCCCGCAGGGCCATCTCCGTTCGACGCTGGTCCGTAATGTCTATTCCCGCGCAGACGACATATTCGACCTTGCCCTCATCATCCAGCCTGGGGGTCTTGGTGACAGAAATGAGTCGCTTCTCGCCTGCGGCATTGGGGACCCACTCTTCGGTGTGGACCGGCTTCCCGCTCTCAAACACCCGGATGTTGCCTTCCCTGCATACCCGGGCTACATCCGGGCTCCTGAATTCCTCCAACCTCCTGTAGGACATATCCCGAGGATGACGCCCAAAAAAATCCGCATGGGCCCGGTTCAACGCCCCATAGGTGTCTGGGTCCGTCAGGAACCAGACCTGCACCGCGATGGTGTCGAGCAGCAACCTGCGTTCCTGGGATTTCCGCTCCAGTGACCGTTCTGTGCGCTTGCGCCGGGTGATGTCCACAATGCTCACCAGGACCCGGCCGCAGGTGTCCTCATAACCCGGGGCCACGGCCCAATAAAGCTCTACATCGAGGGGTTCTCCGTCCAGGGCGACGTGGGTCTTTTCGGTGAAAAACCGCGTTCCTCCTTCGGCCATCGCCATAAGGTTACCGATGAAACTTTCATAGGACTCCCTCGAAAAGACCCTGGTGATCCCGTTCAGAAAATCCTCTTTGCATTTTGCCCGGTAAAGGCGGAGGGTGGCATGGTTCACGTCGACCACGCGGACGAGACCGGCCAATTCCCGGACCAGGTCCGGATGGGCATGGAAATAGGCATCGAGGTCTCCCACGGCCTGGCCCTTGATCTCATCCACACGCCGCTTGACTTCGGAAAAATCTTCCTCCCAAAGGGAAATGGGGGCATCTTCAAACCATTGGCGATATTTGCCATCGGCTTGTCGAAGCGCCCTGTTTTCCATCCGCAGTTCCTCAATTTCCTGAATCAAAGTTTGCACTGGCTTTTCTGTGTTGTTCATTTCATGTCACTCGGTGGTCATTCGGTGGTCATTCGTCATTAGTCATTGGTCATTGGCTTTCGACTTTGAACTGCCGCGTCATTCAATCTTGGACTTCGGACTACATTCTATTGCCGTGTCACCCCGTCCCCTATCTCAACCCTAAAGCTGTCTGCCAGAGAATGGGCCGGATCCGTGGATATCACGAATATTTCCTTATTTTGACCGCGCGATCCGGCCAGATGGAGGGCGGATGCAGCGGCCATGGTCGTCTTGCCCACGCCGCCCTTGCCGCCAAAAAGGATCAGCCGGAGGTCTTTGTTTTGCGAGAATTTGGGGAGTCGATGGTTCATTCTCCTCCAATGACCTCCTTAATCACCCTGCACAACTCATCCACCGTAAAGGGCTTTGTCATCGCGCCGCTAAACCGTAGCCCCTGTAGTTTTTCAGAATAGGGTCATCGCAATAACCGGTGGAGATCATCGCACGGATGCCGGGGTCTATCTCAAAAAGCCTCCTCATGGCCTCCGCCCCTCCCATGCCGCCTTTAACGGTCAAGTCCAGGATCACCCCGTCAAAAGGGTTCCCGGATTCCATTGCCTTTTTGTAGACCTCAATTGCCTCGACACCGTCCCCTGCAAGGTCCACCCGGTAACCCGCTTGCATCAGAATCTTGCCCGTCATGCGCCTGACTGCCTCCTCGTCGTCCATCACCAAAACCCGCTTCATGGAATATTGACGATTGTCTATTGAATACTGGGAACCACTCTTGTCCAAAATGGGTTTTTCTTTGGACAGCACGCGGAGGGGTCAGGCCTTGGACGATTTACTCATAAGCCACAAGGAACGCTCAAAACCCCCTATTCTGCATTCTGGACAGGTTTTTTTGGCCTCACCAAAGCCCGGTCACTGGCCTCCCCGCTTTTGGACAGCATTTTGAGGGTAAAGGCAACCTGAAATCACAGTTGAACATCTGACCATGTAAAATCAGATAGTTACCTGTCCAAAAAGCCCGTTTTTAGTTTATTTTGGACAGTAGTGACTGGGAACCATGCTTGGCCCCATCTTCAGTTGGCGTTCGGTCCGCTCTGTGCAATGAAGAGTCTCTTTCATCAGGGCTTTCTGCGATTGCAGCCGGAAAATACAACGAGAACGTCGTTCCGATCCCTTCCTCGGATGCCACCCCGATATGACCGCCATGTCGTTTGATGATCGAGTGGCAGATGGAAAGGCCCAACCCCATTCCCTTCTGGGCCCCCATCTCTTTGGTTGAAAAATAGGGGTCAAAAATCTTTTCCAGGTCTTCTTGAGGGATCCCGGCACCCTCATCCCTTACAGAGATCTTTATGTATTTTCCTTCTTCAAGGTTAAGAATGTCTCCTTCACACAGACTGACATTTTCAGCCCTCACATCGATGGTTCCTCCCTGGGGCATGGCCTCCCTGGCGTTGATCACCAGGTTGCTGATGACCTGCTTCATCTGTCCTTCATCAAACTCGGCCGACCAGAGGTCATCCGGCATGGAAAATTGAGGCTTCACATTAGAGCCTGACAGGCTCAGGTCTGTAGCGTCTTGAATCACCTTTGCAAGGTCGCCGATCGCCTTGACCGGATCTCCGCCTTTTGAGAATGTCAGAAAGCGCCTTGCCAGTTCCCGTGCCCGTAAACAGGCCTGTGTCGCTTCAGAGAGATTGGCTTCAAGTCCGCTCCCGGGTTCCGTATCCAGGGAGCAGAGCTCAATGTTGCCCAGGATGACGGCAAGGAGACTATTGAGATCATGGGCAATGCCGCCCGCCAGGGTGCCCAGGGCCTCAAGCCTTTGCGCTTTCTGTAGCTGAAACTCCAGGGTTCTCCTCTGTTCTTCTGCCAGATGACGCTCCGTGACATCCAGGTCGATTGTCAGCTTCACGATACGGCCGTCCGGCCATGTGATGAGCCGGTTGGTTGCCAGAAATTGCCTGTCCAGGAGGTTATTATGGTACTCCCATTGCAAAATCCGGTTCGGGTCGCTGAGGAGTGCCTGGTTGTTGCACGAGGCACAGGGCGCATCCGTCCCGTGGAAGACCCGGTAGCAGGGTTCACCAGTGGGATCGCAGCGGAAAAGGCGTTGGCCGTACCTGTTCATGAAAAGGATCTCGTACCTCAAAGGATCCACCACGTCGATAAGGAGATCCATGCTGTCAAAGATGGAAAGGAGTTGATCCCGTTCAAGTGTGAGGGCCTCTTCGGCCTGCTTGCGGTCGTCGATATTGCTTAGGGCCGCTCGAAGGGATGTTATAGTGCCTTCAGTATTCGAGATGACAATGCATTCCAGCCGGGCATAAAACCGGGAACCGTCCTTTTTGATCAATCTCAGCTCACAATTCTGCCGGGTCCTTGTTTCAGAAAGTTTCCGGAGAGTAAGATAGAACGTGTCCTGGTCACCCCTGTGGATGAAATTGGAGAGGGGCCGACCGACCAGGTTTCCTCTTTCCACCCCTAACATGGCGGCGGCGGTGAGGTTCGCCTCCTGGATCATCCCTTTATCGCTGATGGTAAGATAACCTATTGGAGCGAAGTCGTAGAGATCGGAATACCTGTCCCGCTCCTCCTGGAGGTCCAGTTGGGCCCGGCGCAATTCCTCGTTCTGCATCTCCAGCTCAACCTGGTGGATCTGCAGTTCTTCGACCAGGGTCCTGACGTCCTGCGGCGGAACTTCCTTGACAGCCGAAGGCGTCTTATTAATGAACGCCTCGGCCTTCTGGCGCAGACCGCTCAACCCTTTTTCGTTTTTTTGCATGTCGCTTACCCCACCGGGAATTGAATATTGAGGATTGAATATTGAGAAATTATTTTGATTCAGCCTTTTATCTCAATAAAACCCTTACAGGCAAACTCCTTATCCGGATTTCAGGCGTCAGCCTTTTATTCTAAAATCTTTACAGATAAACTCCGTCAGCCCTCCATTTCTCAATTCTCAATATCCAATCCTCACCCCTCCGACAGCCACGCAAGGTCCCTCTCTGTGGTGGCGATCTCACCGGGTTCCCCTTGCTCATCCGCGAGTTTTGTCGCGGTGATCCACACCTCCACGATCCTGCCGTCCTTGGCCATCCGCCGGGTCTTGAACGACTTGACGTCTTTCCCCTCCTTTATCCTTCTGATCATATCCAGGCCCTCTGTTCGATTCTCTTCCGGGACTATTTCGAGGATGTTCATCTTCAGGGCCTCGCTCTCGCTGTAACCGTACATTCTCTCCGCGCCCCGGTTCCAGGCAAGGATACGACCCTCAAAGTCATGGACCATGATGGCGTCGTTTGAATCCCGGATCACGGTCGCCAGCCGGCGTTCCTTTTTGACGCTCTCTTTGAAGGTCATGACCACCCCGTCGATCACGTTTTGAATGGTCCGGTAAGGGACAATTCTCATGGCATACCATGCGCCATCCCGGGCCATGACCTCTTTTCCCCTGAGGGCAAGATCTCTGAGCACGGCCTCTGCATACCCGACAATGTCCACATCATCCATTATCTTGGATACAATATCCCCGATGGGCCGGCCGATGTCGGTCTGAATCAGATTGAAAATCCGGGTCGCATGAGAGGTGAAGCGCTTGATGCGGAGTTCATTGTCCAAAAAGATCGTTGGGATATCGATGCTGTCTAACAGGTTCTTCATGTCGTCATTGGCAGTTGTCATTTCTTCCACCTTCTCCCGCAGTTCCGTATTGACCGTGGTCAATTCCTCGTTCAGCGACTGCTGTTCCTCTTTGGATGTCTCCAATTCCTCATTGGTGCTCTGCAGCTCCTCGTTGGTGGACTGGAGTTCTTCGTTGGTGGATTTAAGCTCTTCATTGGCGGTCTCCAGCTCTTCGATGGTGGTCTGGAGGCTCTCCTTCGTGTGCTGGAGCTCCTTCTCCAGTTCATCGGTCTTGAGATCACGCTCTTTTCCGGCGGCCCGCTTCTTCTTGGGTGATGCTTCTTCCAAAGGCCGGGGCGCGTCCTCGAAGGTCACCATCATCAATCCAGCCACAGTTTCAGGGAGATTCAATGGCCGGACCAAGAGGTTAACCCGCTGGATATCGCCATTGGTCGCCACCTTCAGCCCCTTGAACACCACCTCCATATTCCGGATCCCGGCCCGGCGGACCGCCGCAGGGAGTTCCAGCCTGAGCCCCTTGCGGGCCATCTCGTAGATGTTCAGCTTCGGCGCCCCCGGGGCCGGTTCAAGATATCTTCCGGTCCGGCCATGGATATGGAGGATATCGCCCTTATTGTTAATAATTACGCTGGGCGGGGCATAACGCTCCAGCAGGGCCTTTTCAGCGACCTGGGGCAGATTGACCTCAGCGGGCTTCTTTTCCTCTGCCCGGTACACCCCGTCCATGGGAGAAGGGACCGGGAACTGAACCCCCCCGGCCAGGGCCGAGATCCCTTTCCTTCGCCTGAAGATCTTCCACTTTTTGTCGATGGGTGTGAAAAGATCGGTGAATCCCCCCACGGTCTCAGCCGAGCCTAAAAAAAGGATCCCCTCAGACCTCAGGCTGTAATGAAAGATGGGCAGCAATTTTTTCTGCAGGTCTGAGCCGAGGTAGATCAGGAGATTTCTGCAGCAGATCAGATCCAGCTTGGTAAAGGGCGGGTCTTTAATGATATCCTGGGGGGCAAAGATCAACATCTCCCGGATGTCTTTGTTGACCCGGTAGGCATTGTCCTCTTCAGCAAAGAAGCGTTTCAGGCGCTGGGACGTCACATCTGTGGAGATGCTCGCCGGGTAAAGGCCGGACCGGGCCGCATCGATGGCCGAACTGTCGATATCCGTGCCAAAGATCTGGATCCCATAGTGTCGCTTGAGCCTCTCTGTACACTCCCTCAGGATAATGGCGATGGAGTAGGCCTCTTCCCCGCTGGAGCACCCCGGCACCCATGCACGAATGACATGATCATTGGGCTTGTCTTTGAGCATCCCGGGCAACGCCTTCTCCTCCAGGATCTCGAAGGCCTCTTCATCTCTGAAAAAATGGGTCACGCCGATCAAGAGTTCCTTGAAGAGGGTTTCCACTTCAAGAGGGGTCTCTTCCAGATACCGGACATAGGTGGAAATGTTGTCAACCTGGTGGACATTCATCCGCCTCTCGATGCGGCGTAAGATGGTATTCTGCTTATAGCCGGAAAAGTCATGCCCGGTTTGACTGCGGAGGAGGATGAATATCTTCTGTAGTGCGTCAGGAGTCTTGGCATCAACAGACGTGACCTTTAGGGGGATCTTCTTGCTGGCATGGATGGCATAGGCCATCAACTGCTCGGGCATCTTTTCCGGGGGCAGGACATAGTCCACAAGATCGGTGTCAATGGCGCTCCTGGGCATGCTGTCATATTTGGCAGATTCAGGGGCCTGAACCATGGCCATCCCGAGTTCCCCCTTGATGGTCCGCAACCCTAACGTGCCGTCTGTTCCCATTCCTGACAGGATCACGCAGATGGCCTTTTGCCCCTGATCTTCCGCCAACGACCTGAAAAAGTAATCTATCGGCATCCGGGGTCCCGAACCGCTGGCCGGTCGCATGAGCTGGAGGGTCCTGTTCAGGATGGCCAGGTTATGGTTAGGCGGAACAATGTACACGCAATTGGGTTTCACCTCGGTCCCGTCCGTGACCTGGATCACCTGCATCTTTGAAGATCTCTGGATCAGCTCGGGCATGAGGCTGACGTGGGTAGGATCCAGATGGGGCACCAAAATGAATCCCATGCCTGAATCATTGGGCATGTTCTGAAAAAATCTCTCAAAGGCATCGAGACCCCCTGCCGAAGCTCCGATGCCCACGATATGGAAACCGCCTCGCCCCTCGGGTGCGGCCGGTTTCTTATTCATTTCTTCCTCAGCCTTTCCGGCCGGCTCCTTCCTGGTGTCGGCCTGCTTTCCGACAGCGGATCGTGTCTTCTTCTCAGCCATGTCAGAACCCCCGGATTTGGATTGACGATTGACGCATAAGTCCAAAGTCCAATGTCCAACGTCGAATGACCAATGACTAATGACTAATGACTATACAATATCTCCTGACCATAATGCCTCAAGAAAAACCTGCCACGGCAGAACTTCCAACGAGGATTCCAGCCTTTTTGGCTCCTTTTCCAGTGAAACGATGATCGCACGTTCTACGGCATGTTCCTGTAACAGGGCCATTAGACCCCTTGCGTGCCCGCTATGTATCCGATGGGTTCCTTTAACCTCTATGGCCACATTCATGTCACCTAATATGAAGTCCACTTCAAAACCGGTGCTGGTACGCCAGTATCGAATGTCAAGCTCGGGATTTCGGTAAGCCTGGTATGCCTTCAATTCCATCAAGATATAGTGTTCAAAGGAATGGCCGAATTCGGGAGTGCCGGCTTTAGGCATACAACGTGCCAAATAATTCGCCACTCCCACATCAAAGAGATAAAATTTTTCAGTTTCAATGAGACGCCGATTTTTGGCCTTGCGCCAAGGCGAAACCCTGAATCCTAACAACGTATCTTCTAAAATCTGAAAGTAGTTTCTCACGACCTTGGCGCTGACACCTGTCTCCCTCCCAACATTGGTGTAGTTTAGCAATTCGCCGGAGGATATTGCGGCAACGCGCAGAAACTCAGCAAATGCGGGGATATTCTGTGTAACGGCCTCTGCCGCGATTTCCTCTTTCAAATAGTCCGCCACATACGACCTGAGATCCCGGATGGGATCAGGGGACAGGAAATGCGGGGGCAGAAGACCTGAAATAACAATCTGCTCCAGGTCAAAACCTTCTGTTTCAGCCCAGGTGAGCGGCGCCATCGTATATCGCCAGGCACGCCCAGCCAGCAGATTGGCATGCCCTCTTCGAAGTTTCCGCGCACTTGATCCTGTCATCAGGAAGGAGACATCGGCATTTTCAATAAGCCAGTGGATTTCGTTGAGCAAATCCGGTACCATTTGGATTTCATCAATGACAATGAGCCCCGTATGCCCCTGATAACGCTCCCGGAGTAATGACGGCCGGGACGCGTAGTCCGCAAACAGGTCGCTTTTGAGTAAGTCTATGAGGATTGAATCGGGAAAATGTCTGTTCACCCAGTACGTTTTACCTGTCTTGCGAGGACCCCAAAGGAAAGCAGAACGATTGGGGGGTAATTCAATCTTCAGGACTCTATTCTTGATAATTTTCATGCTCAGGTAATTATATCCGGACAATCTTCCCTGTCAAGGAAATTTATTTTAGACCATAGACCTGCCCGCATTGCCTTTAAGTCCATTTGGTACAAAGTCCTGATGTCTCGGGCCGGTGACAATGCTAATCCGACCATCGTATATCATGCATGGCAGGCGGGTGTTCCATGCGGTTGCAGGTTGCACCCTGCAAATTGCATTCAATCGTCAATTCTACCCCGTAAAATGTTTACCCCGTTCAATTCGTAGACCATTTAACGGGGGCTTTTTCTTTTCTATTTCACCGGGGCGTCAATCATCCTTCCAAACGCTGCCCACCCTCCGGGGCTGCTTCCAGCCCGTAGGGCTTCCAGGCCGGAGGCCGCCCACTCATCACTGAACGTTGGCCTCCGGCTCGGAGAGACCCCGGACTTCGGACCTTGGACTTTGATCTTTGACTGCCGCATCATTCCACTGAAACCCTTTCTCCCTGAAGAGACGCAGACAGGCATCCACCACATTGGCATCGTAAAGGATCCCTCTGTTCTTGGAGACCTCTTCGAGTGCCTTTTCAACGCCCAGGGCGGGTCTGTAGGGCCGGAAGGAATTCATGTTAAAAGTCTGACGCCTGAACTCCAGAAGTCCGCAGCGGAATTTACCCGTGAGGGTTTTATCAAAATCAGAATAAAAGGCTCACGCCTGAACTGGGATTTCAGCGCCTTCCTTTCTTTATGGGCAGCAGGACCTTGATGGTGGTTCCTTTTTTGACCTTGCTCTCACACGCGATGCTTCCGCCGTGTGCCTCGACGATGCGGCGGCTGATGAAGAGGCCCAGACCCGTTCCCTGGCCTGCGGGTTTGGTGGTATAAAAAGGCTCGAACACCTTATCGCGCTGTTCGACGGGGATGCCGCAACCGGTATCCGAAATGGCCAATTGAACAAACCCACCTTTACGCCGCACATCCACATCGATTTTTTTCTTGCGGGTCTCTTTTATGCTGTCGAGGCTATTGCTGATCAAATTGAAAATTACCTGCTGAATCTGGCTGGGCCGCATCCAGATTCGAGGGGTCCCTCTGGCGGCATGTCTATGAATAGACGCCTTTTCCTTGTCGGCACGGGAGAAAAGGAGGTCGATCACACGGTCACAGGTCGCCGTGCAGCTCTCCATCTGATAAGCATCTTTGTCTGACACATCCACCGGCGACACCAGCGACAGGAGAGGGACGGAATCATCCCCGCTCCCTTTTTTGCCTGCCTGCTTGAGCCAGTCCCGGACGGAATCGAGAATCGCCTCCAGCGAATCCTTATGCTTCTGAACATGACCCAACCGTGTATGGGCGGATCGCACGGCCTCGTGGATCCGATTGGCCTTGTTGTGGAACCGTCTTTCCTGAAGCCTCTGGATATCGGCAACTGACTCCTCCCAGGATTTCCACCCGATACGGGCGATGTCCCGCATGCCGGCGATCAGATGCCCCCGCCGGATGTTCCGAACAAGGCGAATGGGCGCCTGTCGGCTCGCGACGTCGCCGGCAGTGATCTGGCGGATTCCCATGACCTGGCCCCGTTGTGGGTGTCGTAACGCTTGCATCGTTTTCATGTCGCCCCCCTTTGGATTGATGATTGATGATTTGGCCTGCGGCCGTTATCGGTCATTAGTCACTGGTCATTGGTCACTGGTCACTGGTCACTGGTCACTGGTCACTGGTCAC
>ENA-OSEO01004962-OSEO01004962.1-sediment-metagenome-genome-assembly--contig:-NODE-4962-length-13304-cov-11.304831_pt1 | contig 13304 bp, 5 predicted proteins | sample MGYA00237883_ERZ534232 | MGnify/ENA metagenome assembly ERZ534232
GGGGTCTACCACGTGCAGTTCAACGTCGTCGACCAGGCCAAGCTGATCGAGGCCCAGAAGCACCCGGAAGAGTACAAGGGCCTGCTCGTGAGGGTGGCGGGGTACACGGCCTACTTCGTCGAGCTCGGCAAGGACGTCCAGGACGAGATCATCGCCCGGACGGTCCAGACGGAGGCCACTTCCGCGATTTCCTGCTGAATGTGACGGGATTGCGGGGCAGGTCCGGGCGGATCCGCCCCGCAATCCTGAAGAACGAGGAAAGGACTTGACGCCAGACATGAAGTCCCTGGATTCACCCCTGATCGGCAGCGTGCTCCGGATCGAAAAAACCTCCATCCATGACGGCGGCGGCCTGAGGACCGTGGTATTCCTGAAAGGTTGTCCCCTCCGATGCCTCTGGTGCTCCACCCCCGAATCCCAATCGGCCTTGCCCCAGAAAGGTTACGCCCAGGACCGATGCACCCTTTGCGGGACCTGTGTCGAAGTTTGCCCCCGGAAAGCCCTCAGTTTTTCCGATGACGGAAAGGCCATCGTCACGGACGCCGAAAAGTGCGACGCCTGCTTCGAGTGCGTCCGGCGGTGCCCTTCACGGGCCATGAAGGCGTACGGCTCGCTCATGAGCGTCGCCGAGGTCGTCCGCGAAATCGCCAAGGACGAAATCTTCTACTTCCACTCGGGCGGGGGAGTCACGATCAGCGGGGGAGAACCCCTGGAACAGGCCGAATTCGTGAAGGCCATCCTGCTCGAATGCCGGGACCTGGGAATCCACCGGGCGGTCGAGACGAGCTTTTACGGTCCCTGGGAAAAAATCGAGGGCCTTCTTCCCCTCCTGAACCTCGTCCACACGGACCTAAAGCACCCCGACCCCGAGGAACACCGGCGCTTGACGGGGGTGGACAACCGCCTGATCCTGGAAAATATCCGCAAGGCGGACGCTTCGCCTTACCGTTTCGAGCTGGTTATGAGAACACCCCTCATCCCCGGCATCAACGATTCCGAGGAGGCTCTTTTCAAGTCCGCCGAGTTCGCCAGGGGACTTCACAAGCTCAAGGAGGTGGAATTCCTGGCCTACCACCGCCTGGGGATCGAAACCTACCGCAACCTGGGATGGACTTACCCGCTGGAAGAGATTCGGACCCCGGACCGGGAAACCATGCTCTCGAAGGCCCGTTTCTTCAAGACAATGGCTCCCCGGATCACGGTGAAAATCAACGGGATCCCCGTGACGGCCTAGGCGCCGCAGGGCAGAGCACAGGCAGGGAGGCCTTCGAATGAACAGGAAAGACACGCTGCTCGCGATACTGGTGACGACGATCTGGGGCGGAAACTTCGTTGCGATCAAGCTGGGCCTGGACGGGATGCCGCCGATGCTGCTAGCCGCCCTTCGCTATGCCTTCACCGCACTTCCCGCGGTCTTTTTCATCCGGAAACCGACCGTCGAGTGGCGCTACACCATCCTTTACGGCCTGACCATCGGTTTCGGGCAATTCGCCTGCCTTTTTTACGCCATGGCGATCGGCATGCCGGCAGGGCTGGCTTCGATCATCCTCCAGGCCCAGGCCTTCTTCACGGCGCTGTTCGCCGCGGCGATCCTGAAAGAGCCCATCAAGGGGCGGCAAATGGCAGGGTTTTTCGTTGCAGCGGTCGGCCTTTACTTCATCGGGGGGCTCGGCAAAACCGCGGCCTCCTCGGTTCCGCTTTTCCCCCTAATCCTGACCCTCATGGCCGCCGCTTTCTGGGGTATCTCGAACATCGTCGTCCGGGCCGCGGCTCACCGGACCGCCGCCAGGGGACAGAAACTGGACATGCTGAGCATGGTGGCCTGGTCCAGCCTGGTTCCCCCCGTGCCGCTGCTCGTACTCGGGCTGATGATGGGCACTTCCGGGGCCATGGTCACCGCGATCGCCAATTTCAAGCTGGTCGCGGTGGTCTCGCTTTGCTACCTGGCCTACTGCGGCACGATTTTCGGCTCTTCCAGGTGGAGCTCTTTGCTGTCAAAATACCCGGCTGGGAAAGTCGCCCCGTTTTCCCTGGTCACTCCCGTCGCGGGCCTTTTCCTGGCGATGGCCGTCCTTGGCGAACGCCTCTCTGCAGGCCAATGGCTGGGAAGCGGGATTATACTTATGGGGCTCGTGATCTGCAATTTCGGGCTGGATCCGATCAGGAAACTCGCCGGGGCGACGGAATAGCCTTGCTGCCGCCTCGCAGCATGGAGGCGAAACCCATGATTGTCAGCGCCAGCCGCAGGAGCGATATTTCCGCCTTCCACGCGGAATGGTTCATGGAACGGGTCCGGGAGGGTTTCGTGGATGTGAAAAACCCCTTCAACGCCCGGCAGATCACCCGCGTCGAACTGGTTCCCGAATCCGTGGATGTGTTCGTGTTCTGGACGCGAAACCCCGGCCCCCTTCTCGGGCACCTCGACGAGCTGGAAGGCCGGGGCTTCCGGTCTGTTTTCCTCGTGACCGTGATGGATTACCCGAAATGCCTCGAACCCGCCACCCCAGCCGTTCAGGATGCCGTGGACACACTTTCGCGGCTATCCGGACGGATCGGGAAAAACCGGATTGCCTGGCGGTACGACCCGATCCTCCTGTCTTCCCTCACTCCGGGGCCGTTTCACGCGGAAGCTTTTTCCCGCCTGGCGGAAAGGATCGCGCCACTCGTTAGCCGGTGCATCGTCTCCGTTTTCGACCCGTACCCTGGCCCGCTAAGGCGCCTTCGGCAGCTCGAAAAAACGGGTTTCCGCCTCCTGGCGCCCGCCGAGGAAAAAGCGGTCCTGGCCGAACTCCTCCCCGAAATGGCTGCAAAGGCGAATTCGCTGGGCCTGGAAATCCAGTCCTGCTGCGAAGGAGACCTCCTTGCCCCCTGGATAAAGCCCGGCGCCTGTATCGATTCTGTTTTCCTCCAGAAAGCATTTGGCAGGACTTTCCCCTCCGCAAAAGACAAGAACCAGCGCAGGGGCTGCCTCTGCGCCGGTTCAAAAGACATCGGTACCTACGGCACCTGCGGCCACGGGTGCCTGTACTGCTACGCGGGACGGCTGTAGAGCAACCGTTCGCTTGCAGGTCCCATCCCGCTACGAGCGGGTCGCTGCATGGAGCGATGCCGCCGGCATGGCCGTCACTCCATCCCGAGCCCTATTTCAACAAAGCAGTAAATTAAAATATCCATGTTATAATTACATAAAGTTAAAAAGCTTCTTGCCGCCAGCCGGGGTCGTCAAGGTTCCAGGCAGGGGGTTTGGGCATTCTCCCTCGAGGAAAGTGACAGAATGAAAACAGGGATCCTGATCGCTTTTTATTTGAAACAGCCAGAGGCCCGGGAGGCCCTGGTGAAATTGCGGAGAAAGGGTTACTTCCGTGCGGCTTGGGTAAGCAAGGACGCTAAAGGCAAAATCCATCGGGGAGATCCTTTCCGATGGTGCCGCCTTTTCGGAGCAGTCGCGGGGTTTGTCCTGTTTGGCGGGTTTGCCGCGGCGTTTTCGCCTGGTTTTCAATGGCCGGGGGCGTTGCTCAGCCGATTTTCCCCGGTCTTGTCCCCGGTTTTAACGTGGGGAATCCTGGGGCTCCTCCTGGGGATCGTCTGCGTAAGGCGATCCAGCTTCGGCGTGGAGCGAAGGCTACTCGCGGATCATTCGCGGCGGCTCATCCTCGGCGAAACGGTACTGGTTCTCCAGGCGCCGGTGGAAAGGCTGCGGATTCCTGCGGCAATGCTCATGGGAACTGACGAGATTCCCCCCGCGTTGTTCGTCCTGCATCCCCCGCGCGGAAGCCCGCCAGGCCAAAGCCAGGAGGAACAAGGTTCCGCTGGCGCGCTGCTTGGACAAGGGCAGCTTGAGGAGTGTGCGCGACTCCTGGCCGCGGAACACCAACTGGACACCAGGCCGTTAAGGGATACCAGGCTCCTGGTGCGGCTTGAACGTGTTCGGAGCTGGGTACAGCAGGCTTGCCTGGATCTCTCCGAGGCGGCCCATTTGCGTCAAAGCGTACCGCCGGCCGCCGAGTGGCTCCTCGACAACGAGTACATCCTCGAAAGCAACGCTCGTGACGTACGGCTGAACCTGCCCTGGTCGTATTATCGGCAACTCCCCATGCTTGCAAGCGAGCGGAACCGGGGTCTGCCAAGAATCTACGGCCTGGCCCGGGAGCTGGCCGCTCACACCGACCTGCTGCTGGACGAGGAGAACATCCTGCCGTTTATTGCCGCCTACCAGGCAGAGAGGCCCCTTTCCATCGGTGAACTCTGGGCTGTTCCCCAGATGCTGCGCACGGTGCTGATCGAAGGCATCGGACGACTTGCGGGCCGGACACTGACTCAGTTGCGAGAGCAGGAACTCGCCGATTTCTGGGCAAACCGGCTGATCACGGCCAATCGGCGTGATCCCAACCATCTCTATTTGACCATGGCGGAACTGACCGAAACCTTCCCCAGCCCAAGTTTCCATTTCGCCTCGCAACTGGTGGATTACCTCTATGACGAGGCGGCGGCGTTAGCGCCAGTCAGGAGCTGGTTGGAGCGTGTTTTCCACCAATCCCTGGACGAGATGGTCCTGCAGGTGAGGAAACGGCAGACAACGGACCAAATGTCCATTGGCAATGCCTTTACCAGCCTGAGGCAACTTGGCCTGCTTGACTGGAAGGACTGCTTCGAGCGGCTTAGCCGGGTGGAGCAGGTTTTGCGCCAGGATCCCGCCGGCATCTACCCCCGAATGGATTTTGCCACCCGTGACCGCTACCGCCGGGCGGTCGAGGAGTTGAGCCGCGGATCGGGCATGGAAGAGGGACGGGTTGCCCAGAGCGTCGTCGACCTGGCAAGGGAACAGTCCGCTCACGTCGGGACGCTTCTTGTCGGCGAAAAAAGAGGGGAACTTGCGCAGTCGGTCGGGTGCCGCGAGAGGGTGCGTTTTCGCGTATTGAATTGGGTAACCCGTCATCACTCGGCCGTTTATTTCTTCGGCCTGGTTTTCTTCTCGGCGGTCTTCCTTTTTTGGCTGCTCCGGTTTGGCCTGTTCGACCAGGGCCTGAGGGTCCAGATGATCCTTGCGGTCTTGCTGCTTATCCCGGTGAGCCAGCTCTCGCTAGAGGTGGTTAACGGCCTGGTTGTGCGTTTTATCCCGCCGCGGGTCCTGCCGAAGATGGATTTCCGGATCTCGGGAATTCCTGACACCTGCAGGACCCTGGTTGTCGTGCCCATGATGCTGGTGGATGCGGAAACGGTTAAGGGCGAGGCGGAAAAACTCGAGATTCGTTTTCTCGCCAATAAAGAGGACAACCTGTTTTTTGCCCTTTACTCGGACTACAGGGACGCGGCGAGCAAGCATTGCGATGGGGACGCGGTCCTTCTGGATAACGCTGTCCGGAGCATTTCCGAACTCAACCGGCGCCACGGCGACGGCCGTTTTTTCCTGCTCCATCGGGAGCGGAAATGGTGCGAAAGTGAGCAAAAATTCATCGGGTGGGAGCGCAAACGCGGGAAGCTGGAAGAGCTCAATGACCTTGTTATCGGCACGAGGCCCCGTCAGGCTGAGCGCCTGGTTTACGTCGGCGATCCGTCCAGGCTATCCGAAGTGAGGTTCATCATCACCCTGGACAGCGACACGCAGCTGCCTGCGGGTGCTGCCCGCAGGATGATCGAAACGCTGGCTCATCCGCTCAACCGGGTTCACCTGGATGACAGGGGCCGCGTCCAGTCCGGCTACACCATCATTCAGCCGCGCGTCAGCCCCTCCCTGACGAGCACGAGCGGTTCCCCATTCAGCCGGCTTTTTTCGGACCCGGTCGGGATCGACCCCTATACCCATGCTGTTTCGGACGTCTACCAGGACCTGGCCGGCGAAGGTTCCTACCACGGCAAAGGCATCTATGACGTACGCGCCTTCGGCCGGGTCCTTTCCGGCAGGTTCCCCGAGGGACTGCTGCTCAGCCATGACCTGATCGAGGGAGCCCACGTCCGGGTAGGCCTGGCCAGTGATATCGAGCTTTACGACGAGTTCCCGCAAGATTACCTGGGCTATATCAAGCGTGACCATCGGTGGATCAGGGGAGACTGGCAAATCGCGGACTGGAGCATGCCATGGGTTCCCCAGCGCTGCGGCACACGAGGTCCCAACCCCCTCTCCTGGTTTGATCGCTGGAAAATTTTCGATAACCTGCGGCGCAGCCTGTTGCCGGCGGCCAGCCTTGTCCTGCTGGTTACCGCCTGGCTTTTGTCCGAGCGGGCCGGGTGGATCGCCAGTGGTTTGGTCGCCGCGCAACTTTTCTTCCACCCGCTTGTCCAGCCCCTCTCCTGGGCGACCACGCGCCAGGGGATGAAGGGCGTTTCATTCTCCAAGGTGGCGCACGACCTGCTTCGGGTGGGAGTCGAGGTGGCGATGCTGCCTTGCCAGGCCTGGCTGGCGATGGATGCCATCTCACGAGTGTGGTATCGCCGGCACATCTCTCGCCGGAACCTGCTGGAGTGGACTTCGGCCCAGACCGTTCATAAAGGGGGCCGGGCCAAGGTGCCGATGTTCCTGCTTTTAATGGGACTGGCCAGCCTGTTCAGTGGTCTTGCGGGATGGGCCGTGGCTTACGGGAGGCCGGCAAGCATGGGTGTGGCGGCACCGTGGCTGTTGTTCTGGTTTCTCTCCCCGTTGGTCGCCTGGCTGCTTAGCCGCCGCCCGCCTGTGGAATCGCCGCAATGCCGGCTTCTTGAAGAGGACCGGCTATTCCTGAGGAATGTTGCGCGGCGGACCTGGCGCTATTTCACGGATTTTGTCAATGAAGGGACCCACTGGCTGCCTCCCGACAATTACCAGGTTTCCCACAAGAACGGGTTGGCTCTCCGCACCAGCCCGACCAATATCGGCCTGTACCTGGTAGGCGTGCTGAGCGCAAGGGATTTCGGCTACTTAACCATTGACGGGGTCGCGCAAAAGCTGGAACGGACGCTGGAGACGATCCTGAAACTGGAACGACATGAGGGCCATCTGCTCAACTGGTACGACATCCAGACCCTGGCACCTCTCCAGCCCCGCTACGTTTCCACCGTGGATAGCGGAAACCTGCTTGGGGCCCTATGGACCTTGTGCCAGGGACTTGAGTCGCTCAAGCAGGCGCCGCTTCTGGACGCACAAGCCTTTGCCGGGTTGCATGACACTGGAGAGCTGCTGGGGCACTCCATCCGGGTGGAAGGATATTCCGGCCTGGATCTTCGTGCACTGGATGAACTTTCCAGCGCATGGGAATCTCCGCCGGGCTCCATTGCCGGTTTGCTGTCCACCCTGAGGCGGTCCGGAAGCAGCATCGGCGACCTTTTGCCTGAAAAGGGGACGGGGCTCCCGGCCGGCAAAGAGAATGCGGCATATTGGGCTCAAGAGGTGAAGCGCCAGGTTGCCGACTGGATGAGCCTTGCCGATCGTTATCTTGCCTGGATTGAAATCCTTTCCGAAAAGACGGAGGAAGAGATCTCCGCCCTGGATCCGGACGCCGTTTCGGCTTTCCGCAAGGCACTTCGCGAAGCGCCTTGCCTTAAAGACCTGGCGGACGGGAACGTCCCCATCATCGTTTTTCTCCGGGGCATCCTGGGGAAAGCACCGGGGGGGAAGGGCGCGCCACGGGAGTGGATGGAACGGGTGACAGCGGCCTTTGACCAATCGAAATGGCTGGCCGGAGAGCGTTTGGCTTCCATTGGGAAACTCGTTCATTCCTGCGGCGAACTCTCCGATTCGGCCCAAATGCGTTTCCTTTACAACGAGGAGCGCCGTCTTTTCTCGATCGGTTTCAATGTCTCTGAAGGCCGCCTGGACCGGGCTTTTTACGACCTGCTGGCGAGTGAGGCGCGACTGGGAAGTTTCGTTGCGATCGCCCGGGGAGACGTTCCGGTGGAGCACTGGTTCGCCATGAGCCGCCCCTACGGTGCAATAGGCCAGCGCCGAGTGCTGCTCAGCTGGACCGGGACCATGTTCGAATACCTGATGCCGCTGCTCTTCCAGCGCTCCTATGACAATGCGCTGTTGGATAAAGCCGCCAGGGAAGCCGTCGCGGTCCAGATCGCCTATGGACGCAAACACCATGTGCCGTGGGGGATTTCGGAGTGCGCCTTCGGGGATCTGGACCTCGAGAAAACCTATCAATACCAGGCTTTTGGTGTGCCGGAACTTGGGCTCAAGCGCGATCTGGCCGACAAGATCGTTATCGCGCCTTATGCGACCCTGCTGGCGGTAGCTTTAGAGCCACGGGAAGCCGTGCAAAACCTTAAACTCCTGGCCGGCCTGGGGCTCCTGGACGATTACGGCTATTTCGAATCCCTGGACTACAGCCGGCAACCGAGACAGGAGGGGCCGCCTGGAGTGACAGTGCGCGCCTACATGGCCCATCACCAGGGCATGACCTTGCTGGCCCTCGACAATTTCCTCCACGAAGATTGCCTCAGGCGCCATTTCCACACCGATCCCCGCGTGCGTGCCGTGGAACCGCTGCTCCAGGAGCGCATCCCGGTCTTGCCGCCGCTGCATCATGTTTCCACTCGCGAACGGGTGGCTTCCGTGGCGAGCGTCGGCGAGGCCGCCCCTTCGGTCAGGCAGTGCGAAACGCCAGATACCGCGAGCCCACAAGTTCAACTGCTGTGCAATGGCCGGTATGCCCTGATGCTGACGAACGCGGGCGGTGGCTACAGTCGCTGGAACGAATTTGAAATCACGCGCTGGCGCTCGGACCCGACCCTTGATTCCTGGGGCACTTTTTGTTACATCCGCGATGCCGACTCCGGCCGGTTATGGTGCAATGCCTATCAGCCAACCGGCGGCAGGGTTGAGCCGTATTGCGCCAACTTCACCCTGGATCGTGCGGTGTTCAGGCGCGTCGATCATGACATCGAGAGCGAAACCGAGATCATCGTTGCGTCCGAAGACGACGTCGAGATTCGGCGGATGACCCTGGTCAACCGGTCTGGCCGGACGCGCCGGATCGAGCTGACGAGCTACGTTGAACTGGCGCTGGCGCCGCATAATGCGGACCGGCAGCATCCGGCTTTCAACAAGCTGTTCATCCAGACGGAAGCCCTGCCGGAGCAGCGGGCCCTCCTGGCCTACCGCAGGCTCCGCAGCGGCGACGAACTGCCGATCTATGTCGCGCATCGCTTCACGCTCTCGCAGGGAGCCGGCAAATCCCAGGATGAAGCCCTGCGCTTCGAAACCGACCGGCTCCGGTTCATTGGCCGCGGCCGGACGCTCGCCAACCCCATGGGTGCCCTGCAGGAACCCGGTGGAAGCCAGGGATTTGTGCTGGATCCGATCCTCAGCCTGCGCCAGGGCCTCATCCTGGCTCCCGGGCAAAAGGTCCAGGTTTCCCTGGTCCTGGCTGCCGGTTCCGCACGTGAGCAGGTCGTCGGCTTGATGAACAAGTACGGAGATTCGCATGCCATTGACCGGGCCATGGATTTTGCCTGGGCATCGGCACAGCTTGAGCTGCGGCTTTTGCGCATCCAGCCTGACGAAGCGCGCAGGTTCCAGCAGCTGGCGAGCCACTTGCTCTACCCGTATTCACTCCTGCGTTCCGCGGCGCAGCGCATGATCGACAACCACAAGGGGCAGTCGGGATTATGGGCCTATGCCATCTCGGGTGACTTGCCCATTGCCCTGGTCACCATCGGCGAGGCCCAGGACCTGGATCTTGTCAGGCAAATGCTGCGGGCTCATTCCTATTGGCGCATGCACGGCCTCAAGGCGGATCTCGTGATCCTGAACGAGGAGGCAAGCGGCTACACGCAGCCGCTGCACGAGGAGATCGAACACCTGATTCAATCCCACGGAGCCAACGGGGGAGATACCCGCTCGGGTGGCATTTACTTGCGCAAATCGGGCCTGATCCCGCCGGAGGACCTGACGTTGCTTCAGGCCGTAGCGAGCGTGGTCCTCGTGGCAGCCCGAGGCCCCTTGTCCCAGCAACTCGCCGTGACGGCCCCGGACACGTTCGCCTTGCCGGAGCACATGGCCAGGAAACGGGATCCCCGCGATCCCTCGGCGGTGCTTCCCTTCATGGAACTTCCCTTCTTCAACAGCCTGGGCGGTTTTACTCCGGAGGGGAAAGAATATGCAATCTATATCGGTCCCGATATGCACACACCCGCCCCCTGGGTCAACGTCATCGCCAACCCGTCCTTCGGCACTCTCGTCAGCGAAACAGGGTCGGGTTTCACCTGGAGGGGAAACAGCCAGCGTAACCGCCTGACGCAGTGGTCAAACGATCCGGTTATGGATCCGCCATCGGAGGCAATCTACATTCGGGATGAGGAAACCGGAATCTATTGGACGCCAACCGCTTCTCCCGTCCGGGAGCCGTCTGCCTATCGCGCCCGGCATGGGGCGGGATACAGCGTGTTCGAACACAACAGCAACGGTATCGAGCAGGAGCTGACCGTCTTCGTTCCCCTGGATGACAAGGGGGGAGAGCCGGTCAAGCTGCAGAAGCTTGTGCTGCGCAACGACTCGGGACGGCCGCGCAAACTTTCGCTGACCTACTACGTGGAGTGGACTCTGGGCGAGGCCCGGGAGTCTTCCCAGATGCACGTCGTGACCGGTTGGGACGACGAAGCCCAGGCGGTCCTTGCCCGCAATCGCACTCACCCCGACTTTGGGAACCTGGTGGCCTTCGCCGCCATCAGCGCACCCGCGGGGTCCTATACCGGCGACCGTGCATCTTTCCTGGGGCGCAACCGTTCCCTGGACAATCCGGCGGCCATGGAACACACCCGGCTACAGGGCAGGGTGGGAGCAGGGCTGGACCCCTGTGCGGCGGTGCAGGCCACGCTGCACCTGGCTCCGGGGGAACGGGCTGAAATCGCCTGTGTGCTCGGCCAGGCCCAGTCGGTCGAGGAGATCCGTGCCATGATGAAAACCTACCGGGATAACCGGAACCTTGAGGCCGCGCTTCGGCGGACCCGGGCCTGGTGGGATGATTTGCTCGGCACGATTCAGGTCCGGACCCCCGAGCTGGCCGTGGACTTCCTGGTCAATCGCTGGCTGCTCTATCAAAACCTGAGCTGCCGGATTTGGGGGCGTTCCGGTTTTTACCAGTCAGGCGGGGCGTTTGGCTTCCGCGACCAGTTGCAGGACGTAATGGCCCTCCTTTACGCATGCCCGGAAGCGGCGCGCGGACACATCCTGCTTGCGGCCAGCCGGCAGTTCAAGGAAGGCGACGTGCAGCACTGGTGGCACTTGCCAGGCGGTGCCGGCATCCGCTCGCGCATCTCCGACGACCTCTTGTGGCTTCCCTTCGCTGTCGCCCAATACGTCAGGGTCACTTCCGACGTGGGGATTCTGGACGAAGTCGTCCACTTTCTCGACGCACCCCTGCTGAACGTGGATCAACTGGAGGGTTTCCAATCGCCGTCAATCTCGCCGGAAAGCGCGACTCTCTTCGAGCATTGCCAGCGGGCGCTGGCGCACAGCCAGCGCTTTGGTTCCCATGGCTTGCCCTTGATGGGAAGCGGGGATTGGAACGATGGGATGAACCTGGTGGGTGCGGGGGGCAAGGGTGAGAGTGTCTGGCTGGCGTGGTTCATGGCGGATGTCATGCAGGGGATGGCCGAGATGTCCGGCCTGATGGGGCTGCACGAGCAGGTCCAGGTCTATGAAAAGGAACGGAAGGTCCTGGTTGGGCAGATCGAACGGTTCGCCTGGGATGGGGAGTGGTACCTGAGGGCGACCTTCGACGATGGTAAATTGCTGGGATCCTCGGTGAATGCGGAAGCGCGGATCGATTCCCTACCCCAATCATGGGCTTCGCTGAGCGGCGCAGCCGAAACGGACCGGGCGGGGAAGGCACTTGAATCGGCGTGGAAACACCTCGTTCGCGAGAATGAGGGGTTGGTGCTTCTCTTTGAGCCTCCATTCGACCAGTCCGAGCCCTCCCCCGGTTACATCAAGGGCTACCCGCCTGGGGTAAGGGAAAACGGCGGCCAGTATACGCATGCCGCCATCTGGCTGGCCATGGCCATGGCACGCCGGGGAGAAGGCACCCGTGCGGCCGGGATCCTGCGCATGCTCAATCCCATCGAGCACGCACGAAAACCGGAAGCGGTCTGGCGGTACGGGGTGGAGCCCTATGTGGTCGCTGCGGATGTTTACCGTTTGCCGGGGCGGATCGGCCGGGGCGGCTGGTCATGGTATACGGGTTCGGCAGCGTGGATGTACCGCGCCTGGGTGGAAGAGATCCTGGGCTTCAGGGTGCGAGGGGAGACCCTGCAATTCCAGCCGGTCATCCCTGGCTGGTGGGACGGGTTCCAGGCAACCTATCGCCACGGAGAATCGGTCTATGAGATCCAGGTGGAAAATCCCGAGCATTGTGAGCAGGGGGTGGCCTGGGTGGAGGTGGATGGTCGACGGGTCGAAGATGGCATCATCCGGCTTGACCTGGAGCTGGCCAAGCACCGGGTCCTGGTCCGCATGGGGAACTCTACCGAGGGCGGGCCGGTGACAAGCAACCCGTAGTTTTTGGCCCGGGATCCTGGCGAAGGGGCGTAGCCGGACGCAGACGCCAACAGAGGTAACTGATGACCCCGTTTATGCGATGTCTAATCGGGGGGAAATGCAAAAATGAATATCTTTGTTTAATATTTACTTCGGTAAAACCATGCTGGGGAGTGATCATTCGTGTTTGTCGACATGGCGATCTACGGACTGTTTTATTTCGTGTTTAGCAGATTCTTCCTGCGTGGGGAAATGGTCGACAGGACGACGGGTTTCATCATGGCGATTGCCGTGGTTTTCGTCACGCCGGCAAAATCGCTTCTCTCGGGATCTCCTTCCATGGTCGGTGTCATCGGATTCCAGGCCTTGATTGCCTTCATTCGGTTTCTTATCCTATCGGCAGGAACCCGCTTTTTCATCAAAACGGCAAACAAGTACCATACAACGGCGGAACCGATCGGCTGGCCTGTTGCCGCCAAAATTGCCGGCGCAACGGTTGCGGCGGCGTTTCTTGCGAACCTGGCCCTGGCGCCGCTATTTGCGGGCCTAGTCCAGTAAGTCGCAAAAAAAAATTATTCCCGTTCTGACTGCTCCATACGGAAAAGGACCCCCGAGGGGGTCCTTGGGAAGCATTGTCGATTGCAGGCCTTACACCCTCGCAAACGGGCAGACCCTGATACAGACCCCGCAGATGTCCTTCCCCACTTCCGCCTTGAACTCCTTCAGCTTTGCCGCACAGGCGGCCAGGTCCAGGCATTCCTCCCGGGTGACGGGGTAGGGCTTTGCGATCACGTTCTTGATGGCCCCGGCCGGGCAGGCGTCGGTGCACTTCGTGCAGGCCCCGCAGTCGCGG
>ENA-OSEO01004964-OSEO01004964.1-sediment-metagenome-genome-assembly--contig:-NODE-4964-length-13298-cov-4.184252_pt1 | contig 13298 bp, 14 predicted proteins | sample MGYA00237883_ERZ534232 | MGnify/ENA metagenome assembly ERZ534232
TTGTTTTTGAAAAAAGCGCGGCCGATGCATACAAAAAAATTGCCGAAGCCAAAGCAACATTTCTATCCAGAGGGGATCATTCAGGAACGCATAAAAAAGAACTTGCGATCTGGAAATCCTCCGGCATAACACCCCTTGGGGACTGGTATGTTGAGACGCATGACTTCATGACGGCAACGCTGAAAAAGGCAAATCATCTGAAGGGATATTTCATGACGGACAACAGCACATGGGTTGCTGAAAAAAAAGAGCTTCCCCACTTGAAGGTATTGTTTAAAGGCGAGCCTGTTCTGATCAATATCTACCATGCCATGTGCCGGCCGGATGATGCTTCAGGCAACCAGACGATTGCAGTGCGGTTTATCCGATTCATGGCATCAGAACAGGGGCAACGCATCATCAGGGATTACGGCAAAAACCTATACAGCGATCCACTTTATAATGATTCCGCGTATGCCGAAAAGTATAATCATTAAGTAATAACTTGATCTTTTATTTTTCTTTAACAATTTATTCTTTCTTTTTCACCTTGTCTTTCCTTTCCCCGACACATCCGCACAGCCGCAGTCATGTACTTTCGTATCTCCATGGCACTCCTTGATCTGCTCCGACGTACAATTTTCAGGTTTGTCTTTCAATTTTTCCGGATGCTGACATTGATTCATGATGAATCTCCTTTTTCCATTGATTATCCTCTTTATTGATGCATGATGTATTGCCGATCAAAATTGCTTTTCAAGGGTAAAAGCGTCAACCCCGTCTCCCAATACGTCAAAAGATTCATAAAACAACCGATTGTGATCCACACGAATCACCTGAAATAATTGCCGGCCTGTTGTCGCTTTTGCCATGATCGCTTTATTAGAGGCTTTGGCCTCGTAAAACTTGGGACCGCTCACCGAAACAACATAAACCGTCCCCTTCTCGTTATCATTGACCCTGATTCCATTCCTGAGCTTATGGGTTCGGCAGTAGGTGTGGTCATGTCCCTGCAATACAAGATCGACTGAATGTTTATCAAAAATGGGAACCAGCAGATCCTGAAGCCTTGAATTCTTCTGGTATCTGCCCGTCGAATATACCGGCTGGTGGATTCCGACGATTGTCCAGGCTTGGGGATTTTCAGGTAAAATCCTATCCAGCCATTTCGCCTGTTCTTCAAGTTTTTCGTTTCCGTTTAGCATGACAATTCTGACACCCTGGTAGTCAATGAAATAAACGGTCTCTTCCAGGCCATGGGGCCCGTTTTCCGGAAGGGTAAAATGGGGGCGCCAGAGACGGAACAATTTAAACGCATCGCCTTTGACATATCTTCGGTCTGGATATTCATGGTTTCCCGGGAGCATGATCATCGGCGTCACCCTGGGAATCCAGCCAAAAGCATAGAATAATTCGGCCCATTCTTCGTCCTTATCGCCATTATCAACAAGGTCGCCGACAAAAAACCAGAAATTTGCATCCGGTGCCTTTTTATAGGCAACGCGGAAAATTCGTGAGCACATGGATTTTACATTTTCTTGGGGATCACCAAAATAAACGAATGTAAAGGGCTTATGAGCGTTTTCCGCAGTCTTGAACTGGTTCCATTCACTCCAGTTATCCCCCGTACCCACCCGGTAGGCATAAGTCGTATTCGGTTTAAGGTTTTTAAAAACAGCAGAATAAAAATAAACATCCTTTTCTTTTTCCACGCTGACCTTTTCCATTACGGCATTCGCAGTTTTCAGGTTCCCTTGTAAATCAGGCGAATCCGCTTCCGGAACGATCTGGGCCTCCGGGTTCTTTACTTTGCAGCATGTTCTCCAGTTGACAGACTGGTTTTTTGAAGGATCTTGGGTTAAATTTAAGATGATCCTTTCCGGTGGACAATCACTCCAATGGCATGATCGTTCATCCCCCGATTTATCGATCCCCTGTTTTTTCGATACAGCACAGCCGTCGGTGAGCAGCAGGGACAGACATAACAAAAATATTTTAAAACAGGTGCCGGATTTGCTTTTAGAAATGCCCATTTGGTTTCCTTCAATTTTATTCCTCTAAGCGATCCATATTTCAATGAAAAATAATACAGAAATTCCATAAGGTTCACCGGACTATGATGAAACTTTCCAGTATACCAGCTCCGAATGATTCCCCACAGGCCAGACCACCATGAATTTTTTATCGGGATTCCACAGGGCAATCTGCTCGAATCCAACAAATTGCCGCCCATGCTGAATCTCCACATGATCCAGCCAGACCGGAAATCCGCCGGTTTCCTGAACCTGAATGGTCTGAATCCATGAGACCGCCGGCACCCGCACTGCCGTGGTTGCTGTATTCAAGAACAAGCACCCTGGGTTTTGGTCCGACGCAATTCCTTTAAGACCGCCACATGACTTGCGCTGATGAAAGCGTGATTTGGAAAATGGTCAAAAAAATTTTTCCCATCATTACCATTAATTCAGTTAAAAAGCTGGGCCTTGAGGTCGGCAAAGAGGCTTATGCAATGATAAAATCCTCCAGCGTGATGATCGCCGTTGATTAAAGTTTTTATGTCATTATATCTAAATGTTATACAAAAAGATCCAGGGACAGATATTTATGCCACCTTTTTCAAATTAACCGCACACACCTTGTATTCCGGCGTCTTGGTAGTCGGATCCAGCGCCGAGTGGGTCAGCCGGTTGGCGGCATTTTCCATGAAATGCATGGGTATAAACACCACTCCAGGGTTAACCCTATCGGTTATCAGAGTTTTTGTCATAATCTCACCGCGGCGACTGCTGGTTTTGATCTCCTCTCCTGACTCGATCTGCAACTTCCGGGCATCGTCGGGATGAATTTCGATGAAGACCTCAGGGTTCTCATGATGGAGCGTGGCGCATCTGCGGGTCATTGTTCCCGTAAGATAGTGGGTAAAAATGGTTCCGGTGGTCAGCCAGAAGGGATATTCATTGTCCGGGGCCTCAGCAGGCGGGCGGTAATCAATGGCCTGAAACTGCCCTCGACCACGGGTAAATTGACCTTTGTGCAAATACTGGGTGCCGGGATGTTCCGGGGTGGGACAGGGCCAACAGAGTCCTTTTTCATTCAACCGGTCGTAACTCATGCCGCCATACGAAGGTGTCAGGCCGGCCATCTCGTCGAATATTTCTTCTGCGGATTGGTACTTCATGGGGTAATCCATTCGAGTAGAGAGTTCCTGGATAACTTCCCAGTTGGTCTTTCCGGGGATGGGTGGAATGGCCTGACGGACCCGCTGAACCCGGCGCTCCGAGTTGCTGAAAGTCCCTTCCGTTTCGGCAAAAGAGGCCGCCGGGAGAACCACATGCGCCAATGCCGTAGATGAGGTGGGGAAGATGTCCATGACCATGACAAATTCAGCAGACTCCATCGCACTCTGCACATAGTTGGCATCCGAATAGCTTACAACCGGATTGGCGCCGAACACCACCAACCCCTTGACCTTCCCTTCCTTGATGGCCTGTATCTGCTCAATCATGGTTAGGCCAGGAGTCGCGGACAGCTTGGTCTTCCAGGCCGCCTCGAATTTTTTTACGTTTTCCGGAACCGTAATATATTGATAGCCAGGAAAGACGTTGGGCAAGGCGGCCATATCACAGGCCCCCTGCACATTGTTCTGACCCCGGATAGGATTCACACCGGTGGAAGGTCGTCCGATGTGGCCGCATAACATGGCCAGATTCGCCAAGCTCTTAACGTTATCCGTACCGGTAGAATGCTGAGTAATTCCCAAAACATAGACAATGGCGCTGGCTTTTGACCGTGAATACCATTCGGCCATTTTGGTGATGTCTTCAACGGCTACCCCGGTAATATCGGCAGCCCGCTCGGGTGGAAATTGCTCGATTATCTGTTCAAAAGCAGGAAAATTTTCCGTGCGTTCTTCAATAAAAGTCTGGTTGTGCCAGCCGTTTTTGTAGATAACATGCATCATGCCGTTGAGCAGCGCCACATCGGTCCCCAAATTCTGGCTCACGTGCAGATTGGCCAGTTGAGCGATTTGGGTCTTTCTGGGATCGGCCACCATCAGCTTGGCCCCATTTTCCTTGGCGCGTATCAGGCGCATGGAAGCAATAGGATGCGCAACGGTGGTATTTGAACCAATTACAAGAATACAGTTCGCGCTTTCTAACTCGACAAAAGAGTTGGTCATCGCCCCGCTACCGAACGCAGCGGCCAGCCCGGCCACCGTCGGGGCATGTCAGAGGCGGGCGCAATGGTCGATGTGATTGTGGCCGAATACGGCTCTGGCAAATTTTTGAAAAATATACGTTTCTTCATTGGTACAGCGGGCCGACCCTACAAATGCAACACTCTCCGGACCATAAGTTTCTTTCAGCCTTTTAAGTTCGGAAGTGGCATGATTCAAAGCATCGTCCCATCCGGCTTCTTTCAAAGACCCTTCCCGGCGTATGAGTGGAGTCGTCAAACGGTCCTTATGCTGAACGAATTCATGCACATTCCATCCTTTAATGCAAAGATTTCCTTCATTGGTCGGCCCGGTCTTGGCGGGAAGGGTGCCGATGATCTTTCCATCCAACACCTGCAAAATGAGGTTGCATCCAACGGCGCAATAAGGACAAGTTGTGAGAACAAGACGAAAATCCATACCAACCTCCTTTTTGTCGTTATTCTTTCAAAAGAATAACGAATGCAAAAAAATATATGAAAGTTAAATCATTTCCTGATTCTGAAGCCAGATGGTTTATTTTTCGCTATCCTTTCAAAAGAATAACGAATCCCAAAAAAATATGCGAAACTAAATTAAAACGTTTGATTCTGAAGCCATTCACTGAATTTATCCGCCAATTCCCAGAATTGAGCCACTGCGTCCTCACCAGCTGGAGTAAGTTCAGCACTGCCGCCACGGGAACCTCCCGAGGTCCGGGCCACCAGTTCTTCCCCGGCCAAATGGTTCATTGTTTTAACCAGAGACCACGCATGACTGTATGCCATTTCAAGGGAGCGGGCTGCCGCCGCAATGGAGCCGGTCTCTTTAATCTGTTCCAGAAGTACGATCCGACCCCAGCTCAAAAAAATCTCGCCATTCTTCTCGATCCAGAGGCGTCCCTTGATCTGTAGTCCTTTGGATTCAGGGCTGTGTGCTAGGCCGGTTCCCCGACCGTGGTCCGGTTTTTTACCTTTCATAACACGATTAAATTTTACCTTTCATAACGCGATTAAAAGAAATAAGTCAAGTCCAATTTAAACCGGATTTTTTAGAACTTATGTTATTTCAAGTTATTATCGGTTATTTTGTTATTTTTTTTTATGGGTCTTCAATGTCTCTCTTGACTTTGGCACCAAACCATACAAGATAGAAGTCATGGGCCCAATTTTAAGGGATGCAATACAATGAAACTATTAATCGCCATTGATGATACGGACAGCCTCGAAAGCCGTGGTACGGGCCATCTGGCCCAGATGATGATCGAAAAAATTGAACAAATGCGTTGGGGAACATGCTCTAAAATAACCCGTCACCAGCTCTTTGTCCATGATGATATTCCCTATACATCCCACAACAGTGCCATGTGTTTCAAGGCTGAAATTGATAAATACCGTTATGAGGACATCATCGTCTTCGGCATGCGGTTTCTGGAAACAGAAAGCGAGAAAGGATCGGATCCCGGGCTTTGCGTCGTGAATATGGACAATGGTTCAGGCACCGATCTTTTGACAGCCTTCGGCCGGCGTGCAAAAACGGAAGTGGTGGAAAAATCGGCTGCGTATGCGATTGCCAATGACCTGGGCATTCACCTGTCGGAACACGGCGGGAACGGCCAGGGCATCGTGGGTGCTTTAGCCGGGGCCGGGCTCAGGCTTACCGGTAACGATGGAAGGTTCAGGGGGTGGCTTTGTTACGGAAAAGCCGGTGAAACAATCTCTATAAAGGACCTTTTGGCGGATGGTTTTGTAGATATGGTTCAAAGCAAGGAAGGAGAAATCATTTCTCCCGAATTGTCGGTGCTTCTTTCCGAAGAAAAGATAAAAACCATTCTTCGGGATCACCGCCAGGTGGTCCCGGTGAGAAATACGGCCGCAGGATGTTCCATTAAATGGCAAACCCTGACCAAAAAACAGGTGAAACAGATCTGAAGCTTCGAGTACCCGTGGGACATGATTCGTAGTGCGAACCCCCTAAAAAAAGCGTCCTGCGGAAACAAATTCAACTAAAAGAGAATCCCGCCTTTTTGTTAACGGACTTGTGACCCTTTGAAAAGGTACGTCTTAAAACCCCGGCAAATAGAACGTAATCCGAAAAGGAGGCCGGCGAATCATTTCCAAACTGCAAACATCCCTTTTTCTAAGTCAACCCGCAGTCAGCGGATATTGGTAGGATACATAACCTAGACCCGTGAATCATAATGCAACGTCCGATGATCTGATTGAATATATATTGAGATATACACATGGTCGCTGTTGCCCGATGCAATCACCATCCGGACGGCATAATAGGTATTGACTTCTTGAAGCGCTTACCGAAGAATAACGTTTGGTTCCTGAAACAGAGTGTGATACGTGTTCAGCACGGTTTCTGAGATGATTTTTCCATACGAATGCAGAAGCTTATCTCTTCGGGAATGATTGAACGAAATAATTTGACGGGCAAATCAGCCGGTGCTTGGCGAAGCCGCCGGTAAGACTTTCGCAGCCGATGGTGCAGGAGCAGAGGCGGAAATGACAGTAAAGAAAAAAGGCTGGTTCATCCTTTTCCTGGTGGCGCCGTTTGCGTGTATTTTTTTCACGCTTTGTATCGGCCGCTATCCGCTGCAGCTGAATGTCGTGGCCGAAGTCCTCTGGTCCAAATTCACCTTCGGCCTTTATTCCGGGCCGGACGTTTACCAGAACATTATCTGGAATATCCGCATGCCCCGAGCCCTGTTGGGGGCCATGGTAGGCGGTTGTCTGGCGGTGAGCGGGGCAGCGTTTCAAGGGATTTTTAAAAACCCGCTGGTTAGCTCGGGAATTCTGGGGGTCAGCTCAGGCGCAGGGTTTGGTGCCGCGCTGGCGATATTGCTGTTCGGGTCTGTCTCTGCCACATACCCCTTTGCCTTGAGTTTCGGCATCCTGGCCGTGATATTCAGCTATCTCATCAGCCGGGTTTACAAATCCTCGCCCGCGATAATGCTGGTGCTGGGGGGGGTGATTGTTTCGTCGGTTTTTTCCGCGCTGATATCTTTTGCAAAGTACGTAGCGGACCCCTATGAGCAATTGCCCACCATTGTTTTCTGGCTGATGGGCAGCCTGGCCGCTGCGCGTTACGAAGATATCTTTATTGCGGGCATCCCCATGGCCTTAGGAACCGCGGGTCTGATCGGCATACGATGGAGAATTAACGTTCTGTCAATGGGGGACAAGGAAGCCCACGCACTGGGTATTAATACCGGTCTGGTGAAAGGGGTGATCATTTTCTGCGCTACGCTGGCAACCGCCGGTGCCGTGTGCGTTAGCGGGGTAATCGGGTGGGTCGGCCTTGTCATACCGCACATCGGCCGTATGCTGGTGGGAAATGACAACAACGTTCTGGTGCCTGCCAGCCTGTCGCTGGGTGCCTGCTTTCTGATCCTTGTAGATAACCTGAGCCGCATGCTGACCGGATCCGAAATTCCACTGGGCATCCTCACGGCACTAGTGGGCGGACCGTTTTTTGTGTTCCTGCTTAAAAAAACAAAGGGAGGCGGCTGGTAACCCATGTCCATTATTTCAGTTACAAACGCTTCGTTCGGATACAACGGTGCAGACGTTTTTAGCGATATTTCATTTTCCGTTCTGAAAGGAGAGCTGTTCTGCCTTCTGGGCCCCAACGGCAGCGGCAAGACAACTCTTCTGGACTGTATCCTGGGGACTCTGAAACTGAAAAGCGGCCGGATTATGATCAGCGGACAGGACAGCAGCACCTTTCGCCCAGGCCTTACCGCCCGGCACATCGCGTACGTTCCCCAGAAGCACGAGCGCACCTTTCCCTACACGGTGCTGGACATCGTGAAAATGGGACGGGCTTCGCATACCGGCCTTTTCAGCACCCCGTCCCGGGCCGACAGACAGATGGCGGAGGCCGTACTTAAGGATATGGGTATCGAGTCTTTGCAGGACCGGCCCTACACGCAACTGAGCGGGGGCGAAACCCAGCTGGTGCTGATTGCAAGAGCCCTGGTGCAGCAGACCCCCATTATCATTTTGGATGAACCGACGGTCCATCTGGATTTCAGAAATGAGCTGAAAATACTGGAAACCATAGTACAGCTGGTTCGGAACAACGGCATTACGGTGCTTATGGCGACCCATTTTCCCAACCACGCGCTTTATTTTCAAAACAACGGGGTCCGTACGACCGTCGCAATGCTCAGTGAGAAAAAATTTCTGGACATCGGCACCCCGGATGAGGTGGTCAGCAGAGACCATCTCTGTAAGCTCTACAGGGTTGACACCTGTTTAGTGAACTACCAGTGTGGCAACGGCATGCATAAACAGGTTATCCCCATCAGCACTTTGGATTAGGGGCTGTCCTGCCCCTCCCGGGGAGGACGGAAAGGGAGCAGAAAACCAATGAAACTTCTAAAAAAATTACGCCGAGTCGGTGTCACAGGCCTGGCGCTGTTTTGCGGCATATGGCCTGCAGGCCATGCGGACTGCGCATGGGGACAGCCAACCTCCGGCCCGAAAGAAACGGTGCCGGTTGTGGATTGTATCGGCCGCAAGGTCAACGTACCGGCCAGGGTCGAACGGATCGCTTGCCTTTATGCCTTTGCCGCACACGTGGTGGTCATGCTGGACCGCGGCAAGAACATCGTGGCGGTTTCAAAAGGACCCAAACGTGATGTTCTGCTGAATCGTCTTTGCCCGGAAATCGGAAACGCTCTCGTTCCAAAAGGCCAGGGGAACATCAACACTGAAGAGCTTCTGCTGGCCAAGCCCGATATCGTATTTGTTCCTGGCGAAATCGGCCGCAACAAATCCGAGCTCCAAAAGATGGCGCTTTTTCAGCTGCCGGTTTTAACCGTTGATTATCAGGATATTGCCGGACAGCAGCGTGCCATCGCAATGATCGGTGAGGCCATCGGTGCACGGGAGCGCGCCGAGGCCTATAATCGATACTACAGCCGCTGCATCGATAGGGTCAGGGAGGGTGTAATCCATATTTCGCCGGATCAGCGTGTGCGCGCCTATCTGGCCACAGTGGAAGCGACACGCACCTATGGCGAACAGTCGCTTCCAGCCGAGTGGATGCGCCTGTGCGGAGTGGTGAATGTAGCGGCAGATCAGCCGCTTTCCATTCAACAGGGAGAGCAACATGTCAGCCTTGAGCAGATTCTGCTGTGGAACCCCGAGGTCATTTTCACCAATGAACCGGGCGTGGCTGCGACGATAGCACGGAATTCAAAGTGGTCGTCCATTCAGGCCGTTCAGCAGAAAAAGATCTACCAGATGCCCATCGGCATATCTCGGTGGGGTCACCCCGGATCGCTGGAGACACCGCTGGCCATGTTGTGGACAGTTAAAATCGTTTATCCGAACCTCTTCACCGGGATGGACATCAAAAATGAAGTCGAAAAATTCTACAGGGAATTTTTCAGGCTAAAGGTTACCGATGACCTTTATGAACAAATGCTGTTCGGAAAGGGCATGCGCAAACCAAAACACAAAAAGTGACCGCTTTAAGTAAGGTAATTTCGAGGTTCTTCCGTAACCCCATAAATCGTCACCGGTTCAATGTTATTTTAAAATCAGGTAACCCCTCAATTGACAGTTTAATCCAACAAGCGAGCAGAAAATGGGCAAATTAATTAAAGAAAAATCTGACAAGGGAAGGCTTCACATAGATTCCCCGCTCATGGGAGAATCTTTGGTCAGCAAGGCGTTGCTCAGGCAGACAGAGGCAACGGAATATTTTCGGATGCATCCGGACATTAATGTAATTAAGATAGGCGGGCAAAGCATCATGGACCGGGGCGGAAGGGCGCTATTTCCAATTCTTGAGGCTCTGATAGAGGCCAAGGACAAACATAAGATTCTGTTGATGACCGGCGGAGGAACCCGCGCACGTCATGTGTATAATATCGGAGTGGATTTGGGGATGCCTACCGGCGTGTTGTCTAAACTGGGGGATAAAGTATCCTGGCAAAATGCAGAAATGCTTTCGGTTCTGTTGGCAAAACATGGCGCCGTTAAGATCGGCCATGGAGACAACCTGGAACAGTTGACCATGTTTTGCCGGTTGGGGTATATGCCCATTACCTACGGGATTCCGCCCTACGGTTTTTTTGAGCACCCGTCCGAGCATGGCTCAATACCCCCGCATCGAACGGATTGCGGTGCTTTTCTCCTGGCGGAAAATATCGGCGCTCGATCTTTAATATTTCTTAAGGATGAACAGGGGCTTTTTGACAAGGACCCTAAAAAAATTCCCGAATCAGAGGTTGCAACGCTTAGATTTTACGATCGTATTTCCGCCCGGGAACTCATGGCGCTGGATCTGGATGATTTAATCATCGAACGTCCGATACTCGCACTCCTGCAAAGGGCGAAGTGTTTGAAGGAACTTCAAATAATAGATGCATTAAAGCATCCGGAACACATATCGGCAGCATTAAACGGCGAGCATGTGGGCACCATCATCTACAAAGAATAATAGAGGGCTGGTGTTTTTTCGTTGAATCCATTTGTTTGTCATTTGGTGCTTGGAATTTGTAATTTTAAATACAAACCCCCATGGCAAAGCCGAAAAACTCTGACCCCCGCTATGCGGGACAGGCTTGGCCCATCGAAGATCCCGTATTACGGGGAAGGACCAGGTTTCATAGTGGGGAATAAACGGATTGAGTTGCGCTACGATTTTACTCATCACTGTTTTTTTGATCTTTTCCGGCTTTTAAATAAATGATCTCGGCTCCGGTTTCGCTGCTGATTTGATCCAATTCTTTTTTGCGGATATGTTCGACGTAAATTTTGACGTCAGAACCGCTGACACCAACGACGCGAAACCTTGGTTTTTTTTCGCCCTTTTCAACCTTGCGTCTTTCACGAACAAATATTTTGGTTGCCATTTTTACCTCCCATATGCTATTGTTAATAAAATTATATTAGTTAATCAAATATATATCCTTATAGGATATATGTCAAATAAAAATGTCAAAATCGCGTAAAAAATCACTGAATCCAGGTTCTAAGAAAGTCGAACGGTATATCCAGTCGTCTATTTTAATGGCGTTAAAGATCAGGTCGTCATATGGCTATGAACTCATTAAGGAAATTTCTCGTTTTGGCTTCGTGGAAGGCCAGGCGCCGCCCGGAATGATTTATCGTCACCTGAGAGATTTGGAAGAAAATGGTCTGGTTTCATCAGAGTGGCAAACGGAAGGGACCGGCCCGGCAAAAAGAGTCTACCAGCTGACACCGGAGGGCAATGAGGTTCTTGATGTTTGGATTGCCTATATGAAAAATCAAGTGGAAAAACTAATAAATTTTATAGAAATCTATCAAAAAAATAAAATTAAATAAAAGGACGGTATATATACCCAATTGCTTCTGAAAATTCTCGATAGTTGTATTGGCTTTTTATAATTTCATGACACAGTTATGATGATTACTTTTATATGATAGGCACAAAATACCTTGCCGGGAAGTTTCCTGCAGCATGTCGAAGCTCCCGGCTTTTTAAGGGTGTAGCGAAGCGAAAATCCCTTTTCCAAGGTCAGGTGGGCGGGTCTTTCGCTTCGCAATACCCGTTGTTAGAAATTTATTCTGGCGCCGCCATATAGGGTTCTGCCCTCCCTCGGAAAACCGTAGGCCTCTTCGTAATCCTCATCGAACACGTTGTCCACGCCCAGATAAACGCGCAACCCGCTTTTTGAAATCGCCTGTTCCAGTTTGAGGTTAACCACGGTATAGTCATCGAGTTTTCGCTTTTGAAGGGGCGCGGTGCGTGAATAAAAGTACTGGTCGGCCACGTAAATAACACCGGCGTAAGCGGACAGCCCGAAACCGAAACCGTATTGGGTTTCAAAGGTCAGTTTGTGTTCCGGCCTGTATTGGAGCTCTTCTTTTTGGGTATCTGTGGATTTGTCCTCTGTATCCATGAACGTGTAGCCGGCCCGCAGCAGGAGGTTTTTGAAATACCGGGTTTCGGCGGTCAGTTCCACACCCTGAAAGCGATATTCATCGTTGTTCTGGAATGTATCTGTGGGCGGTATTTTTTCAATGTAATCCTGAACATCAATATAAAACCCGGTCAGCGAAAGGGTGGTGTGTTCAAAAAGCCGCTGCTCGATCCCCAGTTCGTAGTTGTAAGATGTTTCAGGGGTTAAATCAGGATTCCCTTCATCCACCCCATAAAGTTGACGAATGGACGGAAACCGGATTTTTCGGGCGGCGGAAGCCCTGATGCGGGTGTTTTCAAAGACATCATAATGGGCGCCCGCGAGAAAACCGAAATCATCGTCGTTATCACCGGAATCCTTGTCAAGCCAGTGATGGCTGTAACCGAACACCAGACCGAACCGATCAAAGGGGGACACCTCGTATTCAATGGCCGTGGAATAAATCTTCACCGACCGGTCTATACTTTCGTTTTGGATAACATTGTCGGACTCGAATTCCTGTTTTTCACCACTGAATGAAAGGGTAAAAAAGCCCATTTTTTCAAGGTCGACGGAAGGTTGCAGTGTCCCGCCCTGGATTTTGGTGGTGTTCCTCAGGGCATAGGAGTTTCTTTTATCCATGGTATTGTAATTGCTGTCATCGTACCGATTCTCATCTTCATCCAGACGATTGGCAAAGAGCCATCCGCGCACACCCAAAGGCCCCGGCAGATCGCCGTTTATGGAAATCTGTCCGGAAAAACCGTCGTAATCGTCAATTCTTTCGTATTTGGGGGTGCTGGCAAAGTCATCCTCTTTATCGTTAATGGTAATCGGCGGCTTTCCGAATTCACCCCTGAGCGTGTTGGCGACCAACCCGATTTGCCAGTTAGCATTTGGAGCGTACCCAAGGTTGGCAAAAAGGTTCTGGTGTTTTTTATCGCTGTTTTCCCTCAGTCCGCCGTCCTCTTCCGAAGTGGCCTCAAAGTCGTCGGATACTTTAAAACCGTCGCTGTCCAGCGCGCTGGCGCTGATAAAAGCGTCAAATCCGCCTTTGGCGCCGGAGACACTGAGGCTTCCCAGGTTTCGGTGCCGTTCTCCGGTTTCCATCCTCACTTCACCCTGAACGCCCTCGGTCCCTTTTTTGGTAATGACGTTGATCACGCCGCCGAGTCCACCCTGCCCGTACAGTACCGAGTGGTTGCCATAGGA
>ENA-OSEO01004968-OSEO01004968.1-sediment-metagenome-genome-assembly--contig:-NODE-4968-length-13291-cov-6.585061_pt1 | contig 13291 bp, 13 predicted proteins | sample MGYA00237883_ERZ534232 | MGnify/ENA metagenome assembly ERZ534232
ATTTAATTAGCCTAACCGGCTGCTTGCCAGTCTGTTATATTCATATGACGGTCATAACTCGGAAAGTAGGGCTAGAACCTTTTTAGACTGAACTCATAGATAAAATTCAAATTAGTTTCAATTCCACTATGGTACGGCTGAAAGTCTAATAATGTATTTGCTATGAAATCCAATTCCGGCGTTTCAATTCCACTATGGTACGACTGAAAGCACTTTTCTGCTGTGGCTTGTAAACAATGTTCCCTTGTTTCAATTCCACTATGGTACGGCTGAAAGCCTAATTAAAGCAATGGCTAAAAAGGCTGGTTCATAGTTTCAATTCCACTATGGTACGGCTGAAAGGTAATACTTTGCCGAATCTGCCCCAAATGCTGCAAGGTTTCAATTCCACTATGGTACGGCTGAAAGGGGTAACTGTTTTACTGAATGTACGGTAAATAGCGCGTTTCAATTCCACTATGGTACGGCTGAAAGTTTGTTTCAACAAGTTCCAAAGGTGAACTAATATTCAGTTTCAATTCCACTATGGTACGGCTGAAAGCTCTCGCCTGTTCCAATAAAGCGTTTGTGTAATTTCGTTTCAATTCCACTATGGTACGGCTGAAAGTTTGAAGGAGGTGATGATTTTTTCAATCAATTGTATTGTTTCAATTCCACTATGGTACGGCTGAAAGTTGCAAGATTTAATGCAATTTCTCTAAGCTCACATGTGTTTCAATTCCACTATGGTACGGCTGAAAGCTTTTTCAATTGCCTGTGACAGAAATTCGATATTACGTTTCAATTCCACTATGGTACGGCTGAAAGCTAAAGATTTTGATGTAAATCAAAATTATCATATTCGTTTCAATTCCACTATGGTACGGCTGAAAGATCCGCATCATCATCTAATGTTCCGGCTAAACGAGTTTCAATTCCACTATGGTACGGCTGAAAGTTGGATAATTTTACTGACAAAAATGCCAAACGAAGATGTTTCAATTCCACTATGGTACGGCTGAAAGAGGCTATTCTGATCTATACCCCAAAAATTTACCATCGTTTCAATTCCACTATGGTACGGCTGAAAGCTCAATATTAGAAGAAGCAGCAAATGAATATTTTGAAGTTTCAATTCCACTATGGTACGGCTGAAAGATTTAACTTTCGGAGATTACAAAAAAATAATTTCGAGTTTCAATTCCACTATGGTACGGCTGAAAGACTGAATTTTCAGATAAAAAACGGCGAAAATAAAGGGTTTCAATTCCACTATGGTACGGCTGAAAGCCGTTGTAACTGTCGAAATAGGCAGACCATATCTAAGTTTCAATTCCACTATGGTACGGCTGAAAGGTAGTTTTCATTTGATTTGTTTTGACCTGGATTGTAAGTTTCAATTCCACTATGGTACGGCTGAAAGTCTGATGGAATGAGCATAATGGCAGTACTGAATTTGTTTCAATTCCACTATGGTACGGCTGAAAGTTAATATTTCATCGAGATCAAGCCCCTGGCGCTTCAGTTTCAATTCCACTATGGTACGGCTGAAAGTTTAAAGGTTTGACAGCAGAAAAGAGTACATCGCCCGTTTCAATTCCACTATGGTACGGCTGAAAGTTAACGGTCAAAATCTTTCCGGCCTGGATGTGTTTTGTTTCAATTCCACTATGGTACGGCTGAAAGTCCTTACTTCCAACAATCATTCTTGACTGCTGCGCCGTTTCAATTCCACTATGGTACGGCTGAAAGGCCCCTGCTTCCTTCTTTGTTTTACTGCTGATACTTGTTTCAATTCCACTATGGTACGGCTGAAAGCAGGTTTGCACGGGGAGAGACAGCTGCAGATCTCTTGTTTCAATTCCACTATGGTACGGCTGAAAGTATAAAACATAGCTGTTCCGGTTAAGGTTATAGTTGTTTCAATTCCACTATGGTACGGCTGAAAGAGACGAAGATGCTGAAGGTATTCGTCGTCATATACTGTTTCAATTCCACTATGGTACGGCTGAAAGAAAAGGACGTAAAGGTTGACTTTGACAATCTGGATCGTTTCAATTCCACTATGGTACGGCTGAAAGCAGGAAGAATTTTCATTATTTTCTCTATTCCTACAATGTTTCAATTCCACTATGGTACGGCTGAAAGCAGCATGGCCTCCTGTTAAATCAATAACTTTCCCTGAGTTTCAATTCCACTATGGTACGGCTGAAAGTAGTTTTTTGAAATCGCCATGATCGAATAAAAAAAGTTTCAATTCCACTATGGTACGGCTGAAAGATTGAGGTTAATGAAGAATGTGTATTTGATAACGGGGTTTCAATTCCACTATGGTACGGCTGAAAGTCATCATTGGAAACCCAGTCCTTATTTGTTGAGTAGTTTCAATTCCACTATGGTACGGCTGAAAGTCTACAAATTTCGGTTTCTGCCGTAGTCGCAAATGTGTTTCAATTCCACTATGGTACGGCTGAAAGTATTTATCAATGTAGGTGTACCTGTATAATTCACCGGTTTCAATTCCACTATGGTACGGCTGAAAGCATAATCTCTGAAATAATCAAGAATGAAATAATTTTGTTTCAATTCCACTATGGTACGGCTGAAAGTGAAAGGGTTTGATGAAAATGTCCGGGTGATTTCAAGTTTCAATTCCACTATGGTACGGCTGAAAGAATAGTAACACCACTACGATATTTAGTTTCTGCTAAGTTTCAATTCCACTATGGTACGGCTGAAAGTTTCGCTTATTTTTTCTTCCCCTGTTTCTTCTATCATGTTTCAATTCCACTATGGTACGGCTGAAAGAACATAGCTGTTCCGGTTCCGGTTAAGGTTATAGTTGTTTCAATTCCACTATGGTACGGCTGAAAGAATTATTTTTTTAACCATTTTAATTTCTCTTTTGGCGTTTCAATTCCACTATGGTACGGCTGAAAGTGTTTGTTTCTATTGTGGTACAAATAATTGATTGTTGTTTCAATTCCACTATGGTACGGCTGAAAGCCAGTTCTTCAATTAAACTTAATAACTTGTCTTTTGAGTTTCAATTCCACTATGGTACGGCTGAAAGTGTTCTCCGCCTTTGAGTACTTCCTGTTTTGTTAGGTTTCAATTCCACTATGGTACGGCTGAAAGATCGAGATTTGTAGCGAGAATGAAAAAATTACCACTGTTTCAATTCCACTATGGTACGGCTGAAAGACACCATCAAATAAAATTCCATTTGATTTATATGTGTTTCAATTCCACTATGGTACGGCTGAAAGTTTTAATAACCTCCTGAGTTTGTGTTTCAATCTCCCGTTTCAATTCCACTATGGTACGGCTGAAAGTCGTTCGACGACTTAAAAAATATATTTGATTTTGAATCAATTACAAATATAAACAAACTGTTTTAACTGGCAAATGGTTGTCGATAACCAATAGCGGAAAAACCCCGGGATTTCGACAACACTACTTATCGTTTTGATTTTCAGTATGTCAAAGAACAATAGATTTTGTGAAGAACGTTTTATAAGTAATAGTCTTAAAATGCACCAGGGATTTCGACAACCCATTTCTATAAAATGTTATCAAGGATGCTGCGTTCTTTTCCTATAATTTCTTTGTCAAGCCACTTTTCCTGACGGGTTTTAAAAATAATAAAACTGTCATCTTCCAAATCCATAATTTCATTGGCCCGTATTTTCAATTCTTCGAGTTTTACCTCCGAAATTTCTCCCTCAAACACTGAATTCTGAATCCAGCTGAGGTACTGACGGCAAAGCTTCAGCATTTTGCCCACCCGTTTTTGTCCAACGTCGTAAACTGCTATAATGTACATTACCAATATACTTTAAAAGGTTTATATTCCTCCATTTCCAATATATGCTTTACCAATTTGTAGCACTCAAGTTTTATCAAATGTTTATAGCTCACATTCCGGTTTAGTGTGCGGTGTTTAATGGTTTCACCGAGCCTGGTTTCAAATGCCTTCACAAATTTCTTTTTCCCATTAGGTTTCAAAGTAACCGAATTGAGGCCGGTTTCAAAATCATCAGGCTGGATCTCTCTCTTGTTCACAACTTTAAAAATCACACGGTCAACCAAAATAGGTTTAAATATTTCGGCCAGATCAAGCGATAGAGAAAATCGACGTTCACCGGGCTGATGCAGAAATGAAATAAGCGGATTAAGCTGCGTTTGGTGAATAGCACGCAGGCACTGGCTGTAGCACATCATATTACCAAAAGAGATAAGTGCATTAACTTCGTTTAGCGGCGGACGGTAACTTCGGCATCCCATTTCAAAATTTTTCAAAATAAGGTTAAACGCTTCGTAATAATTCCGCCTGATATTGCCTTCGGTTCCCATAAGCTCATCAATGGCTGTGGTTTGCAGAATCTTTTCAGCAAGTATTTCAATGGACAAAATAATTTCCGTGAGATCTTTTCCCCGGTTATCATAATAACGCAGGTTTTTTACCATGTTAAACGCAGCACCGGTAAGGATGCGCTGTGCCAGATCGATTCTTTTCTTTTTGTTTTTATGAAAATCGGTTTGTGCCAGCAACACTTTACCCGACAACAATGAATCACGTGGCATAAACGACCCTGTGTAATTTTCATAGTAGTCGAAAAAATGAATGGGTATTTGCTGCCGTCCCAAAAAATTGTAAAGCGCTGAATTGGCATCAAGGTTTCCGAAACAGTAGAGTTCATCTACATTTTCCACCGGCAGGAAACGTGGTTTTTCCTCATTTCCTTCCTCATCGTACGGAGTAAATTTCAGAGTATTGTCGCGCCGTTGGAGCCGGCCGGGATTGAACAAATAGTAAGTTTTTTTCATAGTTTACTTTTAAACCCAGATGAAGCTTAAATTCCTGTCAGAGATAAAAAATTATTCTGTAGCATAGCAAAAATCAAAATATGAACAATTCCGACACTTGGTGATGGGTAGCATTTCCGGAACTATTTCTGCCTCGATTATATCTTTAATCTTTTTCAGTTTTTCTTCAATGTATTCCCTATCGGGTTGAGTAAGCAACACATCCTCGGTTTTTCGCAACCGGGGATATTCCAGCAATCCGGTGGCGTTAATCCCATTCTTTTCCAGTACTAACAAATAGTATTTCACCTGCCAGATGTGGGCTTCTTCACGTTTGTTGGATTTCTTGATTTCATGTACAACATTATTTTTCGTGTCGAACCAGTCGACTTTAATACCTTCAATAGAAATTTCCTTAAATCGCTCACTGCGCTGTCTATAGCTGTTTTCGTGAATAAGCTTGCCTTCATAGACTGCCTCAGAAGTCTGCTCCATGTTAATACCATTGGCAAACAACCAAAGCTTTCGGTGGCAGATGCTGTAGTAATTGAAATGGGTACCAGTGATGTTCATATTTGTTTGGAATAATTTATATTGAATAGTAATTTGAGCCAAAAAGGTAGTTCATTATCCTTATAATTTTCAGACATTTTATGAATTTCAGAATAGATTATCTGGGTTACATGATCTCCCAACCGTTTCATTTTAAAGTGGAACCAATTTTCGCTTTGCCACTGGTCACCTGGTAAGTGTATTATTTCGGGAAAAGCCTCCTGTTTTATCCCAGTCAGTTCTTCAATGGTTTTAAAGGGAACAAGAGCCAGTTCCATGGTGACAGTATCATCGGAAAGGTGAAGAGGCAGTTCGATGTAGGATAGATTCTGAGGGTTTTTCGCAACCCGCTCAAGGTCTTCAATCAATTGTTGAATGTATTTTTCCATATAATTCGAATTTTTTGTTTTTAAGTTCTGTTAAGAACGGCAGTTTGGTAGCAGATAATTGCCAATATTACCCTATAGCTCCTTATGAGGTTAAGTCTGCCAAAAAACAACCTTGTTCCCATTCCATAAACTCCTTTAGTGTAACAGTACTATCCCAAAATTCCCAATATAGCCGGTTTATGAAGCATATTAAAAATGAGATAAACGAGTTCATTGATATCAGGTTTTTTAAACCACCCGAAATCAACTTTAATATCGAATTAGATTAGTTTTTTCATAGCAATGATTTTAAAAATGTTGTGAGTTCATTATATGTAACATCAAAATCAGGTAAATCAGTAGAAGCTATCTGATTAGAAAGACTTTGAACCCAGGCTCTTTTGTTTCTCAGGGCTTTTTCTTCATTTACAAAATCCTGTATTCCGTTAATTATCAAATCTTTATGTGCCGATTTTTTCAAGAGCAATTCTTTTAATCCGGGAGGGATTGGTTCCGCCGATTTGCTCAGATACCATACATCGTAAACATCACGCGGTCGATTTCTTTGTTTCAGGGCTCTGATTTTTTCAGAAAGTATTTCTTTAAAATCATAACATGCAACGCTGTTCTTAACTAAGTCAGCATCAGAATAAGGATGTATTATATCTTTTTCCATAGCTGGTAACAGAAGCTTTTCAGAAAAGCTGATATCAAGATTTATGCTTGTTTGCCAACGGGAAGGTGGTAATGGCCGTTGATTGGGATTGTGATCTGCTCCCCAGAACCTGATTACTACTTTATATCCTTGTGGAATATTTTCCGATTGTTGTTCGTACAAATCCGCAAGATGAAACTTAACCCCTGATTCTTCCGATGCTTTCTTTATTATCTTATTGATAAACGGCCTGTTAACATCAAATCCGGCATCAAGTAATGTAAAGTCGAGGTCTTCTGAATACCGGTAATCTTTAATAAAACATTTGTGCAGGCAGGTACCGCCTTTAAATACATAATTATTTCGCACATCAGCAAAAGAAAACATAGCATTCAGGAAATGCCCCAGTACCCAGTCTTTGTCGATGGTTATTTTCGAGACTCGTTTCCTGTTTGCTATTTCAACTATCTCTTTTTGCTTAATCATTTCAGTATAAAGGATTTGCAATTTCGAGAATCTCCTTTTCATCCATATTTAATATCAGCCTCCATTTATTGAGATATTTTCCCTTTGCTGGCAGGCCTGCATCAAACGGATTGTATTTTTCATTACATGCATCTGCTGCGTATTTTAGGAAATAGTCCATTTTAGGTTTATTCAATAATTCTGTCAGATAAGCAAGCCGTTTTGTAACCGCTATATTGTTTATCGCTTTACAATAAATTGTCATTTTGCGAGCGCTTAATCTGGCTCTGTTGAAAGCCTTAATAATCTCGTTGTAGCCGCCGGCGTATTGCGGAAGGTCAAAACAATCGACGATAGTCTTTTCAACATCTGTCATATACCAGGTATGGTTGCCATATCCCACTGTTTCATATCCTACAAGTTTTTCAGGTTTTACGGTTACAAAATGAAAATGAGAACCTATACCAAATACCGAACGCTCACCTCTGCGCCTGCTATTTTGAACAAAAATTTTATTCGGGAACTGTTCTGTTAACCCATGTGCATTCAATGCCGACCAATAAGCGATACCGCCGTCAGGCGCCATAAAGCAGGCAATTACATTCTCATCGGTAAAATGCCGGCGTCTGTATTTACCTTTTTCAATCTGAATAATTACCTGGCCCTGTGTGAGATACCACATAGCGCTATGAACCGAACTCTTTCTTAACCCCGTTTCTTTTAGCAGCATCGGTAATGAAAACACATCCCAATGATTCTCATTAATAGCATTTAATATTAAAGCCTGTGGATTCATAATTCAATAACTTAACATGGCTTCAAATATAGCAAAAAGCTAAAAATAGTAACATAATAGGTTAATCTATTTGAAAATTATTTTTTTCGCATTGAACCTGTTTTTCAATCCTAACTGGATTCAGAACCCTGGCAGGATTGGTTAAAGGATAGTTTCAAATTCTGTTTTTGCTTTGATATCAAGTTGAAGGCCCAATTCATCATCGTATTTCCGTTTAATAACAAATACTTTTTGTTCTAATAATTTGTGCGTTTTTAGCGACTCAACGTACTCTGTTTGAATATCAATTCCTTCATTATGAATCATTGCGTTAAACCGTTTTGACGATATTTGAACTTTCAAATTTTCTGCTTCTATGAATTTATTTTGTTCCAGGAGATTTCGGTATTCACCTAAAAATATTGAGGGTAATACCTTTGCTCCGTCGAATTGTTCGTAGAAATCTTCTTCTTGTTTTTGATTATAAATGAATGGTTTCATTTCATTTTCAATAAAATTATCAAGAAGAGAAGTGATTTTGTCAAATTCTTCTTTATCCACTTTGTCCCAATCAGGGTATACAAAATCTATCATTTGCTGCAATTCTTCTTCTTTGATGATTCCAGTACCAATTTTCTCCTTCTCCTTTAGAATTTGAAGGGTTCGCCCAATTACTTTCTCGTTTTGATAGATATATTTATCCGCTTGATTTCTTTCTTCAAAAACGATGCAATCAGAAATTCCCTTGTTTCTTTTTCTGTTTACTCGCCCAAACCGTTGAATTAAAGCATCAAATGGTGCGGGTTCAGTATAAATTACATCAAAATCTAAATCCAAGCTAACTTCAATTGCCTGTGTACCCACCAATAATTTTATATCAGTATTGAAAAGTAATTTTTCCTTCTTACTTCGGTCATCTGCATTGAATGCGCTATGAAGTAATACCTTATTTTTGCAGGCCAATGCTTCATAAATATTCTGGGCTTGTTTTACAGTGTTACATACTACCAATACCTTTTTGCAATTATCCAGGTATTCCTGAATTAAACTTAAATTGTTGTTTAACAAACCTTTTTTTACTATAATCCTGTGTCTGTCAAATTCTTTATAAAGCTCCTGGCTTGCAGAGACTGAAGTATAATTTCTGATAGAACTTTCCAATTCTTTTCGCAGAAATGAAGGTAAAGTTGCAGTCATTATAAAGACTTTTACTCCCAAGTATTTTGTTGCAAACTTTAACAAACTGATTATTTGAGCAAATACTTTTGGATTGTAGGCATGAATTTCATCAAAAATAAAATAAGCACCAGTCCATTCGAATAATCCTTTTTCAAAACCTTTTAAAGCAAATATATTTTTGAGTAATTGGAAAGGTGTTACTATTTTTAACGGTGTTACAAGCGTTTTGTATTGTTCCTTTATTTCTTGTTTGCGTTTTTCATCTACCATATCGTCGTTTTCAAACTTTGCCTCGATAAAAGCAGACAATTTCCCGTGTAATAATCCAACTTTATTTGGAATATTATTTTCCAATCGTTCATACATTGCATTAATGGAGGCAGTGAATGGAAGAATATAGAAAGCCCGTCCATTACCTTGTATTGTTATTTGATTCTGAAGCCATAACAACGATGTCTCCGTCTTCCCTGAACCAGTAGGTGAGGTTAAAATTGTATTGCCAATCAACAAACAAGCTTTTTTTTGATGTTCGTAAAACTCATAACCGGATTCATGCAAATATCGAAAATCATCAACATTTAAATTGAATATTGTGTCAATGCCAGCTGAAGCCAAATGGTCACATTGTTTAAATGCACCTGCTAATAAAAGCAACTTTATTTGTTCTTTTTTATCTCTAAAATGCTCTTTAATAAATTGTTGAAGTCGCCTTCTTGGATTGTGAATAATCGGCGCTCGTAAATCAAAACAATAAGACTTTAACAACTTTAATACTTGTTCAACAAAAATATTATTTTCAAATTCTTTTTCAAATGTGCAAACTTCCTCTGTTCCTCCTAAATCAAGCCCAAAATCATCATCAGTACCATAACTTTCAAGATTTAGGATGAGCGTTTCAAAATCTTTGTGATGTCCTGCAATTATTAAGTAAATAAGTTCAATCTCATCACTGTTCAACGATTGGATAAAAGGCAACGAAAATAACTCGTGCCGTTGGTATCTCCAAGCATTTTTTAGTCCGCGTAAAAGATTTTGAAATTCTTTATGGGCTTTCCCCAAATCGTGAAAAACAATTATGGTTCTCAATAACTCCCAAAAGTTATTGGTAAAAACAATTTCTTCAATTTTGGGAAATGAATTTTTGAGCATTCCCTCCATCTTCAAAGCATCATCGATATGCGCTTTTAAAGTTTGCGGAGGATTTGATTTTGCTAACAGTTCCATATACGTTTAATTGTCCCTTACAGGATTTCAAATCCTGTAAAAAATGTATAACTAAATCGAAAAATTCAATCGATGAAAATAAATGTCTATATCCTTTTCATCAATAAAGTCGGTATAAGCATTAATTCTATCACTACCTATATTATTCGAAAAGCAAGAAATAACAGAGTAGGGTTCAGTCCCAATATTCTTTCGGGGAATGGTATTGGTAAAATATTTTGGCAGTGCCTGAATTTCTCCCGGAAGAAAATTATCAGAAAATGGGACCACCTGACCTTTTATGTTATCAGGTGTTGAATTCTCTGTTAAATCGACTTTCTCAACAGCATCAACAGAAACCAAGTCCCCGCTCCTTCCAAGAACTAACGAATAATGAGGCTTCTGAAAATATTCTGCTATTTTTTCATTTTGCACATAAATGTAAAGCCGGCAATCGTATAGGAATTCACGGATAATAACATTCGATTTTGTTGTATTGGAAGGATATGCCCCTGTTTTGGTCGTTTTCAGTTCAATTTGATAAATGGTTTCCAAATCAGTTGCCTTTGCCCCGTATTCAAAATAGTAACCAATAGTTAATCCTGAATATTCAATATAATGGCCAGCAGAAGCATTAATTAAACCCAATACCGTACTTATTGGCGGCACATCGAGTGTGGGCTGAAAACCGGAGATCAGGTTGGGATACCGGAAACTTGCCGTCCACGATGATAATTTTATACGGTAAACTTTCATGTTTAATCAATTTGATTTTTAAGTTGTTCGCAATAGTTGTCAATCGCTTCGTTAATTGTATTTAATTCGATAAATTCCGAAAATTCAGAAACAAGTTTTATCAACGCATCATTTTTTTCGTCCATAAATCCGGCACGCTTGCCAATGAATATTTTACCTTCAAAATCATCTTTATAGTCGGTTATCGCCTCTTTTAACGCATCTATGTCCAAAGTAGCATATTCATCGTAAGCCCCTGATTTTGTTGCAATATGAGAAAACGGATGATTGCCTGTTTTTGTGGTAGCCAATACGATAAATTTTGGTGTCACATCTCCCATATTATTGGTTTGCATTGCACCACCTGAAATATTTTTCAAAGCTTGCATCGTATCGGTTGCTCTTTTTACACGTATTTCTTTTTCAATTCGAATAAGTTTATGGTTAGGTACAAATTCATCATCAATTTCAGTGGCTCCACTATCCATAGCTTCTTTTTTCAGAATAGCTGACAGATTCACATAACCTGTTTTATTGTAATTGGAGAAGGTGCCAATCTGAGCTAAATCGAGGCTAAACATTCCTTTCATAATGGCACTGTATTCATGTTTTCCATACGGTACTGAATCGCCTTCCTGACGTGCCATGCTCGACCAGTTTTCTTCCGGATTTACAGAAGCAACTGAAATAATTGCCGAATTTTTTAACGGTGAGATTCTTGTTACTGTAATATTCTCAGCAACATCTTTTCCCTTTTTGTCTTTTTTGGGATTCCCATCTTCATCAAGCATAACTTCTTTTGCAGCTTTCATATATCCAAATACATCGTCATCAGCGTATTTTAAGGGATTAGCATCGGTAAACGCAATTTTAGCATCACGGGTTACAGGCGATAATTCCCACTTCAAATTCTTTTGTAAAGAATCACGCCACCACGAGCGCCATGCCTGACCGGAAACATAAACATAGGTGCGGCCGTTTTTACGAATTCTTTTGGTAGCAACGGCATTATCAAAATTACTTGCTGTGTTTTTCCCTGCATTGTTGAGTGCAACAGCATCAACGTCTATTAATACAAATCCTTGTGTTTTTAAATTTTTCATTTTTGATATTTTTTACTGTTCAATATTTTCAATTGATTCTTCGGGTAATTCTAATTTTAGATTTAGCTCGTGCATTTTCTGGTAAATAGCAATTAACAGTATATCGCGCAATTCCCCGGTATTTCCTGAATCACTAAAAAGATAATCAGTATATTCTTTTACTGAAATCAAGGGTTTCTCATTGTCCTTATTGTAATTTTCTGAAATAAGACTTAATAAGAACCTTCTTAATTCGTGTGCTTTTGAAGCACCATTCAATTTTGAGATAAATTTTTTTATTTCATCCTCACTTCGGTCATTAATAATGAAGTCGGCAAGTTCTAGCAATTTGTCAATGGTTTCTTTTTTCATGTTTCTAATATTTTGTTGATAAATTCTAATAATGTCGAGATGAAGTTTGTTGCCATTTTTAGACCACCGGTAAAATTCTGGCAAAATGCTTTGTCCGCTTAAGAGCTTGTTGTAAATCCGATTTGTCCAGATTTTGTATTCATCGTAATTGATTGTTTCAATTTCACCTTTCTTCTCAATTTTGAATGTTCTCTCTTTCCTATCGTAAACAGCACCTTTATTCTTTGAGTTTGAATAATGCGACCTAACAAAGTTGAGCCAATCCTGTTTGTAGTTTATTTTATGGCAGCGTGAATAGAAAAGAAAAACGGTTGCTGGAAGTCGAAAGATTTCAATACTTACTTTGTCTTTGTAGTTTGTATAATGACTTAATGTTAAAGAAGCTGAATTATCCAAAGTTTTATAAGTTTTCAATTCAGAAATCACTTTGTCTATAAAAGCAAATAAAGAATTTGAAGCATTCGTATATACTGATTTTGATACACCTTCTGAAATAGCTCTTAAATTTTGTTTTACATTGTTTTCTGTAAAAAAATATGAAAGCTTTTCATCGTTACTTCTTATTAAAGCTACCTTCCCAGATAGCATAACACTACCTAAAGGCACAAAATGAATCCGTATAAGAATTTCTTTTGAAAACCTTAATCCAGAATCAAATGAATGATGGAAATTAACAAATGGAGTAGAGCCAGTCATCATTGAGTTATGCCTTCCGGCTGAAAATAGTTTAGATTTTTTCCCAGAAATTCGACACATTCCTTCAACGAAATCTTCTTTTCCATAAATCAATGAGTTAAAATACTCCATTGTTTTTTCAATTTCTATTCCTTTATATGCAGGTTGGATAATTGTTGCATTTAAAAAGAATGTGTGAAGCTTGCAATTCCAATCATTTACATATATTTTTGTTACATATTCAATGAGTTCGGTAATGTCTTTATCAGGATATAAGCCCCATAAGTATTGAATTACATATCCACCGGTATCGGCAAACGGATCGCCAGTTGGCTTGGTTAGCCACTCGTAGTCAATGGTTTTAGAATTCTGTTTCATCTTATCGTTTATTATCACATTCTAAAAATTTGATTTTTTTTATTTGGTATACTTCAAATCAATC
>ENA-OSEO01004969-OSEO01004969.1-sediment-metagenome-genome-assembly--contig:-NODE-4969-length-13291-cov-2.693053_pt1 | contig 13291 bp, 11 predicted proteins | sample MGYA00237883_ERZ534232 | MGnify/ENA metagenome assembly ERZ534232
TCTTCCAGCGTTTGCGACAGGAAGCCCAGGAAGTGGCCGGCCAGTTCGCGGTACGACGGTGAGCGGAAGCCGATCGAATACGTCATGCAGTCGCCCTCGGCCACGCCGTCATGTGCGTAGTGCGGCGGCAGATACAGCATGTCGCCGGGCTCTAGTACGAATTCCTCTTCGGGCTGGAAGTTGGCGAGGATCTTGAGCGGCAGATCGGGGACGAGCGTGAGATCGTCCTGGGCTGAGATGCGCCAGCGGCGCCTGCCGTGGGCCTGCAGCAGGAACACATCGTACGAATCGAAGTGCGGGCCGACGCCGCCGCCGTCGGTCGCGAAGCTGATCATCACGTCGTCGAGCCTCGCATCCGGAATGAATCGGAAACGCTGCATGAGCGCCTCGACTGCCGGCTCGACGAGATTCGCGCCCTGCACAAGCACCGACCAGTTGCGTGTCTTGCGCGAGGGCAGCGGGCGTTCGTCGAAGGGGCCGTGATTGAACGACCAGCGCCCGCGCGATTGCGCGATCAAGCGGGACTCGACATCGGGGAGCGCAGCCAGGGCAAGTACACGTTCGGGCGAGAGCGGAAAGTGCAGCGCACGCATCTCTTCGGGGGAGAGTGCCTGCCGGATCAGCAGCGGCTGTTTCTGCCAGTGCGTGCGCATGAATTCGCGCGGTGACAGCCCGCCGAGGAGTTGCGCCGGATGCCCCGCTGGGAGAGCAGGTTGGACGCCGCCATCGGCAGCGTATAATGAGACTTCGTTCATGGAGTGCGCAATTGAAAATCGCGAAGAATACGGTAGTGTCGGTGGCTTACAAACTGTCCGACGCGCAGGGCAACGTCATCGAGGAATCCGATGAGCCGATGGTGTATTTGCACGGCGGCTATGATGGCACGTTCCCTAAGATCGAGGAAGCGCTGGACGAGGGCGTGATCTCGATGTGCTCCCTGGGTCCCCAAGAGGTCCTCGCCGAAGACGGTCACGTCGTGGGTATGCGCATGCGCGAGTGCCTCTCCGTGTTCGACGCGCACGGGCGCTTCGCGCCGCAGTTCGGTGACGAGTACACCACCATCGACGCCGACATCGTCATTTTCGCGATCGGCCAGGCCCCGGCATTGCGTGATGTGATCGCCGGCTCGGAGCTGGTGTTGGAGGAGCGTGGCCTGCTGCCGGTAGACGGCACCTTGTTCACCACCGCCATGCCCAACGTGTTCGCGTGTGGCGAGGTCGTTACCGGACCGGGCAGCGCGATCGCCTCCATCGCCACCGGGCACGAGGCGGCCACCTCGATCCACAGGTATCTGGAGGGGAGCAGTCTTTCCGAGGGGAGAGTGTCCCGTCCGGTGCCCGTCTACGAACGTTACATGCCCGCAGACTCAGAGGCGGTGGAGGAATCGAGGCGCCGCGTCGAGATGCCGATGGCGCGTCCCGAGGACCGCGCCACGGACTTCCGCCAAGTTGAGCTCGGGTTCACGCACCTTGAAGGTCTCAACGAGGCTGCGCGGTGTCTGCGCTGCCAGTCCGAGGTGTGTGTCGGGTGCACGTTCTGCGCCCGCACGTGTCCTGACTACGCGATCCAGGTCGAGCGGGTCGACGATCCGGGCGCACGCCGGTTGACCCGATACGAGCTCGACCTCACCAAGTGCTGCTTCTGCGGCTTGTGCGCCGAGCAATGCCCGACCAATGCGTTGCAGCACACCGGCCAGTACGAGTTGTCGTTCTACCACCGCGACCTTGCGATCTTCGACGTGGACGAGATGCTTCGCCCGGACAGCGGTCAGACCCGGGCAACAGGGCAAGACGGCACACACGGTCCCCATGTCGACGAGGAGGTCGGCCGATGAGCGAACTCGTTCGCAACGCCGGCTACATCGCCCTTTCGGTGATTGCCGCTGCAGGCGCCCTCACCGTTGTGTTCTCGCGCGACGTGATGCGCATGGCCGCCGGACTCGCGGTCTTCCTGCTGTCGGTCGCTGGGCTCTTCGGGCTGCACGCCCTGTCGTTCCTGGCAGTGGCGCAGATCTTCTTGTACGTGGGCGGTGTGCTGATCGTGGTGCTGTTCGCGATCATGCTTGTGCACCGCTCCGACGAAGGCCGACCCGCGCTCGAGTCGCGCCACGACATCGGGTCGCTCTCGGTGGCGCTCGGCGTGTTCGTTCTCGTGTCGTTCTCGCTGTGGGACGTGGCTCCTCGGCTTGGTGATGTGGCGCCTGGTGCCGGCACCGATGCGCTGGGCGACGTGATCTTGGGTCCGCTGCTTCCTCATTTCGAGGCCGCAGGCGTGCTGCTGCTGATCGCGCTGATCGCCGTGCTCGTCGTGATGGGGGGCGACTCGGAATGAGTGTCGTCGTCATCCCCGCGGGGCTGTTCGCGATCGGGCTGTACGGTGTGCTGTCGCGCCGGGACCTCGTGGCCGTTCTCGCTTCGGTCGAGATCATGCTCGGCTCAGCGACCCTTCTGCTCGTGTCGCTGGCCACGCGTCTCGGCACCGTGGACGGGAGTACCGCGGGCATCGAGGCGATCGGCCTGTTCGTGCTGGTCGTGGCGGCGGCCGAGGCGGCTGTGGGTCTGGCGATCTTAGTCACGGTCGCCTACCGCGTGCACACCACTCGTGTAGACGAGCTCGTGGAGGTGAAAGGCTAGCTGATGGGCTTTCTCCTCGACAATGCGTGGCTGGCCGTGGTCGTGCCGTTCGTGCTTGCGCTTCTCGTGGGCGTGTTCGGCCGGTTCGCTCAACGCGCGGTGCCGTGGGTCACCCTGCTCGCTCCGCTCACGGTACTTGTGACGGGCGTCTCCGCAACGGTGCGTGCGATCGAAGCTGCCGAGGACGGCGCACTTCCCGCGATGGCCGAAGAAGTCGCCGGGTCGACCGGGTGGCTCTTCGGCGGGTTGGAACGCGCCGTGTCTGTCGGCTGGTCGGTAGACGGGCTGACCGCGATCATGCTCGTGGTCGTCGGGCTGGTTGCCTCGATGGTGGTGCTGTTCTCGGTCGGATACATGCACGGCGAGGGCGGACTGCCTCGCTACTTCGCACTGCTTGCCCTGTTCAGCGGCTCGATGACCGCACTGGTGCTCGCCGACGGGCTGGTGGGACTGTTCATAGGATGGGAGCTCGTGGGTGCGTGCTCGTACCTGCTGATCGGTTTCTGGTTCGAGAAACCCTCGGCTGCGGCTGCAGCGGTCAAGGCGTTTCTGACCACCCGCGTGGGGGATGTCGGGCTGCTGCTCGGTATCGCGTTACTGTGGCGCGAGACCGGCCGGCTGGACTACCCGGCCGTCTATGCCGCTGCCGAGACGCTCGCACCCGGCGTTCTGGCGACCGTGGCGTTGCTGCTGTTCGTGGGGGCGGCGGGCAAGTCCGCCCAGTTCCCGCTACACATCTGGCTGCCGGACGCGATGGAGGGCCCCACGCCTGTGTCGGCCCTGATCCACGCGGCCACCATGGTTGCGGCAGGCGTGTTCCTGATTGCTCGCGTGTGGCCGCTGTACGAGGCGAGTCCCGAGGCCCGAGGCGTGATCCTTGCGATAGGAGCGTTCACCGCCTTGGCGGCCGCTACGATCGGCGTGGCACAGACCGACATCAAGAAGGTGCTTGCATACTCGACGATAAGCCAGCTCGGGTTCATGTTCGCCGCGCTGGGCGCCGGTGCGTACGTCGCGGCGATGTTCCACCTCACGACACACGCGGGCTTCAAGGCCCTTCTCTTCTTGGGCTCGGGAAGCGTCATCCACGGTACCGGGACCCAAGACCTGCGTGAGATGGGCGGCTTGCGCAAGAGCATGCCTATCACCACTATCACTTGGATCGCCGGTGCGGCTGCGCTTGCCGGAGTGCCGCCGCTTGCCGGCTTCTTCAGCAAGGACGAAGTGCTTCACGCTGTATGGACGCACAACCTGGTCGCTGGCGTCGCGCTGTTCGCGGCCAGCTTGCTGACGGCCTTCTACATCACGCGCGCGACGCGCCTGGCGTTCTTCGACGAGTACCGAGGTGACGGGCACCCGCACGAGGGCGGCTGGGTCATGAAGCTTCCGCTGATCGTGCTGGGTCTCGCAGCTGTGGGCGCGGGATTGCTGGGCCACCGTATTGCCGAGCTTCTCGGAGAGCACGGCGAGGCTATCGACCCCGTGACGGCGGTCCTGTCGGTCGGCGTCGCCGTGGTCGGCATCGCCGCGGCGTGGTTCGCCTACCGCGACGCAGCCGTTTCCGAGAGCGACCGCGAGACCCGCTGGCCAGCGCTATGGGGCACGCTTCGCGCGGCGTACGGGTTCGATGGGTTCGTGATGCGTTTCGTGGTCTCGCCGACAGCTGCCTTGTGCCGCGGAGCATACCGGTTCGTGGACCGCGCGGTGATCGATTGGGCCGCAGAGGGTGTGGGAGCCGCAGCGCGTAAGGTCGGCTCATGGTTCGCTGCCCTGCAGGGCGGAGACGTCCAGTGGTACGCGGCGCTGCTCGGTGCCGGGACGGTCCTGCTCATGGCGCTCGCGATGATGGGGTGGCGATGACCGTGATCAACGTCGACCTGCTCGTCATCGTCCCGCTCGTGGCCGCTTTGGCTGCTGCCGTGGCGGGGAGGGCCGCTCGTTGGGTATCGCTGGCCGGCTCCGTGGCCACGCTCGGCGTGCTCGCATCGCTTGCAGGCAGCGGGGTCTTCACGGGCCAAGCGGTGTCGGGCGCGGCCGGTGTGGCGAGTGTGGTCCCGTTCTGGGCTCTGGTGATGGACGGCTTGTCCACACCGCTGGTCGCACTGACCGCATTCTTGGGGCTGATCGCCGTGCTCGCGTCGTGGGGCGTTAGCGAGCGTCCCGCCCCCCACCACGCGCTCCTGCTCGCTCTCGAAGCCGCCGTGATGGGCGTATTCCTTGCCGAGGACATCATTCTGTTCTACGTGTTCTGGGAGGCCGTGCTCATCCCGATGTACTTCTTGATCGGCGTGTGGGGCCACGAAAGACGCCGTCACGCGGCCACGAAGTTTTTCCTGTACACCTTCGCCGCGAGCGCGCTCATGCTCGTCGGCATATTGATGGCGTGGTTCGCTGCGGGCACCAGCCGCATCCCGGACATGGCTGCCGATCCGTCGGTCCTGCCGGCAACCGCGGTGTTTTGGCTGCTCACCATCGGGATGCTCGTGAAGATCCCGGTGGTTCCGCTCCACACGTGGTTGCCCGATGCGCATGTGGAGGCGCCTACGGCGGGATCGATAATGCTTGCCGGCGTGCTGCTGAAAATGGGCGGCTACGGGTTGATACGGCTGGTGATTCCCCTCGCCCCCGCCGAGTTCGCTTTGCAGCAGCCGTTCTTCGCCGCACTCGGCATCATCGGCATCGTCTGGGGTGCTGCGATGGCGTTCGCCCAGACCGACCTAAAGCGCTTGGTCGCGTACTCGTCTGTGGCGCACATGGGCTTCGTCGTCCTTGCGATCTCGACCGGTACCGCTGCCGGGCTTTCCGGGGCGATGCTCGGGATGACAAGCCACGGTGTGGTCGCGGCACTGCTGTTCTTGCTCGTCGGCCAGCTGTACGAACGGGCGCACACACGCGAGATCGCCCGGTTCGGCGGACTGGGCAAGATCGTTCCGGGATGGGCCGCGGCGCTTACGTTCGGCGCCCTTGCGTCGCTCGGCCTGCCGGGACTGTCAGGCTTCCCCGGCGAGTTCGTCGCGGTGATCGAAGGGTTCCGGTCGTTCGAGTGGTGGGTGCTGCCTGCAACGGTGGGTGTGGTCCTCGGTGCCGCGTACAACCTGCGCGCCGTTCGAGAGGTCAACCACGGACCCAGGAGCGAAAAGTGGGCGACGCTTCCGGACTTGGGAGCGGTCGACTGGGTGCCCGTGGTGCTTCTGATGGCCTCCATCGTGGTGCTGGGCGTGTGGCCGCGTTTCGTCACCGACATCGCCGAGCACACACTGGCGGCCATCACGATGCTCGTGAGCGGGGGGATGTGACGTGACGGACGCCATGCGGATCGTCATCCCCGTGCTGCTGGCGGTCGCCGGAGGACTCGCAGGCGTGCTCACCGACGCGTTCGGCGGACGCAAGGCGGGAGTGGCCCTGAGTGCGTTAGGTGCCGCGCTGGGCGCCGGCTACGCGGCGTGGCTCGTCTACACCCTGGAGAGCAACGTCATCGCGTACAACGTGATCGTGGGCGGTGGCGGGTTCTCGGGTATCCCGGCGATCGTTCTTGCGCTTGCCGCGCTGTCGATCGTTGGCGGTTGGGCCTGGTTCACTACGTCCCCGGCGGGAGGTTCCGCTGCCGCGCTCGTGGCGCTGTCGGGTGCAGCCGCGACCGCACTGTCGGGCGCGGTCGACATGTTGTTCATCTTGGTCGCGTTGGAATGTCTGGCCTTAGCGGCATACGCGCTCGTGGCGCAGTCGCACAACGCACGTGCCGATGAGGCGGCCATGAAGTACGTGGTCCAAGGCGCGGTAGCTACCAGCTTGTTCGTACTCGGGACGGCCGTTCTCATCGGCGTGTACGGTGGCCAGAGCACAATCTTCGCGATCCAGGCCATAGCTGCGCAAGCTGCTGCTGCGGGTGTCGGGGGCATGACGCCTCTTGCGGGTGCGATGGCTCTCGTCGTCGCAGCCTTCGCGTACAAGCTGGGCGGGTTCCCGTTCCACTCTTGGGCGCCCGATGCTTTCGAGACCGCTCCGCCGGCTTCGGCCGGGTACATGGCCGGCGCGCCCAAGGTCGCGGCGGTTCTTGCGGCGTTCCTGGTCTCGAGTCTGCTGTTCGGCTCCACGCTGTTGCCGTCGTGGCAGCTGTCGTGGGAGGTCTGGGGCATCTCTATCAACGTCGATCAACCGCGCATCGCCATGGCGTGGGCAATCCTTGCGACGGGCTCGGTCGTCTTCGGCAATCTGGCTGCACTGCGGCAGCGCTCGTACGGGCGAATGCTCGGCTACTCGGGCATCGCCCAGGTGGGCTACGCGATGATAGGCCTGACCGTGGGCGAGAGGATCGTCGGTAGCACCATGTTGCTGATGTCGGCGTACGCGTTCGCAGCACTGGCCGCCTTCCTGGGTGCCGAAGCGCTGCGATGCCGTCGCCCTGGGTGGGACGGCACGATAGACGGCATGGCGGGATTCGGACGCTCCAACCCCGTCGCCGGCCTCGCGGTCGCAGTCGCCATGTTCTCGCTCACCGGGATCCCGCTGACGGCGGGTTTCTGGGGCAAGTTGCTCGTGTTCGGCGCCGCGGTCGGCTTCGGCTGGACCTGGCTCGTGGTGATTGGCGTTTTGGGCTCGGTCGTGTCGTTTGGCTACTACGGCGCGGTGCTACGTGCGATGTACTTCGAACCGGCGCCCGGGACACTCCCTGTCGATGAGGGTGCTATGTGCGGGCGTGCCGCGACCTGGACGGCTGGGGCGGCAGCGCTCGCGGTGGTCGCCATCGGCATCGCGCCGCTGATCTGGGGCCTGGAGTTCGTGCAGCGCTTCCTTGCCTTCGGTTAGGCGCCCAAGCGCACAACACAAAACTGGGGAATTCTTTCACAATTACCCTTGTTATCTGAGCGAGAGGCTTTTAGAATGGGTCTCGAGTTGCATGCGAATGCAACCCCTTACCCCTGAGCCTCAAGGTGCCGGCCTTGGGGCTCCCCCTTTTCTCCGGCGCCTGACTCCGGGCGAAACCCGACCCCAAGAGCGGGCGCTCGCGTGCAATGTGAGAGTTCCCTTAGAGCAGCTCCAATGCGGTAAAGTCGGGCCACGAGCGCGCCGATACTGACAGCAGCATGATAATCTCCGAGGAGCAGGTCAGAAGAGCACTCGAGTACCTGCAGACGTCAAAGCGCGAAGGCGCACCAGACGCGGTGCCTCTCGACGGCCCGCAGATTCCGACCGAACTGATCGACCGCATTCGGGACGCTGTCTCCACCGCACCAGACACCCGCCAGGACCGCATCGCGCACGCACGCGAGCTCCTTGCAGGCACGGGGCCGACGAGCGTCGAAGTGGCCGAGAAGATGATCGGGCGGATCGTTTCTGACTCCTTGCGGTAGGCACCTGCCGAGCCAAGGCAGGGTCTCCGGTGGCGCCGTTTCGCGTTCTCCCCCCATAATGGGTGCGAGCCCACTGACAAGGAGGAGACGTGAGTTCGAGACCCCTGCGATCGCTCATCACCGTGATCATGAATCTGGTGTTCGTCTTGGCGATACTTGAGGCCGCCCGGCTCGTAGTCGCGTTCTTCGGCGCACTGTCCTCGCAAGCTTGGGGCGAGATGGTCATCACGGTCACGGACTACTTCACCATCCCCTTCGGCGTGGTTGCCTACAAGACACCGTACGGCGGCGTGTTCGACGTGGACGCCGGGCTGACCGTCGTAGTGTTTCTGCTCCTCGAGTGGATCTTGAGTCTCGTGCGAAACCGCGCGTAGTCGCCCCGTGCTGTGCAAGCGGTGCGCGCTGGAGAGCGTGCACTCTCTTGAACTGGAGGACCTGTGACCTACACGCATGAACGCCTCGGTGAGGTGCTGATCGAAGAGGGGCTGATCACCCAAGAGCGGCTGACCGAGGTGCTCGAGCTGCAGGCGCGAGAGGGTGGCAAGTTAGGCGAGATACTGCTGCGCGAGCTCATCCTCAGCGAGGAGCAGCTGGCCACCGCCCTGGCGCACCAGAAGGGTCTGGAGCACGTGAACCTTGCCGCGTATGCGGTTGACCGCGGGGCGGCGAGTCTGGTGTCCGAGCGTTTCGCGTCGCTGCGAGACGTTGTGCCGATCGCTTTTGACGACGACAGACTCCTTGTCGCCATGGCGGACCCTCTCGACATAGAGACCTTGGATGATGTGGAGATGCGGACCGGGTTGAAGGTCACCCCCGTTGTTGCCAGCGCCTCTCAGATCCGGTTCGCCATCGGCAAGTACATCTCTTCGGCAGATGCATTCGCGGACGTCGTCTCATCAATCGAAGAGGAAGACATCGAGGAAGAGGCGCGAAGCGCAGAGGAAGTACCGGTCGTCCGGCTTGTGAACCAGCTGATTCGTGAGGCGGTCCACGATGAGGCGTCGGACATCCACGTGGAGCCCACCGAGGGTGGACTGGTGATCAGGTCTCGCGTTGACGGCGTATTAGGCGAGGTCATGAGGCTGCCCTCGGCAGCTCGAGCGGGTATGACGAGCCGGGTCAAGATCATGGCCGACATGGACATCGCGGAGCGGCGGCGTCCGCAAGACGGGCGCATCGCCGTGCGGGTCGATTCACGGCCCGTCGACATCCGCGTGGCGAGTCTACCCACCCCGTTCGGCGAGAGTCTCGTTCTGCGCATCCTGAACACCGAACTCGCCTTTCGCTCCATCACCGACCTGGGCCTGAACGCCGAGAGGCGAAAAACACTCGACCGCCTGCTCAGCAAGCCGTATGGCGCGCTGCTGATCGCAGGACCCACCGGGTCGGGCAAGTCCACGACGCTGTATGCGGCACTCCAGGAGCTCAACGACCCGAGGCGCAAGATCATCACCGTCGAAGACCCCATCGAGTACCAGATGGAGGGCGTCACGCAGATGGCCATCAACCCCAAGATCGGATTGACCTTCGCATCCGGTCTTCGGACCATCTTGCGCTCGGACCCCGACATCGTGATGGTGGGCGAGGTGCGCGATCCCGAGACCGCGGAGATCGCCGTGCGCTCCGCGCTGACCGGGCACCTTGTGCTCTCTTCGATACACACCAACGACGCGCCGTCCGCGCTCACCCGGCTGACCGACATGGGCGTTCCGCCGTACATCACATCGTCGGGTCTGCTCGGCGTGGTAGCACAGCGGCTGGTCCGCAAGCTGTGTCCTGAGTGCAAGAAGCGGGTCAAGGTCTCAGGAGCCCGATTGGTGGCGGCCGGCTTCACGGCACAAGAGTCGAAGAAGGCGCAGATATACGGTGCCGTCGGCTGCGACGCGTGCGGGGATTCCGGCTACAAGGGCCGCGTTGGCGTGTTCGAGATCATGGAGATCGAGGAAGACATCGTGCGGCTGTTCCTCAACCGCGCCCCTGCCGAGGAACTGAGGGAGGTTGCCCGGCAGAAGGGTATGACGTCATTGAGGCGCGATGCTCTTGACAAGGTCGCTGCCGGTATCACGAGTCTCGAGGAAGTCGACCGGGTGGTGATCTAGATGTCGCGTGCACCTCGCGCGATCGTGCTGGTCCTCGACAGCGTCGGTGTCGGCGCGCTGCCTGATGCTGCCGATTACGGTGACGAGGGCTCCAACACGGTCGGCAACACGTCGCGCGCAGTCGGAGGTCTGAACATGCCCAACCTGGGTGCGATGGGCCTGGGCAACATCACCGACATCGAGGGCGTTGCTCCGAACGATGCGCCGCACGCCTCGTGGGGCCGCTGTGCCGAGTATTCGGCAGGCAAGGACACCACGACGGGCCACTGGGAGATGATGGGTCTGCACGTGACCAAACCGTTTCCCACGTACCCAGATGGATTCCCGGCCCAGGTCATGGACGAGTTCTCTTCGCGTACAGGCCGAGGATGGCTCGGCAACTACCCGGCTTCCGGCACAGAGATCATCCAGCAGCTCGGCGACGAGCACGTGGCAACCGGCAATCCCATCGTATACACGAGTGCGGACTCTGTGTTCCAGGTCGCTGCTCACGAAGAGGTCATTCCCGTCGACGAGCTGTATCGGATCTGTGAGATCGCGCGGGAGATCCTGCACGGCGACCACCCCGTGGGGCGCGTTATCGCCCGCCCGTTCGTGGGGCCGAACGAGGACGGTCTCTACGTGCGTACGCACCGCAGGCGAGACTTCGCCATCAAGCCTTTCGAGCCTACAGTGCTCGACCGGCTCGACGAGATCGGCGTGACCTCGTACGGCGTGGGCAAGATCGGCGAGATCTTTGGCTGGCAGGGTATATGTGAGTCCCCGCACGTGACCGACAACATGGACGGGTTCGACAAGCTCGTGGAGCGTGTCTCGTCGGACACCGAAGGGTTCGTTTTCGCAAACCTTGTCGATTTCGACATGCTGTGGGGCCATCGCAACAACGCGAAGGCGTACGCGGCGGGGCTTGAAGCCGTGGACAAACGCATGCCGGAGTTGCTCGACGCCATGCGCGAGGGGGACCTGCTCATGATCACGGCGGACCACGGCTGCGATCCCACCACGGAGTCGACCGACCATAGCCGCGAATACACGCCGCTGATCGCGAAGATGAAAGGCGTGGAGGTCGGTGTCGACCTGGGGACGCGGAGTACGTTTTCCGACATCGGCGAGACCGTGCTGGACTTCTACGGGATACCCGGCCGCTGCGGTCGGGGCGAGTCGTTCCTGCCCGAAGTCCGCGACGCCGGGTGAGTGTCTTGAGCCGTGAGGTAGGGCAGCGTGACTGTCCCAGGACGGGAGTGTGACCGGTGGGCAAACCGACCTTCGAGGAGCTGATCGAGTGCAAGCGGGACGGCCACGCCCATACGCCTGAGGAGCTTGACCGGCTCGTGCAGGGCTACGTGAACGCCGAGGTGCCTGAGTACCAGATGGCCGCGTGGCTCATGGCGGCCTACCTACAGGGACTCAACGCCGAAGAGACCGTCGCGCTGACGGATGCGATGGTGCGATCGGGACGGGTGCTGGACCTCTCAGCGATCGAAGGCACGAAGGTCGACAAGCACTCCACCGGCGGTGTGGCCGACACCACCACCCTCGTGCTCGCTCCGCTGGTGGCCGCCTGCGGCGCACCGGTGGCCAAGATGAGCGGCAGGGGCCTAGGGCACACAGGGGGCACGCTGGACAAGCTCGAGTCGATACCCGGCTTCCGCGTTGAGTTGTCGGCCGAGGAGTTGGTTGCACAGGTGCAGCGCGTGGGCGTGGCTGTAATCGCGCAGTCTCCAGACATAGACCCTGCCGACAAGATGATGTACGCCCTGCGCGACGTGACGGCTACGGTGCCTTCGATCCCGCTGATCGTTGGCTCGATCATCTCCAAGAAGATCGCCGGCGGCGCGGACGCGGTCGTGCTCGATGTGAAGGTCGGTTCCGGGGCGTTCATGAAGACGGAGCACGAAGCTCGTGAGCTCGCGTCAGAGCTGACGCGGGTGGGCCATGCCCTTGGCCGAGACGTCGTGTGCTTCATGACCGACATGAACCAGCCGCTGGGGATGGCGGTCGGCAACGCGCTCGAGGTCCAAGAGGCGATCGAGACGCTGCGCGGCGAGGGTCCTGAGGCGCTCACGGAGCTGTGTCTTGTGTTCGGCGTGAAGATGCTGCAGCTCGGTGGCGTGGAGCTCGATCCCGCGCGCGCTCGCGAACTGCTCTTACACGCGATCTCGAGCGGGTCGGCGCTCGACACGTTCCGCGCGTGGATCGACGCGCAAGGTGGCGACGCCACGATCGTTGATGACCCCGACAGACTCCCGACGGCTGCCTTCACGCGTACGGTGGTTGCCTGGGCGCCCGGCTATGTTACCTCCTTCAACGCAGAGGGAGTCGGGCGCGCTGCGATGCTTCTTGGCGCGGGGCGGCCCACTACGGACGCGACGATCGATCCTGCAGCGGGTCTTCTGCTCCAGGTGCGGATCGGAGACGAGATCACCGAGGGCCAGCCGCTGGCAGTGATGCACGCCAATTCGCAGGAACTCTTTGACCAGGCCTTCTCCCCGGGTAGCCAGCATAATGAGGGTGACGTCCTCCTTTTCCGCTGATGCCAGAATATCGGCGCCAGCTGGGCCCTGATGGACCATGGTCCGCACCTTAAGACCTAGCCGATCCAGCTCATTCTTGCGGGCAGTGATGAGGATCTGCCGGTTTTCAAAGGTTCTGATCAATTCCTCCGTATCGAAATCTCCCTCAACCACATTGAGCAGGATAACTTCTCCTATCAATGCGGCAAGGCCTTGCACTTGGCCCAGCATAGACAGGGAATCAGGGGAAAAATCCAAAGGGATAAGCACTTTTTGGAAAATCCTGAAACATTGCTCCTGTCCGGTGAGGAGATCTATAGGATAAGCTTTATTGATCAGGACCGGTACCGGGCTTAAGCGAAGGACCTCCGCGGTGGTGCTGCCCAGCAGGAATTCCTTGATTTTACCCTTGCTGTGGGGTGAGATGAGAATTAGCTGGACTTTTTCCCGGCTGGCTGCGGCTACTATTTCCGTGCTGGGAATTCCCAGGGCGACAATTGGCCGGCAAAGCAGCCCCATGGAGTCGCATTTTGCTTTCAGGCCATCCAGTATCTCCTGGGCGGTAATTTCGATATAGTCTGCCTCTTTGGCGGGATTTTGCCTGTCGATGACATGCAGCAGTACAACTTCTTTGAGTCCCAAGGCCCTGAATTCAGGCAGGCAATCCAGCAAATGCATGGCCGGCTGTGAAAAGT
>ENA-OSEO01004970-OSEO01004970.1-sediment-metagenome-genome-assembly--contig:-NODE-4970-length-13290-cov-5.075002_pt1 | contig 13290 bp, 15 predicted proteins | sample MGYA00237883_ERZ534232 | MGnify/ENA metagenome assembly ERZ534232
GTCCCGAGCCGGTGCGACCGAACATCTCGTTTCTTCGCAATGCGTTGGCTCAAACCGGATGGGTGGGTCCGGAGATCGGGGAGGGGAATTGGCGGTGCGTGGTGGAGGAGAAGCTCCAGACCGCCGACCTCGCCCGAGTTCTGGCCGACGTCGAGCCCCTCCTTGAGACCCCCGAGGAGCGGGCCGTGTTGACAGCGGAGACCATCCGCGCCGCCCTTCGCAAGGCCGCGCGGTAGCCGAGCCGGCGCTTCCTGCGGCCCGGTGGAGCTCGACACGCCTCAATCCCCTCCTGCCGATCCTCGAGACCGTCTGGGCGGGGAGGCAGCGGACGCCCCGCTGCTACACGGAATCGCGCAGCGAACCGGGGCGGTAGCGTCGCAGCTCGTCTGCGACGTTGGTTGGAGTTCGTCTCCAGCGTCGGTCGCCCGGCGGTAGCGTCGCAGCTTGTCTGCGACGTCCGCTGGAACCCGTTTCCGACGTTTGACTTTCCTCCCGTTCACGCGGCGGGGACCGGCCCCGCCGCTACACAACCGCCCTGTATCCCTAGTTCTGTAGCGTTGGAGCTTGCCTCCAACGTTGGTCGCAGCTTGCCTGCGACGTTGGTTGGAGCTTGCCTCCAACGTTGGTCGCAGCTCGTCTGCGACGTTGGTTGGAGCTTGCTTCCAACGTTGGCCGCAGCTCGTCTCCACCCTCGGCCGGCAGTCTTCCGCCCTACGCGCCCGGGTTCGGCGGGACCGGGAGCCCGGGGCCGACGACTTCGATCACGACGACGTTCGATAGCGAGACCGCACCGCCCGGGAGGAGGATCAGCGCCTGCAGGTAGTACTTCGTCCCGACTTCGGCGTCTTCGGGGATCGGGAACGGGACGGTCTCTCCGGCGAGCGAGAGGGCGAACGGCTCGGAGGCGATGGCCTCATGAAGGTCGGTCGCCTGGCTGCCGAACTGGTCCGGGGGATAGTCTTTGGAGGCGAGTTCGGTCCCCCGCAGGATGACTGTCTCGCGTCCCACGAACCCCCGAACTCGGAAGACAATCTCCTCTCCCCGCGACGCCTTCGCTTCGAACACCTCCGTCCCGGGGTTCAGCGCGGCCGCGGCGGAGGCGGCCCATCCGAGTGCTGCCTCCGCGTCGGCGCCGGTTCGCCATCGGCTCTCTGTTGGACCAAGCTGCGTATACTCGGCGACCCGGAGCGTCGGCATCCGGTGCTCCGCCAGTAGGCGATCGACCAGCGCCTTGAACGCCACGAATCCGGAGTCCGTCACTTCGTCCGGGGGGACCGAGAACGGGCGTGAAGCGTCCCCCCAGCAGGCGTAGGGATGGACGGACGGAGACCAGCAGTCGGCTTGGAGTTCGGCCTCGCGAAGCAGACTGTAGAGCTCCAGTGCCAACTCGTACGGCGCCTCGACATCGGTTCGCGGATCGATCTCGTTCCACCCCGGCCGGTTCCGCGTCGTGACCGAGAGCTGTAGTCCGACCGGACGCGTGTCCTCCATCTCGACGATCGTCCCCGCCGCCTTGTCCCGGGCGAAGCGAAGAGTGATCGAAAGGGGACGTCCATCGATCAGTCGCCCTTCGAGGGCATCCCAGATCCGCTTTCCCTCCCCGTCGATCTCCTGGAAGAACGTGAGCGCAGCCGTGTATGCGGCCTGGAAGTCTCGGTCCCCGATCAGATCATCGGTCTTGGGGTGGATCTCCCCTTGCACGCTGATCCAGCTCGCCGCGCCACACAGCGACACGCAAAGCCACACGAGCGTCCGATTTCTCCGCATGGGCTCCTCCTTGGACGCAGTGACCCCGCATCTGCGCCCGCATCACCAATATCGATCCTGCGCTCTCCTCAGGCAACTCCCGGGACCCTGACAGCGCATCTACCGCGTTCATCGCGGTTCGTCTCCCCGTGGAGGGCCCGCCGAACCTTCGCGTCGGGGACCGGCCCCGCCGCTACACAACCGCCGCGTATCCCTAGTCCTGTAGCGTTGGAGCTTGTCTCCAACGTTGGTCGCAGCTTGCCTGCGACGTTGGTTGGAGCTCGTCTTCGCCGTTGGCCGTCCGGCGGTAGCGTCGCAGCTTGTCTGCGACGTTCATTGGAGCTTGTCTCCAACGTTGGTCGCAGCTTGCCTGCGACGTCCGCGCGAACTCGTCTCCAACCTAGATCCCCGTTCATCTCCCAAGTACCCACGACCCGGCTTTCGTAGCGTCGCCCCCGGACGGCCATCCTGTTCGTCGCAGAAAGATAACACATGTGTTATACTTCTTACATGAAATGGGAAGAACTCCTGCGCCGGTTCGGTCAATGTGCCGTTCTCGAGCCGGCGATGATCTACGCCGGCCAGAGCAATCCCGAGGCATTGCAGGCACAGCTGAGTCGATGGGTCCGGTCGGGGCGGCTGCTGAAGCTGGCGCGGGGGAAGTACATGTTCGCTGAACCCTACCGCCGGATCGATCCCCCGCAGGAGCATCTAGCGGGCGCATTGGTCTACCCGTCGTACGTGAGCGTGGAGCGCGCGCTCGCCTGGCATGGCTTCATCCCCGAGGCGGTGCCGGTGGTCACCTCGGTCACCCCGGGGAGAGGACGGCGCTACGACACCCCCGTGGGGAGCTTCACCTATCGACACATCCATCCCCGACTCTTCTGGGGCTACGAGACCGTCGATCACGGAGGGTTCCCCTGCACGATCGCCCTTCCGGAGAAGGCGTTCGTCGACCTCGTCCACCTCTGGGGCGGAGCGATCACCGAGGCCCGGATTCGAGAGATGCGTCTGGGAAACCTCGAGGATCTCGATCCCGAACGCCTCGGGCAGTTCGCCCGCCGGGCGGGAAGTCGGCGGATCCTCCAAGCGGTGTCCCTCATTCTCGACGAGCGGTGCGCAGCTGCCCGGAGGGACGAACCCCTATGAAGGAACGGGCGGTTCAGCTCGTGCGCGCGGCGCCACCATCGCGGAAGCGGAGCGTCCTGCGGGAGTATCTGCAGGCGCATATCCTGTTCTCCATGCAGTCGGCCCGGGCGTTTGAGCCGCTCTCGTTCGTCGGCGGCACGGCGCTGCGTTTCCTCTATGGGCTGCGCCGCTTCTCGGAGGATCTCGACTTCTCTCTCGAATCCCCCGAGCGTTATGACCTTCGACGCATGCTGGCTCGGGTCCAAAGTGACCTACAGGCCGCGGGATTCGAGATCGAGATCCGCCTGCGTCTGACGCCCCCGGTGCAGATGGCCTCCATCCGCGTGATCGGGATCCTCCACGAGCTCGGCCTGAGCCCGCATCGAACGGCGAAGTTGACGATCCGACTGGAGATCGATACTCAGCCCCCGTCGGGAGCGAACACCGAGACGACGTTGGTGAACCGCCATTTCCTGGTGGCGCTGCAGCATCACGACCTTCCCTCGTTGATGGCCGGGAAGATCCACGCGCTGCTCAGCCGTTCGTTCACCCAGGGGCGGGATGTCTACGATCTCGTGTGGTACTTGACTCGTCCCGAGCCGGTGCGACCGAACATCTCGTTTCTTCGCAATGCGTTGGCTCAAACAGGATGGGCCGGTCCGGAGATCGGAGGGGGGAATTGGCGGCGTGTGGTCGAGGAGAAGCTCCAAACGGCCGACTTCGGGCGGATCGCTGCCGACGTCGCGCCACTCCTCGAGAGCCCCGAGGAGCGGGCCGTGTTGACCCCGGAGGTCGTCCGCGCTGCACTTCGCAAGGCCGCGCCGTAGCCCGACGCCTCCCGCGCCCGCGCCGAGCTCGACTGGACCCCCCGATTCACCGAGCTCGAGCCGATCGTCGAGACCGCTTGGGCGTGGATGCAGCGATCGGACCCCGCCCGCGCTCCGTAACCGCCCCAACTGTTAACCATCCATCACCTCGCACTGCCCGTTCTGTCGCGTTAGAGCTTGTCGCCAACGTTGGTCGCAGCTCGTCTGCGACGCAACGCCCAATCACAAGAATGAAGATCTGACCCCCCAGCCTGCGCTTCCCGATCGGTCCGGTTCGAGGTCGTCTCCACCGGCCGCAAGTAGAGTCCGGGCAGGGAGGGACGAGATGTGTGAGGACACCGGAAGCCGCCTATTTCTGATAGTTAGCGGACATGCAGCACTTGACATCGCGTGGCGCTGTGCTACAATCAAGTCATTGAAGCCCTCAGGTGGTATGCCCTATGCCCAAAGGGTGGGAGCCGCCTGAAATGATAGTCCCAGGGGGGTCCTTGAGACCCCCCTGAATGTACTAGTAGGGGGGCATAGTGCCGGAAGACGATGCACAGCCCAAGCAACGCCTACGAGTGTTTCTTGACTACTGGAACTTCCAGCTGAGTCTCAACGAACGAACCACAAGCCAGTTGAAGCTTGATTGGATCGCGCTTCCAGTCTGGATGACCAACCGCGCTGATGAAGTGCTTGTCAATGCAGGCGAGTCTCCAGGGAGATACATGGGCGGAGTCGCCTACGCTTCCTATGATGCCTGGAAGCCAGATGACAAGAAGCTGAAGTCGTGGCTTGAGAACATCGTGACAAGGGCGCCTGGCATGAAGGTTGTTACCAAGGAGCGGAAGCCCAAGAGCCCGCCAAAGTGCCAAGCTTGTCACCGGGAGATTTCCGTATGTCCGCACTGTTCAGAGCCAATCCGCCGAATGGGGGAGAAGGGCATCGATACAGGTCTCGTCACCGACCTCCTAAAACAGGCATGGGAGGACGCATTTGACACGGCTGTCCTAGTATCGACTGATGCGGACTTCATTCCGGCAGTGGAGTTCGTTCAGGAGAAGGGCAAGCGTGTTATCCAAGCTGGGTTCCCGCCTGATGGAATGGAATTACGTAAGGCATGTTGGGCATCTGTGGATCTCGCAGCTGTGATTGACCTGATGCCTCTGAGAGAGTGAGATCGTTCCTGCAATCCCGCCTGCGGGAGCCGCGCATGAGAGGGCTTTCCCGTCGCAGTTTTCAAGCAGTTTCTCGAATATCCTTCGGTCCCGCCGATTGCTGACCTACCACGTGGACTCGTTGGCGTAGCGTGAGATGTGCTTGGCGCGGATGTGGTGGAGGGATCCAGGGTGGACCGACTACCTCTTCGACCTGAGCGGCCCTCTGTCCGCCGACGGTCCGCCGATCGGCGTCCCCGCCGCGATATCGGGAGCGCTCATCCAATACGCCGGTGCGCTATGGGAACGACGTCCGCGCCGAGGAGAGCGGATCGGGTCCCGGACACCGGCATCCGATTCCGCGACGTTGGCTTTGGAGAGGCGGGTTGATCCACCGTCCCGATCCCCCTAAGCTACCTCCCGTCGATCCGCTGTATGTGATCGCGATCGCCGCGGCGAGACCGCCCGGGGACCGATGAAGGAGGAGCAACGACATGACGCAGACCGCCCGACGGGCATCGGACGCAGCGACGATCCTCGTGATCGGCGGCGCCGGCTACATCGGAAGCCACACGGTGAAGGAGCTCCTCCGGCTCGGCCACCGGGTCGTCGTCTACGACAACCTCTCGACCGGGCACCGCGAGTTCGTCCTTTCGAAGGACTTCGTCGAGGCCGACCTCGCCGACGGCGAGGCCCTGCGCCGGACGCTCGAGCGGTTCGGCGTTGACACCGTGATCCACTTCGCCGCGCACACGGCCGTCGGCGAGTCCGTCGAACGCCCGGGCAAGTACTATCGGAACAACATCGTCGGCACCCTTGAGCTCCTCGAGGCGATGCGCGCCTGCGGTGTCGGCCGGATCGTCTTCTCCTCGAGCGCCGCCGTCTACGGCGCCCCCCAGCGCCTCCCGCTGACCGAGGACCATCCGAAGGCGCCGCTCAACCCGTACGGCCGGACAAAGTGGATCGTCGAGCAGATCCTGGCCGACTACGGGATCGCCCACGGAGTCCAGCACGTCTCGCTTCGCTACTTCAACGCCGCCGGCTCGGACCCCGACGGCGAGATCGGCGAGCTCCACGAGCCGGAGTGCCATCTGATCCCGATCGTCCTCGAGGCGGCCGCCGGCCGGCGGCCGCACATCGAGATCTACGGGACCGACTACCCGACCGAGGACGGGACCGGCGTCCGCGACTACATCCACGTCCAGGACCTCGCCCGCGCCCACATCGCCGCCCTGGACGCGCTCCGGAGCAGCCGAGCCGCCCTCGCCTACAACCTCGGGATCGGCCGCGGCTACACGGTCCGCCAGGTGATCGACGCCTGCCGCGCCGTGACGGGACGCGAGATCCCCGTCATCGAAGGCCCCCGCCGGGCCGGCGATCCCGCCGTCCTCGTCGCCGACGCCTCCCGCGCCCGCGCCGAGCTCGACTGGACCCCTCGATTCACCGAGCTCGAGCCGATCGTCGAGACCGCCTGGGCGTGGATGCAGCGATCGGACCCCGCCCCCGCCCCGTAACCGCCCCAACTGCTAACCATCCATCACCTCGCACTGCCCGTTCTGTAGCGTTGGAGCTTGTCTCCAACGTTGGCCGCAGCTTGTCTGCGACGCAACGCCCAATCGCAAGAATAAAGATCTGACCCCCAGCCTGCCCCCAGACGCCCGAGGTGCACCGCTACAGCGAATCGGCCGAATACTTCAGGAAGTCAAGGACCTCGCGGCGGAAGGACAAGAAGGCGACATCTCGTCTGGAGAGCACCTCGAAGACCAGCTCGTCATCGATGCGCGCGTACTCATGAACGAGTACGTTTCTGAACGCTTTCATCTCGCGGACCTTGCTGCCGAGTTCGCTCGATAGCACGCCCTTCTCCGTTAGCCTGCGGATGAGATCGTCTTCCTCGGCGGGGAGTCCGAGGCGGAGGCCGGCGACCAAGATCGAGCAAATGTCGATCACAACTTCCACGGAAAGCTGAAGCAGTCTCTCGCACGCCCTCTTCTTCTCGATCCCCGTGTACTGAGTACGCGTTCTGGGGGCGATGGTCGAGAGTTCACGCAGGTATCCGTCGAGCTGGTCGATCTTGATCAGGATTCGCTCGCGATCAAGCTCAGCCACTGGCAACGGCCTCCAGGTAGTCCTCGTGGATGTGCCGGAAGTCCTCGAATTCCCGCACCGTCTTGAACGCAATCTCGTACAGCGCAGTATCGTCGCGACAGAACAAGACGCGGCCTTCCCGCAGGACGCGAGTGCGAAGATGAAGGGGCAGTTGCTGGAAGATGTGGACGTCGAGTTCGGAGCTGCCGAGGTACGTCAGCCGCTGTTGGGAACAGGACAAAGTCCCTGCAGGGTCCTCCTGAAGGACGAGGCACACATCGACATCCGATTGGGCGTGGGCGTCGCCGCGAGCCTCGCTGCCGAACAAAATGGCGGCGAGGACAGCGTGATCACCGCGCACCGACGCGATCAACCGCTCGATGGAGAAACTCTTGTGACTCGCCACCGCTTGCTCCTTCCTCGCTGACTGAATGATGGTCGAGATCTTCCATTGTACGCCTCCAATCCCAGAGTCGCCATCAACCGCGCGACTGTACAGCGCGCGACCGGAATGCCTTCTCGTTGAAGCTGCATCCAGACCTTGCGCACTCCATACACGCAGCGGTTCTCATGCCAGACCCGATCGATCTCTTCACACAAGACCGCATCGTGCTGGGCACGCCGAGGAAGTCTGGCGGGATCGGCTTGGCGAGCCTTGTGCTCGTAGTACGTAGACGGGGCGATCGGCAATACAGCGCAGATCGGCTCGACCCCGTAGACGTCTCGATGCTCGTCGATGAATGCCATCATCTCTTCGGTCGACGGTCGAGCTCCGCTTGGGCGAAAAAAGCGGACGCCTTGCGCAAGATCTCATTGGCTCGCCGCAGTTCGCGCACTTCGCGCTCCAGCTCTTTGATCCGCGTCCGCTCGTCGCTCGTGATCCCTCCCCGCTGGCCGGCATCGATCTCGACGCGTCGTACCCATTTGCGGAGAGCTTCCACCGAACAGCCAATCTTCTCCGCGATGGAGACGATCGCCGCCCACTGGGACGGATACTCTCGCTCGTGCTCGAGCACCATGCGAGCCGCCCGTTCTCGTACCTCGGGGGAATACCTTCCCGTTCTTGTCATGACTCCATCCTCCCTACAAAAACAGTCTCCGGCAATCCCGGGGCGGTTCAGAGCGGGCGTGAGTCGTGGGATGGGAGCAGCTCGTGAAACGCGTACGCTCGCTAGCTTGGCCGCCGCACTGTCAGGGTATACACTCAGAAAGCAGCGAGCCCGTCACCATGGGGTTGCCCGGTGGCCCTGAGTTGTTCTGTATCTCCACGTAGGAGGTGGGCTGTGACGCGGGACGAGATTCTGCAATGCTTGAGTGCGCACCGGCAGGAGCTTGCGAAGTTGGGGGTCAAGTCCCTGGCCGTCTTCGGTTCGGTGGCCCGGGGTGAAGCGCGGCCGGAGAGTGACCTGGACCTCCTCGTGGAGTTTGAGGGGCGGACGACCTTTGACCAGTACATGGAGCTCAAGTTCTCCCTCGAGGAACTCCTAGGACGCCGTGTCGATCTAGTGACACGCAAGGCTCTCAAGCCGCAGCTAAGGTCTCATGTGGAGGCAGAAGCTGTCCATGTCCCGTGATCCCAAGCTCTTTCTTGACGACATCCGCCATAGCTGTGAGAAGACGCTCCGCTATGTCCATGGACTGAGTTTCGAGCAGTTCGCGAGCGACGAGAAGACCTTCGATGCAGTGGTGCGCAACCTAGAGGTGATCGGAGAAGCGGTCAAGCGACTTCCCCAGAAGCTCCGGGCACGCCACCCCGAGGTTGAATGGCGCAAGATCGCCGGATTGCGCGACATCGTCGCCCATGAGTATTTCGGCATAGATGAGGATATCCTGTGGGATGTCATTCAGAACAAGCTGCCGTCGCTCCTCGAGCAGGTGAAGTCTATCGTGGACCGTGAAACGGCGTCGTGACTTGCCCGCTACGCTCCACCTCCCCGCCCCAGCAAGGTGAACAGGAGCAGGAAGCCTGCTCGCGCAAAGACCCAAGGACGCCAAGAACCCGACAGAATCAGGACTAGGTTCAGTGTTCCACGGGATGAGAACGGCATTCGTTGGCGTCTTGGCGCGAGAGAGAGATCGATCGACAGAGCGGGAGTCACAAGACTTACCGGAGCAAGGAGGGCCAGAGCGTGACCGTTCCTTGACGTGCCAGGAAGACGCTTCATCCGAAGCGCCTGCAGAGCATCTTGAATGACGATCAGTGATGAGTGAGCAGTAATGAGTCACGAAACACTGCCTCGCAACGACAACAGTCTCCGGCAATCCCGGGGCGGTTCAGGTCCCAGCTTGTCTCCGACGTTGGTCTGTCGGAACTCGTCTTCCGATGTTCGCATTGTCGGGGGTAAGCCCCACCGCCACACAGGATCACGCAGCAGACGAGAATCGGCGCCCCCCGTCCCGCTATTCGCGCTCTGCCCACTGCATTCGCGGCACCTGCGCGTACCGCGTTGTTGCCCGCCGAAAAAGTAGCCTGTCCCCTTTTCGTGGGAGCCTCGGGGGAGAGGACGGCCTGGGATCCGTCGGACGCGAGACGCGCTTGTTGGCCGTCCCTTCGACGACGGGGTAGACTCCCCGCGGGAAGGGGGGATTGTGGACGGCATGAACGTGGTGATCATCGGCGCCGGCTATGTCGGACTCACGACCGGTGCCTCGCTGGCCTACATCGGCCATCGGGTGACGATCGTCGAGATCGACCCCGACAAGCTCGACGCACTCCGGGCGGGGCGCAGCCCGATCCACGAGTATGCGCTGGAGGAGTTGATGCGCGACTCCCGCCCGCGGATGAGCTTCCATGCGCACACGGAGGAAGCCGTCGGCGATGCGCACCTCGTCCTGATCGCGGTTGGGACCCCGTGCAAACCGTCGGGGCAAGCGGACAACCGCCACGTCGAGGAGGCCGCCCGTGCAGTCGCCGCCGGACTTCGCCCCGACCGGGAATACACGCTCGTCGTGAAGTCGACCGTCCCCGTCGGATCGAACCGCCGCGTCGCCCACGTCGCCGATCGCGTTCTCTCTGAGCGAGGGCTCGCCGATCGGGTCAAGGTTCACGTCGCATCGAACCCCGAGTTCCTCCGCGAGGGGACCGCCCTGCAGGACATGCTCTACCCCGACCGGACCGTGGTCGGCGCTGACGACCCATCGACCGCCGACGTCCTCCGCCGGCTCTATCGCCCGATCCTCGAACAGACGTTCGAGCCTCCGCAGTACCTCCCGCGTCCCACGGCCTACAACCTACCTCCCCTGGTCACGACCGACCCGATCAGCGCTGAGATGACGAAGTACGCGGCAAACGCATTCCTGGCGACCAAGATCAGCTTCATCAACGAGATCGCCGGCCTTTGCGAGCGCGTCGGTGCCGATGTGACCGAGGTGGCACGGGGGATCGGCCTCGATCCCCGGATTGGGCCGCGCTTCCTCCAGGCCGGCCTCGGGTGGGGCGGGAGCTGCTTCCCGAAGGACACGAACGCGCTGATCGCGATGGGCGAAGAGCTCTCCTATCCGATGCGCCTCGTCGGCGCCTCCCGGGCGGTCAACGAGCAGCAGCGTCTCCGGGCGGTCGAGAAGCTCCAGGACGTCCTGAAGGGCGTGCGCGGCCGGGTCGTCGGGATCCTCGGCCTTGCGTTCAAGCCCGGGACCGACGACCTCCGCGAAGCCCCCGCCCTCGAGCTGGTCCGCTTGTTGATCGAGCGGGAGGCGCACGTTCGGGTCCACGATCCCGTCGCCCTCGAGGCCGCGCGAGCGACGCTGACGGGGCTCGACATCGAGTACACACCGGACCCCTATACCCTCGCCCAGGGCGCGGACGCGCTCCTCCTCGCCACCGAGTGGCCCGACTACCGCCGGCTCGACCTCCCCCGGCTTGCCGAGACCATGCGAACCCCCGTCCTCCTCGACGGTCGAAACCTCTTCGACCCCACCGCCGCCCGCAGCGCAGGGTTCGTGTACATCGGGGTGGGGAGGTAAGGGGGGGCGGGAAGAAGAGTGAGGCGTGAGGTGTGAGGCGTGAGGAAACACCATGAGCTAAAGGCTTGGCGAGAGGCCATGAACCTGGTGTCTGTGGTGTACAAAGCTACAGCGGCGTTCCCTCAAGATGAGAAGTATGGATTGACAGCGCAGCTTCGCAGAGCAGCGGTTTCGGTACCCAGCAATATCGCGGAAGGAGCAGCTCGTGAGAGCGCCAAGGAATTCGGGCAGTTCTTGATCATGGCACGCGGGTCCCTGAGCGAATTGGAGACCCAATTACAGATCGCCGAGAAGCTCGGCTACATCACAGAAGAGAGGCTAAGAGCACTCCAGGAACCGCTGGATGCCGTCTTCGCCCTCATCGGCGGCCTCCTGCGCAGCATCCGCCAAAGGAGCGCAACATGACTTCCTCCTCACACCTCACTCCTCGCCCCTCACACGAATCTCGCTCCTCACCCCTCACCCCTCACTCCTCCCCCATCCTGGTCACAGGATGCGCCGGCTTCATCGGCAGTCACGTGGTCGACCGGTTCCTCTCCGAGGGGTTTCCCGTTCTCGGAATCGATAACTTCGATCCGTTCTACGACCCCGCCACCAAGCGCCGCAACCTCGCCCAAGCGATACCTCACCCTCGCTTCACCCTCATCGAAGCCGACATCCGCGACCCCGACGCCCTCCGCCGCGCCTTTTCTCTTCACTCCTCACCCCTCACTCCTCACGCCGTAGTGCACCTGGCCGCCAAGGCCGGCGTTCGCCCCTCGCTCGAGGATCCAGTCGGCTACTACGAAACGAACGTCCGCGGCACCCAGAACCTGCTCGAGTGGGCCCGGACCTCCGGTGTCCGCCAGTTCGTGTTCGCGAGCTCCTCGAGCGTGTACGGCGTGAATCCCAACGTGCCCTGGCGGGAAGACGACCCGGTGCTCCGTCCCATCAGCCCCTACGGAGCGAGCAAGGTGGCCGGCGAGCTCCTCGGCCACGTCTACAGCCACCTCTACAGCATCCGGTTCATCGCCCTGCGGCTCTTCACCGTGTACGGACCCCGGCAGCGTCCGGACCTTGCGATCTGCAAGTTCGCCCAACGTATGATCGAGGGGAAGCCGATCCCGATCTATGGTGACGGCACGAGCCGGCGGGACTACGCGTTCATTCACGATGTCGTGGCCGGCATCCGCGCCGCCATCGACTACAGCGAAAGCGTCTACGAAGTGGTGAACCTGGGCCACCATCGCGCGGTGAGCCTCCGGGAGATGGTGCGAGCCTTGGAGGACGCACTCGGGGTCACAGCGCGGATCGACATGCAGCCGCCCCAACCCGGCGATGTTCCCCAGACCTGGGCCGATATCGCCAAAGCGAGTAGACTCCTGGGCTGGCGCCCGGAGATGGCGTTTGAAGCCGGACTTGTGCGATTCGTTCGGTGGCTGAAAGAGGAACGGGGTGACTCAAGTGTGAAAGAGAGGACGCAAGGTCTGTCGCAGGAGAACACGTGGCGGCCGTGATGCTCAAGACGAACCCACCTTGCAGCTGTCGATCTACTGGGGTGTCCTCCGGAATCACGGACGGCCTGGATTCTCTCGAGGGGCAGCATCTCGCCATACTCGGTTGGTTTCCTCCTCCCCGCTTCCTGCTCTCGGCGGGCCCCTCGTCTCCCCTGGCTCCTCACACCTCACACCTCACGCCTCACACACCATGATCTCCACGTACCGTAGACTCCTTGCCTTGCTCACACCGCATGAGCGCCGTCGTCTGGCCGTCGTCTTCCTCGGCGTACTGGGCCGCGCGTTGCTCGAGGTCGTTGGCGTGGCCTCGGTTGTACCGTTCTTGTCGGTGGTCGGAAACCCAGACCTCGTCCATCAGAACGCGATTCTCGACTGGCTGTACACGACGCTTCGGTTTGCCAGCATCAACCGATTCCTCCTCTTCCTCGGGTTCGCTGTGCTGGTCGTACTGGTGGGCAGCAACGCGTTCGCGGCGTTGGTGGACTGGGGTCTCCACCGCTTCAGCTGGATGCGCAATCACAGCCTGTCTCGTCGCTTGCTCGGTGGCTACCTGTCTCGCCCCTACGTCTTCTTCCTCGACAGGAACTCTGCGACGCTCACTCGAAACATCCTGGCAGAGACGCAGCATCTCGTTGCCGGCATCATCATTCCGGGGCTTCAGTTCCTGGCCAGCATCGCGGTCGTCGCTTGTATCCTCGCGTTTCTCATCTTCGTCGATCCTGTCCTGGCGGGCCTCTCGATCCTGGCGATGGGAGGCGCTTACGGGACCGTCTACTTGATCGTGCGACAGCGGCTCCGTCACTTGGGGAAGGTCCGGGTGCAGGCCAACCAAGGGCGATTCAAGACTGTGGGGGAGGCGTTCGGGGCGATCAAACTCCTCAAGCTGGTCGGCCGCGAGCGCCA
>ENA-OSEO01004977-OSEO01004977.1-sediment-metagenome-genome-assembly--contig:-NODE-4977-length-13275-cov-4.915442_pt1 | contig 13275 bp, 9 predicted proteins | sample MGYA00237883_ERZ534232 | MGnify/ENA metagenome assembly ERZ534232
ATCGTTTCTTTTTTATCCCTCTGCACGGAACTGCAGCCGAAATCCCGAGCCACCATGATGGCCGGTTTTTTTGCAGCCGCCGGAATCGGCCGCATTATCGGAGCGCTGATGGGAGGGCCGATCTGGCTGGCGGGCGGAATCGCTGCAACCGGAACGGTCTCTGCAGCCGTCAGCCTGCTGGCGCTGCTGGCGCTGGGCCGGGGATTAAAAGACTGGCAGCAACGCTGAAACGGCATCCAAATTTTACGTCTTTTTGAAATTCATCCATCCTTAATCAAATCCTGTAAGTGACGCCTCAACTGATAATTTTCCCCTACGATCTGCCACACCTATTTACGGCAAAGATCTGCTGAAACTACTTTCGCTTCATCCGACCATGAAATTACATAATACCCAGGCTGACAAAATCATAGGGTCCATAGTTGCTTCAATAATAACAACACTATATTCACAAAAAACTTGACTTTTTTAGTTGAAAGACAAATAGAGGAGAAAGCTATTATTCTAAATCGATCCTAAAGTATGCCATGAAATGTTTTTATAGAGTTCAAGAAATTATAAACAATTAAAATAAAAGGAGGGCAACATGACATTTCAAAAATTAACTACTTACTTTTTAACGGCTATATTTATTTTTCTGGCAGGCAATACATTTTGCGCGGCTGATACTTACCCAAATAAGGAGGTTCGTATTATTATTACATCGGGGGCAGGCGGTGGAGTTGATAGAACGGCCCGATCGGTTCAAAGGTTTCTACCCGATGTTATAGGATATCCGGTTTTAGCCGAAAATCGAACTGGCGCCGGAGGTAAGATTGGCTATAATTACTACAAAAAACTTCCTGCAGATGGGTATAGTATTTATTGTTTCACGCAACCAAGCGTAACTAGCATGATAAAAAAAACACCTGGCCTGATGGAAATTGATGATCTCGCTTATATTAATATTAATTGGTCCGATCCAACAATATTAGTAGCAAGAAAAGATTTGGGATGGAAGTCTATAGATGATCTCGTTGAAGCGGCAAGGAAGAATCCTGGAAAACACAGTTTTGCAGCTGCCTCGCCTAGCTCCGGGGGCACGGTTATGGCCAAATTGCTTTTTGAAAAATTAAATTTAGATGTTAAAATTGTTCCTTATGATGGCGGTGGTAGTGCACGTGCTTCTGTATTGGGTGGACATACCGACATGACCGGTGCAGGAGCTGATGGTGCACTTGTTTTACAAGATGATGTTTTTCCAATAGGTGTTTTCTGGAAAAAAAGGATTGATTCATGGCCAAATGCACTTTTGGTTAACGACCAATTAAAAAAGTACAATCTAAAATTGCCCATGTCTGGATCGTTTCGTTTTTTTGCAATGCACAAGGAATTTAGGGAAAAATATCCGGAAAGATGGAATATACTTATCGGGGCATTTAAAAAGTTAATTACCGAACATAAAGGTTACCAGGAATTCTGCGACAAAGGAAAAATTGGCCGTGATTGGCTTGGACCTGAAGAGTCAACCGAAATCATTAAGGAAGTTCACGACACTTTTATGAAAATAAAGTAAAAATTTTTAGGATCGTTTTTCATGGTATGAGATTTTCATGATTTTCGCTTTCTATGTTTGCATTGACGCGTATTCCGCATTACGCAGCATTGGATTGATTTTCATATTTATTTGAAACTTTCATTCTAAACAATATCAAAGCCGTATCGTCTGGTTTATGTCAAAGCTTTTCGACTATTACCCGTGAGCCGTATGCCTATAAAAGTAAAAACCGGGGTGCTGTGAAAGCAAGTAAACAGTTGTATGGTATTTCATCCGGTTTTGCTTCCGGTGAAAAGACTCATGCAAGGAACCATTGAAGGGCGATTAAAACCGAAATATCTGTAAAATTATTTTTTAGGGTATCTATTGTCTTCGTTCACCGAAATTCAACGCACATTGGTAAAACAATTATTCGCCATGACTATTATGTGGTTAAAACGATTAAATCGGTTAAAGATGCCGTAATGATGATTCGCTTGAATATTAACTGAGTCCCCTATCCATAAGCGCCATTAGCTTCATAGATAACAGCATTTTATTAATTTTTTGTAGCCTTAACCATGCGAGGTTTTGATGCATATTTCATTAAAAAGGCGTGTCTTTCTCATCGAATATCAACCAATTATTTTGGCAACTCTCATTTTAGGGTGGTCGATATACTATTTCTTTTCTACGATTAACCTGCCTGATGGGGGAGCTAAATCCGTTTTATTTATAAAACCTTTAATGATTTTGTTAGTTATTTGTTACCCTTTTGTTTTAGGCCGATCGATAAAAATTGTTCCTAAGCCTAAAAATAAGGATGAAATGACTATTGATAGACCAGAAGATATGGATCGTGGGTTTTCAGATCATCGCAGAATTGTTTTTGCGGCAGCACTGATCATTTATGCCATAACGCTAAATTTTTTTGGTTATCTCATTCCCACCATTATATTTATCTCTTCTTTGTGTTTTTTCTTAGGTGTTCGGAAAATTTTGATTCTAATATTACTGCCGATTTTATTACCGGTTTTATTACTCATTTTGTTTCAACTTATTATCGGTGTGCCTATGCCCGTCTGGCCGTGGAACTACTAAATTCTATAATCAAGATGAATTCTTGGGGGTGAAATGGTTAATTGGGAAGCATTCGTAGATGGGATCTTTTTACTTTTATCATGGAAAACGCCACTACTCATTTTTGCCGGGATGTTGACTGGCCTCATTTTAGGAATCATCCCGGGTTTGACCGGTTCAATCGGAATTGCAATACTTTTACCGGTTACATTTCTGATGAGCCCCCTTGATGCGTTGGTCATGTTGACTTCAGTCTACACAGGAGGTCTGACAGGTGGAGGTATTACAGCAATACTGATCAATACACCCGGATCGCCCGGGGCCATAGCCACCACATTCGATGGGTACCCCATGACCCGCAAGGGTCTGCAAAATGAAGCTTTAGGACTTCAGATTACGTCATCGGTAATTGGAGGTATTTCAGGATATGTCTTTCTGTTCTTTTTTATCAATTCGATTGTAAAATTTGCACTTCAGTTTGGACCATCAGAAATGATTTTTTTGACCATACTTGTTTTAGTCATAATTGGTTCTCTTCGCGGCAAAAGCATGGCACGCACATTTTATATTGGTATTTTTGGACTCATGGTCGGAACAATCGGATCTAGTGAAGCAACCGGCGTTGTTCGAGGCACAATGGGTTTTGATGGACTTGAGGATGGCATACCGCGTGTCATTTGTATTGTAGGGCTATTTGCAGTTCCTGAAATGCTTAATCTAATCACTAAAAAATATATTTTAGATGTTAAAGTTCTGAAGAGCAAAAATATAACAATACTTTTTAAAGGCGTAAAAGAAACTTTTCGATATTTAAAATCACTAATTCGGGGAATTTTAATTGGAATTTCGATAGGAACTCTACCGGCAGCCGGTTCGACGGTTTCCGCACTTTTAAGTTATTCTCAAGCAAAAGCTTCAGCAAAAAAGCATCAACACTATGGAGAGGGAGAGCCAGAGGGAATAGTAGCAGCAGAAACTGCAAACAATGCATCTGAAGGCGGAGCGATGGCCATTCTCTTAGCGTTAGGCATCCCTGGCAGTGGTGCAACAGCCATTTTGCTTGCCGGTTTCGCCTTACACGGATTGGTACCCGGCCCACGACTGTTTCATGATAATGCCGCATTTGTATATGGATTAATATCTGCCAATATTATTCAAATGTTTTTTTTAGGATTTATTGCATTATTTGTGTCGTTTTATTTTTCACGATTAATTTTTATTCCCACACGTATTTTAGCTCCTGCTTTAATGGCAGTGATGGCAATGGGTGCATATAGTGTTCGCAACCTTTTTTTTGATATTTATCTTCTTTTCATTATAGGTATTTTAGGATGGTTCTTTCGTAGATATGATTTTCCGACTACAAGCTTTGTCATCGGATATATTCTTGGCGAAAATCTAGATATGGAAGTCTACCGCTATATGAGTTTGTTTGGTTTTGATTCATTGGTATTTCTCGAACGGCCAATTACTGGATTACTTATAATTGCAACCTTTATTGTTATCGGGTTACAAATAAACCGTTACAGAAAAAGCAAGCAATGATTTTTTTCAATCAACATCCCATGAAAATTATAAGGAGATACCATTATGGATATTAACGCATCATATCCAACCTTAAAAGAGAATTCATGCGTCAGTCACTACAATGAATTGGATGACATCCGCACGGATTATAATCTTCCTAAGAAAATTTACCTGAAAGATCTGACTTTACGCGAAGGCGAGCAAGCAGCTATGAGCGGTTTTAGCCTTGAAACCAAAATTAGAATTGCTCAAATGCTTGACGATATTGGGATTCATTTTCTACAGGTAGGATACCCCGGGCTCTCCAAATCCGAGAATAGTATGATTAAAAAAATTGCTGGCCTTGGTTTAAAGGCTAAAGTCGGTGGAATAGCGCTGGTTTATCTTCCAGAATGGAAAGAGCAAATTGATCAAGCACTTGATACCGGTGTGGACTGGGTATCGATTTCTTACGGCTTGTCGCCGATTCGACTCACTCAAATGATGAAGGTTTCGCTTAACGACGCGGTGGATAGGATTTTAAAGGCAACCGAGTATGCAGCCACTAAAGGGCTGAATATCCATTTCAGCGCTACTGATACCACCCGGACTCCTTTAGAAACCATTTTGGATCTATATAAGAAAGCTGAGTCAGCCGGGGCTACCATATTAAATGTTGCGGATACTGCCGGTGCTATGGGACCCACGGCAATGAGATATTTTATTAAAAAATTGATTGAACATGTGAATATACCGGTCGGAATTCATACCCATAACGATATAGGGCTTGCCTTGGCCAATACCCTCGCCGCCATAGAAGCCGGGGCTTCTTTTGTTGATGTGACAGTCAATGGACTTGGAGAACGGGCTGGAAATTCATGCTTAGAAGAAGTGGCTGCAGTTCTTACCTTTGTTTATGGATATGATTTAGGTTTAAATATTCAAATGCTCACGCCGCTTTCACGAAAGGTCGCTGAGATTAGCGGGATACCCATTCATGCCACAAAGCCTCTTGTTGGGGAATCAGCTTATACTCATACTTTAGGTGCACATCAATGGGGAGTTCGTCAGTCTTGGTCAACCTATGAACCGATTCGGGCAGAAGCCGTCGGGAATCAACGAAAATTGCCGCTCGGGCGGTTGACCCACCACCTTCTGGTTCGAGACATTCTTGAAAATAATGGATTTTTAGAGCTGGATGATAATATGGTAAAGTCCATCACTGAAAAAGTTAGGGATATTGCTGAAAATGAAGCCCGTTTTGTTAGCGAGGAACAACTGTTGGATATTGCATCAAAAGAAACAAAAAAATAGGAGGGAGTGAAAATGGGCCAAACATTGGCGGAAAAAATTTTTTCTAAGCACGCCGGGCGCGAGGTCAAGCCGGGCGAAATCATTGTTGCCGATATTGATTCAATGATGACTCACGACGCAAATCGGCCATTGGCCCTGGATGTTTTTCAGCGAATGAAAGGGAAAGAGTTCTTTAATCCTGAAAAAGTAGTACAAATGATTGAACATCATTACCCGGCACCGGGAGAAGCCCAAGCACTTGCACACCAGAAAATGCGCCGTTTTCATTCCCAAATGGGTGGTTTTATTTACGAGGGTAAAGGAATCTGTCATTTGGTAATGCCGGAGAAGGGACATGTCCTTCCCGGTGATCTGGTGATTGGTACGGATTCTCACACATGCACATATGGCGCCCTGGGAGCGTTTTCAGCCGGCGTGGGTTCTACAGATATGGGGGTGGCCATGATTTCCGGGAAGTTATGGTTTCTGGTACCGGAGACCACAAAAATGAATCTCATCGGAACACTCCCGCCGGGTGTTTTTGCAAAGGATATCATCCTCTATATCATTGCATCCGTTACCGCCGACGGCGTTACTTATGAATCAGTAGAGTTCACAGGACCGGTAATAGAAAACCTTTCGATGGACGCTCGATTTACAATTTGTAATATGGCGATAGAAATGGGAGCCAAAGCCGGCATGATCGCACCCGACCAGACGACCTTAGATTGGGTTAACCAGCGAAAACCTTCACGTAACTTTATTCCTCAGGTTCCTGACACGGATGCCTGCTACGCCAAGGAATTGACATTTGATGTCAGCCAACTGTCACCGTACATCGCAAAACCTCATTATGTAGATAATGGAGTTCCAATAGAAGAAGTCCTTGGAGTCCCTATAAACCAGGGAAATGTCGCAGCTTGTACGGCATCACGCATTGAGGATTTGAGAATTGTGGCTAGTATTTTAAGAAAAAAAAAGATAGCATCGGGGGTTCGTTTTTTTGTAGTTCCTGGTTCAAATGAGGTGTTTAAACAAGCTTTGGCGGAGGGTGTTATTTCAACCTTGGTGGACGCCGGAGCACACATTAAATCCCCAAGTTGTGCAGGTTGCTCAGGGGGGTCTGCCTTCGGTATTCAAGCTGATGGGGAGGTTGTTATTACTACCGCAAACCGAAACTTTAAGGGGAGGCTTGGAAATCCGAGAGCCTTTATTTATCTTGCCTCTCCAGCCACTGTAGCATCCAGCGTCTTGGAAGGAAAAATTGCAGACCCTCGCCCCTATTTTTGAACCTAATTATGTTTCGAAAGGAATCAATTATGAGATTAGAAGGAATCGCTCATGTCTTCGGAGATCACATCAACACCGATTACATAATTTCGGCAAAGCATAAGGGAAGATTTACTGATATTAAACAGATGATAACATACCTAATGGAAGATATCCGCCCAGGGTTTTTTAGTGAAATACAGCCCGGAGATTTTATTGTAGGTGGAATTAACTTTGGCTGCGGATCTTCTAGGGAGGCTGCCCCAGCCGTAATAAAGGAAGCAGGAATTGCCGCTGTTTTAGCAAATGGATTTGCAAGGATCTTTTATAGAAATTCCATTAACATCGGCCTGCCGGCGGTACGTGTTGAAACCGGATCTATTCAGGAAGGAGATCTTCTTCGTGTCGACTTGGATGAGGGATTAATTGAAAACTTAACGCGAGGAGGATCTCTAACCACACAGCCGCTGCCGCCATTCATCCAGCGGATCTTGGATGCCGGGGGAATGGAGAACTATTTCAGTTCACACGCATCTTTTGATATCAGTTAGCAGAATTTCTAAGTTTTATACATAACAATACTTGATAACGGAGATTTTATGAAAAAAACGACTCTATTACGCAACCTTATCAAGGCACCGGGGATACTTGTTTCTCCCGGCGCCTACGACTGTCTGAGCGCTAAACTGATTGAGCATATGGGCTTTAAATCGCTGTCTACCACTGGTGCCGGCATATCGGAGAGTTTTTTAGGCTTGCCAGATTTTGGCCTCATGGGACTCAGTGACAACCTGACGGTTTCTAAAAATATTGCCCAGGCTGTAAATATACCGGTAATGGCGGATGCCGACACAGGCTATGGTAATGCGGTGAATGTGTATCACACCGTTAGGGTCTTTGAACAGGCGGGTTTGTCAGGAATAAACTTGGAGGATCAGGTTTTCCCAAAAAGATGCGGTCATATCAAGGGCAAAGAAATCATTTCAATGGAGGAGATGGTAAAAAAAATTAATGCTGCTGTGGCAGCACGAAAAGACTCAGATTTTATAATTAATGCTCGCACGGATGCAGCAGCTATTGCGGGTATTGATGAGGCGATTAAGCGAGCGAAGGCATATATTGACACGGGGGCTGATATGATTTTTCCTGATGCTGTTCTGAGCGAAAGTGACATTGAAAAATTTGTCAAGAATGTATCGGCGCCCGTCAGCATCAACATGGGTTTAGCAATCAGGCAGCGGCCAACTACTCCGTTGGTATCCTTTAAAAGACTGGAAGAAATGGGCGTTGCTCGGGTGACTTTCCCACGTATGACCATGTCCTCCGCTTTAGCCGGCATGAAAAAGGCCCTCGAAACCGTATTGGAATCTGTCAAAAAAGAGAAGCTCATTGAGCGCCCCGATCTTGTACTCGGTTTTGAAGGCATGACCGAATTGCTTGGTTATTTCGAAATGCAGAAAATTGAGGAGCAATTCGCCAAAAAATGAGTATCATTAAAAAGAGCGGAATTTGCTTTTAGATTGAATGCAGCTTCAGCGGATTGTCCTTGAGTTTTGCGTTGGCGGCCTGTAATTGCGCCTCTCCGGAGATGACCGCAACGGCCTGATCCGGAACCCCTTCCCGGAAGTACTTTTCGGCCGCTTCCTGAACCCGGTTCTTTGTCAGCGACAAGATTCCGCTTTTAAAGCGGTTGCGGGCTTCGTCTGACAGGGATATCATTTTGCGGTAAAAGGCTTTGCGGGCAGCCGGACCCGGCGGATCGGGCTTGTCGATATCGGCGCAGACCTGCAGCGTCGCTTCCGTGACATCCTCATCCGTAATGCTCTTGGAACGCACAAAATCAACAACCCCGTCATACACCGCCAGCGTCTTAACAATGTGGGGATCCCGATAGGACCCAAAACTGAAGAGTCCGTTTTCGGGGCTGTAGATAGCGAATCCGCCGTAAGCCCCGCCTTTTTCGCGAATCTCCCGGTGCAGATAGAGCGATCGCAGCATCTTGGCGATTACCGCCAGGGCCGGGGCATCGGCATGATCCATCCGGACCGTCCGGAACGTTCGGGCCACAAACGAAACGGCCGTTGAGGTCGCCCATCCCTCTCTGGGAATTTCAGCAGGGATTTCGAGGCTGGGGGCTGTGAAACCGGCAGCAGGTCCATCGGACATGCTGCCGTAAAGGGCGTCGGCAGACGTTCGGGCCTCCGGCAGGTTGACGTCTTCCCCGATCAGCGCGACCTTTATATTTCCGCGCGTCAGCACAAAATCGCCGATGGCGGTTAAGCCGTCTGCAAGCGACTGTAAGGTGCGGTCCGTCAGCTCGGCGGTCAACGCTTTAATCGTTTTCAACTGGTGAACCCCGTGCCAGGCCTCATCCAGGGCCTCCGCCATGGAAAAATTCCGGGAAGCCAGGGACATGGCCAGCCGATGGCCGTTATGAACAATCATGGCTTCCAGGGCCGCCCGGTATTCCAACAGCATGGATTTCAGGCGGACGTGATCTTTAAAACTCAGGGAACAGACCAGCTCTTCGACAATATCAAACAGGTTCGGCTGATTGCGCACCAAAGACTTCGCATTGAGCGACAAAAAAGACCGGCATTCCCCGGCGCTGTTAAATGACGTGCGGGCATTCGCACTTAAACCGATTCCACCGGTGTAGCGATCGATGCGCCGGACCATGTCGGTATAGTCCCTCCGGGTGGTGCCGATTTTTGAAAAGACGTAGCAGAAAAACGGTATCAGCGGAACCTGGGCTTTCGCTATTACCCCGGCGCCGATCGCAGCTGTCAAATAAAAAATGCCGGCGGTGGGCTGCGCGTAAGCGCTCAGCCAGTTGCGTCCGTCCCCGGGCGTCTCCGAAAAAGTTTTTACCCGGGGTGGAATTTCATCCAGCGACAGTGTCGGAAGACACGAAACATCCATTTCGGCTTCCTGCAGCTTCTGTAATGCCCGGGCATCGGCTTCGATCGCCTTGAGTTGATCGGAAGACATCCCCGCCTTGATTTCTGCCAATTCGGCCGCCACTCGCTTTTTTTCGGCTGCTTCCAGGGTCAGGTCCGGAACCAGTGTCAGCAGGACCCTGTGCGGGTTGTCCAGAAAATATTTTTTCAGGCAGTCTTCAAAAAACGGACCGGCCGCGACTTTTCGGCGAATCTTTTCCAAATCGCTGTCAAACTGCAGGGCCCGAACCGGATCGCCCCCGTGAAACCAGCTGGCAGCGAAAGAAAGCAGCAGTTTGATGCCATAGGGGTAAGGGTGGTTGGTAACCTCCTTGCGGCGGAATTCGATCTGGTGAATGGCGGAATCGATCAATTCTCTGTCAATCCTTTTTTCTACCAGGGTGTTTAATGTACTAAAGACAATTGATTCGATTTTATCCGCGGCGGTCTTTTCAATGTCCTTCAATCCGGCCGCAAAGAGCGTGTCCCGATTGTCGGCATCAAAACCGCTGCCGTCGCTCAGGGATGAACCCAGACCCGAATCGATCAGGGCTTTGCGCAGCGGTGAAGCGGCGTTGCCGAGCAGAATCTGCTCCAGCAACGTCAGCGTCAGAACTTCGTCTGTTTTTTGAATATCAGCGGCCAGCCATGCCACGCAGGCCTGGCACTTTCTGGCAGGATTTTCATTTTTCCCCAGCGGATATGCATACGTTGCCGTTCGGGGGTGATCCCAACGGGGCTGGCGGGGAACTTCCGTCCGGGGATCGACATAGCCGGTGTTCTTTAAAATTGAAGTCTCGATAAATTCAAGATGGGCCTTGAGGGGCAGGTTTCCATAGGTATAAAAAAAGGCGTTGCTGGGGTGATAGTGGCGCTGGTGAAAAGATTTGAGCCCGTCGTAGGTCAGCCGGGGAATGAGCGTGGGATCCCCTCCGGAATTGAAACGGTAGGTGGTATCCGGATACAGCGCTTCCAGCATGGATCGCGCCATCACCTGGTCCGGCGACGACATGGCCCCTTTCATCTCGTTGTATACCACCCCTTTGTATTCCAGGCGGCTGTCGACGGCAGACGGACCGCCCGCTTCGATTTCCAGCCGGTGTCCCTCCTGTTTGAAGTTGAGCGGATCCAGGATCGGCCGGAACACCGCATCCAGATAGACATCCATGAGATTGTAAAAATCTTTCGGGTTTTGGGTGGAAAACGGATACATGGTCCAGTCCGAAGCGGTAAAGGCGTTCATAAAGGTGCTTAAACTTCTTTTCAGCATCGAAAAAAACGGATCTCGAACCGGAAATTTTTTAGAACCGCACAAAACGGTGTGTTCCAGGATATGGGCCACCCCGGTTGAATCCATCGGCACCGTCTTAAATGCCACGCTGAAGGTATTTTCAGAATCCATGTTGCTGATGTGAACGTGCCGGGCCCGGGTAGCCGTGTGTTCCAAGTCATAAAGAATGGAATTGATTTCCGAAAGCGCAACCACACGCTCCAAGCGGTATCCAAGTATCCGGGAACCTTCGCAAAGCTGCGGATTATGGGGATCTACTGACATGGTTATTCTCTCTCCGTCATGTTTTTTATGCCGCGGCCGGGTAAACCCAACCGGCCGTCAGTCGGCCGGAAGAATCCTCTCCACGGTTTTCGTATTGCCGATCAAGACATACACCAAAAAAGATATGAGTAAAATAGCGCCCAGCATTTCCGTATTTCTGGTCTTAATGAGATAGGCCAAAATAAACACCATCAGAAAACCGAAAAAGACCATAACGGCCCGGGGGATCCGCCGGAGCAGCACCCGGCCGAAATGAACAAACCGGATATGGCTGACCATCAGACAGGCCGTGAGCAACACAACGCTCAATGACATCCATGAATTTTGCCAGAAAAGACAAGCCCCCAGGACAACCATGGCCCCGGCTGGGCTGGGCAGACCGTTGAACGTCCCCGGCGGCAGGGTTTTATCGTGTTTGTCCCGAATCAGAAAACGCCACAGGCGGAATCCGACCGCGAAAATATAGAGATTTCCCAGCACAAATGCGGGCAGTTTCATATCGGTGCTCACCAGGACCAGCAGGCCCGGACACACGCCGAAACTGACCATATCCGCGATATCATCCAACCAGGGACCGAATTGAGTTCCCCCGTGTTTTTCCGCAATCCGGCCGTCGAACAGATCAAATATCTGCCCGGCCAGAATCGCGATGGCAACCAGGACGTTCCATCCTTTAAAGACCAGCACGATTCCGGTTATGCCGCAGACCAGATTCAACCCTGACAAAATATCAGCATAAAAATGGTTGGGTATGAGTTTGAACACAATGGAAGCTATCGACAGGACGATGCAGGCCACCTGAATCTCAAAGGTAAAATTCGGAATGCGATGGGCACTGTCCAGAAGAGCGACGTAAATGATCAGCGCAAAACACAGCACCGCTTTGATTTTTCCAAAATTATTGGCGCTGACGGAAAAATTCGTAAATCGCTTGATGACGTACCGCACAAGGAACTGTCCGCAAATCTCGATGGCAATTAAAACCCAGAGAGGGGTCATGTCCAGAAAGCCCCGTTGGGCGAAAAAGACCATTGGCGGCAGATAGGTTATCTTATCGCACAATGGATCGAGTTCCTCGCCGAAAGGCGTCAGCAGATTACACTCGCGGGCGACTAGGCCGTCAATGCCGTCGGCTACGGCCGAAAAGGTAAACAGCAGAATCCCCCAGAAGTGCCGCTCCGCCGCAAAATACAGCAGCATCCCGGCCAGGCCGATCAATACTCTCCATAGACAAATGGCATTTGGATGCAGGAACCAGTGCGAGCTGATATATTTTTTCTTCTTCTGATTTTTTAAAGAGACCCAGAAAAACAGATAAACCGATAGAGATATCAATATCGAAATGATAATGGAAACCGCATTATCCATGAACGTCACCCCAGTTTATTAAGTAGTGCCTGAATGAAAACCTTCGCTTAGGCAAAATCCGAATTTTGGTCATTGTTTCGTATTTGCGGCTGACGCCTTGAACCGAGACGGGCTTCGGATTTCGAATTTACTTAGCAATAATCAGACTTTTCGTCCAACCATTAATAGTATGCCGCCGGCGCCCGGCATGCTGCCCGGGCCGCTCGGTTGTTTAGTACCGTTAAAAATACTGTTGAAAATACTTGACAAACAATCCGGATGCTGTTATGAAAGGCAAAAATTTGAAATCCATATAAGCTCTTTGATTTAAACGCTTTTTTAAAGCAGCCGGCCGTGGTGGCGGGACTGCTTCGTAAAAAGCCGAAACCGTGAAGGGAGGTGATGGACCGAAAGCAGGTTAAAGAATACGCTGACTAATGCAGAATTCTGTTGGTTGATTACACACTGTTAACTTTAGGAGGAAAACAGATGAAGAAATTATTGGTTTTTGGTTTTGCGCTCTTTTTGGTAGCGGCTTTCACCCTGCCGGCAGCAGCGGTCGAGCACAAACTGGGCGGCTACATGCGCACACGGTTTTTGATGTACGAAAATAACAGAGGCACTGACGATACCGGTATCAGTCTGGTTGACACCCGAACCCGCCTGAAGTATACGGCGGTTTTAAATGAAAACCTGAAATTCCATTTCGAGAACGAATTTGACTCCGACTGGGGCGGCACCAATTACGGCCGGCTTAGCGCCGACGGTCA
>ENA-OSEO01004979-OSEO01004979.1-sediment-metagenome-genome-assembly--contig:-NODE-4979-length-13263-cov-4.031018_pt1 | contig 13263 bp, 4 predicted proteins | sample MGYA00237883_ERZ534232 | MGnify/ENA metagenome assembly ERZ534232
TCCGCAAATCTGTTCGGGACTCTGCACGTGCCGCCGGCCTTGGGTCGGGTCTTCACGACGGAAGATGAAGCGGGAACTAATGCTGTCGTCGTGGTCAGCGATGGACTGTGGCGGCGAAGATTCGGCGCGGACCCTACGATTCTGGGCGAAACCATTACCCTGAACGACAAGGCGTACACGATTGTCGGTGTGCTGCCGGCGGGTTTCCGCTTTCCGAATGTCAACCCGTGGTCTGCCGCCGTGCTCCAGACCAGTGCCCAGCCTGCGCTCTTTCTGTCCAAGGTGTTCACGGAGCGCGAGCGGAGCCGGTTGATGGCGGACTTCCGCTTCACGGTGATCGGTCGTCTGAAGGATGGCGTCACGCGGGAGCAAGCGACAGCGGAGTTGAACGGGATCAACGCCCAGATCGTGGAGATGGCAGGGCGGAAGGACTTCGAACTGCGCGCCATTGTCAGGCCGCTGAAGGAGGCGTTGGTGCAGGACTCCCGGCGCGGCCTGCTGGTGATTCTGGGGGCTATCGGTGCGCTTCTGCTGATTGCGTGTCTGAACCTGAGCATTCTCAGCCTTGCGAGGGCGGAACGCCGGGATGCGGAGTCGGCGATCCGGGTGGCATTGGGCGCCACCCGAGCGCAGTTGCTGCGGCAAGGACTCGTCGAGGCTGCCCTCATCGCATTGCCTGGGGCGGCCCTCGGTGCCGTGTTTGCGGCCAGGGGGCTTGAGGTGCTGGTCCGGATCGCGCCGGGGGATCTGCCGAGGTTGAGCGAGCTGTCGGTAGACACCGGTGTGCTCCTCTTCGCCTTGGTACTGACGGGGGTCACGGCTCTGCTGTTTGGGACGCTGCCCGCATGGCATGTGGCGGGGGCGCGTGCCGAGCAAGTGTTGCAGGCGGGACGACGGACCGCCACGACCGGCGCCGGAGGGCTTCGTCTGCGTCACGGCCTTGTCGCCGCCGAAGTGGGTCTGGGCGTCGTGCTGCTGACCTCCGCCGGACTCCTCCTGGACAGTTTCGCCCGCGTGATCCACGCGGACTTGGGCTTCGAGGCTCCGGCCGTTCTGGCCGCCGACATCGTACTTCCACCAGCCAAAGCAACTCAAGCCATGGCGTTCCATGACCGGCTACTCGATCATTTGGCCTCCACCGTTGGGGTGGATTCCGCGGCCCTTGTCACGGCACTGCCGCTGGAAGGTGAGCCGTGGGTGGACGCTGTGGGTGTACCAGACGCTCCCAAACCGCAGCAGGGATGGCCTCTGGCCAATCTGCGTGTTGTCAGCCCCAGCTATTTCCAGACGATGGGTATTCCCTTGCGAGAAGGACGCACGTTCGATCCTGCGGATCGGAGGGGAGGCGACAACGGGCGACCGCGACACGTGGTTATGATCTCGGAGCGGTTGGCACGGTCCTTTTGGCCCCACGAGAATACGATCGTAGGACGGAAAGTCCTGATCGATGACGGTGAGTTCGAGATCATCGGTGTCGTGAAGGATGTCCGCGCTCATGCCGATCGCGCGGCGGTGCCGATCCTTTACCGGGTTTACTGGGATTTGGACCTGCCCAGCGCGACGCTTGTGGTGCGCACTCAGGGCGATCCGCTTGCGCTCGCGGGGGCGGTTCGCGCAGCCGTTCATCAGGTCGATGGACATGTTCCGGTGGCAAAGCTGCGAACGATGCGTGAGCTGCTGGAAGCATCGGTATCGTCACGGCGGTTCCATATGCTGCTGACCTTGACCTTTGCCTTCTGCGCCCTGCTCCTGGCGGGCCTGGGTGTTTATGGTGTGGTTTCCTACTCCGTAACGCAGCGGACGAGGGAGATGGGCATCCGGGCGGCATTGGGTGCCCGCGCGCCGGAGTTGTGCGGTATGGTCTTGCGGCAGGGCATGATGCCCGTCGTGGTCGGTCTGATCTTCGGCATGGCCGGCGTTCTGGTCTGTGGCCGACTCCTGCAGAGCTTGTTGTACGAGGTGAAGCCTCACGACCCGTGGATCCTCTCCGGTGTCGTCGGGGGAATGCTGCTGACGGGGGTGCTGGCCTGCTGCCTCCCCGCCCGTCGGGCCGCGAGAATCGACCCCATGATGGCCTTGAGATATGAATAGGAGAGACCGATGGGAATGCTTTGGCCGGATATTCGGTACGGCGTTCGGATGCTGGCGCGGAATCCCGGTTTCACGGCGATGGCTACGCTGTCCCTCGTCCTCGGGATGACGCTCAGCTCGGTCGTCTTCAGTTTGGTGGACGGCATCTGGCTGCGGTCCATGCCGTTTGCCGATCCGGGCCGTGTCATCCGGATCTTCGGCAGTACGCCCCAGTCCAAACAGGGCGGCCTTTCCTATCCGGACTACCGTGACCTGCGCGGGCAGATGCGGTCGGTCTCGGGCTTGGCCACTTCGGACCGCCGCGGCGCGGTTCTCGTCATCGATGATGAGCCGGAAGATCTGAGGGCGGATGTCGTCTCCAGGAACTTCTTTTCGGTCTTGGGGATCAGACCTCTTCTGGGGCGATTCTTCTCGGAGGCGGACGAGCCGGCCCTGAGGGACACGCCGACGGTCGTGGTAAGCCACCGGCTGTGGCAGCGGCGCTTCGGCGGCGATCCGGGTCTGGTGGGCAGGACGATTGAGCTGACGGGCCGTCCTTGGACCGTTCTGGGGATCGCGCCCCCCGGTTTCGGCGGGCTGGAACGGCTGAATCCGGCCGAGGTCTGGTACCCCAGCGAGGACTACCGCGTGGACTTCGCGCGGGACGAGCGGTACTTCAGCGTGGTCGGGCGCTTGAAGCCGGAAGCCTCAGTGAAGCAGGCGCAGGCGCAGGCGGAGACCATCTTCCGTCGTCTGGACCTGCGCGATGCGGCCTCGCACGCGCCGCTGAGAGCGCTCGTTCAGACGGAGGCCGGCGTCCAGTTCGAACGGACCGGGACGCTGGGATTGTTGATGCTCGGCGCCGTCGCGACGGTGCTCCTGTTGGCGTGCGCCAATGTCACGAGCCTGCTGCTGGCCCGCGCCGAGGTGCGCGCTCTGGAGATGGCGGTGCGGTCGTCTCTGGGCGGGAGCCGGTGGCGGCTGGTGCGGCAGTTGTTGGCCGAGAGCCTGGCGCTGGCCGTCATCGCCGCGGCGCTCAGTCTGCTCCTGGGTCGGTGGCTCATCCGTGTCTGGCCGGCGCTGCTGCCCCCGAGCGCGGCGGTTCCCGTCGCCCAGCGCATCTGCTGGGATGCGCGGGTGGTGGCGTCTACGTGTGCGGTTTCGCTCGCAAGCATCATCTTGTTCGGCCTCGCTCCCGCGGTGTATGCGTCACGAACCAACCTGGCTCCTGTGATCAAGGGAGACCTGGCCTGGCGGGGATCAGGGCGCGGGCACTATGGCCTCAGCGCCCTGGTGATCGGCCAGGCAGGTGTGGCCCTGGTGCTCGTGGCGGCAGCCGGCCTGCTGACGCGAAGTCTCCTGGCGTCTTACACGGCCGATGTCGGCTTCGAGAAGAAAGAAATGCTTCTGGCCAGCCTGAGCACCGGCAATGAAGCGCACGGGACGAGCGTCCATCGGCAACTCAAGGAGCGCGTGCTGGCGCTGCCGGGAGTGAAACGGGCCAGCGTGGCGCGCGTGGTGCCGTTCAGCCCGAGCGGTCTCGGCGCATCGAAAAAGGTCTTCTTGCCGGGCCGTCCCGCGTCCCCGGCACAGGACGGCTGGTCCGTGAGGTTCAACGCGATCGATCCGGACTATCTCGGACTGCTCGGCATCCCTGTCCTGCGTGGTCGAGGCTTTAGTGAACGCGACGACAAGTCCGCCCCGCGGGTCATGCTCATCAACGAGACCATGGCGAGGAGCTTCTGGCCCAATGAGGATCCGGTCGGCCGTTCGGTTCGCCTGGGCAGCCCCACCGGTGAAGAAGTGCAGATCGTCGGCGTCGTGCGAGACACGAAGATCGTCAGCATCGATGAGACGCCCAGACCCTATCTGTTTCTGCCGCTGGCTCAGCACTATCACTGGGAAGCAATTCTCCTGGCGGAGACCACAGTTGAGGCCGCGACTCTGGCTGGACCCGTGCGCGCCGAACTGAGAGCGTTGGGCATTCGGCCGTCGAAGTCGGACATCGGCACGATGAGGGACTACATGCGTATCCGCCTGTCGTTCGAGGAGTTTCTGGCCAGGATCGCGGTAGGACTCGGCCTACTGGATCTGGGTCTGGCGTCCCTGGGCCTGTACGGCGTTCTCGCCTATGCGGTGAATCGGCGGACACGAGAGATCGGGATTCGGATGGCGATGGGCGCGCGCCGACGCGAGGTGCTCATGCTGATCCTGAAGCGAGGCATGGCCTTGCCTGCTGTCGGCGCCGCTTTGGGTGTGCCGATCGCTCTGGCGGTGGGCCATACTCTCCGCGGCTTGTTGTACGGCGTGAGCCCGCTGGACCCGTTGTCGATTGCGGCGTCACTGGTCCTGCTTCTGGCGGTCGCGCTCCTGGCCTGCTACGTCCCCGCCCGCCGGGCGGCGCGGATCGATCCGATGGCGGCGTTGCGATGTGAATAGAAAGGAGTTGACAGTTCCTAGTTGGCAGTTGTCAGCAAGACAGCCGTGGGGCGATGGCTCGCAACTGAGAAGTGACAACTGAGAACCGAGAACTGGAGTTCGCTATGACGACTTTGTGGCATGATGTTCGATATGGCTTTCGGATGCTGGCGCGGAATCCCGGTTTCACACTTGTTGCGGTACTGACTCTCGGACTGGGCACTGGGGCCAATACGGCGGTGTTTAGTGTGGTGGATGCCGTGTTGCTGAAGGCACTACCCTACACGGCCCCAGACCAGCTCGTGCGGCTTTCCAGTGTCAGAGGTAACGGTCGAATCGGGGCAGTCTCGTATCCGCTCTTTGCGGACTGGCGTCGCCAATCGAATTCGTTCGCCTGTCTGGCAGCCTACAAAGGTAGGGAGATGGTTTTCATCTCCGCTGCCGGCCCCGAGTGTTTGCAGGGCGTCAGTGTCTCGCAAGGTTTCTTTGAGGCGCTGGGGATCCAGGCGGCAATGGGACGGACCTTTGCGGTGGGCGAAGATGAACCCGGAGCAAATCCGGTCGTGGTAATCAGTCACAGTTTATGGGGTCGATCTCTGGGGGAGGATCTCGATGTTCTCGGCCGGACACTGGTGCTGGATGAGACGAACTACACGATCATCGGAGTCCTGCCCGAGACTTTTGAGTTTACGTTCTCGGAAGGCGCGGAATGCTGGATTCCTCTGACCGACCGTCTGCCTTCCAGCAAGCGTACGTATCAGGTCATTGGCCGCCTGAAACCAGATGTCACCTGGACGCAGTGCCGGGCGGAGATGAAGGCACTTTCTGAGCGGCTCGCGCAAGCTTATCCCGAACAGACCCACGTGGAGCTTCTGTTCGATTCCATCACCGGCCGATTGCGGCTTTACCTCTTCGTGCTGTTGGGCGCGGTTACCTTTGTCTTACTGATTGCCTGTGTCAACATGGCAAACCTCATCTTGGCCCGTTCCACCACGCGGTCGAAGGAAATAGCCGTGCGCCGGGCCCTTGGCGCCGGCTGGTGGCGGGTCACTCGTCAGACGCTCACAGAGAACCTGTTACTGGTGTTGTTGGGGGGAGCGGCCGGCGTACTGATTGCTCATTGGCTCAGCGACATCATGAAGACGTGTTCTCTTACCTTCTACATGCCGCGCGCCGGACAGATTGGCCTTGATGCCCGAGTACTGGCTTTTGCACTCATCGTCTCTTTGGTGACGGGGCTGGTGCTTGGCGGGATTCCCATCCTCAGATTCAAGTATTGCCGCTTGCACAGCGCGCTGATGGACCGGAGCTCAGGAGGCGGTGCAGGCAACCGGATGAGCGATGCCTTGGTAGTCGTCGAGATGAGCGCCGCTCTGATTCTCCTCATTGGCACTTTCTTGATGGCGCGGACGTTCAGAAACCTGATGAGAGAAGATCCGGGTTTCCACACGCACAACTTGTTGACATTCAAGGTTGAATTGCCATCGTCGCGCTACCCCAGCGAGACGGAAAGAGCCAGTTTTTGTCGGCAGGTTCTTGAGAGACTTATTTCGATTCCCGGCGTAGATCGGGCGGCCATCGACTCGTTCATGCCGTTCGGCCGCGCGACGTGCAACATGACCATGACCATATGCGGGCGTCCGGAATCCGACGGACGATGCTTGAATTCGTCTGTCCACAAAGTTACGCCCACATACTTCCAGACCCTGGGCATGCTCCCTATCCAGGGACGACTATTCACCCCTCAGGATGAACTGTCCAGGACCAGAGCAGTGGTTATTAGCCGCAGAATGGCGCAGCTTGCTTGGCCCGACCGAGATCCCGTGGGGCAGTATCTTCTGCTGGGGCACAGTCCAGATGACAGTCTGGAGCAGGCCTATGAAGTAATCGGTGTCGTCGCGGACGTCCATCAGCGATCGCTGTCTGAAGATGTGGGACCGGGCGCGTACTTTCTCTACTCAGGCATGCCTTCGGAGCGAAACTTGGGATTCATGGTGCGGTTTGACATTGACCCCTTGAACCAGATCCCGGCGGTCCGTACCGCTATAGGCGATCTTGATCCTTATCTGCCGCTGGCTGAGCTGACTACTATGAATGAACGTATTGCCCGGACCTTCAGTCGGGAACGATTCTTGCTGATGTTCCTTGGGATTGCCGGCGCGGTCGCGACGATTCTCGTGACAGTGGGTGTCTACGGCGTTGTGTCCTATGCGTTGAGTCGCCGCACGCGAGAACTCGGCATCCGCATGGCCTTGGGCGCTCGCCGGGGCAACATTGTAGCCATGATCCTCAGAAAAGGACTGTTTCTGGCGGTGCTTGCCTGCATCTTCGGTATTGCCGGTGCACTGGAACTAACGCGTTTTCTGTCCGCAGGACTATATGGCGTCAGTAGCACGGATCCCACGACCTTTGTCATCGCTGCGTTACTGATCACATGCACCAGCCTGTTGGCCTGCACGATCCCCGCACGCCGGGCGGCGAGGGTCGATCCGATGGTCGCGCTGCGGTGTGAATAGGAGAGACGAATGCAGATGCTATGGCAAGATGTTCGCTACGGATTCCGTATGCTGGCCAGGTCGCCGGGATTCACGATGGTGGCGGTGCTATCCCTGACTTTCGCCATCGGCGCCAATACGGCGGTATTCAGCCTGTACAACGCGCTGATGCTCAAGCGGCTTCCGGTCCGGGACCCCGGGCAATTGCGCGTGCTCACCTGGGCAGGTGATATCAACGCCAACTTCACGCACTGCCGCGTCAGCAGCACGCCGGCCGGAGAAACCACGGGCAACGTGGTTTCCTATCCGCTCTACTGTACCCTGCGCGACCGCGCGGCGGGCTTGGCAGAGGTGTTCGCATTCTCGGAGTTCAACCAGTTCGATCCGCTGACGGTTGTGACCGGGGACGAGACGTCCACGGCCCAAGGCCTGATCGTGTCGGGCAACTTCTTTGGCGGCCTCGGCGTCCAGGCTCACGTGGGCCGGACGATTGCCCCGGAGCACGACCGTCCCGGGGCTGAGCCTGTTGCGGTGATTTCCCACGTCGCCTGGAAGCGGTTCTTCAACACCGATCCCGGCGTAGTCGGGCAAGCCGTGACGCTCAATCGATACAGTTTTACGATCATCGGCGTCCTACCGGATGGTTTTCTGGGTCCCGTGGGGGGCAGCCGGAGCGATTTCTACGTGCCGATGTCCGTGCAGGCACTGGTGCGGCCGGAGTGTCCGTTGACGGCTTCCGACATCTGGTGGGTCCAGGTCATGGCCCGCGTGTCGCCGGGCGTTGACGATCCGCGGTTTCAGACCGCGTTGGAGGTGTTGTTCGTTCAGGCCGTCGTGGCCGAGGGCTTGCGTGTCTCGGAGAAACCCGTCCGCCTGGCGGTCGAAGACGGCAGCGGCGGGCCTCTCGAACCGCGACGAGCTCTGACGAAGTCCCTGCCCATTCTGATGGGCATCGTCAGCATCGTATTGCTGGCCGCCTGTGCCAATCTGGCCTCTCTCCTGTTGGCGCGCGGGACATCCAGACGACAAGAGATGACGGTGCGGACCGCTCTTGGCGCCGGCCGAGGCCGGCTGGTGCGCCAGTGTCTAACGGAGAGTCTGCTCGTTGCCCTGCTTGGGGCAGTGGGTGGGTTGTTGCTCGCGACGTGGGGAAGGCACGTGCTCTGGCGGATGTTCTGGCCATCGCAGGTGCTCCTGGACTTGCACAACGATGTCAGGATCCTGGGCTTCACCACGGCCATCTGCGTGGGGTCGGCGTTGCTGTTCGGCCTGCTCCCGGCGTGGCGAGCGAGCCACGTTCCGCCTGCAGCATTCCTGAAGGAGCGTGCCTCCGGCGGCTTGTCCCGGATGCGCATGGGTAGATGCATGGTCACGTTCCAGACGGCACTGTCGCTCGTGTTGCTCGTAGGGGCAGGGCTCTTCGTGCGGACACTGGTCAATCTCTACCGCGTCGAAACCGGCTTCAACACGCGCGACCTGCTGGTCTTCAAACTGGATGGGCGCAAGACCGGTTTGGAGGGGGAGCGTCTGGTGGAGTGCTACGAGCGAATCCGCGCGTCCATCGCGGCGCTGCCCGGCGTGCAGAACGTCGCGAACTCCAACATTCTGCTGCTGAGCCGCTGGATGAACAACAGCCAGGCGCACATCCCAGGCCGTTCACAGGACGAGGGGATCGCGATCCTGGGATTGTCCGTCAGCGACTCGTTTCTCTCGACCATGGGGATTCCTCTACTGCTGGGGCGCGATCTGGGCCCCGCCGACGATGGGACCTCGCACAAGGTTATTCTGGTCAACGAGACTCTGGCACGCAGGGCGTTTCCCAGCGAAAACCCCGTGGGCAAGGTGCTGACCATCAACCGAGACGACCATGAGATCGTCGGCGTGTTTGGCGACATTACCTACGCGGATCTGAAGAGGTCCGTCGAGCCCACGGTCTTTTACCCGTATCGCCAAAACCCCGGGCAGATTCAACGGATGTTCTACGAGGTGCGGACCACGTCCGATCCGCTGGCCCTGGTTCCGGCGATCCGGAATATCGTGGCGGGCGTGGACCGCAACCTCCCGATGACGGAGGTCAAGACCCAGGCGATGCAACGGGATGAATCGATCTCTCAGGAACGATCGTTCGCCATGCTGGCTTCAGGGCTGGCGCTGATGGCCGTGCTGCTCTCGTGCATCGGCCTCTATGGCCTGATGACCTACAGCGTGGCGCATCGCACGGCCGAGATCGGGATTCGCATGGCCTTGGGCGCTGCGCCGAGCAGTGTGGCCTGGCCCATTCTCCGCAGTGCGTTTTTGACGGGCGTCGCGGGCGTGGCCCTCGGCCTGCCTGCGGTCGCAGCCGGCGCGAGGATCGTGCGCAGCCACCTGTTTGGTATCGAGCCCTACGATCCTGTCGCCGTGGCTGCTGCGGTTGCCCTGTTGTTGTGTATCGCCGTCCTGGCGGCCTGGGTCCCAGCCCGCCGGGCGGCGCGGATCGATCCCATGGCGGCGTTGCGGTGGGAATAACAAGGAGTTGACGGTTCGCAGTTGGCAGGTGACAGGCGGAGCCGGAGGCCAAACACTGAGAACTGACAACTGGGAACTGTGAACTGGAGTCATGCAATGACAACTTTGTGGCAAGATGTGCGTTACGGATTGCGGATGTTGGTCAAGAGTCCTGGGTTCACGGTGGTAGCGGTACTGTCGCTGGCGCTGGGGATCGGGGCCAATAGCGCGATCTTTTCGTTGCTCAATGCGGTGCTGCTCAAGGCGCTGCCCGTGCGGAATCCGCAGGAACTGCGGGTGGTCAACTGGGTGGGACACAATGCGAGCCTCTCGAACTTCACCGGCAGCGGGATGAAAGCGACTTCCGCCGGCGGCCGGGTGGCGGCCTCGTTCCCCTATGCGACCTACCGCGATTTCCGCGACCGGGGGACGGGGTTCGCGGAGGTATTCGCCTTCTCCCCACTTTGGGGTTGCACGGCCCTGACGCCGGCCGGTCCGACGACGACCGAGGGCCTGATCGTCTCAGGCAACTTCTTCCAGGGCTACGGCGCCCAAACGCTGATCGGAAGGCCGCTCACGCCGCAAGACGATCTACCCGAGGCCGAGCCCGCCGCCGTCATTACGTATCGCTGGTGGGAGCGGCAGTTCGGACTCGATCCCAACGCCCTTGGGCAGACGGTCTTCATCAACAAGATCCCGTTCACGATTGTGGGGATTCTGCCGTCGCGATATGCCGGCCCGACCCCGGGGGACGCGCCGAATTTCTATGTGCCCATGTCGGCACAGCCGCAGTTGTTGCCTAATTATCCGCTGAATTCCTACGATCACTGGTGGGTCGAGGTCATGATGAGAATGTTGCCCTGTGCCGATGAGGAGCAGGTCCGGAGCGTCTTGGACGGCATCTTCTGCCAGACGCTCACGGCCCCGGGCGTGAGCACGAAGATGGAGCAACCGGGCATCCTGCTCGGCGACGGCAGCCGGGGCCCATCGGGGAGCCGTCAACACATGGCGGAACCGGTGTACGTGCTCCTGGCCGCCGTGGGACTGGTCCTGCTGGTGGCCTGCGCCAATCTGGCGAGCCTGCTTCTGTCGCGCGGGGCCGCCCGACAGCACGAGTACGCGGTGCGGGGGGCCATCGGGGCCGGTCGCTGGCGCCTGGTTCGCCAGTCTCTGACGGAGAGCCTGCTGCTGGCACTGGCCGGGGGAGGGCTCGGACTGGCTCTTGCTCAGATAGGCAAGCAGGGCATCCTGAGCATGCTGTGGGGTTCTGCGGGCGAATACCACCTGGATACGCGCGACGACCTGCGTGTGCTGGCCTTCACGTTCGGCATCTCGTTGGCGACCGCAGTGCTGTTCGGGCTGCTGCCGGCGTTGCGGTCGGCTTGGATCGATCCCGTCGCGGGGATCAAAACTCGCGCGATGGCAGGGGCCTCGCGCCTGCGGCTGGGCAGAATGCTGGTGACGGTTCAAGTGAGCCTGTCTCTGTTGTTGGTCGTCGGGGCGGGATTGGCGGTTCGGACCTTTGCCAATCTCCGCGCCATCGACGTGGGCTTCGATACGGAGAATCTCCTGCTGTTCCAACTCAACGCGGGACAGGCAGGGTATAAGAGCGAGCAGCTCACCCAGTTCTACGATCATCTGGGCCAGTCGCTCGAAGCCATCCCCGGCGTGCGCAGCGTTTCCTATTCCAGCCTGATCCCGCTCAGCGGGGGACGGTCCTCCAGCGGCATTTCCATCCCGGGCCGGCCCACGAAACCCGATGAACACCTCCAGGCCGACCAGATGATTGTCAGTGGGCCTTTCTTCGCGACGATGGGCATCCCGCTGCTCCAGGGCCGTACGTTCGAGTCTTCCGACACGGCGGACTCCCCTCACGTCGCGGTCGTGAACGAGGCGTTCCTCCGCGCGTTCCTGCCGGAGGAATACCCGCTCGGGCGGGTCTTCAAGCACGGCAACCTGGACATTCAGATCGTCGGTGTCTGCGGCAATGCCAAGTACTGGAATCTCCGCAGCGAAGTGCCGCCGATCATGTACCTGCCGTATCCACAATGGCGCCAGGGACGGATGTGCTTCGAGGTTCGCTCCGTGTTGCCGCCGGCGTCGATCATCCCGGCGGTCCGCAAGGCCGCGGCGGCCCTGGACCGCACCATTCCTCTCACGGAGGTCCGGACGCAGACCCAGCAGATCGATCGCGAGCTGACGATCGAGCGTCTCTTGGCCGCCCTGTGCAGTTTCGTCGCGGTGTTGGCGCTGTTGCTGTCGTGCATCGGCCTCTACGGCCTGATGGCCTACAATGTCGCCCGACGCAGAAGCGAGATCGGTATCCGCATGGCCATCGGCGCCCGGCCGCGGGACGTCGCCTGGCCGGTCGTGCGGGGGGCGCTGCTCCTGACCGGGATTGGCGCGATCCTCGGCGGCGCGGGAGCGGTCGCTCTCATGCAGCTTATCAAGAGCCGGCTCTACGGCGTGGCTCCCTACGACCCGCTGACCTTGGTCGGCTCGGCGGCGCTCCTGCTGACGGTCGCTGCGCTGGCCGCCTGGTTGCCCGCGCGCCGGGCCGCAAGGGTCGATCCGATGGCGGCGTTGCGATGTGAATAGGAGAGTCGAATGCAGACGCTGTGGCAAGACGTACGCTATGGAATGAGAATGCTGGTCCGGAGTCCCGGCTTCACCGTCGTGGCCGTACTCACGCTGGCGGCCGGGATCGGCGCCAACATTGCCATGTTCGGTGTGGTCAACGCGGTCCTGTTGCGGCCGCTGCCGTTCGTGGATCCAGGGCAACTCGTCGTCGTCCAACAACATTTCCGCAGGTTCAATATGACGACGGGCTTCTCGTATCCGGATTATATGGATCTCAGGAAGCAGAATCCGGTCTTCAGCGACCTTGCGGCTTACACCCGGGCCCGCTTCGATATGATGGAGAAGGAAGGGGCCCGCAAGATTGACGGTGCCTGCGTCAGTGGCAACTTCTTCTCCATGCTTGGCGTTTCCCCGGAACTGGGCAGGACATTCACCGCCGCCGATGAGCTTCAGGACCGCGACGGTGTGGTCGTGATCAGTCATGATCTTTGGCAGACGCGGTTCGGACGATCCAAAGAGGTCCTGGGCCAGGCACTCACACTGGACAAGAGGGTCTACATCATCGTGGGCGTGTTGCCTGCGGGTTTTCACTATCCGGATTCTGTGGGGGAGGCTCAGGTGTGGGCGGCGTTGTGCCCCTCCTCCCAAGACCATGAGCATTGGATGGACAGAAACAACTGCTGGCTGAGCGTGGCGGGGCATCTCCGGCCGGATCTGACGCCCGAACAGGCCCTGTCATTGTTGAATGAAGCATACGCCCGTAACGAAGGCAATTCCGACAGGGAGGTGCGAGTGGTCCGTCTTCGCGATTGGGTGGTCAGCGACGTGCGGACGACTCTATGGATTCTTGCGGTTATCGTGGGATTTGCTTTGTTGATCGTGTGCGCCAATGTCGCCAATCTTTGTCTGGCCCGGGCGGCCGCCAGGGACAAGGAAATAGCCGTTCGTCGTGCCCTTGGTGCCAGTGGGTTGCGTTTGCTGGGCCAGTTCACCACTGAGAACGTCTTGTTGTCGCTGGCGGGCGGCGCCGCCGGGCTGGTGGTTGCCGGGTGGACGATCGCTCTGTTCAGGATCAGGATCGCACAGGTTGTTCCCCTGGCGGAGTCGATCCGTGTCGAGCCGCGGGTGCTGCTCTTCGGTCTAGCCCTTTCCTTGTGGGTCGGGTGCTTTCTCGGCGTTGCTCCATTGTGGTCTATGCAGCCTTCTCGCCTGG
>ENA-OSEO01004980-OSEO01004980.1-sediment-metagenome-genome-assembly--contig:-NODE-4980-length-13260-cov-3.585223_pt1 | contig 13260 bp, 9 predicted proteins | sample MGYA00237883_ERZ534232 | MGnify/ENA metagenome assembly ERZ534232
GGGTCTCCCTGTACCGCTCATAGGTCGATTGCCTTCTGAGCGGCTTGATGTAGGTTTCGAGCCATTCACTGGCGTAGGCCTTGAAGGTCGGCAGGGTTTCACCCCCGTTCTTTTCGAGACGGAACTCTTGCAGCACGAGTTTGGCCTCGATCTTCTTCGCGGCCTCTCGTGCGGCCCTCTCGTCCGTCCCAACCTTCTTGGCCTTCCTGACCCCCTGATGGTCGATGAAGATCCACCAGATCCCCGAGCCCGCCGGCCGTTGCCTCACTTTCACGCTCAATAGTTTGTCCTCCTGTGTTGCAGTTGCAATATAATTGTATAGAAAAGATAACAAGAAAGCAAGCAATATGTACGTACTTAGTTTTGTAGCCTCGCGGGATGAATCGTTTCGCTTGTATCCTGCTAAAATATCCTGTAAAGCAAAGGAAAATCATAAAGTCGTGGAGGCTTGTATGAAATACCAACGGTTTGCGTCCAGAATGCGCGAAGACCTCTACCGCAAGCTCAAACTCCTTTCAGCCGCTGAAGGCAGATCCATTCAGGATTTGCTGGAAGAGGCCGTCGATGTCTACCTCGCGAAGAGAAGCTTCATAGAGAGAGACGAGTCCGAAGGGGAGTGGACAATAAGGTTTTCCACAGCCAAGGTCGAGAAAGGGAAAGACTGAAAACCCTACCAGACTTTTCCACTACGCAAGTCTGCTCAGCGCTTTGCGACTCTATCCAAAGAAGCTCTCAGAGACCCAAGATGTAAATCGTAAGGCTGAATTGCAGGGTTACAGCCAAGAGCCTATTACTGGGCGACAGCATTCCCATCCCTCTAGAAAAACGTCTTCTGGTGTGACCGGATCTGTCAAACTGAGCTGATAAAATCTGACAAGTTTTCCTAGAGATGGCCGTTTCCGGGCATTTGGTCTTGACTATGAGTCTGGATAGGTATAGTTCAAGAACGGAACCCCATCCACGGCAGGGCATTTCTTGGAACTGCCTGTTCGGTTGCGCCGCCAGCCCCAAGGCTCACATAGCACCCAGGAGATCGCGGTTAGAGCGCGTTTCGAGTGCCGGGAGATGGCTTCGCAGATAAGCGAGAGGTGTTCCTCTCTGATCTGACGGCCGCGAATTTGATTCAGGGCCTCTGCCAAGGTGATGTTCCTTACTGGGAAAGCACCCTAGCAAAATTTAGCCGCGGACGCCAGGGGAAAATGCACCCCCTGTGATCGAAAACAAAAATAGAGCTATGTCCAAGTATTATCTGGCGGCATTGGGACATCACGCAACCGCTACAGTTTTGAAGCACTTGCAGATAGCCCTAATCCCATAGCTGCGCGCTATGTTGTCAGCCGCGGCATGGAAAATGTGTGTGTTGTGTTTTCAATTCACCTAATAATAGTCAAAGACAATTTACGATATTGCTGCTATATTTCTTGATGAATAGAAATATAATTTTCTAAGATAACTTTTAACTGTGTCGGATCTGCAATGAATTTTAATTCATTCCAATTTCTATTTATATTTTTGCCTTTTGTTCTCATCCCATTTTACTTGTTTTTCCGGCAACTGTCTTTATTATCCGTTCTTGGAGCTCTGAGCGGATTGTCATTACTATTTTATTCTTGGTCAAATTGGAAATTGCTTCTAGTCTTATTTCCAGCGATAATTGGCAATTTTCTCCTAGGACAACTAATACAACATAACCGGACACGTCCTCGCTTGATACTGGGAGTTGGTTTAAATATAGGGCTTCTGGCCGTATTTAAATATTTCAATTTCTTCTATGAGAATGTTTCAATGATTCTTGGGTGGCAGTATAATAGCATAAAGATCATAATGCCAGTTGCGATATCCTTCTACACTTTCCAGCAGATTGCCTTTCTAGTAGATTGTTACCGTGGTGTCATCATCGAGAAAAATATCATTCGGTATATTTTCTTTATTACATTTTTTCCCCAGTTGAATCAAGGACCGATTGTCCGTCATCACGAATTAGTCCCTCAGCTTGAAAAGTCAAAGATATTGCATTTCGATGCATCAAATTTCTCCATAGGGCTAATGCTGCTTAGCATGGGGTTGGGGAAAAAGATTCTTATTGCCGACCAATGTGCAGTGTGGGCCAATGCAGCCTTTGCTGATCCGCAGCAAGTAGGTTTCTTGGGTGCCTGGATTGGCGCTCTTTCATATACCATGCAGATTTATTTCGATTTTTCCGGTTATACGGATATGGCTATAGGTATAGGGTATTTTTTTAACATCAGGCTTCCGAGCAATTTTGATTCCCCATATAAAGCTACCAGCTTTGTAGATTTCTGGCGGAGGTGGCATATTACCCTTTCACATTTTCTGAGAGATTATTTATATATCCCGCTCGGTGGGAACCGAGTCGGCCGTATTCGCCAGACCATAAATATTATGATAACGATGCTGCTAGGTGGTTTGTGGCATGGGGCTAATTGGACCTTTGTGATTTGGGGCGGTTTCCACGGCTTTTTTATCGCCTTGACACATCTCTGGCGTAGAAGCGGTCTGCAGATTCCTTCCTTCGTTGCACGTGGTTTGACCTTCTTTGGTATTATGTTTGGATGGGTATTTTTTCGGGCATCGGATATTGAACAAGCCTTATGTATGTTTTCACAAATGCTAAATTTTAAAGACAATTACCCGATTACCAAAGGCACAGCAGTTGGATTCGAATCCCTAGCATGGCTGTTGGGACTGTTCATTTTTGTGAATGTTGCACCGAATAGCCTTGAGTTTGCAAGCAGAAAAAAAATGACAAGCAGATATGCCTGGTTCTTTGCGATAATATTTTTCATGAGTTTGCTAGGAATGTATGATGGTAATTTTGAGATTCTCTCAAATCAATTTATATATGAAAATTTTTGATGGCTTCAACTATAGTAGAGTTATAGTGAAGTGTTCTTGAGACAAAGATTTATGATTTCCCCCATTAAAATAAATGCAAAAACATTTCTTTTGACTTATCTCTTTGCCTTTTTCAGTCTGATTTTAATTTTTCCGTTTTTATGTATGACGTTCATTGATCTAGGTGGGGAAACAAGTGTAAAATTTTGGTATGAAGCAAAAAATAACATAAGTAAAAGTCTTTCTTCACGCCCAATATTATATATTGTTGGGGGTTCAAGCGCATTTTGGGGAATTGATGCCGAGTTGCTTGAATCTAAGCTTCCGATTTGTGTTGTAAATTATGGAGTGCATGCTGGTCTTGGTCTCGAATATCAACTTAAACAGATTGAAAAACGGCTAAAGCCAGGTGACAAAGTCCTGTTGGCATTTGAAGCCTCTTTATTAGGATCAAAAAGTGCGAAGCTTAATGAGTTTATACGTTCGTATATCTATACATATGATCCTTTATATCTTCTTAACTTTGGTTTCAAAAGGTTTTCGTCGGAAATATACTCAATTGGGAAAAAAGACTTTGAAGAATCAATCTTGAACTGGACACTGAAGGGACGAAATAAATTCTATGATCTTCAAGCAAAGCTTATTCAACATTTGCAATATGGTAAAAGAGGAGACCGAGAATTTGATTCCCCCGTCAAAAGACCTTTAGAATCTGCAACCCTTTATAAACTAAGCAAGCATGGTAGTGTTGTTTTGTCGAATTTTATCAATAAAGCAAAAGCTAATGATATTGAAATATTTTTCACATGGCAACCTACGGTTATTCGCAATGACGGCCTTACATCTTATGAGATAGCGGCGATCGAAGAAATAAAAAGTTTTTTTCATAAACATGGTGTTCTCGTTTTAAACGAACCGACTGATCATCTTTTTCCACTCTGTTTTTTCAGGGATACAGCTTTGCATTTATCCCAAGCTGGCAAAAGCATTCGAACGGAAAAGATTTTAAATGAGTTGAGGGCGCATTTTGGCGTTGAAGACACACGGGAGGCAGCTAGAGATATTCTTTTGCTCGCAGAAGAAAATCACGACATTCGCTTTGATAGGAAACTTACAGCCGGGACAATGATCAAAAAAGTTTTTTGTAATCAAGAAAAGGTTCAATCAGAATATGTTATGGGGATAGAGAGCATAAAGAAAGATTTAAAAGATGGGCATAATATCTTCTTTTCTGATAAACAGATTGTTCCTGACATGATCACAAATGATCTTGGCATTTCAATTATGAACGAACACAAGCGTATGTATGGAAGAGATTTAAAGATATACTCAAATCATATTTTTTTTGTTGTATGTAATTGTAAAAATAGCAGTCCATGTTATGAAAAAATTAATCTAAATAATAATAACTTTTGTGTAATGATAGTTGGAACTGGTAAATTTAGTAATTTAAATATTTGCAAGTGTAGTGCTGAATTTTCTCGTATTGTGTTGAAGAAAAATCAAAAGATCGGCAACTATCAAAGTGATTGGGAAGTTGTTTTAGAATCGACCAAAGAACAAGGTGCAACTATAAAATTTGATAAGGTTGAATTTTTTTCTAATAAGAAAAAAGATAATGGCGTTAGGGTCGTCATTTTGGATCCCATTTCTAAAATAGTAGTAGATCACTTTTTCTATTTTGATTTTTCTGAACATATTGATAAACGATTATATCAGTTAAACCTCTTCCCCGAGTTTGATACTTTATCTCTTAATGCTTTGCATTGCACTGGAGGTAACCCTCCAAAGAGTTCCTTAGCCGATGAAGTGTTGAAAATTGTATTTACTGGAGAAAATAGTTTTGTTGGTTGGCGTGTGAAAAACGATAAGACAGGATATCTCTGCCTTGTTTTGGATGTAAGAAAGTGTGGAGATGGGGATGTTTTTGCTGGGCATCAAGGAAACACGAAATACGGAATTGTAAGCACGCCGTTGCGGAGAGAAGTAACGAATCGATGTAAGTGGGAGAGGGTTGTGCTCGATTTGGAAATCAACGAATATTTTGGCAGAGATGGAGGCTATGCTTATCTTGGGCTATGGGCTAATAAAATTGGTGTCACTATTGAAATAAAAAATCCGAGATTGTATTACATTAGCCGCAGATTGTGATATTGTCACATATAAAATTCAATTGTATTAAGTTCAATGTCTTTGAGTTAATGACTTAAGCTATGGGCTTGTAGGCCATAGCGGCTATCTCCAGTGTCGGCCCTCTCTTTCTGGGATTCTTCCGGCTTGTTCGGATAATCGATAAAGACATACCAAGGAGAGAGAGAAGGGGTTGAAGGATTTTGGTGATGTGACGCCGATTAAAGAGGAGCATGATGAACCAACCGTTTGATATCAAAATGACCAAAGTATTGTAGCACAACCCAGATCTTTATCCGATGCCGGGGTGCAGTAATTTACCGCATGGCGTGATTCATTTTCATTGACACATTCCGCAGGATGGTTCGGATGGCTAAGGATGTAGGTGCGAGTTACAACCCTTAGCCGATCCTAAGCCGCTACGGTCCCGCCTTGGTGGCTTTCGGCGTTTCTACCACGACTGTTTGCGTTGCGGCTTATTCTACAGGCTATATATTGTGTGTCAACAGAAAACAAACACTATATGTTAAATTCAAAATGCCATTTTTGGTTTCGGCCGATAATCTGCCGGAGGCACTTGAAGAGTGCAGATGTCGCGGAGAGGGTTGTTGGGGAGGGAAAGGAAGGGGACTTTGAGCGTGTTGACTACGATTAGGCGTTCTAACCGCGGTGCTCTCTTTACTTCTTCAACGGAAGAACCTTCCCGTTCTTTCCCGTTATCGCGTTCGAGATAATATCGTCTGCCACATTCGAAGCCTTCCGCAAAGCCGCGTCTCGAAGGTGCGCGTATCTCATCGTCATTCGGCTGTCCTTGTGCGTCAGCAAGCGCTGCAAGACGAACAGGTCGACCTTTCCAGAAGATGCCAGCATCGAGGCGTAAACATGGCGAAGCCCGTGCAACGCCCGGAAACTCTTTGGCAGCCAGGCCGCTTCCTTGATGGTTCGAAGGGCCTTGCTTATCTGCTTCCGTTGCTGCCCTGCCTTCCCTGGAAACACAAAGGGCGAAGGGTTCTCTGGCAAGGCGTCCATAATAGCGGCGGCTCCTTCATTCAACGGAATGACTTGGCTCTGCCCGCCCTTGGGGTCCTTGATGTGGATAAAGCCCCGTTCGCGGTCGATGTCCGCCCATTGTAGCCTGAGCATCTCCCCGCGCCTCATGCCGGAATAGAAGGCCAGTTTCATCATGGGCCCGGCGTATGGGTGCGGATCGGCTTCGATGGCTTTTCATAGGGCGTCCAACTGCTCGAGCGTCAGGTCTTAGGTGACTTTGTTGTCGACGCGGGGCATTTCAATTTTGAAGGGCAGGGCAGGGCAGGGCACAAGCCCTTTTTGGCTCCGAAATTGATAATGCGTTGAAGTTGCGATAGAACGTGCTTGACGGTCTGGGGGCTCAATCTCTTCGAAAGCCTTATGCGTTGCCGATCCACGTCAAGCTGAAGGATCTCTTGAGGCTCTTTCTGAGCGAAGACTGGGGCGATGTGCTTCTGGTAGCGGTTCTCGTCCGTTGCAAGCCCCTTCGGGGTCCTCTGCCTCTTGTATTCCGCCCATAGGCGCTCAATGGTCCATCTGTTGGCATCGGCGGCTTTCCTTGCCGCTTCTTCCTCGCGGACCTCTTTTCGAGACTTGCGCTTGCCCTCGATGCGCTCCGCACGGATGCGGGCAGCCTTCGCCGGGGTCATGGCGTCCTCGCGGGCCCGACCGGCCTTTTCCTCGAATTGCCTGCCGTCTTTGCGGAAAAAATAGTAGTAGATTCGTTCCGGCTGCCCGTCACGGCCCGTTCCTTCGACGAAAAAAACGCCCGGATATTTCGTTGTGAAACGCTCTTTTGCAGGCATTACAAGCACCTCCCGTTTTTTCATACCCAGCGCTATACCCAGCACGAGGCCTATATTTTGGGGTATTTTCGGGTAAGTCAATAGTAATTGAAAATGACAGATATGCTTGAAATGCTTATGAATTGATACGGTCAGGGAAAAGACGGTGAGTGATAGACCACGGCCTCTCACGCCGGGGACACGGGTTCGAGTCCCGTTGGGACCACCAAGGAAAAACAAGGGGTTACGTCAAAAGCGCAACCCCTTTGTTGTTTTTCGCGTACTGTCCCCAACCGTATCACCACCGGCGCGCCCGGTCACTCGTCGGCAAAAATTGTTCCGTAACGCTCCGGGGCCGCAATGCATTATCACTCTTTGAAAAATTTGAAGGCCGGGTGATCCCGCGCCGCTGCCAAACCTGGATTTCCACAGATTCGAACTGCCGCAACAGAACGCGGCTGGTGCCTCAAATCACGGTTTTGCTGCGCGACCTATGCACTGGTGGGTAACGGTGAGTTCAGGAAGCGGAAACCGGGTCGCGTTTGATGATGATTTCCCGATAGACACTCCCTAGCGGAGCGCCCTTTTTCTTTTCATATAGATGACACTCAGTATCATCATTATGGCGATCAACGCAGCGCCGCCTAAGGCGTTGAACGTCGGGACGGCCTGTGGCTCTTGCGTTATACACGGCTGCGCATCATTCAGGAGGATCGGCCCGAAAATCGTATAGTCACACTGGTCGGATTCCAGCAGGATAAAATATGCCCCATTTGCACCGGGATCGGCGCATGCACGGAAGGACAGAGAGGCATTGTTGGGGAAACAGAGCGCATGTTCCGGGTGATACCGCTCCAAAAAGCGGTTGAGCAGGGTCTTGTTAAAAGGTGCGCGAATGATTTCACACATTTCGGTGGTGTTTGCGCCCTCGACGTAGACAATCGCGCTATCTATTTGACTCGCTCCCGGGAAGGAGATGGTTCCATCCCAACTCTCGCATGATTTAGTTTGACCGGATGACGTGATATGCCAATTATAGATAGGATTTCCCAAAGAAACATATTGGGGAGCGGTGCAATTGAAATCGCAGTCTTGTGCGGATAAACCACCGTCTGCAGTGATGGTCAGGTCTGCCAAAGAAAGTGAGGCCGAGGCGAAAAGGATCAATCCAGCCAGAACTATCACCCAGAATCGCTTTTTCATCTCTTCCCTCCCGCTAAGGATGTTTTCCGTCCCTGATATATTTTTTCACCATATAAATCAAGACAATAATCTCCGGTATGGGTACACGGAGTGGCTGTCTTCTTCATCCCAGAGGGCACTCCAGGCGGCGCGGTTATTTTGCAGCTTCCTCCGGCAATGTTACTGATGAGGTAATAATGCAATATATTGAAATACAAGATCATGCAGAGCGTGCCCGCTATGGCGACTTTACGATAGGATCCTAAAAAGAATTCCAGTACAATCAAAAAAGCTTGATTCTTGCCGTATCGATTGCGAATAAGTGAGAGTTGGGTTTTCATTTATCAGAGGTTGAAATGAAGAACCACTGCATTTAAAAATTAAAGTCACCGGAGCTCTGTGAAAAACAGAGTTTCGATGACTTTATAGCGGAAATGATGTTATTGGAGTGTATTACAATGAACTATCTGCTTTTAATATTTTTATGAATATCTATATGGTGTATTATTTGCATATTTCACTAAATTGTCATGGTTCAAGATAAAATAATGCTTTGTCAACATCTATCTCGGTAATTCCTGAATCTTTTCCATGAATTTCTGTCTCATATCTTCGTCCGAGCTAACAGCCGCCATTATCTGTCTGTACTTTTCAACATCAATGCCTTCCCCTTCAACTGCCTGGATCATCTTCTGATTGGCGTTTTCCTGAAGGGCTTGCCGTTGATCGAGATCTGGAGCCGTTTGCAAAGATTCCTGCAATTCCCTTTGAATCTGCGCAACCTCCACGTAGGCCGCTGCGGCCTTGTCCATGTCTGCGTCTTTCACCTCTATCTGTGGCTGGGTCGCACCCTCTTTCCCCTGTTGATGCTGCTGGGACGGTGCCGGGACTGCCCACAAGAGTGCACAAACGATGACTGCCAAAATCACAAAACCAAATTTGTTCAACATTCAAACAACTCCTTTCTCATTTGATAAGGTTTAAAAACCGATCCGAATCCACTTGAAACATAGGATTTGAATCTATAGCTTCGCGCTCATCGGTCAAAAAGACCGGCCGCCGCCCACTGGTTGTGGGGCCTGCCTCTGAGGCGGCTCTGGCGGTTCGAATACCATCTCGATCCCGGTAAACGATCTGGGTACCGATGCCAGTTCCTGGCGCACACCCTGGGTTCCCTGTCCCTAAGGGCATCCAAGCTCGGGAGCCGAGCGTCCAGTGCCATCAGTTGCTGCCGGATTTCCTGGGCCTGGCTCTACAACGCCTTGGCCTCATCGCTGCTGATCCTTCCTTGAGGGCATCTGGTCGAACTCGCGGCAAGAGCCATGGCGGCCGCCACAACCATGATGGGCCGTCCAGGCTTCTACAGCGATCCCATGATCTCCTTCTTCCTGTTCGGCCCCCGCCCGTATGCAAGCCCCTGTAAACGACGATCACATTGCGCCGAGTGCTGGATCGTGAGGCTTGAATCTTGATCTTCACTTTTATGCACGTAATGTACCAGTTTTACGCACGTAGTGTGCAAGTCCAGCTACAGATTTAAATGTTTTGATAAGTATTTGGTATCAAACGAATTTTATAGACATTAACGAGTTTTGCCTACAATCAGATCATTGTGTATAATAATGGCACATGTGTTAATTTGGTGTGTCAAAGGAGATATGATGCGTAGCATTGCCATTTTCGCTCCCACTCTTGGTTTGCGGTCGGCCCTCCTGATCTACGTGGTGACCCCGCTGATCAGCGCCTTGGGTCTCAGCGGATACTTTGCACTCAACTCGTTTGAAAAGGAGGTCGAGGCGCGGATGAAAAGCGACCTGGAGCTTGTAGCCCGCGCTGTCCAGCTGCCCCTGAGTTACGCCCTGGAAAAGGACAGAATGGGGAGCATAATGTTAGCGTTGGAGTCGGTTTTCTCCATCAAGCGGGTATACAGCGCCTATGTCTATGACAAGGAAGGAGCTGAGATCGCCACCCTCGGATTGGAGGATCCAGACCCAGAGCCTGAACGGCTGACCAAACTCGCGGCTGACGGAAAGCGACGGGGTGAGTATCTCCGTATTGCAGGGCGAGAGGTATATTCCTACTTCGTGCCTTTGACCGACACAAGCGGGCAGATCAACGGGCTTTTCCAGTTGACCCGGAAAGGTACGGATTTCGTCGATCACCTGCGGTCCGTTAGAATAAAAGGGGTCGTAGCCTTGCTTTTTCTGCTCCTGATACTCTCCGGCGTTGTCCTTTACGGTCATCACCGCGCGCTCGGACTGGATCTGAAGCGCCTGGCATCGGTCATGTCGAGGGTCGCACAGGGGGACCGTGAAGAGAGGTTTGCTCACAAAGGGCCGAGGGAGATTGCGGCATTGGGGGCCAGCTTCAACCACATGCTCAACAGCATTCAGAAGGCAGAGCAGCAACTGGAGGAGCAGCGCAAGGAACAGGCCAAATTGGAGGAGGAGTTGCGCCGTGCTGAAAAATTGGCCGCCATGGGGAGATTTGCTGCAGGGACGGCCCACGAACTGGGGACTCCTTTGAGCGTCATCAGCGGGAAGGCTCAGCGAGTTCTTCGGAATCCGCACTTAGAACCTGAGCATCGGCAGGCATTCCTCGCCATCCGAAATCAGGTCCTTCGGATGCAATACATCATCAAGCAGTTGATGGACTTTACACGCAGCAATCCCATCAGGTATGCCGCTGCACTCCCATCTCGCCTGGCGGGATCTGCGGCTGCTGCCGTAGCAGAAGATAGCGAGGCCAACCGGACGGCCGTCGCCCTGCGGGGTCCCAAAGACGCTAAGCCGATCCTGATGGACGCCATGAGGGTTGAGCAGGCCCTCATTAATCTCCTTCGCAACGCTATCCAGAGCGCCAGCGGGGGGAACGTCCTTCTTTCGTGGGAACAAGGAGAGGAATGGGTGGGCTTTTGCGTGGAAGACAACGGTCCGGGCGTACCCGTGGAAAAGCGCTCCGAAATCTTTGAGCCATTTTATACGACGAAACAGGTGGGACAAGGCACAGGCCTTGGTCTGTCTGTGGTGTATGCAGTAGCCGAAGAACATGGCGGCTATGTAGAGGTAGACGACAGTCGGATGGGGGGCGCATGTTTCAGGCTCATGCTCCCTGCGAGGGCGGCTGACAATGGGTAGATAAGAGGAAATCCATGCCGGAAAGAAATGCAGAAAAGGAACTCGTATTGATTGTGGAGGACGACGAAGCCCTCGGGACACTTCTTGAGGAGGAGATAGAGGATTGTGGACTGGAGGTGCGTTGGACGCCAAGCGCCGAGGAAGCATGGAAACTCATGGAGGGTTGGTGGCCTGACGTGATTGTCTGTGACCTGAGGCTTCCGGGCATGGACGGCCTCGGCTTTCTCAAAGAAGTTCAGGAAAAGGCGGCCGATTTGCCTCCCAAATTCCTGATTATCACGGCCTTCGGCACCATTTCAAGGGCCGTGGAGGCTTTGAAGGCAGGCGCAGAGGACTTTCTCACAAAACCCCTTGACTTGGAGCATTTCACGTTGTCTGTAACACGGATACTGGAGAGAAAGCGTCTCCAGGAGGCGGTCAATTGGATGAAGGGAGCGTTTCCGCCGGACAGCTTCCACGGCATGTATGGTAGCAGTGCAGCCATGCGCCTTCTGTTCGAACAGATACGCCAAGTTGCGGATGCCCAGGGGCCTGTCCTGATCCTGGGGGAGAGCGGCTCGGGAAAAGAACTGGTAACGAGGGCTATTCATAACGAGAGCACACGCGCAAACGGGCCCTTTCTGCCTGTCAACTGCGCCGGGATCCCGGAACATCTGGTGGAAAGCGAATTTTTCGGCCATGCAGCAGGTTCCTTCACCGGCGCACAGAGGAGCCGTCAGGGCCTTTTTGCGGAGGCTGAAGGGGGCTCGTTGTTCCTGGACGAGATTTCTGAAATGCCCCTTTTTCTCCAGGCAAAACTCCTGCGCATCCTCCAGGACGGGAAGGTCAGGCGGGTGGGAGAGAACAAGGAACACCAGGCAGACGTACGAGTCCTGGCAGCCACCCACAGGGACCTTGAGGAAGAGGTCCGCCAGGGCCGTTTTCGGGAGGACCTCTTTTTCCGGTTAGAGACCTTTACCGTAAAGGTCCCGCCGCTGAGGGAACGGGGCGAAGATATCGAACTGCTTGCGGGCAGATTCCTGCAGCAGTTTTCCCTTGCCCTCAACAGGAGGATCAAAGGATTCTCCCATACCGCCCTGGAAAAGATCGCCAGATATCCCTTTCCGGGGAATGTGCGGGAACTCCGCAATGCCGTGGAAAGGGCCGTCACCTTTGCCACCGGAGCATGGATTCAACCAGAGCACCTGCCGACGAGGATCAGGAATTACAATTCGGCGATAGGCGAACCAAGGAACGATAAACGCGAGTTCGTGGGGGCAGGTGAGATACTCCCGCCCCTGGCTGAAATCGAACAGCGCTATATTCGTCATGTTCTAAAACGGGTCAATGGAAATAAGCGTCAAGCCGCCGCCATCCTGGGCATCGGTAGGAGGACCCTTTACCGAAAAATCGGGGAGAAAATGCAAGATGGGTTGAATACAGAGTAGGAACGCTCAGGGGGCCTAAGGCTCGGGACGTTGAAAAAAACTAACTTTTTAACGGTGGCGCGGTGTATTCAAAGGCGCGGTGATTGAGTGGACACCACCTCGTATCGTTCTTCATTGCATTGAATTGATTTCGGGATTTTATGCATTTGGAGCATGAATTTGCCGGAATGGTCCACGGCAACGAGAGCGCCGGTTAGATTCTGGACGATATTCCTGAGCGATGCTTCGATGCGATCGCAAACAAGCCCGATGCCATTGGATATCAACAACCGCGTCAAAAAATAAATTCCAATGGGCAGCAGCAAGACCGAGGACATCAGAAAGGAATTGATTTAAGACAATGAAAAAAGCCACGGCAAGGAAAATCTCTGAGACGGTAGAGATCTTACGGTTGCCTGTAGTGATATCGCTTTATGAGGAGCGGCGATCGTCTTGCTCGGGGAACTCTTTTGACTGAGGCCTTAGGAATGGCTTTCGGATTGACATGTGCGACGAGTGCGCATATGGTCTCAAATGTTGTCGAAATGGATTGCTGGAATGCATAAACAGATCATGGTGTCCATGCGGAAAAAACGCTTTGGAAACGAAATCGTTTCCAGCCGGGAAATGAGAATTTTTCTTCATCATTGGAAACAAGTTAGACAGGAGACAGCGATGGATCTGTTCAGATGGCTTTTGACGATGGTTCCAGCGGTATTCATGTGTCTGGCCGGG
>ENA-OSEO01004981-OSEO01004981.1-sediment-metagenome-genome-assembly--contig:-NODE-4981-length-13257-cov-5.481791_pt1 | contig 13257 bp, 13 predicted proteins | sample MGYA00237883_ERZ534232 | MGnify/ENA metagenome assembly ERZ534232
AGCCTTTAGTAAATTTAAGAAAAGGATATCCATTATGGTTTCTCCACTGCATAAGCACACACCTTGACATTGGCATCATCAAGAACATCCCTGCCGAGGTCTGCTATTATTTGTGGTCTGCTATGTAACAGAAGGAACTCCCTCAGTTTTCGAAAACTTGACAACGCCAACCACGTGCGCGAGGTTATCGCTCCAAAGCGTGAATGCGAATGCAGCAGTTCCAGCGCGCGTGTCATAAAAGCACCGTAGATATCGTTTTTCGCTGGACCGTAGAAAGATGCAACGCTGCTTTTAGTTTTCGCGGAAAACTCTCCGAACGGCGGATTCATCAGCACCACGTCGTAATGCTTACGGCAGAGGTCAATGAAAGCGAATCCGCGGGCCGCATCCTCCGCAAACAGCCTGCGGCGTACAGCAAAGCCGTTTTCAGCTTGTTCGGCATAGTCCTTCAAGGCATCCAGAATGCGGTCTTCCGCCTGCTCCCAAAACCGCTCGCTGGTGACTCCTTTTACATCAAAGCGCAATTCCATTTGAACAGGCCTGGCCGGGACCAATCGCCCGAAGAGTTCCATCTGGACGGGTTTCGGCTGTTCTTCCCATTGGGTCTTGGCTGCGGCGACGGCGTCCTTGATCTCCTCTTCTATTTTCAGGAGCGAGCCAGCCTCGCCGGCGATTTTCATCTTCACGAACACCTCGTCCACGATCTGCCCAAGGACCCGAGGCTTGAGGCTGGCCGTGAATTCCCGCCGAATGTCTTCTTCGCCCGGCATTGGCTCAGCGCAAACAATGTTGGAACGAGTGATGCGGGGGCGGTCGGCAGGTTTCACCCCCTGATTGTGCCAGCTCCGCTGGGCGCGAAGCCATAGTGAAAGACCGGCGATCTGCACGGCTCGGGGATCGATGTCAATGCCGTGGATGTTGTGCTCAATGATCAGGCGAGGCACATCTCGCAGAAAGGCTTCTTTGTCGGGGTAGGTTTCGGTGAGCGGTTTCAGCCCTGCTTCACGGACAAAGGCGGCTGCTCCCAACCTCAGTTCCAGTTCCCATGACTCTTCGTAAATCCTTTCGAACAGATCGAAGGAATACAGACCAAAATGCATGGAGCCGCAGGCAGGATCGAGCATCCGGATGGTTCGCGGATCTTTCAGCGGACGATAGGGGATGTGGACGGGCTGTTTCAGCAACTCTTCCTGGGAAAGGTTCTCACCCGCGGCGGCTTGTACCGGCGCGGCCTCGTCCGGTTTCAGGAAAGTTTCGACAGGTCGGCGTACCAGATAGCGGCAGAAATCCTTCAGCCCGGTTTCCCCCTGAGTCATTTCATACCAGATTCGCCCCAGGGTGTTGTCGGTAAGAAATTCAACCACGTACCGCGGCGTGAAGAACTGATTGCGAACGGCCAGCTCACGGCTGTTTCGCGGGGCCTGGGACGCCTCCCGCATGGCTTTGCGTTCTTCGGGCGGGTTGAAATACTGGTACACCCAGCCGATGGTTTCGTCTTCGCCCCAGATCCCGGCGAGCTCCTCCCGGTTCAGGATATCCAGCAGCCCTTCAAAGGCCTTTCGCCGGGGCCAAAGCAGGGAAGCCATGTCCTGCCGGTCAAACAGGACCCGGATTTCCGTGGACAGCTCATCGAACAGGCTTTCGATGTAGAGCCGGTAGCCCTTGTCCGGGAGTTCGGCCAGGCCAGGCGCCAGACCGCAGAATTCTTTGAACCCTGAAGATTGCTCGCCATTGGAAACGCACTCCTGCACCAGCCCCTGGCCCTCCATCATTTTCAGGGCCGCGAAACGGTTCAAACAGGTATAGGAAGCCTCCCGCAGGTAACTGGCCACGGCCTCGGCAGCGGACACGCCCCCGGCCTTTTCATGTTCGATAGCCGCAACGATCTTTTCACGGACGATCCGTTCCTGAGGATTGAGATGTCCCCCTGGTTCCGGTTCGATCCGGCCATTCGGCAAAATGTCGAAGATGCCTTCGAGTTGCTCGCTGAATTCGGATTCCAGCAGCCTTCGAGCATCCTGGGTGGCCTTTTGAATGAGATTTCGGGTTGGTTTGTCCATAAGTGCTGTGCTCTGCTTGGGTGGTTCTTTTGATTCGTAGTGTTGGGTTTCGCTCCGATCTATCCAACCTGCCTATGGCTCATGGACCCCTTTATAGGAGATGTCCCGATCTCTTTCATCCCACGCTTTTTGAAAATCCCGGGCTCCATGAATCAGTGACAGAATGGAGATGCGGTTTTCTTCGACGCGATAGATCAGGCGATAACTGAAAATGAATATTTCCCGTACACTTGTGTCGCCGAACTCCAGTACCATTCGACCACGCATGGGGAAACCAGTCAGGGTGCGGGCGGCACTTAGAGCTCGATTTACGAAGGAGGCCGCATAGGCAGGCGAGTCGCGGAAGATGTAAGCCGCTGCGGCGTCCAGGTCTTCCTGGGCAGCATCGGCCCAAATCACTTCGCGAGCCATTTTTCCATCCTTTTTTCAACCTGTTCCTGGCTGGAAGCCCTGCCTGCCTCGATGTCGTCTATGCCTCGCTGGATTTTTTGCCGAACATACAGGCAGTATTGAATCTCCTCCAACGTACTGGTGTCAGGCAGGTCTTTCAGCAGCTCCATTACTTGTTGTTTGGCTGTAAACATCTGTCAACCTCCTTGATAAGTCCCTGTGTCCATTTCTCGCTAAGGGCTCTACTGAATCAGAACCTTTTTTCCTGCCCCAATGTGGCTTTCGCAGGTCTCTCGAAGGCCCTTCAAGGCCGCGTCGAGTTGTTCCTCGGTTTCCACCCCGCCCGCAAAAAAGCTGGCGGCGCTTACCTTGACGATCCGGTTGCCGTCCAGAATCCGCATCATCTCTTCAACGGCCCGATTGAGACGTCCGGGGGCAGCATCGCAGTCGGCCCTAAGCTGAGGAATGGCGGTAGTGGGTTCCGGGTCCTTGAGTACGTAAGCGGCAATGGGGTCGCTGACGAGGCCTTTCTGCTCGTCGGAGAGTTTTTCCCACCCGGGCGTTTTCTTCAGATCTTCCAGGACGCCCGAATAGGCGTCTTTGCGCTGGGTGGAAACCTGGTCGAATCGTCTTTGGTACTCCCTTTTCAACTCCCGCGCATGCTGATCGATGGCAGGCAGGTGGCGGAAAAAGCTCTCCTTTTCCAGAAGATCCTTGAGGGAAGCGGCGTGGTCTCGAAAGACATCCTCCAGATCCGATTCTTTGGATAAGAAAGGCCACAGATTCCCGAGGACATTCTTGGCCCTCTGAATGTCTGCTATGGCCGGTTCTGTGAGGACGCCGGCCAGCTCGGCGGCTCGCTTGACCGCTTCCTTCAATTCCTTGCACGAGCTGTTAAACGACAGGATGGCCTGCTCTTCCGTCCCCGTGCGAATGGCCCGAATGAGGTCGCAGGCATCCCCGAGGATCTCCGGTCCGGGCAGGTGATGGGCGATCAAGACGTTGACCATGTCCTGCACCTCCTTTTCCCGGTCCCCGGCCTTTTCGCGAATGGTCTCCGCGGCCATGGCCTGGGTGAGATCCGGAATTTCCCCTCCAAAAACCTCTTTCACGTTTTCATTGGCCTTGATCAGTTCCGTGAAATCAATCCCTACCTTTGGATGGAAAGCGGCCTGGCGAAACAGATTGTTGTTGGAAAAGGTGTTTCTGGCGTCCACGCTGAGGGCGGACTCGATGCTTCGGCCCTTGCTGGTGGCCACAATAGCCCCTGCGCGGACCAGACAGACCGTCAGGAGGCGGACCACATCAAAATCCCATCCAAAGGGCTCCTTTGAAAACTCGCTTTCCAGGTACTTGCCGCTGGCGTTCTCGCCATAATCGCTGCGGTTCTTGATTTTTGCAAACACCTCGGCAAGGGGGTCCGCATCTGTTTTGAAAACCACGGTTCCCCCTTCGTCCCGCAACAGGTCGAGGCCGGCGAAGACCGGGGTCAGCCCCCGCAAGTTTTCCGTGGTCATGAGGCTGTCCAGATCCTGCTTTTTGACCCGGGCCGCTGCCTCCCCGAACCTGTGAAACACATCCGGAAGGGCCTTTGCCATAACCCCTTCCGCAGCCTTCTTGACGGTATCTACGCTGCCGTCCGGACTCCGGTCATTGCCCCTGAAGAAGACCGACCCATTCAAACAGGCCTGCCGGAGCAGGCGCTTGAGCTCGTCCTCGTGGCGACGGAGGCGGATCTTTTCCTCGGCTACCAGGGCGGTTCCATCCTTGGTCTTGGCGCTTCGCTCCTTGGTGGAGAGCATCTCCCGCGACCTGAAAATCTCCACTGTTTCCCGGTCAATGGCATCATCGATGGGCACTGCCCAGAAGATGCTCGTGGTCTCGTTCTGGCTTCGCTTGCGCATCAGGGCGGTCTGCTCGTCGAATTCCTTTCCAGTTTCGGCAAGCGCCATGTGCGCCATGATGTCTCCATCCTCGATGGGTCGGCTGTTCAAGGTAAGGCCTGCCTTGAACAGTCTGGTATCCTGGAGGGTGTGGGACGGCTGGGGCTGCCAGAAACCATTGATAACGTCGCCGTGAATCCGGTTTACCTCCGCGTATTTGGGTGCGGGCAGGCCCGTCCGGAGCCGCTCCCAGTCGTCTTCGGCCGGGGTGGGAATACGGAACCCGTCGTCGCCTTCACGCACATTGTGGGATTTCTTGAGGGCCTCAAGGGCCTCCCGCACCTCGGCCAGCCGGGAGTCCGCCGCCACGCTTTCATGGAGCACAGCCGCGATATTTTCGGCCGTGCGATGAACGCTTTTGACAAACTGGAGCAGACAGATGGCCTTGGCCACAGGCTGGGCCAGGGGGTGGGCCACTTCCTTCTCAATCCTGGCGATTTTTCCACGAATCTCGCTGGAGATGTTCCCGGAAACCAGGTCGTAGATCTGGTCTAGCCGGACCAGTGCCCCCACAGGCTGTTGGGCCAGGGCCGTTTCCGGGTGGATAAGGAGTTGCTGAGCCAGTTTGATGATGGTGCGGTTGGCGCCGCCCACATGCCGGGCAGCCCCGCCCTGGGTGCGAAGACCGGACACCACCTGAATGATGAGCTCGATCTGGTAGGGGAGCATGGGGTAGAGGTTTACAAAAGCATCGGTGGTCAGTTCCGGAAGCCGAATATCCGCGCTCAGACGGGTGTTTTCCGTGAGTCTGCCCCGATGGGCCGAAAAAAGTTCCCGAAGGATCTTTTCCGCCGATGCGTTCTTGGAAAGGATGCGCCTGCTGGTGACTTCGGAAATGTCCGAAGGCTCCAGATGTACCTGCTGGGGAAACCGGTCCATAAGCCGGGCCAGTTCCACCCGTCTGTCGTCCAATCCGCCCACCAGTTCATTGAGCCGCTCCTGTGAGGTCACGACGATCCACATGCGTCCACGGCCTACCCGTCCCAGGCTTTGGACCACCCCGGCCAGGTCCAGCATCTTCTGAACATCCCGGGCCACGAACTGGCCGACCTCGTCGATGACGAATGCAAGGCTTTTTCCAGGGTGACGCCGCTCCATCAGCAGTTTACACCGCTCTGCCAGCAGTTTCGGGGTGATGTCCGCTCGATTCTTGGCCCCCTGACTCCACGAGTCAAATGCCGCATACGTCTCGGGTTCCAGTTCAAACATGACCCGGCTTGCCTTTGAAATGGCAAAGGCCACCTTTCCCTTTTCCCGGTCCCAGTCCTTGTCGTAGAGTTCCTGAAAGGTGTTTTTGAACCGATCCAGCCGACCTTCCCCCTCAAGGGTGATCTCCAGTTCCGCGAGATCCAGGTCCTTTGCGTATCCGAGACGTTCCAGAAACACGCGGTACATGATCTCGGTAAGGGTCTGGTTGCCCGACCGAATGCCCCGGTCCGTGGATACGTCGAAGATGACGGCCTGCGTGGGGATGTGTTCGCTGATGTTGGTCAGCAGGACCTTTATGGCGTTGTCCCCGGTCTGATTTCCAAAAAGCGAGGCCGCCCCTTCCTTCTTGAGGGGCCTGTTTTCAATGGCGAGGCCAAGATTCTTGGCAAAGCTGGATTTGCCTGAACCGAAAAACCCGGATACCCAAACGCCTACCCCTTCGTGCGGCTTGTTGGGGGTCTCCCAGTAACGCTCCAGAATGTTTCGGTAATTCTTGCAGATGGAGTCTGTGGCGACATATTCGCTGATCTCTTCCTGGACCCGTTCCGCGTCGGTCTGATCCACTTTGATCACTTCCTCGATGTGTCTGTCAATGGTGCTGGCAAAGAGATCCTTGATGAGCGTGGGCATGGCGTTACACCTCTAAAAGATTTTCGGTCGGTAATTGTGCTCCGCATCCATGATCCCCATGAAGCGCAACCCGGCTGCGCCATCCAGCAGGCCGGGGTAGAACAGCACCGCCGGGATCTGAATGGTTCCCATCAATTGCTCCAGGAGGGTGGATGTCCGGTAAATGGGAAAAAGCGCCCCTGCCCGGGTGATGAAGACAATGTCGTGGGTGGGGTCCGGATCGGGGGGCATCCTTTGAAGCACCAGTTGATCCAGGGGCTGATTTTCGGAGAGAACGTTGTGAATGGTATCGATCACTGTTTCAAGGCCCAGGGACTTTTCGTGCTGGACCAGTTCTTCCCAGGTAATTTCCTCTGCGGCCAGGGCCGCGGCCATGCATTCGGCCAGCGAAATCCGGGTGATTTTTTTCCCCGTGAGCTCCAGGCGGGTCTGGAGCAGGCTGATCTCTACCCGGACCGCAAACTCGTCTTCCGGAGGATACCGGAAAATGGCATAGGGCATATTGTCGTAGGCGCTGATCTTGGGCCGTGGGTCCGGCAGGTGGAGAACAGGTTCCAGATCCTCTTTCAGCCGCTTTTTCCACTCGGTCATGCTGCAAGCTCCTTTGCATAGGCTTCAAGCGACGGGCTCGAAAGCGTAAGCTGGGCGATACTGCCGGCAACGTGGTATTGAAGGGCCTGATACTGGTGGAGTCTCAGGATCTCCCGCTCCACATCGTCCGCATCCATCAGAAAAAGCCGCCAGTCCTCCGAGGCAATGGCCTGGGAGGTTGTGAGGCCCATGTCCATAAGCCCTCGCAGGACATAGAGAAATGCCTCCTGGGGAATATGGCGGGTGGCAAATTTTCTTTTCACTTTTCCTTCGAGCAAATCAAAGTCGCAGGCCATCTTCAACAGATCCCGGGCTGCCCGCGGAGCCCCATATTCTGACAATTTTCCACCCGATGCGATCTGCCCGTCCGTGATCTGCCTGACAAAATCCAGGGCATCCTCGGTTCTCAGCACATAGGCGCCCTCCTGAAACCGGGGGAACAGCCATTCTGTGACGAATCGATAATAAAGGGCATCGATCATCCCCACATGCCACAGGAGGCAGGGCTTCCATGTGAAGAGGGGCACATGCCCCTGGGCCATGAGCACGAGGGCTGCAATAAAAGGATGATCCCCAAATCGGCTGGAGAGGGTGACCGCGATTTCGTGAAGCCATTTTTCATTGGGTGCGCCAATCAGGTTTTCCTCTTGAATCCTTTCGATATTTTTCCTGAAAGTCATGGAAAGGTCCCAGTGTTGAAAAGCGGCATAGGTTTCCTCGATGAGCGCCCCTTTGCGGGTGAACCGGGTTGACAGCTTTCGCGCAGGCCGCTTCATTTTACCCTTGAGGCTCGGGGTTGAAAATGGTGTAGGGCACCGCTGGCTTTCCCGGCTCCCCTCTGAAAAACCCCGCAGCGAGAAGGGCGACGGCATCATCGTTCAGGGTCTCGCAGCCTGTAATCAGGACAGACCTCCCTTCAGAGGAGCGGCGGAGCTTTTGGGCCTTTTCCATTTGCCCTGCCGTAAGGAGTCCCTTTTCTGTCAGCAGCATGAGAAGATCCTTTCCGGCAATATCTTCAATGGACTGGAAAAACGGAACCCACTGATCCAGATCATCCAGCCATTCATGCCATTTTTCCTGAAAACGATCTTCCAGGTCGGCCGGCAGGTCCCAGAGCGTGCTGGTTCCGGGCTGGGAATAGATATCTCTACACCGTTGACTGGCGACCGTAAAGGCGATTCTGGCCTGTGCAAAATAGTGGGTTCTGGGTAGCCCCCGTCCAAGCGCGAGCCCTCCGTACCGTCCCAAAACGCCCTTCGTGTTCCACCACTGGGCGTTGTCCATCTCGCCATACCGGGCGACGGTCAATCTGAGCTTGAAAAGATAGTTGAAATCAATGCCGGCCATAAACCGTTGTCTCCAAAACCCGATTTATTTGTAATCAGACGTTTTCGGCCTTTTCAAATGCGCCGGAGAGCTCCCTGATCTTCTGGTCGATTTCTGGATCTTTGGATTCCTTCAGTTCCTGAAGGGCGTTCTTGAAGTCCACGTTTTCATAAAGAAGTTCGCTGGATACGTCATAATAGTCCAAGGTGACATCCATTCTTGCGATTAGATCGCTGGCCGAAGGGAACCTGAGCTTGTCCCATATGAACGTGTCGAGAACGCCAGGCAACACATCCTTCAGATCTAACTCTCCCTTCTTGAGCATGGATAACAAAGCCTTTTCTTTTGCGAGAAGGGCATCCACGACAGCGGGATTCCCTTCGATAACCTTGTTCATATATTCCTTGAGCGCGGCCTTACTTGTTTCGATCAGTGAAGCCAAACCTACCTTTTCGTCCCCCTTGCGAGCATCAAATAGCCTCTGTTGTTCGGCAGGGGCCTTCACGTATTTCGATTCCGGGTTCTTGGGTTTTTCACCCGGCTTGAGTTTTAAGGCATCCAAGAAATCCCCCTTCTCCTTTTCAATTTCCTTTTCAAAGGCTTCCCTGTCTTCGGTCTTGATGAGGTATCCAAACCGCCCCACTTTGAGTGTGTATTTGAAGACAATGGCCTTAATCTCTACCATGAAAAGGGAGATTTCCCTTAAATTCCGCAAATCTTCCTGGGTGAAGGCCATCCAACTGGCCTTGAGATGAACATCGAGATCTGGGACGAGCCTATTGAATGCTCTGAGATTGATGGACTTGGTCTTGAGGTTCACCCCTTTGACTTGGTATTGCAGCAGCTTGTAGATGTTTCTGTAGACGGTGATCTGCCGGAGTTTCGCAGGGTCAACCGGCGGATTCCTCTTCAGTTTTTCGAGGGTCTCGGATATCTCTTTGGATGTTTCTTCCGGGGCTTTCTTTGGGATGGAACAACCAGGAAAAGGAATTACGTTATTGGGGTTGGCGGGTTTCACATCAGGGGTATCCATCTGTCTGAGCAGTGCCTCTGTTATTTCGAGACCGCCAATGAAGCCGTTTGGGAATTTAAGATCTTTTGGCTCAGTCTCCCAAGACAGGGCCACGGGGGTGTAAATCAAAGCGCTGTCATCCACGATGACGATGGACATTCTGATCCTGTCGACCGCCTGGAGGTTGAGCAGATCGCTATTTTTCTGGAGTTCCTGGAGGGCCTGAGCCTCCCCGAACCCCCAGCGGACGGAATTTTCCCCCGGGTCCATATAGACCTTGCACGTGATCCCAGGTTTTGCCGCCAGTATAATCAATGTCTCGACTTCACGAAGATTGTATCCGGCTTTGGCTATGACAATACGCTCTTTGGCCTTTTTGAGGAATTCGATGAGGGTATCGTCGTTGACCTTTACAAAGCCGAAATCCTGGGAGGTGTTCATTCAACTCTCCTTAAAGGTTCCGCTCAATCATGGTGCGCCTGCGCTTCACCAGGTACTTAAACTCCAGCTGCCTCGTCCCACCTCCCGGAAAAGCGGCCATGCGGTTACGTATTTCTTACCTTTTGATAAGCTTGATTATCTCGTCCAAAAACAGCCCTGCCTGATGCAGGAAATCCTCCACCTGTTCCGGCTCAAAAGTGATCATGGGCGTGTAATCCCCGCGCTGCCGACATTCGAATATGTCGTCGAAAAACTTCCCCCACCGGATGTCTAAGATGCCGTTTCTCACCAAGTCGCGATGCAATGCGCTTCTGAGTCCCTTATGCTTCTTGAATGCCTCGCCCCTTGACAGGGAAAATCCTGTAAGGGCATAAAAGGCTGAATAATAGATTCTGTTCATAGCGAAAGCCAGCCTTCGGCTTTCATATTCGCTCCTGGCAGATTGTAGGGATTCGGTCGCCTTCTCTATCCAATATTGAATGAGGACTTCCCTTTGATCTTCGCCTCCGGTCTTCTGGTTCTTCATAGGGCAGGGACTCCTTCCCTGGTGATCTCCTCATGGATGGGGAAAGCGGAAAACATCCCCCCTCTCACTTCTTCTTCAGGCGCATCCAGGATGCTGAAAATCACGTCATATTTCATGCCAAGGTCGAAAAGCGCGTGGACGATGGACTGCCTCTCCTTCCAGTGAATCGGGCGTTCTGTGACGAGAAACAGATCGATATCCGAATCTTTATCGCTGTCCCCTCGCGCCTTCGAACCAAAGAGAATGACATGTTTGACCGGGAAGTCACGTTTGAGCATTCTTGTGGCTTCCCTAATGGCCTCTCTCTCATTGCCTTGAAGCTTTAAGTTATCCAGGGTCTTCATGGCTTTCCCCTCCTTCTCTGACGCACTTATTTCATGATGGCTACCCGAACGCCAGTGACCGTTTCCTGACCGAGCGTTTCTGGAAGATCTAATCAAAGGGAGAGTCTCTCGCTTAACTTCTGTGCTGTGGGGCGCGAGCTTGCGAGCGTACCCACGAGCCCATTGTTCGGTGTTCATCTCAAAGCATCTCGTATCTTGTCCCATGCTTCCTTGTATTTGAGAACATCACTCACCGTCACGCCCATTCCCCGATAGGGTTTCCCGTTCTTGATCTGCGTCGTCCATATGGGGCAGTTGTCCTTATCAAGTTCAATCCCCTTCTCTGGACGCTTTTTAATCTCTCTTTTCACGAATGAAAGCCAATCGGCTGATGTTAGGATGTAGAAATCCGGTCTGTCCGTTTCTTTCTTGCCCTGGAAATCGACGAGAATGAGAATCGAATGTGAGTCGGCAATACCTTTGCAGTTCGGCCATTGCGAGGACTGCTTGCCTTTCGCTTCAATCCTGATGGGTCGACGACCAGTCTCACCACTGAATACGAGCAAGTCCGTCCTCTTGAGATGTCCGAATGTCGGTTGGGCGTAAATGTCGTGGCGCGCCAATTCACTGGCCACCGCGAATTCCGCTGCTATACCTACCATTTCCTTCTGCATTTCTTCCTCTTTCACCGAACGCCCCGCGTGTGCCAAGAGCCACCCGCCGCGCGGGTGGCGAGTAGGCACCACGCCGTTGTTCGCAGTTCATCTCCGCTGGTGAATCTCCGAATACTTCCACAACGCTTGGTCGAGAATCCTCATGCTGACGCCGGCCTGTCGCGCCAACTTCCGGCAGAAGTCGACATATGCCGACCAGAAGTCGAACGTGTACTGCGCTGGCACGGCGGTCTTGAGTGACCACAGCGCACGGAAGTCGAGAATGGGGTAGCGATCCGGAAAAGCAAAATGGAGGAAGACGGATGCGGTGGGCCACTTGACGCCCGCGAGGAGTTTCCAAATCTGAATCCGCATCCGTTCCGATTCGGTTGTTCTGGCGAGGGCGGAGACCTCCCGGATCAACCCTTCATCGTTCGACTCGCATCGTGGCCTTGAGCGTGGCGTCTTCCACTCGCACATGGTCAGAAACTCCTTCTTGGTCAGGAACCCGTTGCGTGCGTAGGAAGGGAACACATCCTGTGTGATCGCCATTGTGAGGCGTTTATCCCTTTCACCCATCTCGTCATCGTATCGGGCCGCGAGCCTCGGGATTTCAGATTGTGGGAATCGCAATTCCATCATCTATCTTACTCTGCGAGCAGGTATTAGGCAGAAAAAATGTATCACGCGATATGAAGAATCTGCCTATCATCAAAACAAGCTGCCCTATGATCGATGGCGTAACTTTCGTTTTCATGCCGAGATGTTACCACGAACCACGGGGCACAACATCGGGCAGAGGAAATCACCGCTCTCTGGCATCCTTACTGTAATGGCGTGCTTGAATTGGGTCTCCGAGAACCTTCCAGTTTAAATGTTGCCCATTTTTCCTGTCTTGAGTGGGATAATACAATCTCTCGATTGGAAAATCAAGCCAGACACTAACAACATATTGTGGCCGATCTGCCAATGACCACAATAACCGTGCCTCTTGGCCTGCCAGCAGAGGACCGGCCCCGGCATTCCAATGCGCTCCCCTGCCTTCCCTCAAAATACAAAACCCCGACCTCCGTAAATGCGGAGCATCGGGGTTCATGGGCGCTTTGGGAAAATTTCCATTCCTCTTTCCCTCTTTGGTTGAAAAAAGGACAGCGAAGACTCAATTCTGGCATAATCTCATAGTCCTTCATGCCGGAGATGTCAATCAAAACGGGCCTGGTTATGGAGTGTTAGACCTGATTTGGAGGCATTGGTCCATCCCCCAGTCGCCCCACGTTCATGGGTTCATGGGAATGGGCCACACCAGCTCCCGCCGCAGCAGTTCCACAAAATCCTCTTCCCCCCGCACCGCCGCAATGGCCTCCCGGGGGACCGCAGGGATTTCTATGTGATTGGTTTTCCTTGATTTTGCCATCTATCTGAAAGCTCTCCCATGAGTCATTTGGCGGCTCCCGCATGTCGGGTTTGACGGGTTTATGACGGGTTTCCTGATCAAACCCCAAGTGGCTCTAAGGCACATTTGGCACGTTTACGGCACGATTATAATGTCCCTATCGTCCCCTTTCATGGCCCGTTTGGCCCCTTTGTTTCCACTAAACAAATGTTTCCCCGCCATATCATGAGCCATTTGAGCCCTTTATAAGCCCCTTCTCCTGGATTCCGTCGTTGAGCCAATTGACCCCCTTGTCTTGACTATGGCGTTTTTGGTGCATTCCTGGCACATGCCATACCCCATTCCCAATGCTCGTGATCGTGCAATGAGGCATTTGAGGCATAAATGAGGCATAACGCTGCAACTCCTCACTGGGGCAAATGGGTCATTTCTGGGGCATTCCTCCTTTCAGATCATAGTAAACACCCCGCCTTGCGCCATGACGTGAAAAAATGCCTTTCCGCACCAATTCATCAAGAGCGCGTGAGGCTGTTTGACGGCTGACTCCGGCCAACTTTTGGTATTCTCGACTCGTGATTCGTCCATGTGTTTTCGTGTAAGCTACAGCTATCTTTTGATGTTCTGTTAGTCCCAATTCCGCAATAACTTCAGGCGTCAGCCAATCCCGCCACACCGTTACCACGAAATATGGGCCGCGTTGCTCGAAATCAGGCCCGGGAAGTCCAGCCTTCCGGCAATCGGCGATCATATCGGTGGTGCC
>ENA-OSEO01004982-OSEO01004982.1-sediment-metagenome-genome-assembly--contig:-NODE-4982-length-13257-cov-3.252049_pt1 | contig 13257 bp, 10 predicted proteins | sample MGYA00237883_ERZ534232 | MGnify/ENA metagenome assembly ERZ534232
GAGCTCCTTGGCAAGCGAGTCGGCCGTCCTGTCGATCAGCCTCGCGGTGATTTCGGTCCTGCCCTTCTCCACCCCGTAATCCGTGGTCACGAAGTGACGGAACGGGATGCCGAGGTTCTCGAAGACCTCCCGTCCGCAGGCCACGGGGCAGCCGTCGATCACGAGATTCTCCCCCGCCCCCTTCGCCGATTCCACGAACCCCGAGAGGCCGGCGCCCACGGCCGCAAGGCAGGTCATTTTCCCGAGCCCCCGGCTGGCCAGGGCCTTGGGGTCCATCTGGATGCGGGCGGCATACAGCTGCTGGCCGTATACCAGGACCTGGGACACGCCGGTCACCATGGAGATGCGCCGGGAGATAAAGGTCTCGGCGTAATAGTCCACCTCGGTCATGGGCAGCACCCTGGAGCTGAGGGCCAGATACAAGATGGGCTGCTCCGCGGCGTTGGTTTTGGTATAAGTGGGCGGGTTGGGCATCTCGGAAGGCAGGATGGCCTTACTGATGGCCGCCTGCACGTCCTGGGCCGCCGCGTCGATGTTGCGGTTTAGGGCGAACTGAAGATTGATGGTGGTGGTGCCGGTGAAGTTGTTGGAGTTCATGAAGACCAGCCCGTTTATGTCGCTGAACTCCTTTTCCAAAGGCGTGGCCACCGCCGAGGCCATGGTCTCCGGGTTGGCGCCGGGCAGGCTGGCGTTCACCTGGATGGACGGGTAATTGACCGAGGGAAGGTCCGAGGTGGGCAGAAACACATAACCAATGATGCCGAAAAGCAGCAGGGAGACCATAAGCAGGGTGGTCATCACCGGACGGCGGATGAAGGTTTCGGTTATGGTCATGGCTATTTCTTCGGCTTTCCTTCCTGAGCGGCCACAGGTTCGGCTTGTTTTTTAGCGTTTTTTGTCTGTTTCTCCAGGTTGTCTTGGATGGTGTCTTTTTGTTGGGCCTCCAAGGACTGTTTGGTGGGCGGTATCTTTTTCTCCATGGCCACGGCCCCGGGGTAGAGCAGCAAATGACCGTCCACCACCACTCTATCACCCGCCTGAACCCCGCCGCCTAAAACCGTTAGAGGCCCCACCACCCGCTGGACCTTGGCCGGCCGGATTTCCACCTTGTTGTCCTTTCCCACCAGGAATAGGATCCTCCCCTCCGGGCCTTCCCGCACCGCCTGGTTGGGGACGGTAAGGGCGTCCTTTTCAATGGTGAGGGTAAGGGTCACGTCTAGAAATTGCCCCGGCCAGAGCAGATTGGCGGAGTTGGTGAAGGTGCCCCGCATGAGTATGGTGCCGGTGGATTCGTCTACCAGGTTGTCAATGAAGGTCAGATGCCCCATGGAGGTCTGACTCCCTTCGCCGGGAGCCTTGGCCTCCACCAAAAGAGCCTCTTTGCCCTGGTATTGACGCACCAAGGACAGATCTTTTTCGGGCAAGGAAAAGCTCACAAAAATGGGCTGGACCTGGTTTATCACCACCAGGGCGTTGCTTCCCCCGGCCTGGATCTGGTTACCGGCGTTCACCAGAAGCTTGCCCGTACGGCCGGTAATGGGCGAGTTTATGGTGCAATAGCTGAGATTAAGACGGGCGGTCTTTATCTGGGCTTCGTCGGCCTTGACCGTGGCCCGCAGGGCGGCGGCCTCGGTCACTTTTTCATCGTATTGCTGCTGGCTGACGAAATCGCGCTTGACCATGCCCGCATAGCGCTTGACATCTACCTCGGCCTCTTTCAGCTTGGCCACATCGCGCTGGAGATTGGCCAGGCTCTGGTCCAGAGAGGCCTGGTAAGGCGCGGGGTCAATGGCGAAAAGAAGCTGACCTTCTTTCACCGTTTCGCCTTGCTCGAAATGGACCTTTAAGAGCTGGCCCGACACCCGGGAGGTGACCGACACCGTGGCATAGGCCTCGGCCCGGCCGATGGCCTTTAACACCAAGGGCATGTCCTTTTTGCTCACTTGGCCCGTGGTTACCGGCACCGGTGGGCGCTGGGCGGATGTCTTGGGCTTCTCGGCAGTGCAGCCGCTTATAAGCGCGGCCCCGAGCAGGCCGACCCCCAAAAACCAGCCTGACGTCGCCCAAGTCCATCCACACACTAAGTTAGATAGTTTTGCTATTTTCATGGATATGCTAATCTCCAGCAAGATTTATTACTTTAGGTGACCTTTAGCTGAAGTAGTATTTATAAAGGCGGATTCAAATTCCTTTCGAGCAAAGGACTTGTCAGTAAACGAAGTTTAACTTAAAAAGATTTAGTAAACAAATGGAGTTTAACACAGATGAGCACGGCATTTTTGACTTTTCACGGAGAACCCGAATTCCATTATAGGGTCACCTCAAGGGTCGGGCCTTTAGGTTGACGGAGGATATATATGTCAAAAAAGTATTTATTTCCAATCTTGCTGGGTTCGCTGCTGATGGCCATGGGGGCCGTCTGGCCCGTCTCGGCCCAGGAAAGGGTCCTTTCGCTTACCGAGGTCCTGGATGTGGCCTTAAAGCGCAACCCGTCCTTGGAGGCGGCCCGCCAAAAGGTGGCCCAAGCAGACGGACGGGTGACCCAGGCCTCTTCCGATTATTGGCCGCAGTTAAGCGCCTCCACCGACTACAGCCGAAACTACAATGAACAGACCGTGTTGCCCGGGCAGGATACGACCTACAACCAATACACCAGCGGCCTCAACGTTACCCAAAACGTCTACGACTTCGGACGCCGGGAGGGTAAGTTGGAGTCCAGCCGAGCCAATCTTCAAGCCAGCCGCGAACAGATGGCCACCTCGGTGGGAGACGTGGTTTTGCAAGTCAAGCAATACTATTTTCAGGTCTTGCAGGACCAGCGCCTGATAGAAGTCAAAATGGAGTCGTTAAAAAATCAAACCATGCACCTGGAACAGGCGGAGGCCCTTTTTAAGGGAGGTCTGCGACCCAAGATAGACGTGGCCAAGGCCAAATTCGACGTTGCCAATACCCGCCTGGACCTCATTAAGGCCCGCTATAACCTGCGAAACTCACACGTAAAGCTGGAGCAGGTGCTGGGCGGACCGCCGGTGCGAGGCCCCTACCGCCTGGCTCAGGTCAAGGAACTTCCTAAAAAACCCAATAATTTGCCTTCCTTAGTCGCCGAGGCTTTGGCGCGGCGTTCGGAGATGGCCGACTTAAAGGCGCAGATGGTTTCAGCCGAGCAGCAGCTTATGGCGGCCCAAAGCGACTATTGGCCCAAGCTGGACGCTCGGGGATCTTATCAGTATCAAAACACGGACCTTCCCCTCAAGGAGAACTGGCTGGCGGGTATAAACATGAGCTTGCCCATATTCCAGGGCTTTATTACCGACGGCAAGGTCGCGGAGGCTCGGGGCCTTTTGGCTCAGGTCAAGGCGCAGATCCACCAGAAGGAATTGGAGGTGATCCAAGAGGTCAGCAAGGCCTTTTTGGACCTCAACCAGGCCTACGAGAGCATCGACACCGCCAGGGTGGCCTTGAACGAGGCTCAGGAAAACATGGATTTGGCCCAGGGGCGCTACCGCGCCGGCATCGGCGACGCCATAGAATACAGCGACGCCCAGGTTAAACTGACCGAGGCCGAGAGCAATCTGGTGCAGGCCATCTATTCCTATCATCAAGCCTTTGCCGCCCTGGAGCGGGCCCTGGGAAGGACGGTGTAGAAATCGTAGAAATTAAGCGCAGATGCCTGGGTTAGGCTGCGGAATTCAACCTGGCCCCTCAGACAGGGTTGACCAGGATAACGGCGGGCCTGCAAAACTAGGAGTGCCGCTCCACGTTGAGCACCACCCGGCGGTTTTGCGCCTGATTTTCTGGAAGAGGCATGCCAAAGGCATCGCGGTTGGGCACCTTGGGCCTGGTTTCGGCAAAACCCACCGCCTTGAGGGCGTCCGCCGGGAGGCCCTCCTGTATGAGATAGCGCACCACGTTGGTGGCCCGGTGGGCGGAAAGCTCCCAGTTGGTAGGATAATAGCGGGATTTTACCGGTTCATCATCGGTATGTCCCTGGACCTCCATTTCATACTCATAGCTGGGAATTCGCCCCACGGCTGCGGCGATCTGCTTAAGCAGCACAAGGGCGTCTTTTTTCAGAACCGCGGACCCCGGCTCAAAGAGGCTGTTGGCCGTAAACTCAATGTTGACGCCCTTTTTGGTGCCCTGCACGTTGATGTTGTTGAATTGGTTGGCATAACCGACGATCTGATTTAGCTCTTGCTCCAGCTTGGTGAAGGGGGTGGCCACTTCCTTTTTGGTGACCTCTCCCACAATCACGGCCCGCATTTGTTCATACTTGCCCTGGTTGATATCCGACATGGAAAGCAAGAGAACAAAAAAGCACATCAGCAGGGTGATGGCGTCGGCGTAGGTAGTCAACCAATCTTCAGTGCCTTCCGCTTCGTTGGGCATTTATTATCCTCGCATCTGTTTACGGCGGTATTGGATGGCCGGGTCTAAAAAGCTGTTCATTTTGTCCACCATGTATTGTGGGCTCCGGTTCTCGGCCAGCATGACGAAGCCTTCCAGCAGCAGATAATTGCGGAAGCGGGCGATCTGTTCTTTCTGCTCGGCCTTGGCCGCGGCCGGCAGGAAAAGCATGCGGGCCATGAAGACCCCGTATAAGGTGGTGATCAAAGCCACGGCCAGGCCCTTGCCCAAGTTGGCAGTGTCCGCGCCCATGCTCTCTAACATGATGATGAGGCCGATAAGGGTTCCGATCATGCCGAAGGCGGGGGAGGTGCCGGCCATGGACCGCAAGATGTTTACCTGCACCATATTGCGGTTGTAGGTGGAATCAGCGTTGGCGGCGAGCATTTTGCGCACGTCCTCTCCGGCGTATCCGCTCACCACCAGTTCCAGGCCGAAAATCAAAAAAGGATCGGGGGGCCTTAAGGCCTTGATGTATTTTTCCAGGGCCATGGTGCCGCCCTTTTTGGCCGTGAATCCCCATTTGATGACCATGCCCGTATCCTGGTTCAGGGTCTTGCGCCCCACTTTTTGCTCAATAAAAAGCTTGCCGATGTTGCGCAAGGACAACCACACGTAGCGGGGCTGGTAGCTGATAAAGGCGGAGGCCAAGGTGCCCCCGGCCACCAAAAGGAAGCTGGCCAGGTCCAAGAATATCCATACGTTTTTGGTGCTCAAGAAAATGGACGCCAAAAACAGGCCCATGCCGATCAGGACGCCGACAAAAGTGCTTAAAGACATCTACCGTCCCCAAAGAAAGCTGATTTGAGTGTTCCGCCTTGCCAGAGAACCCTTTGGGCCTCAAGGCAAATCAAAAACCACGATTTAAAAAAATACCCCTATATAATTAAAAATATTAGGGGAAAATGTCAACTCTAACTCTTGGCACCCCGCGCCGGTAAAAGACCATCTTACATCAAGTCCCAAGATCTTTTTCGGATGAAACTGGAATATTCTTTAACTTGTGGGTGTTAAGGCCACATTACCTTCTAAAGCAACAAAAGCAGGCTTAGGGCCATCATCACCATGCCGCCGATTAATCCGTATATGGCCAAATGATGCTCGCCGAACTTGTCGGCCGCGGGCAGTAATTCGTCCAAAGAGATAAAGACCATTATGCCGGCCACCCCGGCGAAGGCCAAACCGAAAAGGATCTCGCTGAAAAATGAGTATAAAACCAGATAACCCAGCAAGGCCCCCACCGGCTCAGCCAGGCCGGAAAGAAAAGAATATAAAAATGCCTTTTTCCGGCTGCCGGTGGCGTAATAGATGGGGATGGAGACCGCGATGCCCTCGGGAATGTTATGAATGGCGATAGCCAAGGCGATGGCGGTTCCCAAATTGGGGTCCTGCAAGGCGGCCAGGAAAGTGGCCAGGCCTTCCGGAAAATTATGAATGCCGATAGCGGCGGCGGCCATCAGGCCCATTCTATAAAGGCCGCTGTACTGAGCCGCCAGCCGGGCGTCGTGCATCTCCTCGATCTTGTGCGGCTCGTGGGGGTTTTCATAGGAAGGGACCAGCTTGTCGATGACGGCGATTAATATTATGCCGCCGAAAAAGGCCGCCGCCGTGCCCCAGGCTCCGGGCACCGGCCCCAAAATCTCCCCCAAGGACCGTTTGGCCTTGAAAAATATCTCGATGAAAGAGACATACAGCATGACCCCGGCCGAGAAGCCCAACATGACTGACAAAAGCTTGGTGTCTGTCCTCTTGGCAAAAAAAGCCAGGGCGCTTCCCAGGCCCGTGGCCAAGCCGGCCAAGATGGTCAGCCCGAAGGCCAAAGGGAGGTTGGACACATCATGCATATCGCATGTCCGCCTAAGGAAACGCGGTTGTCTTAACCTGCGGTTATTGGTTGTCTAGACTTAGAAAGATGCCGCCCGAGCCCTTATTCGTATGTTCAAGGCCAAATTAGCATTCGGTGCATCCAGGATCAAGCCGGCTTTGTCCGGCAGGCCTGGTCTTGTTGGGCATATTTATCTCAGCGGGTTTTTGCAAACCGTCTTTGGCAAGGGCAGGCGCCAAATACAGGCAATCTATCCCCCTATGATCTGGCGTTGCTGATTTTAATCATTAGGACTCGGCGGGGGTGCTATTGCCTTTTTCCACCAATTTTCGCTTTCCGCCTGGTTTCCCTTGCGCCGCCAGATATTGGCCAGGGCAAAGGCCGCCCGTTTTTGCCCGGGGTTCAGGTGGTAGGCCTGGTTGAGATCGGCTGCGGCCCGTTCCAGATTTCCCTCCAGCAAGTAAATCATGCCACGGTCGAAATAATAGCCCGGGTCTTGGGGGAAAAGGGAGATAGCCCGGTCCAAGCTGGCCAGGGCCTCGCGGCGGCGATCCAAAAGGTTCAAGATTATCCCCAGGGCGTGATGTGCTTCGGGGCGTTTGGCATCCAGCGACACTGCGGTCCGCAGATGTTTTAGGGCCTTTTCCAGGTTAAGGCGCGGCCGGGGCCGGTCTAGGGGGAGCGCCTGGTAGAGTTCCAGGTAGCGGGCGGCCAGGTTTATGTGCGGGATGGTCAGGAACTCAGGGTTGGTGAGACCGCGGAGATAGGCGCCGGTTGCCACACCCTGGGCGAGGTCGAAATTGGGGAGGTAGAAGTGGTGGTTGCCTTCCAGATAAGAACCGCTCAGGTAATATTGATCATTTGTTTCGCTCCCATTGGTGGTTTCCCAGTTGAGGTGGCTTCCGTTGTCCAAACGCCAGCGCACAAAGGTATGCAAAGGCGCCACCACCGCCTGGATGGGCAGTTTGGCCACCTCGGCGATACTCAGATAGATGGAAACGAAAAGGTCGCAATCCAGCTGGTTGGCCTTGAGGCCCTGGTGCAGGAGCCGCTGCGGGCGGTAGCTGTAGCTTTCCTTGACGACAATGGAAATTGTTTCCAATGCGGACGCGGCCTCCTTGGGGCCGTAGGATAACTTGCGGTCTATAACCATCATGGCCCGGTCGATGACGGTTTCCAAGCGCCGCAACTCGGATTCCTTGGCGCCCAGGTCCTTCTCCAATGCCAGCATCTGGTGTCCGATGGTCCGGTATTTGGGTTGATATGGATTTTTCTCGACCTGGGCCGTCTTGGGCGCGCAGCCAGCGAGCAGGGCGGTTAAAAGCCCGGCGACCAAGGCAAGCGGGGACATAAATCTCAAAAGACTAGGCAAAGGCTTTCTTTCCACCAGTCAGGCCCATCAATGCGGTGACGACAAACCATGGCCGGCTGAGTCCTGTTTGAGGTTTATTTTTTTGAAGGCCACCTCCCGCTGGGGGAAAGGTATTTCCACCCCGGCCTGGCGCAGGTGCTGGAGCGCGCTACGGATCATCAGGTCAATGGTCAGACCTCGATTGCGGGGCTCCTTGATCCAGGCCAGAAGCTCCACCTCCAGGGCCGAATCGCCAAAAGCCCGGAAACGGACCTTGGGGGCGGGTTCACTCAAGACATGAGGATTGCCCTCTAAAGAGCCCAAGAGGACCTTTTCCACGGTTGACGGGTCGCTGTCATAGCCTACCCCCACCCGGCAGCGAATCCGGAAATAGGGCACCTGCCGGGTTTCGTTTTTGATCTTTGATTCGGCCATGACCGAGTTGGGGATGGTGATGACCATATCGTCCCGGGTAAGCAGGCGGGTGCTGCGCAGACCGATATGAACCACCTCCCCCCGATCCCCCGATTCCAGGACCAGAAAATCCCCCAGGTAATAGGGGCGGTCCAGGAAAATGCATATACCGCCAAAGAAATTGGAAAGTGAGTCCTTGGAGGCCAGGGCGCCAATGGCCGTGAGCACACCGGCCGAGGCCAGAATGGGGGTCAGGTTCACCGACCATATTTTCAATAGGCTCAGGGCCCCGCCCAGCATCAAGAGCACGGTGATCAGATTGTTGAGCAGTAAAAGCACATGAATCTTTCCTTCATCATCCCGGCGGCGTTTTATCAAACTGTCAAAGTAGTTACGCGATATACTGATCAGCGCCCAGCCCCAGGCTGCCACCGGCAATGACTGCAGTATCGACACCAGGTCATCGGCCCACCATTTCTTGGCCCAGCCTGTCACCTCCACGGCATCGTCGGCGGCAACCCCCAGAACCAAGAGTCCCAGGGGCCAGCTCAGTTTTTTGAGCAGCGGCAAGTTGCGCATGGGAATTTCCAGTGCATTCTTGCGTTGGGCGACCACATTGACCGCCGAATGTAGGAGCCAGGCCAGGCCCATGGCCCCCATGATGATAAGGGCCCCGTATATGTGGGGGTATTGTTCCAAGAAACCAGACTGCATATTTTTTTTCACCCTCTGCCAGAAATATTGCCGCTATTATATAGCAAATCTACCCAAAGGTCTTTTGGCGCCCGCGCGGTCAGGGAACCAGCGGCTAGGGACGGCGGGCCAGGCGGGAAATATTCCCGGGGCAAGGGAACGGGTTAAATTTAACCGATAAATAACGACAGGAGGGTTGCCATGCAAAAATTCCGTGCTGCGGTGGTGCAGGCCGCCCCGGCGGTCTTTGATCTTGAAAAGACCCTGGCCAAGGTGCAGGCCCTGACCGGGGAGGCCGCCGGCCTGGGGGCCAAGCTGGTGGTTTTCCCCGAGGCCTTTGTCTCGGCCTATCCCAAGGGGCTGGATTTCGGGGCCAGGGTGGGCTTGCGCCTGCCCCAGGGGCGGGAGGATTTCCGCCTGTACTTCGAAAGTTCGGTGGAAGTACCCGGCCCGGCCTCCCGCTTTTTGGCCCGTACGGCCAAAGAGAGCGGAGTTTATCTGGTCATCGGGGTGATAGAGCGGGAACTGGGCACCCTTTATTGCACGGTGCTTTTCTTCTCTCCCGAGGGGGCGCTTTTGGGCAAGCACCGCAAACTGATGCCTACAGCCATGGAGCGGCTGGTATGGGGTTTTGGCGACGGCTCCACCCTGCCGGTTTTCCAGACTCCTCTGGGTAGGCTGGGAGCGGTTATCTGTTGGGAAAACTACATGCCGCTTTTGCGCATGTACATGTACTCCCAAGGCGTGCAGATATATTGCGCGCCTACGGCGGACGATCGCGATACCTGGTTGGCCACCCTGCGACACATCGCCCTGGAGGGGCGCTGTTTTGTGTTGAGCTGTTGCCAATACTTGAAAAGAAGCGACTGCCCCGCCCACTATCCCGCCCTACAAGGAGATGAACCGGAGACGGTGCTAATGCGCGGGGGGAGCTGTATCATAAATCCCCTGGGCCAGGTATTGGCCGGTCCGGACTTTGACGGACCCAAGATAATTTGCGCCGAACTGGACTTGGACGATATCGTGCGGGGCAAATACGATCTTGACGTGGCCGGCCACTATGCCCGGCCCGACGTGTTTTGCCTTAATGTGAATCTTAAGCCGGCCAAGCCGGTGGTGGCCAGCTAAAGTAAGAATGGTTTCATGTGTGCCCGACCGTGGCTCGGGCATACGGGCGGTGTGACTTCTAAGCGCGCCGGGTTCATCTGGCCGTTTGGGCCAGATGCTTCACCCGGGCCGTAAGGTTCATCAAATAGGCCGCCTCGGCCTGCTTGGGATGAGGCTGGGGGTCATATTGCTCGGCCTTGATGATCTGGATGACCTTGCCGGTGTCACCACCGTGGGTATCCAGCAGGCGGAGCACCCGGGTGCGGAACTCCAAAGCCGCGGTAAGGGCGCGGCCCAGAAAGTCTTTTACCGCGGGGCCGAGAAAGACGTAATGGTGACCCTGGCAAAGCACCTCCACGTCCAGGGCGGCCAGTTTTTGCAGGGAGTCCAGATAGGCCTGGTAATCCACCAAGAACTCGGGGATGATCTGGCCATCCGGCTGGGCCACGCCCACGGCCTCCGAGGCCACCAGGATCTTTTTTTGGGGTACATAGTAGCTGAGGAAGTCCCAGGTGTGGCCGGGTGCGGCCAAGACTTCGATCCGCAAGCCGTCCGCCAGCTCGATGGTGTCGCCGCCTGCCAAGATACGGTCCACCGTAAAGGGTAGAAAGGGATCCTCGCTAACCTTTTGAGATCCGGCGGCCTGGGCCTGTCGGCCCACCTGCCGGTTGAGATCGGTTATCAGCTTCACCGCATTGGGGCGCTTAAGGATATCCGCCGCCTTTTGGGATGCCGCCACTTCGAGGCCCGGAAAGTATTCCTTGAAATAGCCGGCGGCCCCGCAGTGGTCAAAATGAACGTGGGTCAAGAAAAGCATTTTGGGCGGACGCGGCAGAAATTCCTCTATTTGGGCGCGATAAAAACGGGCCAGCGAGCTGAAGCCCGCATCGAACAGAACCGGCTCTCGTCCGCCCAGCACATAGACCGGCATGGACGGCGGACCGGCCACGAAAAAATCCCGGGTTACTTTTCCGGCGCCATCGAATATCAATTTTTGTCTCCTATCACCCCTTGGGGAAATGATTGCCGCCAGGAGAAACTGCTCGCCCTTTGGCCGGACCGCCAAGCCCAGCTTGGAACACGATGGGAAAAGTTAGTCCAGTTTAGATGCTTAGTCAACTACGAGATTACGCGGTAATTTGCTTTCCCCGCCGGTTAATGCCCCCGCCGGCCATGAGGCCGGGCCCAAGCCAAGGGGCCCGCCCCCTTGCGGGATGCGGGCCCCTTTTGCGGAAATTGCGTCTGGTTTGATCAACCGATCCCCAGGCGACCGGTTGTGTCTTAGGCCTTCTCCACCTTGATGGTGGTGGGCTTTTCTTTGTCTCCCTTGGGCAAAGTGACATGCAGGACGCCGTCTTTGTGCCTGGCCTGAAGCTTTTCGCGGTTAACCTCGCTGGGCAGGCGGAAATTGCGCTGGAAGCTGCCGAAACGCCGCTCGATCAGATGGTAATCGCCCTTTTTCTCTTCCCGCTCCTCTTTCTTCTGGCCCCTTAGGGTCAAAAGATCGCCGGTCAGAGTCACCTCGATGTCCTCGGGTTTCAGGCCTGGAACCTCCGCCGTTACCTCAAAGGCATCGGCGGTTTCTTTGATGTTTACCGATGGCATGAAATCTGCCCTGGTAGAAGGCAGATCACCGGCCTCGAAGAACCGTCCCCACAGGTCGTCCATGTCCCTGCGGAGCCTGCCCAAGGATCTCATAGATGAATTGTAAGGAAGAAGCTCGAACATAACCCCGCCTCCTTTCTATATTTTTATGTTCTTTCTGTCTTTTGACTAAAAGATAATCACGCAAGAGCCTCTGTCAAGAAGAGTGTTGACCGAATAATTCTCGTGGCGTAGCCTGTCGAAAAAGCGCATAATTTAGTTAGTATTCGCCAAAACAATAAGTTAAAGTATGTTAAGTAGAGTCAATAACAATGCGGGGCGTTTTTCTGCCCCGAATAAACAACAACAGGAGATTTAGGGTTGGAAAAGCATCATAAGTTTTCTATTTGGTATGTGCTGTTGGGCATCTGGTTTGTCCTGATTTTGAATAACTGGATATACAGCTCGATAGGTCCGGTGCGCATTCCATACAGCGATTTTTTGAACAAACTGCGGGCCGACAAGATAAAGGAACTGGCCATCGGCGAGCAGGTGATGAGTGGGGTCATGCTGGACGAAAAGGACCAGGAGGTCAAGTTCACCACCGTGCGGGTGAATACCACGCTGGCCAAGGATTTGGAAGGGCATAAGATAAATTTCCGGGGGGAGGTGGAGTCCACCTTTTTGCGCAGCCTGTTTTCCTGGATGGTGCCCCTCTTCCTTTTTATGGGTGTTTGGTATTTCATGATGAAGCGCATGAACCCGGGGGCCGGGGTCATGAACTTCGGGGCCAACCGGGCCAAGATTCACGCGGAAAAGGACATCCCCACCCGCTTTCCGGATGTGGCCGGGGTTGACGAGGCCAAGGCCGAGTTGGAGGAGATTGTCAACTTCCTCAAAGAGCCGGAAAAGTTCACCCGTCTGGGCGGGCGCATGCCCAAGGGCGTGCTTCTGGTGGGTCCTCCGGGGACCGGCAAGACGCTTTTGGCCCGGGCGGTGGCCGGGGAGGCGGGGGTCACTTTTTTCTCCATGAGCGGATCGGAGTTCGTGGAGCTTTTCGTGGGCATGGGCGCGGCCAGAGTGCGCGAGCTTTTCTCCCAGGCCCGGCAGAACGCCCCTTGCATTATCTTCATCGACGAACTGGACGCCCTGGGCAAGGCTCGGGGCATGTCTTCCATCGGCGGCCACGACGAGAGGGAACAGACCCTGCAGCAGCTTCTGGTGGAGATGGATGGCTTCGACCCCCGGGTGGGGGTTATCATCATGGCCGCCACCAACCGGCCCGAAATCCTGGACCCGGCCCTTTTGCGGGCGGGGCGCTTTGACCGGCAGGTTCTGGTGGACAAGCCCGACCTTAACGGCCGGCTGGCCATCCTCGAGGTACACGCCAAGCGCATCCTTTTGGGAGATGACGTGGACTTAAAGGTCCTGGCCCAGAGGACGCCGGGCCTAAGCGGAGCCGATCTGGAGAACATCTTAAACGAGGGCACGCTGTTGGCCGCCCGGGCCAACCGGGACCAGGTGACCATGGCTGATTTGGAAGAGGCGGTGGACCGCATCGTGGGCGGGCTGGAGAAAAAGAACCGGGTAATCAACCAGAAGGAAAAGAAGATCGTCGCGTTCCACGAAACCGGTCATGCCCTGGTGGCCGCCTTCACCCCCCAGACCGACAAGGTGCACAAGATAAGCATCATCCCCCGGGGCATCGCTGCCTTGGGTTATACCGAGCAGCGCCCCACCGAGGACCGCTATCTCATGTCCCAATCCGAGCTGGAGGCCAGGGTGGACGTGTTCTTGGGGGGGCGGGTGGCCGAGCGCCTGATCTTCGGCGAGGTCTCCACCGGCGCGGCCAATGATCTGCAGCGGGCCACGGACA
>ENA-OSEO01004983-OSEO01004983.1-sediment-metagenome-genome-assembly--contig:-NODE-4983-length-13257-cov-3.169196_pt1 | contig 13257 bp, 8 predicted proteins | sample MGYA00237883_ERZ534232 | MGnify/ENA metagenome assembly ERZ534232
CTTTCCTCTTGCAAAAATGCCCTTGGGTACCTTGAGCTCGTAATAGACATCCCGACAGCCCGATCCATTGACCAGAGCCTGGGTACCGGTTGAATAGAGGCGCTCTCTTCTTTCAACTGCCTGCACAAAGATAGTGAAATAGTAGTCCTTTGCCTCCGGTTGCCGGATAATAAACCCGGATTTGATGCCATATTCCATTCTGGTGTATTCGATTCGGGTTGCAGCGGCGTCATCCGGGGAAAAGGGGAAACCATCATGCCGATAAGCAATCAAGACGTTGTCGGCGCCCGTAGGCCAAACCCATTCGACAAGGATCTTCCCTCGATCCAGGCGGGCGCTCAAATCACTGATTTCTCCAATGCTGTGAATGAGGGCCGGTTTTCCGACAACCGCAATTCCCTGATCCAGGGTTACGGGCAGGAAATAGAGGTGCCTTTGATGGTTGATAGAGTAGTGGCAGCGGCCTGCGGCAGGGGGCACAATCCTTTCGTCACAACCCGATAGTTTCTCAGGTGCAACGGCCTCTCCCGGCAGGAGATCAAAGGGCCGTTCAGAGACGCATAGGACAACGGTTCCCCTTGCAGGAGGTGTCCATTGCAGGTCGATCTTCCGGTCGTTTTTCTTGGCCTGTAAATCCTCTATGGGAGGTGGGGGACTCTGTGGGACAGACATCTTGCAGATCCCTTTTGAACAAATCTCCTCCCCATTTCTCATCCCCGCGTAAACGGCGACAATCCTGTATCCGTAGGTCTTCCCGTTCTCCAGCCCCGAATCCAGTAAGCCTTCTCTGGATACCCCTGTCAGCGCCTTGCCTTCGCCTCTCTTTAGCGGGCATTTCCCTTCCATTCGCCAGGCTTCCACCCTGACCACGGACGAAGGCGCTTTCCAGCTGAGATGATTGACCCTGTCCCCCGGAACGATGTTGAGGCCCAGGACATCTTCGACCCTCATTACGGGGGGTGAACAAACCGCATTCGCCGACGGCGTTTCGCCTCTCAACGTATAGACAGCGTAATAGTAGATTCGACCCGGATCAATCCGGTCATCAGAAAAATACGTATGCGGAACGTCGGAAAAAATCTTTCCGTCTCCGGAGCCGAATGGCAGCCCGTTTTCTTTCCTAACCACGCGGTAGGTTAGAGATCCTGTAGAGGGGCTCTTTTTCCACTTCAGTAATACCGCACGCGTTTCGACCGTTATCTGAAGGTCCCGAGGAGGTTTCGGAGGGGGCAAATGGCTCAGCCCTTTTCTTGCCGGTTCACAGTCCGCCGCTTCACGAAGCGCCTTCTGGTAAAAATCTATTTTTTCAGCCTCGTGGGGAGCATGGCGTGCCTTCTTAACCCACATCTCGGCGTCGGCAATTCTTTTTCCAATCTCCTTTTCTTTTGTCAAGACAGCATGGGTTGGATCTTTTGTTTTCAGGGCATCCAGCAATTTTCGGGCACCGTAGAACCGGGAATCATCGAACGCTTCCTCCACTTCCCGGGCTTGTTTCTGGATTTCACGCATTCTGTCCTGGATTTCCTGGAGACCCTTTTCTATGTCCGGATGACCGGGCCAGTAAATCTGCGCCTTCTTCAAAAGGATCAGGGCCTTGTCGTGGGAGTGTATCAGGGCCATCTTAGCATCTTTGATCAGGGGCAAGGCAATCGGCATATCGCCGATGGGAAAACCGCATCCACCGGAGCAAACCACGGCCCCATTGCTATTTTTGGTTTTACATTTGGGGCAAACCACTTCCAAATCCATGCCACAACGGTTGCAGGTCCTGGTTGTGGATGGGTGGAGGCTTCGGCATACGCCGCACTGTTTGATGTTTTCGAGAGGGTCCTTATCCGGGACCTCAATAGAATACCCCCTGTCTCTTGCACATCTTTTTATAAACTCGGAGGCCTCTTCCGAAGAAGCTCCCAACTCAACGCCCTTTTTCACAAGGCGTTTGAACTTCTGAACCTCAATCAATTTCCTTGTGCCGCCCGATACGTAAACAAGGTTTTTCAACTCCTCAAGGCGGGTGGCTTTTATTGCGCGACCGTAGCCCCTTCTGAGAGGTTCCGTCTTGAAAACCTGGCTGCAAAGTCCCACGAGCTGCATATGGCATTCGCGATCGGGCGATGGCGGTTTGTCCTTCCATTCCGAGTACATGAGATTTCGTTTCTCTTCCAACGTATTGAGACTGGAAGAACATGGCACACCGAGAAACTCATACAAATCATTCTTTCCCACAGCCTTCAGGTTCGTATCAATTTTTTTGCGGGTTACTTGGTTGATATCCTCGATTTTTGTGCCTTCCGGGTCGGAACCCAATTTTTCCTTGCCGTCAACAACCTCCCATTTCCCCATGATGCGGTCGTAGACAAATGCCTCATCCACTCCCAGTATTTTTGCCGTCTTCCTCAAATCCTCTTTGAGAATGGTCCGGTCTTTTCGCACCATCATGAGGATGTATTCATCCGTCTTGCTGACGAGCTCTTTTTCACGTTCCGTTCTTAGACGCTGGGCAGCCTCAGCCTCTTTGTGCCATTCATCCGAAAATTTCGCCCTTCTCCTCATCTCAGGGATAAGGCTGATGTATTTTCTGGCTTCCTGAGCTTTCTCCCCCATACCGGTGGACATTTTTCCCCATTCCGGCTTTTTCCGCTTAATGGCATCCTCGATCATGTTTTCATCACAAACCGGAAAATCCGGCGGATCCAAGGGTAAGCCCAAAATGAGATATAGGTTCGTCTCCATATCCGTTTTCCCAAAGAAATATAATTGGTGGTACGCACTTTTACGCCCGCTTCCCTATCAGGGCCTACAATGCATTAGACCAATTACCGGAACAACCGGCTATTCTCGGTGCTCTGTCTCTTATAGCGCCATTTCAGCGGAAATGTCGCCCCTAAGTCAATCCCTATTTTTGGTAACCAAATCGCTCATAGTTCACTAACCAGGAAGCAGCATTTTTCACATATCTCCCGGTACCGGCAGTATCCCAATTGACAAACAAACGCGTAAATCCTCCATCAATAATTGCCCGCTTTCCATCTCTGTCATAAACAGCTATCACCACATTTCCCGCCGACCCATACATTAGAGCCTCTATTTCTGTACTCAAAGATATTGTCGCAATAGTTATTCCTTCATACAAATGCTCAATACCGGTCGTGATCAGATGGCTTGCAAAGCCGGACGAGGAATTCAAATCTCTTACACCGATAACGTGGTTCCCCATTACATTCCCTGACATGTTGACGCCGAATAGCCTGTTAATTATGTAATTCGCATCCGCGAAAAAAGGGTCGTTATCTCCCCAAACATAAAGACCTCTTCCACTGTTGAAAAATTTTTCTATTGTGCGTATATGTTTTTCTGTCAAATGAATAGAATCATCGGAAATAATCCATAACTGACTTGACTTCTCAAGAATATCCTTAAACTTTTTAATCCTAGGAACAGACGTCCATCTATGAATCACAAAGCCCTTTTCCCCCAACGCAGATGTCGGCAAACGAAAATCAAATCCTTCCCGGGTGTAAAGATGCAATACAGCGATAAGATATCCCTCAAAAGAATTATCCCCCGCCAAATCATACTCATTACCTAGCGGGTTCCCAAAATGATCGCTTATCACTCCTGGAATGCTCTGCTGTCCTGCATAAATCGTGTACGGACTCGTCGCGTCTTTTCTTGCATCAGCAGGTGGCTTCTCAACCCACGTCATATCGTCAGGAACATTTTCAACACTCATGGAAAGGGACTTCCTCGTTGAATATTCGGTGGCGTTGACTGTTACCATGCCATTTTGATCGTAGGCATACTCAACTTCAATCTCTGCCGGTTTTCCAGTAACGTGTGTAATGCCTGAAAAGATGTATCGCCCCAAAATCACACAATTCAGCGGTATTTCGCTCTCTCCCTGAAGCATATAAACTTCAAGCTGGTTTCTTTTCCCGGGAGCTGTCAATAATTGATATGGACGGGTTTCGGTGCACGGTATCGCCCTGTTTCTAGGAATAATGATGCTGTTTATGTACCGTGAACGGTCTTCATTCTCAGCTATCAAACCAAGGCTGTGGCTCATCACATCAATTTTTTCTTTGACGCCAGGCAGGGTGAATCCCATACGTTCTGCACTTGCCACGCCTGCCTCTATGGCGGCACCTAACGCCACGGCCTCGTCCACATTCACACCGGAGATGGGTTTTTTCCCAGACATTTCCTCCACCCACTCCCGGACCATGGGCATCCGCGTCGATCCCCCAACCAGGATGACACCGTCAATATGATCCCAGTTCATTCCTTGTTCGGCCAGAACCTTCTCGGTCAACTGCTGCGTCCGTTCCATCAAATCCTTGGTCATTTCATTGAATTCGGCACGTGTCAGATCATATGTTTCCTTTACGCCCTCATAGGTAATCGAAACCCTGGCCCTGTCCATGCCGGACAACCGCTTTTTGGCTTCCTCGCAGCTCACCATGAGATCATTGTATGCGATGGCATCATTCAGAGGATTCACACCGTTGTCATCACTGAACTTCTGTCCCAAATACATGGCGATCCGCTCGTCCCAGTCCTTACCGCCGAGCTCATGCTCTCCATCCGTCCCAATGACGATCATGGACTTGTTCGTTATGCGAACAAGGGATACATCAAACGTCCCCCCGCCCAAATCATAAACCAACACCGTCTGTTCGCCCTCTTTCTTATGAACCCCATAAGCCTGGGCAGCAGCCGTGGGTTCATTGATGATACGCAGCACCTCCAAACCCGCGATCTTTCCGGCCTCAATGGTCGCTTTTCGCTGCGGATCGTCAAAGTAAGCAGGCACGGTGATAACCGCCTGGGTCACCTCCGTACCCAGTTCCGCCTCAGCATCCGCCTTTAGCGATTTTAGCAGGATGGCAGAAAGTTCCGTAGCGGTATAACTCCGGCCTTCGAAGGCGACTTCGTAGTTCGGGTTTCCCATGCTTCGCTTAAAAAAAGACGCCACATCCTCTTCCCCAGCACCCTGCATGGCTTTGGCTTCCTCGCCCACCAAGGGCGCTTCGCCGCCAAAGTAAATCACCGAAGGTGTCAGCGGCTCTCCCATACGGTTATTAACAATCCTCGGCTGCCCGGTCTCGTCTACCACCCCAACAGAACTGAATGTTGTCCCCAGATCGATGCCGATCGCCTTTGGTCTGTTCATTGGATCGCCTCTCCTTTTCTTAGTTTGACTGATTTAGCCAGGCAGCGTGAGGGAATCACACGATGACAATTGATTGAGTTCTTTGTTTCGCTTCTTCGGTCTCTTCCTCTTTGAGAACGCCGTCTGTCTGCAACCGAACTGTTACCTTTCGGTTATCGGTCAATTCTAAGGCGGACACCTCAAGAAGGCCTTCATCATTCATATTGAACGTGACATCGATCGGAGAATGGGACGGCAGGTTCGGTGGTAACTCCAGTTCAGCCCTTTGCTTTTCCTCTGAATCTTCAGGGGCTACCTCTCGCTCGGAGAAGCCGTTTTCCATAATCTGGATCAAGATCGCGGCCTGGTTTTCCCCTTCAGTGCCGAAGCGCTGCGTCGTCTCCACCGGGAGCTGGGTGTTGACCAATACCAGATTGTATACCAGCCTCTTTTTCTCCGCGTTCAATGCGACAATGCCGAAACTCTTGCTTGCTACGACAGAAGTCTCCTTAATGTCACTCTTGTCGGGTGCAGGAATGGAATGGCTGGGATTCACCTTTTCGATGAGTTCCTTATAGGTTGTTTCATCAAGTTTCGTAATATCAACCCATTGCAGGTCTTCCACATCTTTTCCCTGAGCGTCTGCCAACTGTTGCAACATGGCCTTTTTGAACCCAAGATGATGCCCGAAAATGGCGGCCCCTTTGGCGACCGCCTCATCGGGGTCAAATGAAACAGGCGTAATCGAGAATTCTTCTTCAAGACGTTTTGCCACCTTGGGCATACGGGTGGAACCACCAACGAGAAGCAATTCTTCAAAATTTTCTTTTCCCTTCTTGGCGGCTTCTTCAAGCATGGCGCGGGTCAGCATGATAGTCCTTTCAAGGAGATCCTCGGTCAGTTCCTCGAATTTCTCTCTTTCCAGAAAAATCTTTGCCCGTTCGCCGCCGTGGGTGATCACGACCGGCACCTTTTCCATCTTGCTGAGTTGTTTCTTGCTTTCCTCGGCCCTTGTGATAAGTTCCTGTGCCGTATCCTTATCCGCCAGGAGATCTTCTGTCGTATCGACCTCTTGTTGGAATGCCTCAACAAGGTAATCCACAATTTTTTCATCCCAGTCCTTTCCTCCCAGGGGATGTTCTCCCCCAGTGCAAATGACTTCAATGGCATTTTCCCGGACTTCGATCATGGTCACGTCAAATGTTCCGCCTCCGAGATCATATACCAGCACGGTTTTCGGTAATTCCAGATCCTTTTTCGACAACGCATAATAATATGCGGCAGCGGTGGGTTCGTTAAGGATATAGCGGACCTTCAACCCTGCAAGCTCACCGGCCTTCTTTGTGGCATTGCGCTCGTTCATTCCGAAATATGCCGGACAGGTGATCACCACATCCTTGATTTCTTCGCCAAGGACTTCTTCCGCGTCTTTGACCAGTTTACGCAAAATCTGAGCGGAAATTTCCTCTGCCCGATATTCATTGGACCCGTGACAGAAAACAAACTCTTCGTTTCCCATTTGTCGTTTCACGCACTCGATTACATTGTCCGGTTCCATCACTGCGTATGCTTTGGCATCTTTGCCCACAATAATCTTATCGTCCCCCATAAAATAAACGACGGACGGCGTAATAGATTCGTTATCTGTGTTCCGAATCAGCTCGGGCTTGCCTGTCTCGTTCATGTGTGCGATCGTTGAATATGTCGTTCCCAGGTCAATCCCAAAAATCTTTTTCATCTCACTCATTTTCATCTCTCCTATCTTCGTCTGACTGCGGCTTTTTATAGACGTTGACCGAAACCATCTCATAACGAATCACCCGGTCACCCCACCGATATCCGGGGCGAAGGGTCTCAACCAAAGCCTTGTCCTTTGCTTCATCCGTTGTTTCAACCGTTGTGACTGCCCGATGACGCTTTGGATCAAAAAAACCTTCCTCGGTACTGTAGGGTTCCGCACCCTGATTCAGAAGGAGGTATTCCAAATCAGAGCTGATGCTCTCAACAGATTTTTGAAGCCTCTGGCCATCTTCCGGCGTTAACGGCTTTCCATGGTAATATTTGGAAAGCTTTTCGTAATCATCCATCAATCGTATGATATTGAGTAAAATGGGTTCCATGACCTTCCGCAACAGGTCCCGTTTGTAATCCTGGTTTTCTTTGTGAAGCCTATCGATAATCGCTTCTTTGGTCTGGTCGTTTTTTATTTTACTTTCGAAATCCAAGCGAAGCTGGCCCATCTGTTCGTTGAAGGTTCGCATCTCAGCTTTTAGCTCTTTCAGGGTCCCATCAAAAAGTGGCGCAAGCCCCGTTTGATCCACGGCTTCGTCCCCGTCCTCATGGAAAATATGCTCTTGCGCCGATTTGCCGTCCAACGCATTTCTGTGTGAAGGGTCTTTCAAAGAGTCTTCATGCCTGCCTTCAGATTGATACAATTTTTGGCAGGCATCTAAAATTTGAGGGAAGACAGAGCGTATCGGCTCCAAAATGGGTCGAAGCGTTTCCGTTTGCTTATGCTGGCTGTTTCGCTGGAGTTCGTCGATGAATTGCTCCAGTTTTTCCACTCTCTTCAAACCGCCGCCCATACCCTGAGAGAGCTGAAGCAATTTCAGATTGAGACTTCTGATCTCATTTTCCATTTTTTCGCAATCCGGAATATTAGACGCCCTCACTTCCCCATCCCCCTCAATTTCATTCGAAGCCTTTCTCGATTCGGACAAGACGACTTTATCATCTTTATTCATATGGTTATGACCCCTCCTTTCCAAAGCCATCACCGTGATAGTCCACGGTGCAAAACGCTCTGTCCTTTTGTTGGGGTATTGAGCCGATTCGAAAAAACCATGGGCATATTCGGATCGCTCTATAACCCTCCTGAGCTTTAAACCCCGCCTAATGCCATTGAAATGATCTCAAGACTTTTTCCATAAGTTATCGATTTTGTCAACCAATAAAGTACCTTACACGAATCAGATCTATCAGTTTGTCTGATTTTAGCAATAGTGTGGAGCGTAATGGCGGGCATTACAAATAAAAACAGTGAATTACTGAAAAGACGAATTGGAGCTCGGTGTGATATCGTTGCTGCCAAATGCATCATGTGGGACAGGCAGTACAGGGGCACATAGAAAAACCCGTTTCCTGGCACCCTCAAAGGCCATAAACAGGAAAAGACACCTTACGCCCCATTTCGTCATATCCATGCAAAGTGATCTTTATTCTGGATTCAGCACCCAAAAGAATCTGCTTAAGGCCTGTTTTGGCCAAAGGGTTTGGGATCAAAAATCGTTGGGAACTTCTATTGATATGAAGGTGTTGGCGGAGAACCCCGTCCATTTTCGCGATGCATTTTTTCGGGACCTTCCATGCAAAAAGAGTAATCAATCCTGCATGACGATTTCGGGTTTTTAGATGGATCTGATAATCGCTCAATGTCACGCCCACGCCGTTGCTTTCCCTGACGTCAACCAAAATCCCCTCCCTGCTTGATTTCATAACAGTGGCCGCAAGCTTCGGACCCATGCTCAATCGCTTTAGGTCCTGAATTTTGTCTTCAGATAACGCGATTAAAAGGTAACAGATGTACCCGCCCGGCGTCTTTTGAATCTGTGATTTTCGGATATTTTGATGAACAGACCTGAGGAACCACTGGGAAGAATGCGACAGTCGTTCCCTGAGTTCGTAATGGGAATTGTGGAGACTTCCTGTGAGGATGGATTCATGTCGGAGTTGGTAATTGGCCCCCATTGCCTGGAGGATCTGCGACAGCGCGGAATAAATCGCCTGCTGTCTGGCTGCTTCAATGGATTGACAAGGATTTGAGATCCCGACAAAACAATCCTCTGGAATGCGGGTGATCCACTTTGGATATTCCATTGTGCGGACGACCGCTTCCGCCATTTTGTTGTTCCCGGCTAATGGCAGCCCCTGATCAGACCAAACCGATCCGACCAGAGGCCAGAAGATTAGCACAAGACATTTCCCTGTAGCGCCCAGGAGTTTCACGACCTACGCTTCCTGCCGGAGCTTTTCAATGAGCTCCAAGGCCTTTTGCCGGGCTCCCGCATCCTTTTCCCGGATTGCCTTCTCAAGGAGTTTTTGTGCGGCATCCGTCTTGGCCTTGACGTAATCCGATCTTGAAATCGTTACCTGAACCCAGGCATTGTATTTAAAGGAGTGGTTTATGGGATCGAGGACTTTTTCGTAATAGATCTCGCTTTGCCTGATCCCGCTGATCTTGATATTGTCCACGGTCCAGGCCACCGCATCAGTGACATAGCGGCCCAGGTCGTTTTCCGTTCTGTTCTGACCGTGAATGACACTGCTGAACTCCCCTCTCGCCTTGATTTGAATCGATTCCAGAAGGTTCTTGGTCGCCTCACTTCTGGCAAGCCTTAAAGTCAGTGCATAATCCGCCCCTCCCATGATCCCCCCGGTGTAAACCAGATTCCCGTCTCGCTCCATGAAAGCCTGTTTCGTCGTCCAATCCGGCCGGTCATCCTGGCCGGTCCTTTCCACAACCACCGGCCGATGAACCTCAATCATCTGTGCTTTTTGTTTTGACACCTTTCCGGCGCCACACCCAAAGGGCAGAAATAAAATGCAGTATACCAAGGCCCAAGATATAAAATTCTGTTCTTTCTTCATCGCAGCCCCTCCATATGCTTTTTGGCTTATCTGTAGTTCTTTTAAATATATTAAATCTGCAAAACAACTATGTCAAGCAAAAATATTCTTTTGTGGAAATTCGTTTTCACATTTGCTATATGGTAGTTATATGAAAACTCAGAAGCTCTCAAAGGAACAACTGAAAGCCTTGGGGCACCGACTCAAGGTGGTGAGGACCATGCTTAATCTGGACCAGAGGCAAATGTCCGAATCCATGGGCACCGCCCAGTCCCAAATATCAAAAATCGAAATCGGCCGATCCGCCCCCACCCTGTATCAACTGATCAGGGTCAAGGAACTGGCGGACCAGGACGATGCACTGCGCGGTCATCTGACTTGGGAATGGCTTCTGGAGGGAAAAGGGAAAGGGATTATCGGGTGATCCGCGGCTTTCAGATGCCGTCCTCATAAAAGTGATGGCCACCATCTTTGATGGGAGGATTTCCATTGCCCATAATTTTTCTTGAAAACAACAATGACGACCAAAACATTTTAAAGATTGTCTTTGGAGTCATTATTGGACTCTTCGTTGTTCTCCTTGTCATCAAACTTTTAACGTTTTTTCTGGTTGCAGCCTACTTCACCGTGGTGTTCGTCTTTCCCGTTATTGCCTTGATATTATCAGCTAGCGCTTTTTTCAGAAAGCTCAAGATGAGGGGACAAACCAAACAAGCGAGAGCCGCAGCCCGTGAGGCACATCTGGCACTGGACAGGCTCCATATGCGTTTGGCCGACTATGAAAGACAACTGGAAGCAGGGGAATAGTCTCAGGTGAAAGTGAACAAGGATAAGAAAAAAATTAAGAACGCGTTCATACTTGGGGCAAAAAGGACGCTCTCTCAACTGGATTTGCTGCCAAACTCGCTGGGCCAGCTGGCAAAAAAAACCCGGGAGAGTGCACGCGCTGCGTATGAGAAGGAAATTCAAGACATCGCTGATAATTATACCGATAAAGAGAAAAAAGCCAAGCGCCAATACGAAAGCCTGGTCTTATCCGTCCGGGAAAGACTTGCTCAAATGGCCGATACCTTTGCATATCCCCAAAAACCCTGGACGGATGAGGCATGGGATAATTTTAAACCACCGAAAGGCTTCACGAACCACCAGCTTATCCGAGTGGGCACCCTGAGAAAGATCTATGCGTATGGAACAATTGACATGCCATGGCTCCTACCCTTGTTGGGCCACAATAATGTGCTCATAAAGGCTTCCGGAAGGGCGAAAGAGCCTGCATCAGCGCTGTTTCAGACAATTGTTTTGAGATCGCTGGTTTCCCTCCCGCCCGGCAAGCTGAGGATGACCCTCATCGATCCAGTCAGTTACGGAAGAATTTTTGGCGGATTCATGAACCTGTCAAAAACTGTTAAGGGCGAAGGGGTATGGCGAGAAAAAAACCATATCCACGAGCAGTTCCTGCATCTTTCAGGGTTCATTGCCTTTGTGACCCAGAATTTTCTCAAAAACAAGTTTACATCCATTGAAGAATACAACAGGGATGTGCAAGAAATCGAAGAGCCCTACAGGCTTCTGGTTATCTACAATTTTCCGGAGGGCTTTGACAGTGAACTGGCCAACAGATTGCTCAGCATTGTTGAAAACGGAAATCGAACTGGCGTATATACCCTGGTGATGGTTGACGCTGAAAAAAAGTACCCTCATGATTTTAACCTGAAGAATCTGGAGAAAAGGTGTCTCAACATCACTTATGACTCCGCAGGTCAATCCTGTTGGAAAAACAGTCCGCTCCCAGCATGCCACTACATCCAGGATCCGCTGCCAAACATGAGGACCTTTGAAACAATTACCCATAAGATTTCAATAGCCTCTGAAGAAATGGATCGAATCAAAATCCCTTACGAAACAATAGCCGGGGATATTCTTGACCAATTATGGCAAGGCAGGGCATCGGATAGAATACGAATTCCCATTGGTAAGGCCGGCACAGAAAGACAATTTCTTGCCCTTGGTGATTCCGATCATCATGCCTTGATCGGTGGGATGACCGGTATGGGAAAAACCGTATTTCTTCATAACCTGATTTTGACCTCTTGCCTCTATTATCCTCCCAGTGAATTGGAATTATGCCTTATCGACTTCAAAGAGGGTATTGAGTTCATGAAGTATGCGACCCATCAACTGCCCCATGCCAGCGTCGTTGCCATCGAAACAGAAAGGGAATTCGGTTACAGCATTCTGCAAAAACTCGATAATGAATTACAAGAACGGGCTCGGCTATTCAAGGAAGCAGGCAGTGATATTACCCAGCTTTCTCATTTCAATAGGAAGCATCCAGAAAAGATCATACCTCGCATCCTCTTGATATTGGATGAATTTCAAGAACTGCTAACCGAAGATGACAGCTTGACCCGGGCAACGGCATTATTAATTGAACGATTGGCAAGAAAGGGTCGTTCGTACGGTATTAACCTGATTCTTTCGTCTCAGACGCTGACGGGATATTCCAAACTGCCAAGCGGCGCAAGAGGTCAAATGCCGATTCGCATCGCCTTCAGCTGTGATGATTCTGCCTCCAGAGAAATTCTTTCAGATGAAAATCCGGAAGCGAAATTCCTGACAAAGAAAGGCGAGGCCATCTACAATGACTCAAAGGGCCTGATCAGGGGAAATAATAAGTTTCAGGTGGCCTGGCTTTCAAATAAGAAGATTGAAAAATATCTTCTTCGGGTTCAAGAGATGGTGAAAGAGAAAGGCTATAAACCGCATCATCCTCAAATTGTGTTTAATGGGAAAGATCCTGGAAAAATATCAAAAAATATGCTTTTTTATGAGGCTTTGGAAGAAAAGCAATGGAAAGGGAACACAAAAAAATGTATTGCCTGGCTGGGCGAATCGATTGCCATAAAACCCCACACGCACGCAATGTTTAGCCGGCAAAGCGGATCAAATCTCCTTTTCATCGGCAAAGAAGTAGATGTCGCGGCATCAACGCTTTTAACCGTAATGCTCAGCATCGCCGGCCAGCAAAGCCCGGAAGATGCGTCTTTTTTTGTCGCCAATTTTCTTCCAGGAGACCGAGAAAATCTTGCGTTTTTTTCTGACTTGGATTTCATGCTGGATAGACACGAGGTGAAGCTGATTCATCGTCAGCATGACCTCCCTGAGATCATATCTGCACTGCACGGGGTCCTAACGGAGAGATTGGAGCAGGACCGGGACCAGAAAACGCCGTGTCCATCCATCTATCTTTTCCTGATGGGAGTTCAACAGGCAAGAATATTACAGAAACAGGGTTACGATCTTACGGAAGGGTCAAAGAAATTGGTCCAGATTTTTCAAGATGGCCCAGATGTCGGCATTCATACAATGATCTGGTCAGATAATTACAGGAATTTTATCAGAGCTTTTGACAGGGCACTGAACCATTTTGACATGCGGGTGCTCCTTACCATGAATGCGGATGATTAGAATATGTTAAT
>ENA-OSEO01004984-OSEO01004984.1-sediment-metagenome-genome-assembly--contig:-NODE-4984-length-13256-cov-9.401700_pt1 | contig 13256 bp, 13 predicted proteins | sample MGYA00237883_ERZ534232 | MGnify/ENA metagenome assembly ERZ534232
TTTCACCGGCCTGCCTCCATTGCCGCCCTCTGCCGCGCTATCCGCTCCGCCAGGCTTTCCGCGGATTCGTCCGCCGTTTCCCCGGAGGCCGCTGTCGATTGACGGTCTTCGTGAGCGAATTGGGCCATGAGATCTTCATGCACGCGTTTGAGCTTGAACAGTCTGTCTTGAGCGTGGTGAATGAGGCGCAGAAGAGCCACCTCCGAGGAGGGGCTTTTTCGGCAGGTGGTGGTCACTTCGAAACTCCCGTTGGAGTATTCCTTGCGACTGGTTTCTTCCCAGCCGTCGCGCCAAGTCTCGAGCCTTTCGTTGAGGTGTTTCAGCTCCTGCTCGGTGAGGACGATGGCCAGTCGAACATCCTGCTCCACGGACAGATCCAGGGCGTGTTCCGCCGCCCATCGCAAGGCGCGGTACACCGCACCCTCCGGGATGCGCAGGTGCTCCGCGATCTGCAGGACATGAAACCCTTTCCGCTTGAGGTCCAGGATTTGAAAAGCCATTCGCGGTGGTTTTCCGGTGCGTGTCACAGGAAATCCTCGCTGGGACCATCCCTTGAAAAGGTTCACCGGCCGGATGCCGGCGGGGAGCCGTCCATTCCTTCAGGGGAAAGCTGAATGCCGGCTTACCAGCCCGTTGATAAACCGTATTGCGGGCGGGCCGGTGCAAAACGATGAGATGCAAGGCGGGCGAATCCTGAGGAATGAGGCGTACAACCAGGACGCCGCAAGGACGAAGAATGGAGCCCAACGATGCAGATCGCGTTTTTCGACGGCCTGTTACGGCTATCCATCCCCGGTGCCGAGATGCTCCGCCATGAGGGAACAAATGGACGCCTGCCGTTGATTGTGTCTTCGTTCCGCCGCACCCAGCGTGTTCATGAGCCGGCACACCCTGCGGGCGTATTGGCGGGCCGTTATGGCGCAAAGGCCTTCGCGCAGGTAGGCGTCGGTCAGGCGTTCCACGCAGGGGTTTTCACTTTCACGCCTGCGCATGATTCCCAGAGCTGTGGTCATGTGCGTTCCTCCTATGTATATAAGGTACGGTTCAAGGCGCATTTGCCCCGGCGCACGGGGCTGTCGGCGCACATTTCTCTTGATTCCCGGAGTCAAGTGAATTATAGGGGAGAAATTCGAAGACAGCGGTAACGGCCTGCTTCCCAAGAGGCCGCTCGTTTCGACAGGGGCCGTTAGCTCAATTGGCAGAGCAACTGACTCTTAATCAGTAGGTTCGGGGTTCGAGGCCCTGACGGCCCACCAGGGAAATCAAGGGGTTAGCGCAAAAGCTGGTCCCTTAATTTTTTTCTAAGCTTCGTGGTGTGCGGTTTGGTGTGCGGTTTTTCAAAACATGCATTTGTTTCAAGGTCCAGAATATCCATCGCCTCACGTTCAGCTGACCCAACGCTGTGCAGATAGATCTCAGTCGTTGTCCTGTTTTCATGGCCAAGCAGCCGCTGAATGCTTCCGATGTTTACGTTCCTGCTGTCCAAAACTGAAGCTCCGAAGTGCCTGAGGGCGTGAAACCTGAAATAGGTCACCGCTGCTTTTTTACAGAACTTCGGAATGTGTCAATGAAAATGAGACACCTGTTTTCAGAAATTAGACTCTCACGTCACCACTCGACGGTTTGTTGATCCACGCGGCCTCGGGCAATTTTGGCGGCTGCGGCGCCTTTCCTTTAAAACGGTTTGGGTTGCTCTGGAAGGCAGCATGGAGAACTTGGCTTCGATACTCTACGATGTCCCGCGCGAGTCCGTAATGGAGCTGTTCGGGCGTGACCAACCCGATGCCTGAATGCCGATGCTCGATGTTGTACCAGGAGAAGAACTCTTGGCAGAAAGACCGGGCATCCTGGATTGATCCAAACCGTTCAGGGAACTGCGGGCAATACTTGAGAGTTTTAAACTGCGCCTCCGAGTATGGGTTATCATTGCTGACATAGGGCCGACTGTGGGTCTTGGTCACTCCGATATCTCCCATGAACTCGGCTACGGACTTAGCTTTCATCGCCGGGCCTCGATCCGCATGGATGATGAGTTGGCCGGGCTTGATATCCTGCTTGACGCACGTCGCTTCGATGAGTCGTTTGGCCAGAGCGGCGCTTTCTCGAAGGGCCACCATCCAGCCGGCCACGTAGCGGCTGAAGATGTCCATGATCACATAAAGATGGAAACAGGTCCACTTCACGGGCCCTTTCAGCTTCGTGATGTCCCAGGACCACACCTCGTTGGGTCGGGTCGCAAGCAGCTCGGGCTTTTTATAGACAGGCCGCCGCACCTGCTTTCTCCGCTCTTTGACATCACCGTATTCCTCGTTGAGAATCCGGTACATGGTCCGGATGGAGCAGCAGTACCGTCCTTCATCGAGCAAGACGGCAAAGACCTGACGGGGAGCATCATCCTGAAAGCGGGGGGCATTGAGCAAATCGACCACGATTTGCCGCTCCCGGAGGGTTAGAGCCAAAGGAGGCGCCGGCCGTGATGCGGGCTCGGCCTTCGGCTTCAGGCGGCGATAAAAACTCGCACGGGGCAGGCCCATGGCTCCGCATGCCTGCGTGGTTCCTACCTCGGTGCGCAACTCCATGGCCGCACTCATGTACTGCTCCCGTCGTCGTCCAGATCCGGCTGGGCGATCCCCAGGATCTCCGAGACTTTTTTTTGAACTTCGATGATGGTTCGGGCCTGTTTCAGTTGATTCTCCAGACGGCGGTTCTCTCTTTCAAGCCGGGCCACCCGTTCCGCCATAGAGTTCTTCTGCTTTGGCTTCCGGCCTCGTTTCTTGGGTCCCAATGCACGCAGCTGCCCCTCGTCACGTTGCCTCCGCCAAACCGTCAGGTTCGAAGAGTACAGCCCCTCGCGCCGGAGTAGCGCTCCCAGCCCGCCCGTTTCAGTACACGCATCGGCTTCTTCCAGAATCCTCAGTTTGTACTGGGCCGTAAATCTGCGACGAGGTTTCTTCTCTGGAACTTCAGGGTCGGGAACCGTGACGTGCTTCCCGATCGTGGTAACTCCGGGCGTCCTACGGACTCCCTCCGTTACCACGATTTCCTCCTCCGAACTCTCTTTCTCTCTGTGCGTCATTATGCTTCATCTCCTACCCGCCCTACACTAATTTATCAAGGGGTAGGTGTCTCAACCACATTGGCACAGAGGGCGGATACCTATTTCTAATAAACTGATAGCCGTCGTTTCACGGATTCAGGAAAGAGAAAAAGAAAACCCGTCACCCCGGAGAATCACTCTGGAGAGACGGGTTTGCCTTTTGTAAATGGTGGAGGGAACGACGACCTACCGCAAAACAGTCTCAAAGCCCGCGCTCCTCGTAACTACTTGATAATAAACGCCGAAGTCATCTTGCACAACCACTTCCCGACAACCCGACCAGAGAAACGATTTTCTCCCCTGATTTCCCGGCACCGGACGAGGTTGACGAGTTTGCAGTAAAACCGGATACCTGGCGTCGAGCCACAAAAACTTCGAATCCGGTTTTCGGACGCCGGTTCGGTTCCCAAAATGGGAATCGAATTGGCCCAACAGCCGCTCCGCCAGCTCAGCGGTGGACACCGGCATGTCCGGCCTTGGCAGCAGTTCAGGACCCAGACGATTCATTGGGGGCGGGAATGGTGTCCAGACCCTGATATGTCTAACATAGCGGCCAAGAGCGCCCCCAAAATAAAAGCTGCGTTGTTGTCGGTGCAGTTCCCCGCTTGAACCTGTCTTTGAATTCTCTTCGCAGATCGGAATATAGATCAATTGGAACAGGGCTTGGCGGATACAAGTTCAGTCTTGTCCTCATCTTTAGATGTAACCATCACATACATGCAGGGCATCAGGAACAAGGCCACCAGCATTTCCATCCCCAAGCCGCCGATAGCGGCCACGGCCATCGGTTGCAGCATATCACCGCCTTCCTCAAGATTAAGCGCCAGGGGCAGAAAACCTATCATGGTGGTCACCGTGGTCATGACTCGAGGACGAAGACGTATCTTCGCAGCATTCACCACGGAGAGATGAGACGTCAAACCCTGCTGCTTTTGAAGATCGTTGGCATAGGTCAAGAGCAATACGCCATCGTTTACCGTCGCGGCCACCACAACCAGTACGCCAATGATAACCGTGGCTCCCAGTGGTAGGCTGGTGAGATACATCAGAAACACCACGCCTGCCAGACAAACCGGTACGCTGCCCAGAATCAGACCCGGCAGTTTGAGACTGTTGAACTGTACTGTCAAAACGATGAAGGAAAAGAACATCGCGAAAGCGAGCACCGCGAGCACTGTATCCTTCATGTCGGCCATCATCTCGGCCCTGCCGCTGAAATCGAACACATATCCTGCCGGTCGTTCGATCCCGGACAAAGCACTCTGCAGTTCTCTGACTGCACCAGCCAGATCAGCGCTCGTGATATCCGCTTCAACGGTGATTTGCTTGACCTGATTCTCCCGGATGATCTCCACAGGACCGGATGCCGGTACCACGGTGGCGATATCCCGCAGCCGAAGGATATCACCTTGGGCACCCATAAGCGCCAGGTTTTCCACATCTTGCCGAGCGCCTATTTGTTTCTCCGGAACCAGCAGACGAATATCGTAATAATCTCCACCGTCACGGTAGCGCGTCGCTACCGCGCCGGTGATCAAAGACCGCAGGGAGGAGGCCACATCCGCAACCGACACACCAAGTTCGGCAGCCTTCACCCGATCCACCTTGATCTGGTATTCGGGTTTGGACAGGTCCATGGAAACGAACACGTTTTGAAAATGATCCAAACCATTGATCGTTCGTGCGGTCTGGCTCGACAGATCGGCCAAAGTCTCCATGTCTTGACCGCGAACCTGCACGACAATATCCGATGCCTGCATGCCATGGATACCTTTGATGGGCATCTGTTTGACCATCACTTTACCGCCCGGCGGTTGGATCTTGCCCACAACCTTGCGGAGACGGGCAACGTATTCATCGGTGCTGACATTCCGCGCCGCTTTGGGAACGAGCTGGATATCCACCTCTCCTTCGTTGGCGATCTCGTAGGTGGTCAATCCCTTTACATATCCTCCCGCCAGCGTGAAAGCGCTTTGGATAAGCGGATCACCCTTAATCTGCTCTTCAATTCTTCGAAGCACCCGGTCTGTCTCACTGACTGACGCGCCGGTCGGCATTTTGACCTTGACCATGATCCTGCCGTCATCGATGAGCGGCAGAAATTCGCCGCCGAGCCGTCCCGACAATATAACGGCCCCGGCAACCACCAGGAGGAAAACCGCCACAACAAGCCACCGCCAGCCTATCATACGATCCAGCACCCAGCCGTAACCTTCCGTGAATCGGGCAAACAATCGCTCAAACCCGCCGGATTTGCGTGCCTGGCGGCTGCCACCAAAAAGTGTGGCCGTGATCATGGGCGTGACCGATACGGCCACGACCAGACTGATGACAACGATGCCCGCAATGACCAGAATCAGTTCACGAAAGAGCAAGCTGGTTAGCCCGGGGACGATAAGGAACGGCACGAACAGGGCGAGAAATGAAAGCGTGGCGGCCACCAGCGCCGGTCCGACTTCGGTGGTAGCATCAACGGCGTCCCCGGCCGCGTCCTGGTCTGGATTCTCCCGTCGCAGGCGGGAAATGTTTTCAACAACGACGATGGAATTATCGAGAACCACGCCGATGGCGACAACAAGTCCACCCAAGGATAAGATATTCAGTGAGAAACCGGCAAGCTTCATCAACCCGAAATTGAGCACCAGGGTCAGTGGCAGAGCGATGACCATAACCACAACCTGCCTGACGCTGCCCAGAAACAGGTAGACCACGATGATCAACAGCACTGCAGCCGCCGTTGCCGCATTACGCACGCCCGTGAGCGCCTGTTTCACGTAAACGGCCTGATCTTCCACATAATCCACCTGGAGCCCCTGGGGCAATTCCGCTTTTAACTCGTCCAGGAGTCGGACGACAGCCTCGGCTGTCTGTACGGTGTTGGCTTCGGCTTCCTTCAGTACCGAAATCTTGACGCTCTCGCGCCCGTTGAAACGGGTAATCAACCGCGCTTCCTCGTGACCGTCGATCACCTCGGCGATATCCCGCAGGTAGACTTTCCGGTGCCCCTCTCCGGCCACGACGACCGTACGAATATCTTCAAGATTTGAATACTCACCCATAGTACGGGCGATTATTTCCTTTGGCCCGACGGTGACCCGGCCGCCGGTCTGCTCGACATTTTCAGCAGCAACCCGTTTGATAACCTCATCCAGGGAAAGCTGATGTTTTTCCATGGCGGCGGGGTCGAGCAGAATGCGGATCTCACGTTCCAGTCCGCCGACAACTTCCGTTCCGGCTATCCCCCGGACGGCCAGGATGCGGTCCTGAAGCCAGTTGTCGGCCCAATCCCTCAACTTTACGGGACTCCAGCGGTCGGAACTGACCGTCAACTGCATTACCGGAAGCTGAGACGGGTCGGCTTTGAATACATACGGGGCTTCGATGTCTTTCGGTAACTGCTGCTGGGCACGTGTCAGAGCGGCGAGGGCATCCTGAAACGCTATGTCGACATCCGCGCCGTATTCAAAATAGACGTTCAGGTTATACATCCCCTCAATGGAGGAGGATTCGAGATAATCCAAACGATCCACCGTAGACATGAGACGCTCGAGAGGGTCGGCGATGTCCGTATCGATTTCTTCCGGGGTGGCTCCAGCCCATTTTATTTGAACCTTGACCAGCGGATAGGTGATGTTGGGCAGATAATCCACCGGTAATCGCCAAAGACCATAAAGCCCAAGAACAACGAGCGCGACAACGATAGCGCTGGTGGCCAGGCGGCGGCGGACGGCGTACTGAGTTATCTTCATTGCCCGTCGCCTCCCGCCTTGTTATTCTGCGGGGCGGGTTGCGCAGCCACGCCTTTGTTTTTCCCCATGCCCGATTTTTCATCCACCGCAAGGCTCACCTCTACACCATCCTTGAGCTTCTCGTTACCGGCAACGATGACCTTGTCGCCGGGCTGGACCCCGGAGACAAGTTGAATACGGTTGTCCGCCTCAATGCCGGTTTTCACTGCTCTTGCGATAGCCTTTCCGTCCTCCACCACGAAAACCACTTGACCTTTCGGTGTCGCAACCAGCGCTTCCAAAGGCACGATGACGGCATCGTCAATGTTTTTCAGCAGCACGTTCAAACGGGCAAACATACCCGGAAGCAGATCAATAGGTTTTTCGAGGGTGATTTCCATGGTCCGGGTGCGCAGGCGGGAGTCGAGATAGGGGTACACACGTTCAATCCGGCCCTGCATAATATCATCAGGATAGGCGTCCAGTCTCACATCGACGCGCATTCCGGCGGTTACCTCGGCGGCGTGTCTTTCGGGAATCGCCGCCAGGATCACCAAACTGGCCGGATCGTAAATTTCCAGAAGCACGGCACGCGGCGCAACAAACTCCCCTTCCTTTACATTAACCCGAGACACCACCCCATCCCAGGGAGCGTAGATGGCGTAATCCTGGGCTGTTTCCTCCGCCTGAACCAGCTGGGCGCGAACCTTTTCAAAGGCGCTTTTGGCCTGATCGAGCTGTTCACCAGGCAGAGCCTCGCTTTCACAGAGCTGACGGGTTCTGCGCAGGTTGTCCTCCTCCTTTTTGAGCTCTTCCCTAAGCGAGGTGATCAGCGCATCGGCACCTTTTTTTCGTCCTATGGAAAGCAGCGCGTCACCGGCTTTTACGCGGTCGGCCTCGCGCACACGGATATCCGCAACCGGCCCTTCGGCGGGCGAAGCCAAGCGGGCAACCCGGTAAGGCTCCACAGAGCCGGTCAATTCCAGTCCGCTCGAAATCGCTGCTTTGGTCGCGGCAATAGCACGAACCTGGGGAGGCTTTTTCTGATTATTGGATTGATTGGTTTCAGATTCCCCGGAAGGGCCGACGCCCCGGATGAAAAATATTCCAGTCACGGCAAGCACGCCGATGGATAGTAGTATCAAGACAGTTTGTTTTTTCATTCTTCACCCATCGCCAATTTAAGTTGAGCCATTGCCGTGTGATAATCGGCCAGGACCCGGTAATATGTGGTTTCCGTTTCCAAAAGGGCTGCTTGGGCATCAAGCACATCCACAATGGCCCCTTTACCGAGACTATATTTTTGTTGCTCAATGCGCAGGCTCTCCTTGGCCTGGGCAATGGATGTTCGGATCGCGGCCGCACGCTCGCCGGATGATTCAACATTTAGCAATGCGGTTTCCACCTCAAGACGCACCTGGAGATCCAGTAAGCGCAAGCGTTCCTGTGCTGCGGCGAGATTTGCGCGCTGTTCACGGATACCCGCGTCCACCTGTCCGCCCTCGAAAATCGGTACTTCCAGCACAAGACCGACCCGTCCCACATCTCCTGTTTCATCACCCGCGCCCGTTGTCGGTCCGCTTGCCCACCGTCCGCCATACGAACCTTGAACGGAAACCGTCGGCCAATGGCCGGATTTGGCCACATCCACGTTTCTGGCCTGGGCCTCTATCGAAGAACGTGCCGCGAGATAGTCGGCACGCTCTTTCCAGGCTCTTGAGAGAGCTGTCGCTAAATCAGGAAGCAATTCATTTTCCTGGAACTCCAGCTCCCCTTGCGGGGATATTTCTTTATTTTGTTCCACCAGCCCAAGCAGGCTTGCTAAGGCGCGGCGCTGGATAGCCAGGAGGTTTTTTTCCCGGACCAAAAGCTGTTCGACGTCCGCCAAACGAACCTCCGTTCGCATCCGGTCAACCCGGGCGGCTTTTTGTGCCTCGACCAGGGCATCAATACGCTTCAGGTGCTCCGCCAGGGTTTGCCGGGAGAACGATAGGGATTCGATGACATGCTGCTGGGCAAGCATGTTTAAAAAAACACTGGATACATTAAAAACAAGCTCTTCCCTGGAGCGAACGAGCCGGTGACCGGCCGCCTCCTGAAGCAGTTCGGCGGCTCTTACCTGGTTCACCAGCCGCCCACCGGTGAAAAGCGGCATGGTCAGGACGAGATCGCCGGAAACGATATCCCGCCCAAAAAGTCCTGGCTCTCCATCCTGGCTGGCGGCAATGAGTCTTTGGTCATCTAAGTAGTGGGAATATCCTCCCACAACGCCAAGCCTGGGCAGTCTCGCCCCGAAAGCCTGGTCTTGCCTGGCCTGCGCGGCCGATGCGTCCCATCCTCGCGCCGCAACCTCCGGGTTGTTGGCAAGTGCCGTTTCGATGGCCTGTTGCAACGTCAAGGGGCCTTTGGGAATTCTGGGAGTTTGAAGCTCGACATCAAACCCCGTGGGGGAAACGCCTCGGACATTGACCGGAGCATAGGGATCTGTCGGGCGCATGGAGGCACATCCCCCAAGCAATCCCACAATCAGTAAAAGCGGCAGTATCTTCATGGTGATTCCGTTCACTCCTTGTCCGACATGAGACCGGTTTTTTCATCCAACACCCGGCCAAAACCTTTTCCGGAAACCATGCCGCTATCATGTCGACATTGCTCGCAGAGAGATTGCATCAGTTTCTTCCCCTGTTCCGGAGAGAGGAGCTCCTTTTCCTTGAGCAGATGATCGATGACCAGGTTTTGCATCCGGCGCTGGCCCGCCAGAATCTCTTCCTGTTTTTCCCGTATGGCGGCTTTGTCCACCTCGGGAATGGTCAGCAGGTCCATCAATTGGCCCCTCAGAGCGCTTATCTTTTGGCGCTGTTTTCCGGCCTTTTCCCGGAAGTCCAGAACCAAAGGCTCGATCTTTCGCCACTGTTCTTCCGTCACGCCGATTTCACGATGAATCGCCGAAGGAACCGCGCCCTCAATCTCCGGGCGAGAAAGACCTCCCGCATCGTCTGGGGCCGATAGCGAATGAACCAGCCACATGGCAATAAACGCCAGGTTTAAGCCCACGGAGAGGGCAAATAGGGGTTTACGCAGGTTGTTCCACATAGTTTTCCTCATCTTCAATCATCCAGAAGCGCCAGAGTCGCGGCCTCGATGGAACCTCGCGGTTCCGCACCCATGACATCAAAGGCATACATATTCCTTGCGGCATTCTCATCGGTTGTCATCCATTGCACCGAGTCAGGGCGCAGATAGCTTGTCCAACCCATCAAGGCACCAATGGCCAATCCAACGACTAAGGCGGCGGTGGTCGCCCCCCTGACCAGCCAGGGCTGGAACAGGAACTCGCGCCACTCCCAGCCGGATGCTTTTCCGGCTTCTTTTCGCCTCTGCCGGAGGGCCGCTTCGTTCACTATCCGGGCCGACAATCCGGCGGGGACCGGTGGGACTTCGTCGTTTCCTAGAAGCGGCGCAAGCCCACGCAACCCCTCAAACTCAAGAAGACAAGCCGGGCAACCCGCCAAATGACATTCGACCTCGCGGCGTGTCCGCTCCGGCAGCTCGCCGTCAAGGTAAGCGTTCAAGTATTTTCTGTTTTTGGCGCATGACCACATAGCTACTCACCTCGTTAATTATTTAAACGAACGAAGGCGGGAAACCCCCCGTCCGTAATCAAAAAAAATTTTCCCGACGGCCGAGCATGTCCCTCAACCGCTCCCGGCCACGAGCCAGCAGTCGTTCAACGGCCTTGGTGGTCGTCTCCAGGGTCGAGGCGATCTCCTCGTAACCCAGGTTTTCATAATAGCGGAGCACAATGGCCAAACGTTGATTGGGGGGCAGAGAGTCAAGGGCGGCACGGACCGCGATGGCGTTTTCCTGGCGCATCATCGTGTCCGTGATACCGGGGGAGGGGTCTGGGGTGTCCGGGACCGTTTCGAGAAGCAAGGGTTGCTTTTTCTTCGCCCGGTCCAGACAAAGGCGGGAGATGATCTGATAGAAATAGGTTCGGAATTTCGCTATTGGCCGATAGCGTCCGGACGCGTCCAGAAGGCGCAGAAAGGCCTCCTGGACGATGTCCGCAGCGTCTTCCTCGTTCCCAGTATAGCGATAGGCGACCCGCCAGGCCCAGGTTTGGTGACGTTCCACAATACGTGAAAAGGCCGCCAAGTCGCCTCGGCCAGTGGCCTGCAGCAGAAACTCATCGCTGTCCAGGCAATCAGGCAATCCAGCGTCTCCTGATATTGCGGAGGCTCACCATGAACAACCCGCCACAGAAAGCGGCAAGGATGGCCAGATCAAGAGGAAAGGACATGATATTCCCTCCATGGACGGCTCCATGGAGCATGTCTGCTCCATAGGTCAGAGGCAGCGCGTAGGCGAGTGGTTTTAGGAATACCGGCAACGCACTGATGGGAAAAAACAGTCCGCACAAGAATATCATGGGAAAGCGGAAAAAATTGGAAAAGGTCTGAGCCTCGAACACCTCGCTGACCGCCACCGCAATAAACAGTCCGAGGAACGTTGAAGCCACCGAAATCAGCACAACCGCAGGAATAAACACCAACCAGTTCACATGGCCCAGGTCGACCAGGAACGCCGCCATGACGATGGGCACAAAAGCGTTGACCACCCCGAACAGAATCGCCCCGCTGGTCTTGGCCAGCATCAGCAGTTCAAGAGGGATCGGAGCCAGCAACAGCCGCTCGAAGGAACGGTTTTTTTTCTCAAAGGTCACGGTCACCGCAAGCAGGGAGGTGGTGCCGAATAAAATGGATAGGGCGATCACCCCCGGGAGTATCGAAGAAATACTCTCCAGACCACTTCCGGATTTGATGAAAAACATGCCGGTCCAGGCCAGGGGAAAGATAAGCCCCCAACTGATGTTCGGCGGCTTCAGATAGTAGGTACGAAAATCCTTGACCAGTATGTTCCAGAAGGCGATCCAGCGTTTCATTGGTTTCCTCCCAATTTTTCTTTTTCCTTGCGCATGACGTCCGCACCGACCCCGGTGATCCGGATAAAGACATCCTCAAGACTTGGTCTTATTTTCCTGGCCTCCCACACCTCGGCCCCGCGATCCTCAAGGAATCGCACCAGTGGCCCGACGCGGATAGACGCATCGGCTTCCACCTGAATCAACCCCGGTTGCGGGCTGGTGAAATTCAGGTCGGGGAATTCTCCCGCGAGTTCGCCCGGAAGATCTTTCGAACCGTTTGCGCAGGTGATCTGCATCACATGTTTTTCCCGGATGGGCTGCACAAGGTTCGCAACGGTGTCGACCCGGACAATCCGGCCCGACATGATGAAGGCGATTCGGTCGCATAACCTCTCCGCCTCCTCGATATAATGGGTGGTCAGAAAGATGGTCGTTCCGTTTTTGTGCAGATCGCCGATAAGCCCGCGCAACTGCCTGGCACTGGCGACATCGATACCCGTGGTGGGTTCGTCAAGAAACAGAATTTTCGGTTTGTGGATGATTCCGGCGGCGATGGTCAGCTTGCGCTTCATGCCTTTGGAATAGCCACCGAACTTGCGTGCCGCCGCCTTGGTCAGATCGAAGGCATCCAGAAGTTCCTTCGCCCTCGCCTGTCGCTCCGGAAATTCGGGGGACACAATACTAAATTTTTATCGCTCCCTGTTTTTCCATGGACCTTTCGGCCCTGTCTTTTTCTTCCGGAGTTGTTTTCCCAACAGTGCCTCAAGTTTATCAATAAGCAAATCACTCCCAAGTGGTCTACCGGTTCGCTCATGCCGACGAATTTCCTGACAATCCTTCTCTGGAAGTTCGTCCTTCAAAAATTCATTCCAATCCGGAATCAATTCCAACAGCGGGGACACCCGCACAAGGGCATCATCCCGTTTGTCGATATGGGCCCTCGCGCTGCTCCAAGGATATAATATCGGATCGGTCACTAATCCCGCCCTTACAGGATTCAACTCTATGTATCTGACCGCTGCCAGCAAATACCGTTCATCCATCACGAATGAGTGAAACCGTCCCTGCCACAGATACCCACGCCAACCCTCACGAAAATTAATCATCCGGGCATATCGGCGGTGTGCTTCACCAATGGCTTTGCAAATACCCTCATCCGTCTGGGGAACTGCAATGAGATGTATATGGTTCGGCATCAAGCAATAGGCCCAGATTTCAACACCACATCGATTACACCATTCGGCCATCAAGTCGATGTATTGCCTGTAGTCATCATCACAAAAAAAAGTTTCCTGCCTGCGATTCCCGCGTTGTGTTATGTGATGCGGATATCCGGGAATTACTATTCGTGCTATGCGTGCCATAAACAACCAATGTCATCATTGATGCATGCTGTCAATAATTTAGTATTGTGTCCCCGGAATTTCCCCCGCTGCGCCATTTACACACGCAAGAGTCATGAGGAAGGACTCGAACAGGAGTTCAACTCGTTGGATGCGCAACGGGA
>ENA-OSEO01004986-OSEO01004986.1-sediment-metagenome-genome-assembly--contig:-NODE-4986-length-13253-cov-4.236415_pt1 | contig 13253 bp, 19 predicted proteins | sample MGYA00237883_ERZ534232 | MGnify/ENA metagenome assembly ERZ534232
GGGTTGTCTTTGGCTCCTTATCCAGGATAGTCAGCCCATTGGTAGGGATAGCCGCTCCAGCCTTCCCTGTCGTCTTGCGTGGCCTGGTCCCCGAAACGGAGCCGACCGAAGTCCTGCTGGCTGCCCCACCACTGCCATTCCACACCTACCCCCCACTTGAAGGGCATCGTGAGTTCGGGCAGCATGGCTCGCGGAAAAACGTAGCTGACGATCGACCCAGAGATAACCGGCTCACCCTCGAGTTCGGTGCTCTCACCAGTCTGCTTGTCGTAGACGTAGGCAGACCGGTCCGTTCCTTCAAGACCGAACTGCGGCATGTAGGTGATTGAGCCCTCTTGGTCGGCGATGAACAGCGTCCACCTCAGCCACTCACCCGTTCCGGCGGCGTAGTCGATTTGAACCAGCGAGGAAGGGAGAGGTAAGACGTGTTCGATGGCCAGCGTGAGATCGGCATCTGTGAGGTGAAGCCCAGCGCGCACGATGTCGGCTGATTGCGAATCGTCGGGAGGTTTGGCCCCATCGGTGTCCCTCACGTCGCCCTCCGGATCGGTGATCACCACAGCGTCTGTCGGAATCCCAGCATCATTCCAGAACGAGTCCGACGATCCTGACCCGGATGACCCACATGCATCGGCACATGTCGCCAGTACAATGAGGGCCGCGGCCGCAGGTAACCATCTCCGGACTATCCAAAGCCCATCTCGCAGCGCCTTCATCACGGAAGCCTCCTGTGTAGCGAGGGATTGGACCACATTAGCCTCCACTTCATGGGGATGGCAACAGCTTGGGCGCCGTGCTGACTCCGGTCGTCTGTAGACGATGACCAAGTGGTGGTTGAAACCTGTGTATTGGCATCTCCCGGTATCATGGAGGGCATGCTCTCTTCTCGCGCAGCCAGTCCGATTGTGCCGTGGCCGGCACATACCCAGGTCTCAGGGAGCCTCTGATGCCACCTGACAACATGAAGGGCCGCACGTCGCGACGAGTGCCGAGAGAGCGGCGAACGCTCAAGGTGATGGTCCAGATGTACTGCGCAGCCAACCACGGCGGCGGGGATCGCAGCCTCGCCACCGGCCGGAAGGACATCCTGCGCGAGCGGTGTGGGCTGCTCCTTGCCTATTCTGAGCAGCGTATCGAACGATGTAGCTTCGGTCACGCCAAACCCACCTGCGCCCGATGCCCCGTCCACTGCTTTCGAAGCGACATGCGCGACCAGATACGGAAGGTCATGCGCTACTCGGGTCCGCGCATGATCCTTCGGCATCCCTATCTCGCCATAAGACATGCGCTCGACGGGCGGCGCGCACTCGACCAAGGGGCGCGACCGGCCAGCCACCCTTGACCATAAGACAAGGGGGCGCACTAGGTATCTCGGCCTGCGGATCGAGACCCTTCGGGTCCAAGGCTCCGACCGATGCTTCATACTACGAAACAGATACCAAGAGCGGATGGCGATGCTAAAGGGGAGAGATCCCTACTCCTCCCACAAGCAGACCCGGGGGCCCCGTAGGGCCCCCGGTAGGAGAGTCGTGGTGTTTGAGCGAGAGGCTTCTAGAAGGCCGAGACCGCGTAGAACCAGGCGTTACGGTAGTTGGCAACAGCGTAGTCCCAGTTGGAGACGGCGGCGTAGGCATCAGCTTTGGCCAGATAGCCTTGGGCGGTCGCGATCTTAGAAGCACTGCCGGAGGCGGCAATGGCATCGGTGATGGCTTGGCAGGCCAGCAGGCGATCAGCCGTTACCAGTGCAGCGATGATCTCATCGACATCACAGGGGGAGAGTCCGTAGTAGGTGACCGCCGAGCGGATGTAGGTAAGGCATTGGCGCTCGTAGGTAAAGACGTTCGAGCCGTAGGCCTCTTTGACGTGAAGATCATCCAGCCAGTAGGCGGGGTTAAGAGCGTAGGTGAGGCTGCTGCGGGCCATACCAATGTAGGTCTTCTGGGAGCCGGAGAGGGTGCCGCAAAGGGCATCGAGCGCATCCCAGGCGTCTAGCTTGAGATCCAGGGAGCGGAGGTAGGTGATGGTGATAAGCGCGTCATCGGTAAGGCCGTAGGTGTCGCTCACCCGGTAGGTAATCGGCGTGGGATCGCCGAAGAAGCCGGCCTCCGGGGTGAAGGTGACGTTACCCAGGTCATCTACCGTCCAAGTTCCCTCGCCCGCGACGGTAAGGGTGGTCTGGCGACCGGCGGTTACGAGGTTAAGATCGACCGAGGCCACATCGAGGTTACCGTCGGGATCGGTGTCGTTAGCTAGGACATCCAGCGTTACCGGACCGGGGAAGTTATCAAGCGATGTGTCATCGACGGCCACGGGGGGAGAATTGGGAACCCAGTTAACCTCTACCCAGACCTCGGTACAACCGCTACTGCCCGAGCCGTCCGTACCGGGATTGCGTAGGGAGACGCCGGCCCTCAGATTGTTGATGTCGGTCCAGGTCCAGGCGAGGCCGGTATCGGGATTGGTGGTGTACGTGGTGGAGTAGTTGGTGGCGTTGGGGGGCGATTTGAGCAGGGTGACCATGTCGCCCTGGGAATCGGTCCCCCCGATCTGCAGATAGGTCCTCGCCGAAGACACAGGGTCGCCGGGGATCGTTCCTGCACGATAGCCCCGGATCCATACCTTGACCGATGCTATCTCACCCGCTAGGGCCGGGGGATCCTCGATGGGATAGCACTCGATCGCCCAGCTACTGCTTCCGGAGTAGACGAAGGTGGCGTCGTTGAAGGGGTCGTCATCGAGCATGGACCAGTGGGGGGCGGCTCCCAGCAGGGTCAAGGGAGAGGGGTCGCCGTTGGGGCGAAGGATCATGGGGGAGGTTGGCAGACCGCTGTCAATCAGATAGACCATGTCGGTGTTCTGATCCACCATCCAGAGGTTTCCATTCGCGTCCATCTCCAGGCCCGCGCCGCCGTAGGCGCCAGCACCAGGATGTGCAAGCGTGCCCAAGACCGCCCCAGTCGGGCTCAGCTGATAGATAGTGTCGGTCGAACTGTTGGTGGCGCACCAGAGCACCTGATGCGCAGGGTTCCAGGCCAGGCCGGAGATTTCATTGGTGAAGGCGAACTGATCCAGGACCTGTCCAGGAACATCCCAACTCAGCCCCTTGATATGGTAGACGATGTCCTGGTTCCACCCGCCGACATAGAGGGTGTCGTCATCGGGCCGATATGCCAGACCGCGCTGTGAGGTGGCAGTCCAGGGGAAGGCGCCGGTGATTGAGCCTGTCACCGTCCCCGTTGCGGGATTCCAAGCATAGATGCCGTTGTTCCCGCCCACGTTCACCGAGTACATCCAGCCGCGAGTAGAGTCGTACGCCATGTCGCCCCACCAATCGCCGCCCGCATCGATGGTCCAGCTGGGGCCAAGAGCGTTACCGTTGACGTCGTACTGCTTGCCGATCATCTGTGTGTAAGGGTCGGAGACCCAGACAGTCCCATCGAAGCCGACGCCCCACGGCCCCCAGCTCATGCCGACTGCTGTCCAGGACTTGAGAACATCTCCTGCCGCAAGTACTCCAGCCGGAGGGGATGTCTCCTCAGCAGGCGAGCCCTCGCTGGTGCGTGCGTCAGGGTCGTGGGTAGTAGTGGCCAGCACCGGCGCAGCCAGCATCAAGCACAGAGCCACCGCCATCAAGAAAAGAACGATCAACCTCCGTTTGCCCACGGCCAACCTCCCTGATTCAGTGCGCTGAGCTATTGCCTTCACTATAGGAGCTTTTACAACTGCCAGCAAACATCTTCTGTAGTACTTCGCTCGTCTGTTCATGCACGCCTGTTTCTTGGATCACCATGGCAAGATGGTGCGCTGGATGCGCCTGCAGGGTCCCGCCCCCGTCATTCTCTTCTTCGAAGGGTCTCATGGTTCCCGGGGACGGTTCGCCCCGGATCCATCGCTTGTCCCACTTCGCACCGTGCGCTCCTGCTTGCGCTTCCCCTTGGCTGATGCCTAGAAGCCGTAGGCCGCTTGCTTCTCCACCGTCGTGCACATAACATACAGCCGTTGCTGCCGCGGAAATGCGGACGGTCTGAACCACAAGCGGGGCTGGTGCGGGCAATTGGAGACCAACTGAGTCAGCCATGATGGTGGACCCCTCGGAAGTCATTGCTGCGCGCACCATGCAGTCGCTCTACATCTGGCTCGATCTCGCTTTCCTCCTCGTCTTTTTCGTTGTGCTCGTCTACTCCAGGCGCTATCAGGCAATCATTGTCGGTCTTCTCGGCGGGGTCCTGTACTTTCTCGTGGACTACGGGATCTTCTACCGGCTTCTCGGCACTCGATCGGTAGCTGGCGCTAACGTCTTCTGGTTCTTGCTTTGGCTTTCTCTGAGCTACGGATTGACCAACTGCGCATGGATATGGTTGTGGTTGGACCGGGACGGGCGCGCTTTGGAGTGGTCTGTGTTCGTTCTGACAGGCTGGCTCTTCGTCGCGCTGCTCGGCCAGAATTTCGGCTATGACGAGGTTCCCATAACCATCCAGCGTGGCACTTCCGACTACCACGGTGTCATGGCAGTCCTCATGTTCGCGGGATACGGCTCCCTGTGTGTCTACAACATCAGGCACAAGAACGAAGATAGACGGGTGCCGCTTCCTTGGATCCTTGCCATCGGCATTCTCGTGCAGTTCAGCTGGGAAGCCATCCTGGCGATCACAGGCATACGAGATCTCAGTTGGAACACCTTGATCGTCAACTCGCTACTCGAGACCAACCTGGGCCTACCCTATCTTTACTTGATCCACCGCGTGGTCACACGCAGGTGGGATGAACAGCTTGAAAGGGTGGCTCCCGGCGGCGCAACGCAGAACTCTCGCGAAGCCACACCCTCATCGAGAGGCTGATAGCCCAGGGAAATGAAACTCCTGCGAGAGGACCGGCGGGTTCATCAACCTCTCCGAGGCATCAGCACTTTCGGCCCCGCGTCCCACGCCAACAACCATTCCCTTGCCCAGGCGATGGAAATCGACCTCGACGCTTCACGCGTTGAAACGATCACTATGTCCAAATCGTGTTGAATGTCCCTGAATAGCGGTTGTCCCCGAGCATGCGGTTTCGATAACCATCGTGCCGCGCAAACGTTCCCGGGGGTTCGAATCCCCCCCTCCGCTTATTTGCAGGGCTTTCTTGAGAGGAAGCTCGACCGCCGAGGTCAAGCTTCTCGCGTCTTTCGGGCGAGTTCGGGGCAGGTCGGTGGCAAACTCGCGACCACGGAACGGACCGAAACGGACGAGAAGACACCGAATGGCGAGCCCCTCCAATCCCCGGCTGGAAACGTCGCGAGAAAAGCCCAGGCCAGACACCGATCCCTTCTCTGACTATCGCCGGCGTCATCCAGCCTGGCTCGTGCGGCGAAGGCGAGCCATGAATCGCCAGCGATGACCCACATAGTGTACGACTAGTATCAGCGAGACAAAGGAGAGTACGAAGTGGGTGTCGATCCACGGGCTAGATCGCCCATACTCCCTATGCCAGAACCATACGGGGTCTACCTCTTGCCGACATGCTTGTGGTCGGCATCGCTTCGGCGGAGTCCGTCAAGAACCTGAGGAGGCACCCAGACTTCGATTACTCTGCTCCAGCACCCTGTTACAAAGAACACGCGGTCAGTGGGGCATGAACACGGTGGTGGTCACAAACGGGATTCCCACCCACCGGATCTTGACCTTGCTTTTCTCGAACACCAGGGTGCCTGTCTGTGGCGTTTCCAGCGGTCTCAACCGTGTGGCGCAGCAGATAGGGTCCTTCAAGGAACGGTTGCCCGGGGCTTGAAGCTGGGTCCGATGCGGCGCATTATCGAGCGAGTGGAGTCGTAGAGGACCTGGCGTAGTCAAGCTTCGGTGAGATTGCGCGTCATGCCCTGACGATCAGGCAAGCAGCTAGGAGGGCCTCATGGTCACCCAAGATATCGACGCCTACTTGAACGAGCGCGTAGAGAGCCAGATCGGCTATCACGATCGGAAAGCCATCGAGAGCCACCGCCGATTCCGTCAGCTCGCGCTGCTGTCCATTGTGGCGACGTCGCTCACCCCGCTGCTACTGGCGCTCGAGATGACCTTTTCGCCTCCGCCCTTGGATGAGCCGTTGCAGGTTGTTCTTGGGATCCTGCCCATTGTGGTAGCCGTGGTGGCGGCCGTCGCGACCGTGAGCTTGTCGGCGTTCAAGCAGAAGGAATCGTGGATCGCCCATCGGACCACGTGTGAGGCTCTGCGACGCGAGACGTACCTCTTCCGTCTCGGCGGCGGACCGTACGGTCACGCAACGGATCCGAGTGCGCTCTTCGTCGAGCGAGCGGAAGGTCTCATGAAGTCGGAGGGCAAGGAATGGAAGCAGCTCCATGCCGAGACAAGTGGGCTACATACTGAGGATCTGAGATCGTGAGGCCCGCTCATCTTGACGAGTGCAGGCGCGAAGCGCTGGCCAGGGCGATTCATGAGGACTACGTTGCCCGGGCGACCACGAACCAAGGTCCGGTTGTGGATCGCGAAGGGTCGGCTCCCTATCAGGATCTGTCTGAAGAGACACGGGAGTCCAATCGCAAGCAAGCCGATGACATTGAGGTGAAGTTGGAGATGATCGGCGCAGCGATTGTCCCGCTCGATCGTGGCCGGGATCCATTTGCGTTCACGTCCAGCGAGCTCGAGCGTCTATCTCGGCATGAGCATGCACGGTGGATGCGCGAGAAGCTCCAGGCCGGGTGGAGGTTCGGGCCTGCGATCGACCCTGTCGCCCGTACTCACCCCTGTCTTGTGGAATACCACGCACTCCCGGAAGAGGAGAGGAAGAAAGACAGGCAGGTGGTGGAGCGGATTCCGACGCTGCTTCGGGCCGTGGGCTTGGGAATCGCCCGCCGTGAGCCGCGCCAGATTCTGACATAGTGATTGGCGTCGCCGATTTCCCCCGTTTACCCCAATCGTTACCTCAACCCAGGTGTACTTCGGTGGTAAACAGTGAGCAGAATGCGGCATATAGGAGGCGGCTGGTGAGGCTCCGCTCCTAATTGACCCAACAGATCGTCGGCCTATTCTGAATCCATACGGGGACAGGTAGCCCTCCACATAGCGCTCCGGCCCGAGCCCGCCTTGGCGGTGTTATAGTTAGCCCTATCCACGATCGTCGACTGGTGAACCAAAGGACGCGTCGATGGCCCACGACGTCTTCATCAGCTATTCGTCTGAAGACAAACCTACCGCCGATGCCGTGTGCGCCACCCTGGAAGCCAGACACATTCGCTGCTGGATCGCCCCCCGTGACGTTCTGCCCGGGCGGGACTACGCCGAGATGCTCATCGAGGCCATCCGTGATGCTCATCTGATGGTTCTGGTCTTTTCCTCCAAGTCGAATAACTCCGTGCATGTGATGAGGGAGGTGGAGAGAGCGGCGAGCAAGGGCATGCCCATACTGCCGCTCCGCATCGAGGATGTGCCTCCCTGCGCCTCCATGGAGTACTACATAAGCAGCACGCACTGGCTGGACGCTTTGACCCCTCCGCTGGAGAAACACCTTCGGACGTTGGCCGATACGGCGCAGCTGCTCCTAGCCAGGGCGGGGAGAGCCGCTCCGGTGGCCGAAGAGCCTGAGCTTCCCCTAGCGGCGCCACCTGCCGAGGCCGCGGTCAAGGCGGGGATGGGGAGGGCACCGCCGCCTAGGGTCGCCCCCGAAGTCGCGAAGCCATGGTACCGCCGTCCCCTGGCCCTCCTTGCCCTGGCTGCGGGAGCGATAGCGGTGGTGGCCGCCATCGTCCTGGTCGCTGTGCTGACCGGGGGCGAGAAGGACGGCACCGCCGATACGGCCACCTCCACGAGCGTCGCGGCTTCCACCACGCTCACGACCGTCTCTTCCACGACCACCGCGGTGCCCAAGACCACGACCACCGTTGCACCGACGACCACGACCACCATTGTGGCCGAGCTTCTCTGGAAGTTCGCGACGGGCGGCTCGGTCGACTCCTCCCCCGCCGTCTCAGGAGGGGTGGCCTACGTCGGCAGTAATGACGGCTATCTCTACGCGGTGGACTCCGAGACCGGGCAGGAGAAATGGAGGTTCGAGACGGGCGGTCCGGTCTACTCCTCCCCGGCCGTCGCAGACGGGGTGATCTGTTTCGGCAGTGGAGACGGCTATCTCTACGCGCTGGACATCACGAGCGGGCTGGAGAAGTGGAGGTTCGAGACGGGCGGCCCGGTCGACTCCTCCCCGGCCGTCTCAGACGGGGTGATCTGTTTCGGCAGCCACGACGGCTATCTCTACGCGCTGGACATCACGAGCGGGCAGGAGAAGTGGAGGTTCGAGACGGGCAGCAAGGTCCAGTCCTCCCCGGCAATCTCCGACGGGGTGGTCTATTTCGGATGTTTCGACCGCTACCTGTACGCGGTGAAGTAGATTCGGCTCCGTCGAGTTAGACAGACGCCTCGCTCGACAGTGACGGAGGTCCTTCGGTGCCTCCGTCACTTTGCGTGGCCCCCGTCGGTGGCTACCAAGCTCGGCCGACGCAGGCGACCGCTACTTTGTCGGCCGCCTCACCAGGTACGTCTCCTCTCCCCTTTGCGCCATCTTCGCGTGCTCGTTCCCTTTGAGCGCACGCCGCAGTCCGGCTCTCAGCGTGGCTGGCCTTATGCCCAAATGGTCACCTGCATGGACCGTACGCCCTGGGCGATGACGTCGGCGATGACGTCGGTACGCAGCACATCGGATCTCAAAGTTCGGCAAGATCCACCGACAGTACTTCAGCAGCGGGAACACACACCATGAGCACACGTTTCACCGCAGACCTCCTTGCTTATGGGGCGAACCGCCCCGATCGCTACAGCGCGGCAGCAGGAAAGTCCTGGGTGAAGAAAGACAAAGAGCGACAAGGTACCAACGCCTGGTAACCCTGCCGCCCCGCTGATATTCGGGCCTGGCTTTGCTCCCGTCCGAGGACGAGACTGGCCTATCAGGTAACCATCACTGACTGGTCGTCCTTGGTTGACTCCGCCCAGACCCTTGATAGAAACCGCTTATTTCACCGTACGACCCGGGGGGCCATATGTCAACAAGCACGGGAGCAGGACTCGTGGCCAGCCCCGCCCACCGACCTCTTTCTTTCAGCCCACCTGTCCACCTGAGCTAGAGCGCCGGGCGGGCTTCAGGTGAGGGTACAGTCACGATCGGGATGAAATGAGAAGTCCGACCCCCGTCGCGAGATAGTTGTCCTGGAGTCCAGCATCAGCTTAGCGATGGAGATAACTGATGAGCAACGCCAGCGATCATGAAGACGTAATGACGGTAGGACTCGACGTTGGCGACAAGTACGTGCACGCCTGCTTCTTGGATCACCATGGCAGGGTGGTGATGGTCGAGCCCGCGTGTTGGGTCAGTGCGGCCGGCACAGTTCAGGAAGATGGTTCGTCCCCCTGCAAGGGCCCTCCCAGCAGTTCTTCCGTCACAAACCCTAGCCGCGACCGACAAGGGGCATGTTGGTGGCCATCAGAGTCATGAACTGCACGTTGGCATCCAGAGGGAGGCCGGCCATGTGGAGGACCGCGTCGCCTACGTGGCGGACGTCCATCTTGGGCTCAGCGAGAATGGAGCCGTCGGCCTGCAGGGTCCCTTTGCCAAAGGCAGCTGTGAGCTCCGTGGCGGCGTTACCGATGTCGATCTGACCGCAGGCGATGTGGTACAGACGTCCCTCGAGGGAGATAGTCTTGGTGAGACCGGTTATCGCGTGCTTGCTTGCCGTGTAGGCCACAGCGTGGGGACGGGGAACCTGGGCGGAGACAGAACCGTTGTTGATGATTCTCCCCCCTTGCGGTCGTTGCTGCTTCATGGCCCGGAAGGCTGCTCGTGCGCAGAGAAAGGCGCCGGTTAGATTGGTGTCTATCACGAGCCGCCACTGCTCCAAGGACATGTCCTCGATTGGAGCCGAAGATCCGAATACACCGGCGTTGTTGAAGAGAACGTCGATGCGTCCGAATGCCTCGCGGGCAGAATGGAAGAGACGCTCGACCGACTCCTCGCGGGTGACGTCCGTCGGCACCACGAGCCCACGGGCTTCGTGGCCGGCAAGGGTGGCGCGAAGGGTATCCTCCCGGCGTCCGGCCAATACCACCTGATATCCCGCCTCGAGAAAGGCGGCAGAGACGGCGCGCCCTATCCCAGAGCCCGCACCAGTCACAACCGCAACCCGGCAATCCTCGTTCACTGTTCGCCTCCCCATAATCGCTCCTTGCACATGTCGGCCAGCAGTTCCTCGGTGGCGTGACAGAGGAGAAGGTCCTTTCGCACTTCGATCATCGCCTCTCCCCCGCGCGTGCCTGAGATGAGTAGGCACTGGAGCAGCTCGTCTCGCTCCTCGGGTGAGAGCCTGCGGTACAAGGCCTCGATCTCCGTAGCCGTGAGAGGCTCGTTCGTGCGGTTCCCCACCATCTTCTAGGAAGCCGCCCAGGAGTAGCGCTTGCCGATGTACGTTCGCCAGGCAGCAAGCATAGCCTCACTGCCGCTACCCACGTATCTGGGTTGCGTCAGAAGCTCAGGCTAGCCCAGCCCGCTTTCAGAAGATCTGAGATGACGGATCCCACGTAGACCACCTCAATGCCCAAAGCCTCCAGGGCTTCGGTTATCTCCATGCGATCGGCACACCACTTGCAGGCAAGCACCGGGATGCCGGCAGATAGAGCCTCCTTGAGACGCTCCTGCACTTCAGCATCACCCACAACCAGGCGTTCCGAGGGACCAAAGAGAATGATCTTGACCTCCTTCATCCACCCATTGGCGGCAGCGTTGAACGGATAGGTGATGCCCACCTCCAGCAGAACCTCGCGGTCCTGGCTGCCCAGGATGACAAAGACACGGTCGGCCATCGGGGTCTCCTTCTGCATCGGGTGACTTCCGGGACTCACCGATCTTAGCAGGAGTGGTCCTGGTCCACTCCTGCTACGTGAACTCGCCGCTGCCGACGCACCGTGTTAGGCTGAGAGCGGCCCCCGGAGGTTTCGAGTGAGACCGTTTATGTGCATACCGAGCTTCGGATCGAGAGATAGGGTGGGACGGCTCCTGCTGGTCCTCGCTGGATACCTGATACTCCTAATCATCATCGTTCTGGCGTTCGCGTGGCTCTTCCAGTACTTCATGCATCGGTACGAGGTGGTTTAGCTCTTCCAGGCAGGGCGGTACAGGCATCAGCGCCTCCGTCTGGGGCTCACTCCACCGCCGGTGCCTATGCGGACCTGAACTTGATTGCCAGCTCTTCTGCCCATGCGGCGATTGCTTCCCAATCCCGGATGTCAGAAGCCGGCAACCTCTTCATGGCCGGAAGCAGACTGTAGGGTGGGCGCAACGTGGTTGGATCGAACCTGCCTCCGAACACTTCAACCGCCATCGGTTTGAACCAGGGGAACTTGACGAGCGCTTTGTCGAGCTGTCCGCGCACGTCGTTCCATTCCTTTTCCACGTCGTTCATGGGGCCGAGGGCAAACACGGCCGCGGGCAGACGTCCGAGAGCTTCTCGCTGGCGCTTGAGGAAGCCCAGAGCGTCTTTGTGCCAGCGAAACATGTAGAGTGGCGCTCCCATCACAACCGCACCATAGCCTTCCAGGCTCTTCACGTTCTTGAGGTGCTTGAGATCCACCTCGAGCCCGCTCTCTCGCAGAGCGGCGGTGATAGCCTCCGCAACTTCCTGGGTCGAACCGTACCTGGTTGCGTAGGCCACGAGGATCGAGTCAGCCATACCGGGCCTCCTTCCAGCTGGTGACCACAAACCCTTCGGGTGCCTGTCTATCATGGCACATACATCGACCAGAGAAGGAGAACCCTATTTGAGGCCCCGACGGTTCAACCTGGGAACGATTACGATCGGGTAATGGTGATGGCCGCTCAGGTCGTTGGTTCGAGCCTGGGAAACCGGCCACTCCATACGAGTCGATACGCTTTTTGCCATAGGACAATCTCGTCCACCAACGCGCAGAAGGTCAGGGACCGGCCTTCGGGACAAAGGTCGCGCGGAATCCTGAAAACAAGCCAACCGGCCGATGGTCTCTTTTCGATCGCCTTCCCCGCCAGCGGCTTGCCTTGCGAGGAGCGAACCTGCGCGATCATCGGTCCATCTTCGTCAACCCTGTCCTGGACCTTCACCGGGAGGCTGACTCCTACGAAGCCGGCCCCTTGGGGAGCCCCCGGGCAAACGCGGTCAAAGGACAGGCAAACGCTTGGTTCTCCGGCCTGGCTGATTCTCATCGACTCTTCCCTTCCGGTGGTAGCAGCTCTTGCTGCGCGGTCTGAGCAATCGGCCCTTTGACCACGACCACCTCTTGCAGAGCGTCGGCTGCTTCGATTATGAAGTCGACGAGACGTTCATCGATCCGCAGGGGCCCTTCGTACTTTGAAAGGTTACGGACCTGAGGGCCCGTGCCCAAGACACGTCACGCCTCGGGCTCCAGTCCCAGAGAGCGGAGCAGCGCTTGGAAGACAACAAGCCGACTATGTAAACAAAATCCGTGCCAGCGAAGCACGAACAGGCGTCATGAGCGGCAGCAACCGCGGTCACGGCGCACTCCATCGCTAGACAGCGATTACAACAGCCCTGGCGTTCCCCCGGCTCAGACCGGCCACAGTCGCGACTCGCTCAACCCGTTGTCTGTGTCTTGCACACAGCATTACTTTTCATTTGGGAACGATCACGATCTGGTGATGGTGCGGCCCGCAGATCGGTGCGTCACCTCACGGCCGCTTCTTGGCCTTCTCAAGTTCTGCGGCGGCGTTGATTGCTTCGTTCAGCGCATAGTAGCCAACCGGCTCAATACGAAGCTCGCGTTGCAGGGACGCCAACGTGATGGAGTGCTGGCTACGCGTGCGTCGGTCAAGCCACATGGTTGGGACCACGTAGAACTCCCACTGGGAGACATCGAGCGGATCTAACGTCGCTTGGTCCTGATGGGCGAGCAAGGCAAAGACATACACCTGAGCCTGGCGTCGTTTCTCCTTGTCTTGCTGATTGGTCTGGGCGTCCCACGCATGAGTCTTCCCGCAGCTGAAGCAGATGGCTGACGGCCGATTCTGATGCCAACTCTGCAGGTAGGCAGCAGATTTGACCTCAATCGTTATGCCGCGTGGGTCAAGAAGGTCATATGGCGCCCACTCTTCGCGTACGCCATCGGCCGCTCCAATCGCGCGGGCAACCAAGTACTCAGCCAACGCCCCACGCGTCGCATTACTGATAACGTCAGACGCGGTCCACTGCCAGAAGCTGAGGAGATCGAATCCAAGTTCCTTGTCTCCGTCACGAA
>ENA-OSEO01004987-OSEO01004987.1-sediment-metagenome-genome-assembly--contig:-NODE-4987-length-13252-cov-5.948767_pt1 | contig 13252 bp, 11 predicted proteins | sample MGYA00237883_ERZ534232 | MGnify/ENA metagenome assembly ERZ534232
GAGAAGTCGGCGCTGTTGTAGATGAGCAGGATACCCTCCTCAGTTATCAGCGGCGCCGGTCCCGGTTCTACCAGCCTGCTGTCGAACCTGTCCTGTCTCGGCTCCAGCACGGGCCTGGGATAGACGGTCCAGTTTTTCAGATCCTTCGAATAGGCCAGTTTTATAGACGAGTCGCCGAAATACATATAATAGTTTCCGTTTATCTTCGCGGGTACGATCGCCCCGGACTTCGACCACGTATCGTTGGCGAAGACCGGCCCCAGTTTCTCCCAGGTCGCGAGGTCGCTAGAGGTCGCAATGCAGAGCCTTGCCTTGCCTCCGTCGTAGCCCGTGTAGGTCATGATATACAGATCATCTACCCTGACTATTCTCGGGTCTTCACAGCCGCCGGGCAGTTCGTAGATTTCGGTCGGTTCGATCGCCGGTGAGGCCTCTCTGGTGAAATCGAAGCCGTCGATCGACGTGGCCTTGCCTATACGCGATGTCCCGTTCCACCTGCCGGCACCGGCCCAATCCTCCGCTCTGTAGAACATATGCACGAGTGAATCGACAACTATCGCCGTCGGGTTGAAGACGGCCTTGCTCTCCCAGCCTATACCCTGAGGCATTAGAAGAGGCAGATCCGAGTATCTTTCGACTCTGTACAGGTCCTCGAACCGGAGCGAGACCCCAAGGACCGCCACGCACAGGAGCATTGCCACCAGAGTCAGTAAAACCTTCAAAACATCACCCCCCTATCCAGTCGAAGACTTTCTCTTTTTCTATCGTGGCAAGCGCTACGTGGTTGTCGGCGGCGCCGTAGTAGACATAGTATTTGCCTTCGTGCTCGACCATGGCGTCGGAAAAGACCACGTTTGGAACGCCGCCGAAGACCTCCCATTCTTCTTCCGGTTCGAGGATCGGTTCTTGCGAACGCTTCAGAACCCTGCGAGGATTTTCAAGATCGAGCAACATGAAGCCGAGTCTGTACGTCGGCCTGGGGGTGTTTTCCACGCCGTGGTAGAGTACGAGCCAGCCAAACTCCGTCTTTATTGGCGGAGCGCCGACACCTATCTTGAGGTTGTCCCAGCCGTCTTTTCTTGGCCCGGCAATAGACACGAAGTCGGTCCACTTTCTCAAATCCTCCGAGAATGCGAGATACATATCCGGTTCTATTCTGTGGAACATAACGTATCTTTCGGCGATCTTTTCAGCAAAAAGCGCGGCGTCCTTGTTGTCCACGTCCGGTATTATCACACCGTGCCTCTCCCATTGAAAGAAGTTCTCCGTCGAAGCCATGGAAATCCTGACCCCGCGTGGAGAGTAGGCCGTGTACTGCAGATAGATCCGGCCCTCCAGTTCCGTCAGTCTGGGATCTTCCACGCCGTAAAGCTCCCACTGACTGGCCGGCGTGAAGACGGGGTTTTCCATCCTGTTGAAGCGAACTCCGTCGGTCGATACGGCGTATCCCATCCTTGAGACCATGTCCTCACCCTGGGCCCTGTACAGCATGTGAAACAGCCCCTGACGCTTTATCACGGCGCAGTTGAAGACGAACCTCGACTCCCAGTGGTGCCGGGAAATCGGCGAAAGCAGAGGATTAAGCGGGTGTCTTTCGAGTTTCAGCACAATCATCACTCCCTATTTCAATGACATAGATATTCCCTGCAGGAAGTATTTTCTGAATATTAGAAATATAACGACCATCGGCATAGTTTGCAGGACCGAGCCGGCCAGCACCGGGCCGAGGTAGCTGCCGTACTGCATGTTGAAGCTGGCCAGCAAAACCGATAGCGGCATCTTCGAGTAATCGCTGACGATTATCAGGGGCCACATGAAATTGTCCCATATGCCGATGAAGGTGAAAAGACCCACTATCGAGGCGGTGGAGCTGGTGAGGGGAACCAGCACCCTGGCGATTATCCAGAGATCGTTGGCCCCGTCCATCTTTGCCGCTTCCAGATACTCGCCTGGAACGGCCCGGAAAGATTGTGTGAACATGAAGACGCCCCAGGCCGAAACTAAGGAAGGCAGGATCACGGCCGTCCTCGTGTCTATCAAACCCAGGTTCTTTATGAGCACGTAAAGCGGCACAATGAACATGAACCCTGGGAAGATCATCTGGAAGATTATGAAGTTGAAGATCATGTTCCTTCCCTTGAAGTACAGCCTTGACAGGGCGAATCCCACTAGCGCCGATGTCACGAGGACTCCCAGCGTAACGGTAACCGAGATTAGTAAAGAGTTTCCCAAAGCCAGCATGAAGGGGCGGTCCATCTGGTCGGCGGCCTGAAGGATGAACCTGTAATGCTCCAGAGTGAGCCGGCTGGGCAGAAACTGCCCGTAGATCTCGTTCGCCGGCTTGAAAGAGGCCAGTACCATCCAGATGTAGGGATAGATCCAGAGGATCGAGGCAACAAAGAGAAGTACATAAAGCGAGATCTGCCAGAATTTCTTCATGCCAGCTCCACCTCCCTCTCGACCAGCTTTCTGGTCAGGAGCACGCAGCCGTAGCTAAGTAGAGCCACAACGATCGCGAGCGAGGAGGCGTACCCCGGATTGATCTTCTGGAAGGCTGTCGAGTAGATCAGCATCTGGAAAGTGTAAGTCGTTCTCATAGGCCCCCCGCCGGTTATAAGGAAGGGCTCGGTGAATATCCCGAAGGTGAGGGTTAACGACAGCACCAGAACCATCACTATCGAAGGATTGAGGAGCGGGATGGTGATCTTGAAAAACTTTGTCCACTTTCCGGCTCCATCCAGCTCGGCCGCCTCGTACAGAGACTGGGGAATCGCCTGCAAGCCCGAGAAGAAGATCAACCCGTAGTAGCCTATGAACTTCCATGTGACCATGATGGCGATCGAGAGCGTTGCCAGTTGCGGGCTGCTGAACCAGGGGATCGTAACGCCGAAAAGAGCCCTTGTCAGGTCGTTCAACGGTCCGTTCACCGCGAAGAGCTTCTGGAAAATGATCGAGTACGATACACCGGAAGATACGTTGGCCACGAGAAAGGCCAGTATGAAAAACGTTCTGAAAAGCCTTACCCTTTTCAGGCCCAGGGCAAAGAGCAGCGAGAAACAGATCACTATGGGGATGAAGTAAAGCATGAAATTGAAGGTGTTTATAAAGACCCTCCAGAACAGCTCGTCCTGAAAAAGCTTTATGAAATTGTCGAACCAGATGAACCTTCGGGGCGTGAGAAAATTCCATTTCGACAGCGCCAGTATTATCAGCCAGACGAAGGGGTAGCCCCAGAAGATCGCCGTATAGACCAGATACATCCCCGAGAGCGACCAGCCCTTTATCGCCTCGACCGTTTTCAGTCTCTTCTTCATTGCCCATCCCCCGCTAATGATAGAATTAGAACAGCTCCTTCCTCACCCTGCTGGACGAATCGCTCAGAGCGCTCAATGGATCGGACTTTCCGTACATTATCGTCTCTATCAGGAACGTCGTCATTATGTCCTGAACCTCGACGGTCTTGGTGGTCAGGGCGGGCGGCACCGCATAGGCCACGTGGCTCGCGTAGGCTGCAAAATAGGGATTGCCGTCCATATACTCTTTGAAGATCGGGTTGGTCAGCAGGTCCTCTCTGGCTGGCGGGAGATTGGTGGTCTCCATCCATCTGCGGTCCTTCTCTATATCTGAATAGACCCACTTGATGAACTTCCAGGCGGCCTCTTTGTGCTTGGTAGTGGCGAACATCACCAGACCCTTGGTATCGGCGAAGGTGTAGATCGGTTCATCGACCGGATAAGCATCGGGGACAGGTGGCGGTGTTATTGCGATATCGTCGAAAACATCGGGGAAGAGGTTTCGGGCCTGGTTAATCTCCCAGGGTCCGAAGATGCCGCCGAGCACGACCCCTGTGTAGAAGGGATTGGAACCGAGATCGACGGCCGTCCAGTTGCTGCGGAACATCTTGTCTATGAAGCCGACTACTTCCTTGCCTGCCTCGTTGTTGAAGAGCGCTCTGGCTTTCTCGACATCGAGGTACGGCTCTCCGCCGCTAGCCGCGTAATAGTAAGTGATGAAATCGAACCAGCGGTCGTACCAGTTCCTTCCCATCACGACGAGGGTGCCGAACCTCTCGTTCGGAATGGAATACTTCGAACTGATTTCGTATATCTCTGAATATGTTTTGGGCGGCGTGTCGTACCCCAGTTCTCTGAGTATGTCCATTCTCCACCACATCATTATGGGGTTGGAGTAGATCGGAAAGACATAGTAATTCTTTCCGAACTTCCACTTTTCAACGATAGATCTCATCTTTCTCGTATCCACCAGTTCCCAGAAATCCGGGAAAGAGTCCAGCGGTACGAGTATGTCGGCCTCTATCAGCTGGGCCGCGAATCCCGAGAAGATATTGGTGGAAATGTCGGGTATCCTTCCCGAGGCTATTGCCGTCAAAATGGCCTCCTCGGAGCTCCCGGCAGCGGGTATGGTCGACCATTTGATCTGGATATCGGGGTTGCTGGCGTTCCACTCGGCGACGGTTTCCTTCCAGAATCTCTCCTGAAGAGGGTTAGGTGCTGTCCAGAATACCAGCTCGACACCGATCGCGGCGATCGAAAGGCAGACAATCAACATCAAGAAAATGCTCTTCTTCACTGTAATTACCTCCTTTACACGGTTGTACTCTCCCGTCTTACAAACTCGGTGAATAGCGATATCTTCATCGGGTGTGGCTCGCTGTTCATCAAAAGATTCAGAAGCCTCCTCGCTGCCGCCACGCCCATTTCTCGTTTGAATATTTTGAAGGTCGTAAGGGCCGGCGATGCCACGGTCGCGTTCACTATGTCGTCGAAACCCATGACCGATACATCTTCCGGTATCTTTATATTACGTGCCTTCAACTCCTCCATCGCCCTTATCGCGGCCGTATCGTTACAGCCGAAGACGGCGTCGGGGAGTCCGTATCTCGAAAGCATCAGATCTATGATCGCTCCCATGTTGTCATTATCCTCGTCGTACTCGAAGGATCTCGGCAGGTAACCGGCCGATTCCATGGCTGCCACGTATCCGTCGTAACGGTCCTTAAAGCCGAAGTGCGAGAGCGGACCGTGGATGTTCACTATCCTTTTCAATCCGCTCGAGAGAAGCTTCTTTATCCCGTAAATGGCCCCGTCGTAGCCATCGGAGACTATGCAGTCAACTTTCACACCGGCCAGATATTGATCGACCAGCACGACCGGCCTTCCCGTGGCCTTGCTCTTTTTAACGTTCTCCTCGTTTATTTCTCCCCCCACCAGAAGAAACCCGTCCAGATTCCCGGGAAACTCCTCAACCGGGAAGAGTCTGTAGTTCATATTGTTGGTTTCGCAGAACTCCTGAATCCCTTTGAAAACTATGGTGTAGAACTGGTCGGAACTGTCCCGGAGAATTTTAGAGACCTTTTTTCCTGCCAGAACACCTATATCGAAATCCAGTTTTTTGCTGGCCAGGTAACTCGCGACCCTGGAAGGTCTGTATTCGAGTTCGTTCACCGCGCTCATAACCTTTTCTCTGACTTTCTTTGAAACATACCCGCTACCGTTCAAGACTCTGGAGACAGTGGCCGTGGATACTCCCGCAAGTTTTGCCACATCTGATAGCTTGGCCGCCATAAGAAAACACTCCCTTTATGTAAACGCTTACATCACTAAAAATACTATACCCTTTGAAAGTGAGGATATTCATACTCAAAGAGCAGATATAATATGATCTCGAGGCATATTAAATGTCATTAAACTAATTAATCTCATCATATCTCTCATTATCATAAGTTTAAGTGCTAATTTAATCTTGTATATATATAAAATGCATAAAACAATGTGTAAAAAGGAAATAGATGCTCATGAATACGATTTTTCTCCATCTATATCCTATGGTAGTCTTTAGTCGTCTTAGATCAACGGGATAAAATAATTCTATAATCACTGTGATATGTAAGCGTTTTCATACGATCACAGGGAGGTGTTTACATGAAAAAGCTCTTCGTTCTTTTCTTCATAGTGGTTTCAGTGTTTCTGGCGGCCGGGACTGTGAGGATTCCCGTCTCGGTCAACTCTTTCACAGGCGAGGCGATACCGGTTTCTCTAGGTCTCAGCGGTCTCCTCGATATGATCGGAGTCGATTTCGATGCCAACTGGGATTCGCTGAGAGTAATGCAGGACGGAAAGGAGATTCCTTACCAGATCGACGACACAGATCTTACGGGAAGGCTTTCGTCTGGAGACACATTTTCCTTCCTTATAACGGGACCGGCCGAGATTGTTGTGAGCGACGACTTCGATATCCAGGCACCGACTTACGCAGCGGCGGGAAACGTAGTCGAGGAGGACGGTAACTGGCTGGTCGAAGTGGGCGATATAAGGGCCACGGTGAACGCTAAAGGACTCGTGAGAGTGACCGGCTTCGGCGCCGTCGAAGGAACGATCGTCGATGAAATAGGTGTAGCGAGAGTCGCGGGCTGGGTAGGCTCGACCTTCTATGTCGACGGTCAGTACGGCCGACACGAAGAGAAGACCTCCGGGGACTTCCCGGTCGTCGAGGTCGCGGTGCTACCGGCCGGACCGGTGGGTGTTACCGTTGTCGGCACGCTCGACGGGAAGCCCTTCCTCGGATTGACTCAGAAGATCATCACCACGATCTTCACCAACGGCGACATTGTCTCCCGCAACATCTTCGAGTTCGGTACCTATGCCGATCTGATGAAACTGCAGGTTATGGCGACCAGACCGCTCACCGACATCGCCGAGGATACGGTGCACACACTGCCGGTCTTCAGAAGACTGCTCTGGGCCGATCAACTGAACATAACCCCGCTCGAGTACTGGCTGGAGAGAAACGCTATCATGTACACAGGTAACAAGCCGTACATAGTCTTCCCCGCCGTCGATTCCATGAGGCCTCTCTGGTGGGGCGCAACCTACATCTTCGCCTCTCAGGAGAGCTGGAGGGCCAACTATTCGCCATCGCTCAAGACGGGTATTGCGGAGATAAATATGTGGGTGCCCCCAATAACCGCCAACTACCAGGAATGGATGGGCGGACCGACATGGGTGTACGAGAGCCGGGAGTTCCGCGACGGCCTCTTCGAGTGGATGCCCGGTGAGATAGACGCCTTCGAAAGCACGAAGGGCGCCATCTCCTCCAAGTGGGAAGATTACGTGGCGCATTTCGTGGCTGGCGACGTTTACGGCTCCTCGAAAGTCTATTCAGTTTATAATGCCGACTCGATTGCCGACTCCATCGAGTTCGTCGAACTGAAGAAGGCGGAGATACATTCCCTGGTATTTGGAGAATAGAAACCTCCGGCCATCTACAACGGTGTAAGGGCGAGCTTTGCTCGCCCTCGCTCTTGAAAGGGGGAATAATTTATGAGAAGAATTCTGGCCTTGCTCATGATAGTTATGCCCGTTGCGCTCGCGGGAATAAACGTCGAGATCGATCTGAGCCATCTCGAATTTCTGAGAGATGAGTTCGACATAGAGGGAAGCGTGGAGATGGGCTACTGGATCTACGCCGACAGGCAGCCCGATGGATCTTACAGACACGCACAAGCGTCCGGAGAGGGAGTAACCTGCGTGGACGACGTGGCCAGAGTCGCCATACTCTACCTGAGACTCTTCGAGAACTCGGCCGATGAGACCCACTACCTCAGGGCCCGTGAAGCCCTCGATTTCCTTCTGGCCATGCAGGATGCGGATGGCGACTTCTTCAATTTCATCTTCGACGACGGGAAGATAAACCGTAACGGTCCCACCTCGCGCAAAGGCGGCAACTGGTGGACGGCGCGCGGGTTCTGGGCTTTATCTACGGGCGCGTGGATACTCGGTCAGAGGGACCCTTCCTACTCCATAGAGCTGGCCAGGGCTTCCCAGAAGGCCTTCAGAGTTTTGCTCAACTACGAAAGAGACGGTCTGATCCAGGGATACACTGATATCTCATCGGTAGCGCTCCTTGGCGCCGTCGAGCTTTACAGAATCTCCAACGACCTCGAAGCGCTGAACTTCATAAAACGCTGTTCCGGCTCGCTGAGATCGAAACTGATCACCGATGACGACTCGATCTTCAGAGGTCTGGTGGACGAGAACGCTCCGCAAGAGACCGTTCCTCACTGGCACGGCTGGGGCTCCAGACAGCTGGAAGCGCTCGCGATGACCGCGCTGGCGCTGGAAGACGATGAACTGCTCGAGCTCGCGGTAGATGCCTTCAAAGAAGGCGCCACGCTTCTGCTCGGCGCCGGTCCGGTGTACTCTCTAACCGGATTCGTCCAGCTCTTCCCCCAGATCGCCTACGCCGCCGAGGCGGCCATTTCGACCGGCTACACGCTCTTCTCCATTACCAATGACCGGGAGATCGCGACGATCACCGCGCTTCTGGGGAGCTGGTTCATCGGTCTCAATCCACTGGGCCAGTCCATGATCGGACCGAACGGAGAGGGGTACGACGGTATGGAATTCTCCCACATAAACAGAAACGCCGGTGCCGAATCGACGATATCCATGCTGCTTTCGCTGGAAAGACTGTCAAGGTTGCCAGATGATTATGAAAAGTACTTCTCCGGTAAGATAGAGCAGCTTACATCGGCGAAGGTGGTAGAGGCCGAAGCGATGAGGACTGGCCTTTCCGAAGTCGATACATTTCAGGGTACGGGGATCTCGGGAAACGCCGCTTTAAAAGTAAGCGGCGTCTTCAGTCTCAGGGAGAGCGTTGCGCTGCCTCCGGTACCTTATTCGGCCTTCGCCGGGATCGGTAACGTTCAGACCGGTCCGGTCTCTTTTACCCTCCGTCTGGGGGAGTCGAGATCTGAAGGGACCATTTCCATCGCCCAGAAATCGATCTTCAAAGTCGGTGTTATCACCGGCACGGGTCAGGAGTCGACGCTCACGCTGGGGGGAAAGGTCGAATCGGGAAGCTTCGATCTGGATCAGTTGGTGCTTTTACCCGACCTGATCGCTCTGTACATACCCGAGAGCGACGAAACGCTGGTTTTGAATTACAGAGCCGTACCCGGATACGAATCGGGAATGACCGTACTGCCGGGGAGGATCGTTTCGACCGAGAGAAAGATCGTCCAGGTACCGACCGTGGCCGTAGATTTGATCGAGAACCTCGATCAGGTACACCTCGACCTGAGGGCGCTCTTCGATAACGACGGTCTGGCAACGGCCGATGAAAGGAAAAGCTCGAATTTCGACAACCCGCAGGGCATCTTCGGGGCCTCTTATCCCGCGCAGGAACTGGAAAAAAGCCTCGTCGACGGTAGGCTGGAGACCTCCGGCGTGGAATTTGCAATTACGACGATGGGAAGGGACAACATGCGCCTGACTGGCCAGGCGGTGACCTTCGTTCCGGAGGTCTTCAGCCGCATCTGTATACTGGGTTCGGCCAATCACGGCGATTACACTGGCCAGGCGATGCTGGTTTACGAGGATGGAACCACACAGAACATCGCGGTCTCCTTCTCCGACTGGTGCGGCGGGCCCTCGATGGGCGAGGATATAGCCTTCACTTTTTCCTCCAGATACGACAACACCGGAAACATAGAAAGGATAAAATGCATGCTCTACTACCGGTGCGCCGAAACTCTCGACAAACCACTCAAAACCATAGTCTTTCCACAGATTCCGAACGTCCATATATTCGCGATAACGCTCAGAAGGAAGTGATCTCCCCACACATGAAAAGGCGGGCCTTACGGCCCGCTCTTTTAATTTCGCATCGTGATAAGGATCAACTGTTTTTTGTGCAGAGTCATACCTGTTCTCTATATGATGTTTCTCAGCAATCAAATTTATAGATTTACTCGCTTCAATTACTATTCAAATTTTGTATTAATCAGCATTTTACATTTATCGCTTTTCAATAAGGTGCTTTCAACAGTTATGTGTGCGGAGTCGATTTTAGCGGCCGCCGACAGCATGGCGATCATGGGGTCGAGACACCACCCATTACAGGGGTTCGCCCCGCCCATCTTCTTGGACAGCACGCAGAGCTTACATGAAGTCGCGGTGGCGACGTAGCCGTCTCCTGTTTTCTCCACATTCCAATTCGCACAGCCGTAGATTTCAGAAAGCTTGTAGAAGACATCTTCTACATTCTCGATACCCAGCTGCTGATTCATGTATGGAGCCGTCTGGGCCTGCCTTTCTTTTCTTCTCTCGACTATTGCCTCCAGCGCTTTTAACCTGTCGTACGTGTTGACGGCTTCCGCCACCGATGCCGCGTATGTGTTCCGCAGTATTGCGAGTCTCTTTTCGATTTCCACTTTTCTCCTCTCCTCTTTGTTATTTTAACGTTCGTTAGTAAAGTGTAGATGATAAAACTGCATCTTTATATGCCAGCTTATATTCAGTGTGATTGCGGATCGGGAATTGAACCGTCCACACCGCGCAGAACGATGGCGATTTCTTCCCGGATCTCCTCCTCGGGTAAGTATCTGTTTTTTACGACTATGTTCTCGATCAGCGTTTCCATAAGATGCACCAGTGTCCGCACGATCGCCGTGTCGTTATCGGTGTTCTTCAGATGAGGCCGCAGGATCTTGTAATGCCTGGGCAGTATGGTCTTTTCCCATTCATCCATTAGGTTCATCAATTCATCGTTGCCGTCGAAGGAGAGATAGACTTTTATCCCGAGGCGGTAAACCTGTTTATCGTAGCCATTAAGGGTGTTCAGGTTGTGGATGAACCTGGTGTAGAAATCTATGATACTCGAGGTTTTCAGGAGCGAAGCCTGCTTCTTTATAATGCTGAAGAACTCCTTTTTGATTATCTCGTCGAACAACTCTTTTTTGTTCTCGTAGTAATAATAGATCATCGGTAGAGAACATCCCACATCGTTGGCGATGTTGCGTATCGTTGTTCCGTGATAACCGTTTCTGTTGAAATGCTCAACCGCCACTTCTTTGATTCTCTCTTTTAGATCCTTCTCTGCCATTGCACACACCTTTATATTTAACGTTCGTTAGTATTCTATCACACCTGATTTTGAATTGCAATAGGTTCTTCCTCAAATTCTGGGTGTGGGCCAGTCAAAAAAACCTACCTTCTCCATATGTAGATGCAATGTAAGCAGGTTTTTGGATAGCGGAATACTCTGCTATTACCATAATCGCAGCATTCTGGTTTTCTTCAAAGTAAGGGCTATTGATAGACAGTCCCCAGGCGATTTCAGGATGAGAGCTACCGATTGAAGAGGACTGATTCACCTTCAATTCTGCCATCACAATACCGTCTCCGTCATCCAGCTCAGGGACGGGACCGACGCCAGTAGAAGCTACCAAACTGAACAAGCCGTAGTTGTCATCGTAACCTCTCCAGATGTTTTTCTCGCAGGCCATCAACCGTTCGATCAGAAATGCTGGAGCGTTGGACGAATACTAAGAGAACCCCGATATACACAAAGTCGCGAAGAGGCTCAAGAACAGTACTTTTTTTCTTCCCTTTTCCTCCCTAATCCAAATGGAGAGCAAATCGACATCGTGTATCTCCTTTGAAAGGAGTTTCCAGAACTTCGACTGACAATTCTTTCTCGAAGAGGACATCGAACAATTGCTTTTCAAAGCCTGCGCTGCAGTAACACCACTCAGGTATGATTTTCCGTTCGTTCAAGAGTAAAGCATATCGGGCAAATGGGCAATGACAAGCGTAAAACCTTTTCAAATCAGGGTCTGTCTCGGAGATGTATCGGTGTGGATCAAACGGGATTTTGGTGAGGAGTATGGTTTTCCCTTCACGAACCCCGCCCTGAATTTCAGGATGATTGCGCACATACTCGACCACTTCAGGCGTGATGACTTGCTCATACCAAATCTTCCCCTCTTTGCAGTATTTTTCCAGCTCGGCAACCTGGGACTGGTGTCGGTAACTCAAGAAACTATCTATATCGTGATGAAGCTCCTGAAACTTTGCTTTCTCAGACTCAAAACTAGAGTAAGGAATCCCGTGATGATTACCTGCCAGAATCCTTTTGAAGGTCTCCTCAGGCAAGACCTCCTTCATACGGTTTAGTAGCTTTTCCATAAAGATCGGGTTTTCTTCAATTGGTGACCCAAGTGGTGGTACTTGAATATCACAAAATATGGCATCTGCGGTTTCGGGATTGGTCAAAAGGGCTGTTCGCTTTGATATACTTTCGATCACTCCAAAGCCTCCAATGATCGCTACAAAATACCGGTAAAGATCTACACGGTTCACAACGTAGAAGTATCTTGCGAATGTGAGAAACCGATCAAAGGAATTTTCGTTCTGTCGAATTAACTCCTGTAAATATACCCTGAGATCGCTCTCTGTACAATCGTCTAGTTGAACACCATTTTGGTTCATCGAATTTTCAATTAATGTCAGATCTTCAAAGGCTTTTTTTATGGATGAATCACTCAGTTTTCTCTTTTCGCAGAAAGCAAGAAATAGTGAACGCTGTATAGATATACCTCCTTTCTCCTGTCCCATCATGACGGTTCCGCCACCACAAGTCTCTTTGGAGATATGAATACCGTGCCTGGCTAAGACGATTCGGGTCTTGGTCAGTCTTTCTTAGCTACTCTACCCATTTTGATTACATCGATTAATTTTCTCATAGTATATCTCAACTAATGCATCTTGACCTAACCTAAAGAGGGAAGTAAAACAGGGCCCTTCAGATTCACCGATACCAGCGATATCTTTGCCTCTGGTTAATGTTTCTTTGACTCCGTGCATTCTGGACTTTCAAAGAATCGTCAGTCGCCGTCAGCTGACAGTACGACTGCGTCGCGCCAGTTCCGCTCCGCGGGCTTCAAGAACCATGGATGGCGGAGGTGTGCCAAGAAGGCGAAGAAGGAAACTTCCAAAAAAAGATAATCCACGCTCTTTGTTAAATGGACAATGGGGAAATTCTATGCGGCTGGATGATAAGAGCCTGATGAATCTAGAGGTTCAAGTCCGGTTCTGTGTTCTGGGAGAGCCTGGGGGTGAAATCCCTCCGGGCTATTCACCAGCACTACGGGATGACACAGGATGGCGGTGCGGGGGTCATTCACGGTGCGATCCTGAGGAGTATTTCAGGACAGGCTATTACGCGATGACAGCCCCTTCCCGTCATGCCGGACCACGATCCGGCATCCCGCTCTTACCCGTAACGCATAACCCACCACTCACAAAGGCTCTTAAGATGAAATAAGCGTTCACGGGTTATTATTGTTATTGAATGAAGATACGGAGGAGGCATCGAATGATAACCAGGAATGAGATACTCGAGCAACCACAGAAGCATGGAATTCTCTCAAGAAGGTACCGGAGTCTCT